>Ga0187891_1003504_pt1 | contig 10891 bp, 8 predicted proteins | sample June2016WEW_21_4_FD_132990 | JGI IMG/M metagenome (GOLD analysis project Ga0187891, IMG submission 132990) | Peatland microbial communities from SPRUCE experiment site at the Marcell Experimental Forest, Minnesota, USA - June2016WEW_21_40 | ecosystem: Environmental > Terrestrial > Soil > Wetlands...
ACCCATGTAGCCCCGCCGCAGCCGCTCGAAGTGATGCTCGAAACCGTGCTGAAAGCGGGTGAAAAAGCCGGCTTCGGGCGGATCGTCGGCGTCGACGCGCGTCGAATGATGGCGCTGATTGCGCAGCAGGAAATGCGCCATCGTCGGCACGAGCGTATAGGTCAGAATGTAGGACGCGATCATCGCGAAGACGACCGCCATCGCCAGCGGCCGGAAGAGATAGCCGGCCACGCCGCCCAGCGCGAGCAGCGGGACGAAGGCGATGCAGATGCAAAACAGCGCGACCGTCGCAGGCGGCATGATTTCCTGCGCGCCGCGGGTGATGGCGGTCAGAATGTCTTCGCCGTTCTCCTCCATGTGGCGATTGATGTTTTCGATGGTGACCGTCGCGTCGTCGACCAGGATGCCGACCGCCAGCGCCAGGCCGCCGAGCGTCATCACGTTGATCGTCTGACCCAGCAGCGAAAGCGCGGTCAGGGAGCTGAGGACCGCCAGGGGTATCGACACGGTAATGATGAGGGTCGAGCGCCAGCTGCCGAGAAAGACCAGAATCATGAATCCCGTCAGCGCGGCCGCGATCAGGCCTTCGCGGACGACGGCGGCGACGGAGGATTTGACGAAGCCGGACTGGTCGCCGACGAATTTGAGCGTTACCCCCGGCGGGAGAGTGGCTTGAACGGCGGGCAAGCGATCCTTGATGCCGGCGATGATGTCGAGGGTCGAGGCGGAGCCGATCTTCAGGACCGACATTAGCACGCCCTTGCGCCCGTCCATCTGCACGACATTGGTCTGCGGCGGCGAGCCGTCGTGGACGAAGGCGACGTCGCGCATGAAGACGACGGCGCCGTCGACCACCTTGACCGGCAAATTATTGAAATCTTCCAATGCCTTGGGCGAGTCGTTGAGGTCTATGGTGAATTCATAGGAGCCGATCTTTTCCGTGCCGACCGGGGTGATCAGGTTCTGCCGGGCGAGCGCATTGCCGACGTCGTTCGCCGAAAGATTATGGGCGTGCAGCGCGTTCTGATCGAGATCGATCTGCACTTGCCGCATGGCGCCGCCATAGGGGTATGGAATCTGGGCGCCCGCGACCGTGGTGAGCGCGGGACGAATGAAATTCTGGGCGAGGTCGAAGAGCTCCGTTTGAGACAGCGTGTCGCTCGATAGCGCCAGCTGGATGATCGGAACGCTCGAGGCGTTATAGACGAGAATGATCGGCGGCGTGACCCCGGGGGGAAGCTGCTTCAAGATTGTCTGTGATATGGACGTGACCTGCGCCTGCGCGGCGCTGATGTTCACGGTCGGTTGGAAGTAGACTTTGACGATGCCGTTGCCGGGGAGCGACTGCGATTCGATATGCTCGATATCATTGACCGTCGTCGAGAGCGCGCGTTCATAGGGCGCGATAATCCGGCCCGACATGTCGTCGGGCGGCAAGCCGGTGTAGTTCCAAACGACGGAGATGACCGGGATGCCGATGTTCGGAAAAATGTCGGTCGACGTTCGGATCGCCGAGAGCGCGCCGAAAATCATGACCAGGATCGCCATGACGACGAAGGTGTAAGGACGCGTCAGCGCCAATCGAACGATAGCCGTCATGAACCCGATCCTGGAATTTAAACGCAGATTCGCGCGCCGCCGGCGAAGTGCGCCGCAACATCGCCGCCGATCGACGCGCCCGCGGCCGGCGCGACACGAGGATTGAAGCGGGTGTGAACGATTTCGCGCAAGATCATGATGCGCATACCTTTCAGGGCCGCCTGCTCCCTTTCCGTTTCGTAGGACAAGATGGGATACGACGGGCCCGTTCGCAATTGCTGCGCCGCACACAAAGTTGCGAGCGGCCGTGATCGGCCGTGATCGGATTTGTTGATCCGTCGTCGCCGCCGGACGTCATTGCCGCGGCCGGGGAGGGCGGCGACGAACGAGGCGCGTTTCCTTCCAGCGAAGCTTGAACCGAGGGCCCAGAATTTGCGCGAACGGCGCTCTTTCTTTCCGCTCGACAAGTCCTTGAAATCACACGAAACGGTGGAGTTGACCGCCGGAAAAGTTCAGCAACGCTTGAGGAAACCGCGAGCCAAGCCCGCCCCGGCCCAGCCCCCAGAAACGCGTCTCGACATCGTAGATTGTGGTATTAGGCAATCGTTAACACTAATTTAGAAGAAAATTAAACTATTTCGTTCAATCTATTGCGATGCCAATACCACATCGGTCGTGGAGATTTCCATGGAACTGGCTTTCTTGCTTATCACAATAATCATCAGTTCTGTAATGGCGGGGCTGGTGACTTATAAAGTAAACGAGTCGAGAGAAAGCCAATGCTTCATTGGCAAAAAGGCGGAGGAATTATACTGTTCCGCAGAGTCAATCGACCGCGAACTGTCGCGCTTCTTTGGCGATCGCTACTCTATAATTGGACCCGATCAGCGAGGGGCCGGCTCTGGAGATGACGCGTTGCAGAGAGCGGGACTACAATTGGTCAACGCCAAGATGCTGGTCGGATTCTATTTTTCATCGTTATCGCCCGCTCTGGCGCGCACGATCGCGGCGGTGACGACCGCTCACGCCAGCCTCAGGCTTTGGGAAAAGGCGGGTTCGTCCGGCGGCGACAATCTCCTCATCGGCCTGGACAAGGATATCGTCGCCCTGAAGGATGCGCTTGAAGCCTTCAAGGCGGCGATTATCGAGAATGGTCGATCCGCCACAAGCCATCGCGCGCTCTTCGTCGCCTTCCGGCGCCCTGAGAAGCCGATGATCGCGGGACGGGTCTTGCGGGTCGCCGCCTGAACGGCCGCGCGCCCGATCGCGCGGCAACGGGCGCGCTGATTGCGATCGACGCCGTCCCGCTGTTTTACGAAGAATCCTTTCCCCCGAACAGGCTGCCGAGCAGTCCGCCCGCCGCGCCGAGGGCCGCGCCGGCGGCTATGCCGCCCGCCGCCGAGTTGGCGCCGGTGTCGGCGCCGACGCGCGGGAGGTAGCGGCCGATTTCCTCGGCGAGGTTGAGGATCGGCATGCTCTGCAGCCAGATATGGCCCGGACCCGTCAGCGTCGCGAGGAAAAGGCCCTCGCCGCCGAAGAGGATGTTCTTGAAGCCGCTCACCATCTGGATGTCGAAGCCGACGCTCGGCTCGAACAGGCCGACGTGGCCGGCATGGACGAGCAGCCGCTCGCCGGCCGCCAGATCGCGCTCGATGAGTTCGCCGGAGAGATCGAGCCAGACGACGCCGGGGCCGGTCACTTTTTGCAAGATGAAGCCGTCGCCGCCGAAGAACCCGGCGCCCAGACGCTTCTGCCAGGCGAGCTCCAAGGTCACCGATTTCTGCGCGACCAGAAACGTCTCCTTGCGGCAGATCAGCGACTGGCCGGGCTGCAACAGCGCGGGGACGATCGTGCCGGGAAAGCGCGGCGCGAAGGCGACATGGCCGGCGCCGCCGGCGGTGAAGTCGGTGATGAAGAACGAGCCGCCGCCGAACGAGCGCTTCAGGCCGGCGAACAGGCCTCCGCCGGTGTGCGTGTCCATTTTCATGGCGTCGTTCATCCACGCCATCGTATTCGTCTGGCTGTAGACGGTCTCGCCGGGGTCGAGGTCGATCGCCACCGTCTGCATGACCGTGCCGGAAATCTCATAGCGCATGCGCAGGCTCCCCTCGTGGTGAAGATCGCAACGACGGCGCGACGGCCGCGTTATTTCGTCGCCTGAATGCTCTCCGAGATCGCCTTGAGATCGCTCGCGTTGGCCTTCTCGCCGTCGGACGATCCCCAGTAATAAAGCATGAGGAACTTGCTCTTGGCGTTCGTCTTGACCAGCGTGAGGCTGATGTTGGCCGGACCGTCCTTGTCCTTGCCGATGAAGGAGATGTCGAAGGCGTCGAGCCCGTTGATCTTGGTGTCCTTGGTTTTCTGCGAATCCATAGTGAGGTCGACGCCGCTCTTGATGAAGAACTTCAGGCCTTCCTCGGTCGCCGACTTCACGTCCCCCGCCGCGACCGCTTCGATCGCGATATAGATCGCGCCATCGCCCGAGGTCGCCTCGACGCCCTCGTCATAGGTTTTGGGATCCCAGGATTTGGGAATGCTGACGGTGGCGATCGGATCGTCGGACGGAATCGGAAAGGTCGCGGCGCTCGCCGCCGATGCGGCGAGGCCCAAAGCGAGAATCGCGAGGAAAGCAAGACGGGTCACGGTCGAACCTCCAGGGGGTTGGTCTCGGGACGAGAGATAAGTTCGCCTCATGACGAAGCGGCGACATCGGGACAAGAGGCGAACCGGCGGCCCTGCGGCCTTTCCGAAACGCCGGCCCTATTGGTTGGCGGCCGCGGCGATGTCGAGCTTGCTGGCGAAAGCGGCGGGATCGCTGATCGCCATGAAATCGGAAGCCTTGAGGGCGCCGTTCTTGGCCTTAAGCGAGATGGTGAGGTTCTTCGGCGAGGCGATGAATTTCTGCGCCTCGGCGGCGACCTTCAGCGCGGAGGGGTCGCCGCCGAGGAACAACGGCGCCATCTGGCCGGTCATCGCCGACCATTGCTGCCTCAGCGCGTCCGGCGTCGCGCCTTGCTGCTTGGCGTAGAGGGCGAGCGTCTTTTCAAAGAGGCCGGAATTGACCACCTTGATCTCCAGCGAGGATATGCTGCAACCGAGCAGCGCCTGCATGCGGGCGTCGTTGTCGGTTCCGAACAAGCCGGGATCGATGTCGCCGAAATTCGCCTTCAAGCCGAAGGCGCCCATCTTCGCGCCCTCGATCGTCAGTTCGTCGAGCGAAAATTTCTTGGCGTCGGCCTGGTAATTGGCGCCGATCACCATCGCCAGTTCGACCCGGGAATAGCCGAGGTCCGCGAGATTCTTGCCGAACTCGGAATCGGGGGACGGCTCGATGATCAGCCCCGTGAGTTTGGTGGAGCCCTGCTTGAGCGCGTCGCCGGCGTAGTCGCCGCGAAGCTCGATCGAGGCGAATGCCACGTGGATCGTCTTGCCGGGTCCGCTCTCCTTATCCGGCGCCACGATGTCGAGCGACTCCCAGGTCAAGTGGCTCAGGCGCCCTTTCTGGGCGGCGTCCGCCGGCGCGCCGATGGCCTTCAAAGCTTCGGCGAGATTCAGGCCCTCGAGGCGAAGGGCGCCGGATTTTACCGAGACGGGCGCGCCGTCGTCGGTTCCGGACGCCTCCATGCCCGCGAACTCGAGCTTTTCCACGTTGCCGCCATCGACATTGCTCGCGGAGAGGTCGTGAATATGGATCTTGGTCCCGTCTTTCGCGGTAATGTCGATCGCGGGAATCGAAATCTTGTCGGCTTTCAATTTCTCCACGAGGGCGCGTTCGTCGGCTTCGGGCGTGTCCGGCGTCAGCATCTCGACGATTTCGTCTTTGCTCAAATTGGTGTTGGCGAACTCCGCGCGCTTGATGACGAACGCACTGCCGTCCTTCGCCTTCGCGGTGAAGTCGTCGAGGGTCACGTCGCCGCTGTCGCCGCTCGGCCAGGCGAAAGCCGAGGGGGCGAGAACAATCGACGTTCCCGCGATCAGCGCGAGAGCGATCAAGCGTGCGCGACCGTTCGCGCGATTGGGATGACGAAGCATGATCTGGACCCCCTCCGATCGAGATCCCCGCGACGAGCGAAGAACCGGGGCGCACATTTGCCCAGCTTCGAGCTTTTGGCAATGGACCTTCCCTACGGAATGTTCTCTCCCGGGCCGCCCGCGGCGTTGCCTCGCTCGCCGTTCCCAGGCGCTGCATGCCTCTGGGGTCGCTGTGAATATGTCGGTTCGGCTCCGCTGCCGGCGCGTCGGCGATCTCACGCCCGACGCCCGAGCGCTTTCGGCTCCGTTTGCGGCGCGGCGAATTCAAGCTAAATCCTGAGGGGACGGCGAACTGGGCGAGGAATGGGCGATGGCGGGGCGGGCCGAAGGGAGAATGGCCGATGAACTCGCGCCGCCGATCGCCGTCGAACTCATCGCCGTGCTGGTCGCCGTCGCCGACGGGCAGCCGAAGGTGATGACGATCGACGACGGCCTGGCGCTGCCTTCGGGGCCGTTCGAGGTCGGGCATCGCTCGCTGCAGTCGGGCGTGCGCGCTTGGGTGGAGCGGCAGACGCGCCATCCCATCGGCTATGTCGAGCAGCTCTATACCTTCGCCGATCGCGACCGGCGCGGCGGCGCGCACGCGGGCAGGGCGATCTCGATCAGCTATCTCGGGTTGACGCGCGCCGAGGACGCCGCGGCGCCGCACGCCGTGCTGCTCGACAATATGTCGCTCGAAGATCTGCGCCGCGCGGCGGCTATGATCGCCGGCCGCGCGATCTCGGAGGCCTCGGGCCGCGTGACCAAGGAGGCCGCGCCCGCGATCGCCGCCACCGGCGTCGATCTCATTTCCGTGGGTTGGCTGACGCACAGCGCGCCGATCCTGGATATCGGGCTGGATTATCGGGAGTAGGCGCGCGAGGTCGTCGCGCGCCGACTCCAAGCTCATTCAGCCGCCGCGCGCTCCGGCGCGGCCCTGTTGACAAGCGCCTCCACCTCGCGCGCGCCGTTGGCCGCCCCGTCGACATGGCTTAAACTCGCCGACCTTTGTTGCGCGGCTCGACGGTACGCGGGGTTGGCCAGAACGTCTTGCGCCGCTTCCCGCATCGCGACGACGTCGGCGTCGCCGGCCAGCGCCCGTCCCGCGCCCCATTCCTGCACCGCGGCGGCGACGAACGGCTGGTCGCCGGCGAGCCCCGGAATGACCACCATCGGAACGCCGTATCGCAACGCGCGCATCGCGGTTCCGTGGCCGCCATGCGTCATGACGAACGCGGCGCGGCGCATGATCGGGTCGTGCGCGGCGTAGTTCAGCACGACGGCGTTTTCCGGCGCCGCCAGCTCGTTCGGCGCGACGATCCCGCCGGTGGTTGCGACGACATGGACGGGAAGGACGGCCAGCGCGTCGAGCGCGCGTTGCAATTTATCGACGTTGCGCTGTTCGAAACCCGTGCTGAAGCTCACTAGAACGAGCGGCGTCGGGTCGTCTTCGGCCCACGGCAGAATCGTCGGAATCGCGAATTTTTCATCTTCCAGCACCGGACCGACGTGGCGGACGCTGTCCCAGCCCGGCGCGCGGGGCGCGTCGAACTCGGCCAAGCTCGTCGAAACGATGCGGTCGCGTGGACGCCACAACGCGTCGAGCGCAGGCAAGGAACTGAAGCCCGCTTGCTGTCGCATGCCGTCGAGGCGCGCGATCATTCCGCGCCACATGTCGAGTTGGCGAAAGACGAAGGTGTGAACGAAGACCGCGGTCGGCGCATCGAATTGCGGCGCTTGGGCGAGGGCCGCCGGAAACATCGCGTCGATCAGCACGATTTCGGGCGCCTCGGCGGCGACGACCGACCGCACCTGCGCCTCGACGGCGGGCGAAGTGAGGTAGCAGGACATGCGCGTCAGGAAGGTTCCCTGGGGATAGCGATCGACTTGCGTATAAGCGTCGGTGAATTCGATCGCGCGAAAGCCCGCAGTCTTGACGCGTGGAACCATTTCCGGCCGCCCGGCGAAGGCGACCTGGTGGCCGCGAGCCGTCAATGCGCGTGCGACGCCAAGGCTAGGCGGCAGGTTCCCGCCGCCCGACCAGTTCAGCCAAAGAATCCGAGCCATGGTCATCCTCCCGTTGGATGTCGCGCTTGATCATCCGAAGCACGATCGCCTCTGCCTCCCGCCGGCTCAGCGCCAAGTCGCGGCGGAGTTTCTTCCAGACGTAGACGTCGGTGGCGACGACGAAGACGGCGAATCTCGCCGCGCGCGCCGCGCCGGTAAGCTCGCCGAGTTGCGGCGCGAACAGTTCCTTCACCCATGCGCAATGATTGGCGCGCCCTCGGTCGAGCGCGGGCTTGAGGGCTGGGAGTCGGCTTTCCTCGCCGAGTTCGCGCATCACCAAGTCGCCGATCGTCTCGTAGACGTCGAAGATCGCGCCGACCGCCGCCGCGATGTCGCCGGGCTCGGTCGGCTTGAGCCACTCCGCGCCGCCGGCGGCGAGACGGTCAAGCACGCGAAGCAGCAGCTTGTCCTTGCTGGCATAGGCGCGCAGGACCGTCTGCACCGTCGTGCCCGCGTGGCGGGCGATCTCGTCGAGCGTGAATCGCTCGGTCCCCCATTCGCGATAGAGTTGCACCGCTTGTTCGAGGATGCGTTCGCGCGTCGCCTCGGCTTTCGCCGCGCGCGAGGTCAGATCATAGGGGCGCTTCACGATTTTCATGTTAGTATGACTAACATGAAATTGATTTCGCGTCAATAGAACTAACATTGATTACCTTGGCGGCGCGGGCCGAGCGAACGCGAGCGTCCGCAGCCGGAACGCTGGCGCACAGCGCGCCGATCTTGGATATCGGGCTGGATTTTATCGGGGGCGGGCCGGCGCCGGCGCCTGACAAAAGCAGTGGGCCCCGGCGCATTCAAGCGGAGCGGGGCCCTGTTTCGCCTCTGCGAAACGATCTGGGATGTTGCAGATGATATTGCAGCGCTTGAAACGCTTGGCCTTCGCGTTCGCGGCTGCACGGTGAAGATCAAATTTTCTGAAACGCCGTTCCGCCTTGGCGTATGGGGCGGCGTTGGCGTTGCGACCTCGACGAAATCGAGGTCAGATTTTCTCGCCCGGCGGAGTCATGGCTACCCCGATCTTTCTGCCGATCCTCGCTACGAGGCCGGCCCTAGCCTTGTCTACGGGCCGCTCGCGCGACTCTCGACGACCCCTGAAGGTTCCGCCTCGATCGCCGGCCTGTCAAATCAAATCTTTCTCTTCGTCCGGGGTGTCTATTCCGCTCCCGCCGCCTCCGCCGCGGCGATCGCGGTCATATTGACGATGCCGCGCGCGGTGACCGAGGGCGTCAGCACATGTGCGGGCTTGGCCGGGCCGACGAGGATCGGGCCGACGGGCAGGGCGTCGGCGATGACGCGCGTCAGCTGCAGCGCGGTGCTGCCGGCGTCGAGATTGGGGAAGATCAGCACGTTGGCCTCGCCCGACAGGCGGCAATCGGAGGTCACGCGCGCCCGCGCGACCAGCGACAGCGCGGTGTCGGCCTGCATCTCGCCGTCGATCTCGAAATCGGGCGAGCGCGCGTTCACCAGCGCCAGGGCCTCCCGCATCTTCCTCGCCGAAGGCGTGTCGGCGGAGCCGAAGTCGGAATGCGAAACGAGCGCAATCTTCGGCGTCACGCCGAAGCGGCGCACATGATGGGCGCAGGCGAAAGCCAAATCGGCGATCTCCTCGGCGGTGGGATCGGAGCGCACATGCGTGTCGGCGAGAAAATACGAGCCGCTCGGCGCGATCACCAGCGAAAGCGCGGCGAAATCCTTGGCGCCCGGCGCGAGGCCGACGATGTCCTTGATATGCCTGAGGCTCGACGCGAAGCGCCCTTCGAGGCCGCAGATCAGCGCGTCCGCATCGCCGCGACGCAGCGCCAGCGCGCCGATCACCGTCGTGTTGGTGCGCGCCATCGTGCGCGCGGCGTCGGGGGTCACGCCCTTGCGGCCGGCGACCTTGAGATAAGTCGCGACGTAATCGCGGTAGCGCGGATCGCTCTCGGGATCGACGATCGCGAAATCCTTTCCGGCGGTCATTCTCAGGCCGTAGCGCTTGACGCGGTCCCGGATCACCTCGGGACGGCCGATCAGGATCGGCTCGGCGAGGCCCTCTTCCAGCACCACCTGCGTCGCGCGCCGGCCGATCGCGGATTTCGACGCCTACGCCGACCGGCTGTCGCGCTTCGTCTTCCGCTCCGGCTTCATGATGAAGCCGCTGTTCGCCAAGGCGCGCGCGGCCAAGAAGCGCGTGATCTACAGCGAAGGCGAGGACGAGCGGGTGCTGCGCGCGACGCAGGTGGTGCTCGAAGAGGGCCTCGCCGAGCCGATCCTGATCGGCCGCCCCGAGGTGATCCGCGAGCGCATCAAGCGCTTCGGCCTGACGATGAGCGCCGGCAAGGATTTCGAGATCGTCGACCCCGAGCGCGACCCGCGCTACCGCGACTACGTCGCGACCTATCTCGAGGTCGCCGGGCGCAAGGGCGTAACGCCCGACGCCGCGCGCACCATCGCGCGCACCAACGCGACGGTGATCGGCGCGCTGGCGCTGCATCGCGGCGAAGCGGATGCGCTGATCTGCGGCCTGGAAGGGCGCTTCGCCTCGAGCCTCAGGCACATCAAGGACATCGTCGGCCTCGCGCCGGGGGCCAAGGATTTCGCCGCGCTGTCGCTGGTCATCGCGCGCAGCGGCGCCTATTTTCTCGCCGACACGCACGTGCGCGCCGAGCCCACCGCCGAGGAGATCGCCGATCTGGCGTTCGCCTGCGCCCATCACGTGCGCCGCTTCGGCGTGACGCCGAAGATCGCGCTGATCTCCCATTCCGACTTCGGCTCGGCCGACACGCCTTCGGCGCGCAAGATGCGCGAGGCGCTGGCGCTGGTGAACGCGCGCGCGCCCGATTTCGAGATCGACGGCGAGATGCAGGCCGACACGGCGCTGTCGCTGATCGCGCGCTCGCGGGTGACCGCCGACTGCCGGCTGTCGGGGGAAGCCAACGTGCTGATCTTCCCCAATCTCGACGCCGGCTCGACCGCGTTGCAGATGACCCGCGTCATCGCCGACGCCCTGCCCGTCGGCCCGATCCTCGTCGGCCCCGCCAAGCCCGCGCACGTGCTGACGATCTCGGTCACCGCGCGCGGCATCGTCAACATGACCGCGATCGCGGCGGTGGAGGCGGCGGGAGTGCATTAAACATTCCGGGGGGAAGGAAAAAATTTGATTTGACAGGCCGCCTATCGGGGCGGAACCTGCCCGCGTTGTCTCAAGTCGCGCGAGCGGCTCGCAGGCAAACCAAGCGTCGGCCTCGCCATCGCGGGCCGACAGAAAGAACGGGGTAGCCATGACTCCGCCGGG
>Ga0187891_1003506_pt1 | contig 10888 bp, 10 predicted proteins | sample June2016WEW_21_4_FD_132990 | JGI IMG/M metagenome (GOLD analysis project Ga0187891, IMG submission 132990) | Peatland microbial communities from SPRUCE experiment site at the Marcell Experimental Forest, Minnesota, USA - June2016WEW_21_40 | ecosystem: Environmental > Terrestrial > Soil >...
CAGCGGGCAGCGGCGCACAACGACACCGAGAGCGGCGGGCGTCGCGTGCTCGACCAACGAACGCGCCCTAATGCTGGGCGATGGGAGTTCTGTATGTGGGCGAACATACCGACGAAGATGCGCACGCTCTATTACACGAAGCATGGACGGTCGCTAAGCAAGTTGCTCCAGAACTACTGGAACGCGTCACATGGGTTGAGAAGCAAGATCAAGCGCGGGTTGGAGATCATCACGTATTTTGGCCTCGACTATGGCGTCACATCCACCTTCGAGAAGATCGTATCCCAAGTAGAATCAGAGCAGAGAATACTTGTCGAAAAATAAAAATAAAAAAAAATATTTTTTATTTTTTTATTTTTTTTTTCAAAAAAAAATAAAATGGAAGAACAAAAAGAAACAATAATCACAACCGTCAAAATGGACGCAGAGCTCACATACGGACTCTCCCCTTTCATCGAGGCTGTCAGAATGATAATGAACACAGACTTATTTGGCGAGACCATGAAAAAGAGTGACGTGGTAAACCTGTTGAAAGAGAGTACCCTCACTGCTAGGTTGACACAAAAAGAAGTCAACGATCTTGCCGAATGGCAAGCTCTGATTCCCACTACCACTGCCGAACTCGATCTAGAGGCGAATCTCAGTCTCATGTTCTTGTGTCGAATCCAACTTGCTATGAAGTTAAACATTGAGCCGTCCCATTTGCAGTTCGTAGGCAATGCTCATTTGAACAAGCCATTGAAAATCCGACAAGTCGACGACGAGGCCCGTCACGTTTTTTTTGTCATACACCCCACACAAGTTCGTAGTTACGATGCCCATGCCAAGGTAGGTGGTGGCGAGTTTCTTTACATGGGAACTAAATACGAGACTGACATTCCTCCGTTCGTTATTGTCTTTTCTGCCCCAAATCCAGACAAAGTAAAGTACAATCCCATGGCGGTAGGTTGTTACATCGGTTAGAACGATGCAAGTTAAATAAAATAAAAAAAAATAAAAAATATTTTTATTTTTTATTTTATTTATTCTTCCTTAAACACAAGTCTTGCCCGTGATTGCCAATGGGACGGGATGTGGTTGTAGACGTCCATCAGTCCACATGTAGACGTGACATGCAACGCGTGGTCCTTTGGGTTGACGGCAGTCATTAAGATGGCACGAAAGACCATGCGGCGTTGGGTCATGGAAGTCAGCTTGTCTCCCTTCAACAGACTGACAAAGTCCTGCATGATTTCAGCATTCATGTAAGCGTTGCGTTTGACGGCACGGCAGAGTTGCTTGAGCATGTAGTCGAACATCGGCACGGTGTTTTCGATGGAGTCGATGACGGATGAGAGGGATTCGATGGCCTTTTCTCGGATGTTAACATCGTCATTCTTTGTTGCGGCAACCAACCCATGCATGCAGACCAACTTCACATCCAAGTCTTGATTGAGTGTCATGCCTAGCATCAACTTCAAGATAGCTAGTTTCCTTTGTCCAACTGATAGTTTGTCGTTGGAGATGTCCTTTGCAGCTTGTGCCAATCTTTCGTATGTTGATAAGTTTTCTGGTTTTGCCATTTTTTATTTTTTTTTTTAAAAAAAAATAAAAAAAAAATAAAAAATAAAAAATATTTTTATTTTTTGTTTTTTTTTTGCAAAAAAAAAATTATCTGACGAATTGCATCGCACGTGGGGTGGCTTGATACACTTTGCCAGATTCATAGTTGTCTACTAAAGGGTCTGTGATTGTTCGATTAGGTCTTAAAGATGGTGTGCAATTACTCCCGCTTGTGAATAGAGAGAAACTCTCTTTGGGGTTCTGGTTGTTGATAGCATTGCCAAACAAAGAAAGCCCTTCGTTGTCTTTTCTCGTGAAGGCAGCAAATGGATTTGCAGGTGCATCGTCGCTGACGGCGGTGTTGTTGTTATTATTGTTGTGTTCAGCGAAAAAATCAGACGGTGTTGTGTTTCGGATGTCGTCTTGATTGACTTCGTTCATTGCTCTGCACAAGGGGCAGTAAACAACGTAGCATTTATCGGTCTTCCCGTTCACGCTGTGCTCGAATATCCTGAACGAAGATGCAGGCAATTGCATCATCTTTTCGCATGCGCCGCATGTGAGGTATTCGTATCCTTGAAACCATAAGACGTCTTGGGTTTCTTTTTGTTCTGGAAATGGCAGTTTCACCAACATTTTACTTTTTTTACTTTTTTTTTTAAAAAAAGTAAAAGTAAAAAAGATACATATCGTTTAATAATTACCAATTCATCAGACAACAACAAAAAAAAACAATGGGCCAGACAACAAGCGCTGCTGTCCCTGAAAGGGTTGACAACAACAACAGTAGCAGCAGTAGGAGAGAACTGTCGTTCGTGGTGACAGCCGTCTGCCGAGACCGCCGATTCTCGAGATCGTTTAGTCTTTCAGACGTGGCGGCGTTTTCAAGAAGCATGACAGAGATAAACAGGATGCGGACAGTCGAGGGGCATTCCCGACGAATCACACTCGAAGTGTATGACGTCTCCTTCGACACTTCCATCGGAGAAGTCAGAAGGACAAAGATGGAGCATGTCTTCCTCACCTCCCAGCAGATAGACGACCTGAAGAATCTCTCGCGCAACACTCCCAGACAGATTCGAACTCAAGATGTCGTCGGCGTGAAGTTGTGCGTTCTGGCGTCGTTCGGCCCGTCGTCTGACGCCCTGACGCGCACATGCGCTGGGCTGGTCCACGAGATAGCAACGAACATGAAATTCACTGTGCACGTCGAGCAGAACACCCACGTCTCGCGCGAAGCCGCCGCCCGCATCAACGACATGCTGAAGATCAACCGAATCTGGTTCGACCCTGAAACCTATCGCGTGCCAGGCGAGGGCGAATCCGACGGGTTTTTCATGTGGCCTCGTCACCAAGCAGACATGAACAACGAGCGGCAACCATTTGTGATGGAAGTGACCCCCGCGGCGCCGTCGTTTGTCGAGTTCCATCCAATGAAGGTCGACGCGACCGCTGTTCCGTTCGGCGACGGGAGAATTCTCGTCTGCGGCGGGTCGTTCAACGAGCACGCGCAAGTCGACCCACCGCATTACAGCTTTTTCTACACCAGCGTGATGAATCGCGTGAATGACGAATACGACATCCAAATCGACATGATACACATCGCCGCGGTGTGCAATCCTTACGAAGAGCGCGTTTACCTTGCGGGGTTCGATCGCAGCGACGACGTCATGAAAGTGGTTGCCATCCAGACGTGGGACAAACAACAGTCCAGTCTGACCAAATATCCGCTGGACAACCGATCGGGACACACGGTCGCGTTCGTCGACGGCGTCACGATGATGATTGCGGGCGGCGAGGGGATGCACAACAGCCATTGGACCGACTCCAGACGCACGCAACTCGTCGACGTCACTACGGGCCTGGTTCGCGAGGGCCCCCGAATGCTGTTTCCTCGTGTGAACCACACAATGACCAAACTGAAAAACGGCAACCTGTTTGTTGTCGGTGGCACGCGCTCTCCCACAACTAGCGAGATATACGATGCGGTGACGGGGAAATTTGTGCGCGGGCCTGACCTCAATTCGCCGCGCGAGTTGCATGTAGCGTGCTTGGGACACCAGGGGCTGGTGCTGATCCTCGGCGGGCTCCGAAACAGTCGCACCGCCTGTCTGTACAATCCTTACACAAACGAATTGAAAAGGGACCATCCGTGGTTGCATGACATTGACATAGTAGATTACGATGCCGTGCCAGTTGAATAAATAAATAAATAAATACAAAAAAAAAATATTTTCTCGCTATATCAGCAAGTCAATCACGACACCATAACAAATACACACAAACAAGAAAAAAAAATGGGAAACACTCAAGGCGCTGCAAGTCTTGATCGCACAATCATGTTGGAGTTTTTCTTCGACTTTGAAAACGGAGAAAGAAAGTCTGCGATAGTGACGTACGAAGAAGGCGGCGACGGTAGCAAACCACGCCCCGAGGAAATCAAGAGGCTGATGGACATCTTTCAGCGATGTGCTATGAAGACAGAGTTGACTCAGTTGACCGTCCAAGCCATCGACGTGGCCACTAAGGTGCCCGCAAGTTTGCTCTGTTTCGACGAGGAAAGATTGACCAAAAAAGTCGACATGGCACTCCTCGCATACAAGGGCAGCACCCGAAAGCCCAGTGCTCGCCATCACTTCATTCTCGACATGGACTTTTCAATCGAAGTTGCCTGCGAAGAGAACGCTGCACGCAATCTTGCTAAGATATTTGCACATTTCGGATTACATGTCTCACAGATGATACCATCTGACCTGAACATCCGTTTCCACTCACTGTTGACCGAATACGGTCGATCAAGCGCCACCACCAGCATTAGCACCAGCGCCAGCATGACACGGGTTGAAGAAGAAGACGAATAATACGGCGTGACCAACAGCAACAATGCACCTGTTGGCGTTACCACTGTCGGTGGTAAGAAGAAAAGCGTTTACGATGGATACGATTAAACCGACAAAAAAAATTTATTAATTCGCACAATAAACGATACAAATATCAAACGAATTTACCATAATCAACCAGCCAAATATATATATATACATATACTCACGCAATGGGTCAAATCGAAAGCTCAAACGCGGACGCACTGCGGCCAGACGACGAGCTCATCGTCCTCATCATCTTTCAAGACGACGGGAAAGCGACCAACTTGTCCCAATTGACATTCACCCGCGATGCCGACAGAAGGCCGCCCACAAAGCAACAGTACACCGAGTTACGCACGCGATTGCTGGAGTTTTTCGACAAGGTGAAAGCCAAGACATACACACGCCCCTCAATCGACGTGAGCGTGCGTAGGACAGTCAAGGACACGGGCGCGCGTTCGATCGATCTGGGAGAGTCAGAGCAACTCAAACTCCGCGCCGAAAAGATCGCTATCGGTCTGTCAATTCCAACAACTACCGCTAGCGGTAGTGCAGGAGAAGACGTGCCCGAAAGAGACGTGGTTCGCACCAATCCCATCATACTCAAATGGAACATCCCTTTGCACCCAGACTACCGACTTGCAATCGCGCAGTTGCTCTACCGCGCATGCGTCCTGAACGGCGTGTGGGTCGTCGTCAGCACGTCCGACGAGAAGAACGTCACTGCCCGCGTGCTGGCAGAGTACATGAACCAAGACAGGCGAGATTTGATGCTGCACCCAAAGCCAGTCACCGACAAGCGCGATTACCCAGGCGTGTACGTCACAGGCGGCGTCAATATGAACCGCGGAGATGTGCGCCCCAGAGTGTTGGACACCACGCTCGTCTTAGACGACGACAGTCGAACCTTCAAAGAGGGGCCCCGATTGATCGTGGCGCGATTCGATCACGTCGCCGCCAGAATGCCAAACGGCGACATCATCGTTGCTGGCGGGCTCGACGTCGACCACAGACCGCTCTTGTCCTGCGAGCGTCTGACGCCAGGCGACAGAGCGTTCAAACTGATCGAGGCAAAACTGAACAAGCCACGCGTAGTTTCGGCGTGGTGTGTCACTGCCAGCGGACTGCTTGTCGTCTGCGGCGGCGCTGTTGGCGGCGGAGACTCGGACGGCAGCATCGAGGTGTACGACAGCGTTTCGGGCGGATTCAAGCTGCTGGACATCGCGCTGCAGTTCCCGCGAAGGCAGCATACTATCACAGCCATATCGGACGACGAATTGATCGTGTACGGCGGTTTGATCGGAAAAGAAATGGTTCCCCGTAATCTGGCAGAGCGCATAAATCTGAAAACGATGACAGTCAGTCTCGCAATCGGATTGATGACGCCCCGCGAGCGACACGCGGCAGTGCTGACGCAATCTGGGGATATCTTTGTTTGCGGCGGTTTGTCGAACAAGGAAGCCACCACTGTCGAGATTCACACCTTTTCAAAACTCGTGCACAAAGCGTTTTCGGTCGACGGCGTTTTCCATCGCCAGAAATTCGCGGTCATGTTGCGCACTGGCGAAGTGCTGATTGGCGGCGGCTCCACCAAAAACCTGCAGAGCAATAATGGCACTCAATTCTATCGCGACACTGATTCAACCGTGGAAGCTGGGCCTTTTTTAGATGGGTCTCGAGACGGGTGCGCCGTCACTTCGTTTTGAAATATATTTGCGTATCCGCAAAAAAAAGCAAAAAAAAAACATTAAATGATACACCGACATTTGTCATTATTAATCATCTGACATTTCACTAGAAAAAAAGTAATGGGGCAGATTGCAACCAAATATCCTCCTGTGGGGAACAATTTAATAAATGTGGTTGTTTATTTTGGGCAACATCTCGAAACATACGCCACTTGCAATTTAGTTGTCAAGCGGGATCAAACAGATGGCGATCAGATTATCGATGCTGGTCAGTTAAATGACTTTCTCGAAAAATTAGATAGTTTTGCTTCGAAAGTGAGAGAATACGAATTGAGAGACCCAGTCATCGCAGTGACTGCAAATGAAATGACTCCAAGTGGACTGGTTGAATTAAGTAAACACGACCATCTCAAACTTCCTGTGTTAGCAATCGAACAAAAATTCAGCGGGCTTCAAATTCACCAGATGACAGACAGACCTGCTGTGGAACCACTGAAGCATTTTGAGTTACAATTCAAACTTCCGCTTCACCCTGACTACCGACACCGATTTGCAAAGCTTATCGTCGCGTACTGCCTTAAAAACCAAATATGGGTAAAAATCAGCGACGATGCAAAGAATGTGACAAGCTGCGCATTGGCCAACCTGTTGTTGAATAGTCCATCCCGTCTATACAGCAGCACTGTCGCCGCGAGACCTGATGTCAGAGATGGCAATGGTATCTATTTTACTGGTGGTATTGACAAAATTAACGGCGCCGACGCGGTATTAAGAGGAACCGCCATGTACAACGACGAATCGAAAAAGTTTGAGAAGGGGCCATCGTTGACAACAGCGCGCCACAGTCATGTTGCAGTCAGAATGCCCAACGGGGACATTATTGTCGCTGGTGGACTTGGCAATTTCAACAAACCGCTTCTGACATGTGAGCGACTTACAGCAGGGGACACTGAATTCAGACTAATGTACACGACTCTCAATCAACCTCGGGTAAATGCTGCCGCCACTGTTTCTCCTGATGGCACTTTATTCATATGTGGAGGAGAGGTCGGACCAGATGTCCTAGACACTGTAGAGTACATGGATTCCAATGGAACTTTTAGAACCCTGGGGCGTAACATGTCAATACCAAGAAAACGCCACACAATCACTTGGATACCCGATCATGGATTTCTTATCTGTGGAGGTGAGGATGCGAACGGTAACAAGACAGACACAACGGAGATGTACGATGATCACAATGTCACGTTCACGCCTAGGACACCGTTGTCAGAGCCTTTGTCTGGACATTGTGCCGCGTTGTTGCTGGACGGGCGAATTTTTATCTACGCGGAAAAAATTGCACTGATACTCGATTTGCGTACCCGAAAGTGTCAGAAACTTTCGTCAGCCCTTTATAATGCATTTAGTACTGACAGGCAATGTGCATCTAGAACACGTGACGGAAATGTACTCGTAGGTTTCACGGGCAGACAATATACCCGCGCAGCGTACACTTATATAACACAAAAAAAGAAACGTTAAGCCTTGGAATTGATCCTGACAAAATAATTGTAAAATGCGCAGCAACGTCCTTCTAGATCAGCATTTCCGAAAAAAAAAACATACTTTTTTTTGCATAGCAAAAAAAAACATTTATCAATAAACAACACCCTCCCTTAATTCCGTCTTTAAATTATCGCCAACAACAGAAACATGGGACAAACGTACAGCGCTGGCAACCCATCCGACGGGAAAAAGTCGATTACAATAATGGTACATTTCGGCCAAAACAACCAAACATATGCAAGCTGCCAGTTGCAGTTCGGACGAAACGTCACAACATCGCCACCTTCACAAGAAGAATACGGCAAACTCACAGTCATGTTGAAGCAGTTCTTGGACAAGATCAAGAATGACCAAATCAACGAACCAATGATGGCAGTTGTCGCAGGCAAGATGATGGACGGAAACTTCGTCGAGCTCAGCAAGCACGATCATCTCATGTTGTATCAGTCCGAGATGATGCGTCGGTTTCGACTCCCGCAGGGATATGCGAAAGTCGACATGAATCAATTGACCAGTCACAGTTTTTACTTGCAGTGGAAAGTCCCTTTGCATCCACTCAGTCGACGAGGGTTTGCAGAGATGATCTTCAATGTATGTGCCTTGTACGGCGTGGGTGTTTTCATATACCCTGACCCCAAAAACGTTACTGGGTTTGTTTTGTCTGAACACACCCGAGTACACGACGAGCTCCGCGCACCATCAGTGCGCGACGTGCGCGACCGTGCGGGCATTTGGGTCACAGGCGGCAATGTTGAACACGGCGACGCCAGATACCCTGAGGCAGTTTTCAATTATCCCACAACTAAGACAGCATATTACGACGACGACGATGAAGAATTCGTGTCGGGACCACGCCTCATCGTCGGGCGATCAAATCACGTCTCCGCCCGAATGCCAAATGGCGACATCATCGTCGCTGGTGGTATTACTGAACGCGGAGGCGTCGCCGAGCTCGGTATCGAGGGATTTGAAGAGAGTGGTCACCAAGACGAAAATGTCACAAGCGAAGTCATTACGAGCTGCGAATGATTGGAAGCTGGCGGCACCAGATTCGAGAAGATGCCTTTCGACTTAGTGGCCCCGCGTGTTGGTGCTGCTTGCGCAGTCACAAACAACGGGACTCTGGTCGTGTGTGGCGGCAGTTCCGGCACTGGTAGCTACTACGCGACATGCCAAAACACCGTAGAAATAATGGACAACGAGACTAAAAAGTTTACGCTTCACAGCATTTACCTGAGGAGAAGAAGATGTTGTCACACTGCTACCGCCATATCAAACAACGAAATTCTTGTGTGCGGTGGATTGACTCCTAGCGGCGATAGCACCGACAGCACAGAGATATTAAATCTCGAGACTGGCCAGACAAGGCCCTCAGTTTCTATGAGAATTCCGCGTGAATCCCACTCCGCCACCTTATTGTCAGACGGCACCGTTTTTATATGCGGCCAAGGCAGTGCAGAGATATTGGATTTGCGCAGACGAACTTCCACACCAGTAGACCTCTTTGATGCCAAAGCGCCCCTTCCCATCCATTCAATTGCAGCCAGACTGCGTAGTGGCGACGTGTTGTTTGTTGAAGGGGGGAGAGATTCCCTCTTAGGCCCACAACCTGAGACACAAATCTACCTAGAGGACAAAAAGGACTTCCTTTACGGTACCACTATTCACAAGCACCGCGCTAGCTTTGCCATGACTTCATTTTGAACCAAAAATCAACGTCACGCGTGACATGGGAAAAAAAATAATATTTTTTTTTATTTATTTTTTATTTTTTGTTTAGCAAAAAAAAAATAAATAAATAAACTAAAAAAATGGACCCCCCAAAACGCAGATTTTTTTTCGTCAACCGGACCAGTGTCAGAAAGACGAGAAAGCAGACAGCAGCGCAGCACTTGATACTGATGCTGTCCAAATCCGACTCGGGCGACAATATCACTGCCAAGGAGATTGCCGACTGGTTGGCGGAGACGCAGACAGACGTCCGCCAAATAACCCTGCGCATAAAGAACCCCCACTGGACGTTGGTGTTGCTCGAGGCAATAAACCTGTACCTGAAGCGACCAGACGGCGCGACGGTGTACTCGCTCACGCTGGGAGGCATGCTGTCCACTCCGCGCTTCAGCGACTTGTTCCGCGGCGCAGTCACCAGCAGCAACATCCGCAGCTTGGTAGTCGCGCAGGTTTTCCCGTTCACCCTTCTGAACATCCATCTGCTTTCCGAAGTTCTGACGGACAACCCGCGGCTCGAGACGCTGGGGCTTTCTATATCGACCAACAAGACGCAGATAACCCACGAGAAGATGGAGGCGACGGCGGCGTTGATGCCGCTGATGCGCGCTATCTCGAACATGCCAGCTCTGAAGTGCCTCGCGCTGATGATGTGCGAGACGCCCAGCGCAATTGTCGGGACCATTTCACACATCTTAGCGTCGACAGCAACCATCCGCGAAGTCTGGTTGTGTGTGCGCAGCTTCACGTCCGTCGACGCAGAGGCGCTGGCGGACGCGTTGGTTGTGAACAACACGTTGGATTGGCTGGTCCTGAACGAATACGACGGCGACGACAACGACGCCACATCCGACATCTCGCCATTCAGGCCGCTGTGTCGTGCACTGTGCAAGCCACTGGCAGTCAGATTGATTGATTTCCCCTGTCGCCTGATGACCAGCACCACCGCGATTGAGCTGACTGGCGCGCGAAGTTCGTTGCCGTTCAACCTTTATTTGCGCCAACCTAGCCCTGTATTGGAATTCAGGAGCCCCTATCAAAACTATCGCGCCGAGCATATAGCCAGCAGCTTCTCTGGCTTCACCGACATCGACGGCTACGTGCGCAGACGAACGTCAAACCACGTTGTGGTGGATTGTCCTGCCCGACGCGCCAACACAAACACCAGCCACATGACTCTCGTTGATCAGATTTCGAACAATATATACACGGACTTGCGAGTCGAATTGGTGATGCCAAACGAGTCAGACATTGTCACCTTCCGCGACAAGTTGGACATCGATCGCCGCGAGAAGATCAAATCGCTCACCATCACGTCGCCCACTCACAACGCCCTCGCTTCGTTGTTTCGTGTTAGACCAGAGACGCGCAAACGATTAAAACAATAAAAGCGAGAAAAAAAAATCTTAATAATTTTATTTTTTTTTCAAAAAAAAAAAAAAAAAAAATGCAAACAACAAAAACAAAAAAAAAAAGAAAAAAAAAAAAAAAAAAAAAAAAGCCAAAGAAAGGAAAAAA
>Ga0187891_1003509_pt1 | contig 10884 bp, 6 predicted proteins | sample June2016WEW_21_4_FD_132990 | JGI IMG/M metagenome (GOLD analysis project Ga0187891, IMG submission 132990) | Peatland microbial communities from SPRUCE experiment site at the Marcell Experimental Forest, Minnesota, USA - June2016WEW_21_40 | ecosystem: Environmental > Terrestrial > Soil > Wetlands...
GCCAAAATGCAGCATGCGCGTCGTGAGTTCGTCCAGTGAAGCGCTGCTCCACACACAAGAACGCGCGTCCACGACGGCCTGCGTGAAAATCGTGCGGTTGCCTTCGCGGAGATCCTGCTGTAGATCCTGTAGGTCGTCCTCCAGCTGCAACAGCACTCCCCAACCAAAAGCGACCCGAGCCTCCTCGGGTGACAGCGAGCCTGCAACCAAGCAGGCGTCCGCCGCCACGGATGTGCCCCCCTTTTCAAAACTCAGTCTGAGAATGTCGACATTCTCCGGCGAAGAGTCGAAACGCAGCATGCGAACGCTGTTCTCTTGCGCCTCGTGAATCGCCAGCAGGCTTGCATAGACTTCCGGCCAGGCATTGCGGGGATACTCCTGCTCAATAATCTCGACAAGGCGCCAAATGGTGACTTCCTGCTCATTGAGCGCGGGGATCGAGTGTCCTTCGAGGCGCTGGCGAAAGCGGCCACTGAACGCGAGCTTGGCCGCCAGAGAGGTCGACGGGTCGTCGAGATAATTGTCGGTGTATGGGCAAAGCATGCTGTAAGCGAAAATCGACGGCGTGAGGCGCATCGGATGTCCCATGAGAGCTTGCAGAGCACACGCGGTCCACGCGTTTCGGCAGGCCTGAAAAATGTCCGCGGCGCTTATGGCGCGATCCAGATGGCGTGCTTCCCGGGCAAGTTGCGTTGCAACACCCGAGAATCCATGGTCCAGCAGGAGTTCGAGATGGGGATCACCAAGGTCCAGACAAGTTTTCGCAAAGCCGGTGAAAGCAAAAGTGATGCGGTGTTGCGCGGCGCGGCGTTCTGATCTGGTACTGGGCCCGTCACGCAACTCCTTTTCTACCGACTGCAAAAAGCGGCCGAGGTGAGCTTCGCGGGTGGCTTGCTCGTCGGGGGTGAAGGTGCTGTCGAGAGCCGGAAGTGGCTGCGAGTTTTGTTTCCAGACAGAGAGCCAATCTTGAAGGTGTTCTTGCACGAGGATTTCCATCCTTGGTCTAGATACGCGGCCGGCGGCAGGATTGTTCCATTGGCCCGTTGGTCGGTAAAGTGGGTTTTAGTACGAACTTTACCGCTAAGCACGAGTCGGCTAATGGCGAGTAATGTGCTCGCGCCTGCGCCCTTCGCCAGTGTAGATGCGCAGGTCGCCACTACGCCGTCAGGGGGGAACCGATCACCTTCGGTTCCGCGCGGGATTGTCGCCGCGAGCCCCTGTGGGACAACTTCCGAGTAGCGCGTGATACATCCAGAACACGTTCCAGGGTCAATCTGCATTCCCCTGGCACCTGATGCCAGCGCCTCAACCCTGCCGGCTCGCGCTCCTTGCGCAGGTTGCGGTGTGCACTTTAATCGTCAGGTTAATGAGTTATTGCACGAGGAAGCCTATTTCCTAAACCATGCACCCAGCTGCGATGGCACCGCTCATGGGGAAGTATTAATTAGCGCAGGTGTCAGGGTTCAGAGATCAGGGAACAGAAATCAGGAACGCAAAATTCACACTTGACATTGATGGGACAATCCACTACCATATGGTTGTGGATAAATTGGGTACAACATTTGCTGCTTTGTCTGATCCAACCCGGCGGGGGATGATCGAACGACTCTCACATGGTCCTGCCTCTGTGCATGGATTGACGGAACCGTTTGCACTGTCGCAGCAGATGATTTCAAAACATATTGCCTACCTGGTGCGGGCGCGGATTGTGATCAAGACGAAGCGTGGACGAGAGAGTGTGTGCACGCTTAGGCCAGAGGCGATAAAGACAGTCAGCGACTGGGCGGCTTATTATCGCCGATTCTGGGAAGAGAGTTTCGACAAGCTGGATGTAGTTGTGAATCAAATGAAAAAAGTGGAGGTCAGAAATGACAAAAAACACGGTTAACGAGAAAGAGCGGATGGTGGTCACCAGAGTTTTTGACGCTCCACGCGCATTGGTTTGGAAGGCGTGGACAGACCCGCAATATGTGATGCAGTGGTGGGGGCCGAAGGGTTTTACTGCGCCTTTTTGCGAGATGGATTTTCGCGTGGGAGGAAAATTTCTCTGCTGCATGAGAGCGCCGGATGGCCAGGAGTTCTGGAATGCTGGTGAATACCACGAGATTGTTCTGCACGAGAAGATCGTTTCCTCCATGTACTTTTCCGACCCGGAGGGAAACAAGGTTGAGCCTGCGCAATATGGAATAGAACATGAGGCCATAGACGGTGCGCACGATGTGATTACCTTTGAGGATTTTGGAAACGGCCAGACGAAACTCACCTTCATTGGAAATGAAACTATGGAGAGCGCAAAAAATAGCGGTCAAGTGGAGGGCTGGAACCAGATACTCGATAAAGTTGCCGCAGTTGTTGCGGGGCTGGCGCAGGCGAAATAAGAAGTTGAAGTTTTGATGATCGTCATGCGCGAGATACTGAACGTAAAGCAAACGCAGGTCCATCCCGGAGACCCCAGCTACGGGTGGAAGTGGAAGGCATTCTTGGACGATTTGTCGGATAGGTCGAGCGCAGCGCAACGAAGGCAGGGAAAAGGGAATACGAGACAGGGGTTTCAACCAGAATCTCCCCTTTCTACACCTGATCTAGGGGTTTGAATCGCTCCTCAGGGGATAAAAGTGCGGCTGCGCCGAAAGAGTCATCTTTTTCGGTAAGTTTCGCACACGCCTGCTGCTAAGACCCGAGTTTCTCATTACTGGCTCGACGCAGGTGAGATTTGCGGGTTCCGGTCGGGTTGTCGGCGACTCGGAAGTTGGTCGACCCTTTCGCGGATTACTCCTCGCTAGTCGCCCAGCGTTTACCTACCGATCGGTAGGTGCGGTCCGGCATTCTGGGCGACCGACGGAGCACCTGGAAACAAACTGCTTGAAGTTTGACGTCCTCCCAGGAGACTCGGCCGGTGCCCAATGTCTGCGTCGTGAAGCAGATCATTCTCGCGCCATGTAAAGCGTGCTGACGCTGTGGGATCATCCAGACAACTTTGAATCCGGTTCACGACGAATGCCACACCGACCGTGGAGCCCTCGAGGCGATTTCCTGCGGGAAGCGTGGTCACGACAGGTTTCGCATCACTTGGCGGTGAGATTTGCGTAATGACTGTATCGCAGACGTAGTAGGGGTCTTGGTCAAGAGACATTGGAAGCGGAGTCGGAGCGAGTCTCCGCCGAGTGAGCCCCATGCTGGCAACCGCAATCGCACTTCCAGACGGACCGCAGGATTGCTTATAATGACGACCTGCCGTTGGGTGCCCGCTGCGGTTTTCTTGGCGGTCAGTCATCTGTTGGCGCCGAGGTCAAAACCGCCGCAGGAGGCGCGAGGCAGAGGCTCGGACTGGCAAGCTTGAATGTCAGATGTTCGTGGGTCGCCAAATGGATGAACGCGATCGATTCCGAGGCTGCCCTCTCGGCTTAGCGTGCGGAGACGCTGTGGGAACAACCGCTGAGTTCCGCCCGCGGGGAAGTTTCGTTCCGGTCACCGACATGACCGGAGGAGGGCCGTTTCGCCTAAAGCCAGGCGAGTGGACGGACGACACGTCGATGGCCCTTTGTCTCGCCACCAGCTTGGCGGAACTTGGGACGTTCGACCCGGCCGACCAGATGCTCCGGTACTGCAAGTGGATGCGGGAGGGCTATCTGAGCAGCAATGGGCGGTGCTTTGATGTCGGCAATGCGGTGCGCGGCGCCCTCTCCCGTTTCCAGTACACAGGTGAGGCTTTCAGCGGGTCCACGGATCCCAGGTCGGCCGGCAACGGTTGCATCATGAGGCTTGCTCCGGTGCCCATGTTCTTCTTCCCGGACCGGAACGCCGCCGTTCGAATGTCGGGGGAAAGTTCCCGGACTACCCATGGGGCGGCGACTTGCATCGACTGCTGCCGGCTTTTCGGTGGAATCTTGTTCCAGGCGCTAGCCGGAGCCGGGAAGGAAGATGTCCTGCTGGGCCACGGCGTAACGGATCTAGCCCATGAAGACGTTCAGTGCATTGCACTTGGCAAGTACCGTTCTAAACCGGACCAGGAAATCCAAGGATCGGGCTACGTGGTCCGAAGCCTGGAGGCTGCCTTGTGGTGCTTCTGGCAAACGGATACATTTAAGGACGCGATTCTCATGGCCGCCAATCTCGGTGACGACGCGGATACGACCGCCGCGGTGTGCGGGCAGGTGGCCGGCGCCTATTACGGCGAAGCTGGAATCCCGAAGAAGTGGCTGGAACTTCTTGCCATGTGCGATGAGATTCGAACGCTGGCGGACCGTTTAAGGACCAAGAGGCCCATCACCCAACAGAGAGCTGCGAGTCACTTGACGCCCCTCCAGTAAGATCGATGTCGATGCCTCAGCGAATGCCACGCCGTCGCGCCGGATTGGCACGCAAGGAACCGGCGCCATCGGGGGGCAGCCCTTTCCCGATCACATCACCGCCTCCTTGGACCCTCTCCCCTCGGTCAATATGGTTGCTTCGGCGAACACCTCCGCGACCTTCTTCGCCCTCTCCTCGCCCTTCAACGCCTCGATGTACCGCCTCAGAGATTCCGTGTCGCGGTGCCCAAGCTGGGCACGGAGGGTTTCGAGATCCATTCCTTTTCGCAAGCAGTGTGTGGCGTAGTTTGCCCTGAACTTGTGCAGCCAGAACTTGTCCGTGTCCATGCCCGCGCGCCTCGCCACGCGCTGGCAGAGCCGGAGCAGGTGGCCGTCGGGCTTGCCCTCAGGACGAGGCTCCGCCTCATGCGGCGCCGTGGCACCCATCAGTGCCGGGAAGACGAGCCTGTGGGGGTGCGATCTCAGCCACGCGCTAAGGGTCGCGGCCAGAGAGGGGTCGATCGACACGCCGCGGATCTGGTACCACTTGGGCGTGAAGCCGTACTCGGGGCGCTCGACCACCTTCAGGCAGGGCGCCGGCTCGTTCAGCACGCAGTCCTGCCGGCGGAGCGTCGACAGTTCCTGCTCCCTCAGCCCGGCACGGAGGAACGTCTGGAAAATTGCCTCCTCGTGCGGTCCGCATGCCGCCATGAAACGGGCAAGCTCGTCGGGCGTGTAAGTTTCGACGGCTCTCTCCACGTACCGGGGCGCATCCTTCAGCCCCAGGGGGCGCGCAGACCTTCCCGCCCCGACCGTCGGCACCGATCACGTGTGCTTGAGGAATTGCAGGATCAGGAGGAATTTGTTCGCAGCGGTCCGGGCGGACTTGGTGGGGCTGTTCTGGATCGCCCACGCCATGTGGCTGGCAACGGCAGCGGCGGTGACGTCCTTGAGGCGCCTGATGCCGCTCTCTCTTGCGAACTCCTCAAGCGCGTGCCGGGATGCCGCCAGAGTCTTGGGCTGGCGGCTCTTCCCTGCGACCTTGAGCTCAAGCTCTCCCACGTAGGCGGCGATGGCGTCGGAGAGAAGCTCCCCGTTCGGCTCGGGTTCCGGAAGCTTTTCGCCCGTGTCCTTTTCATACCGCTGCCGCGCGAGCCGCTTCGTCTGTTCTTCTTGCGCCTGGTCGGCAGAGTCCCCGACCTTGTCCCAGAGCCCATCGACATTGAGGTAGTACGATCCCTCTCGATGGACTTCCTCTTTCCCGGCGACCTTCACGACGTTGGGCTTTATCTTCCGCTTGGGCGCGTATGCAGCCCGGCAGTAACGCCAGCCCTTCGAGGTTCGCACGTACTTGTACATAGAAAATGTGGCGAGTCCCATGGATTTCCTCGTTTCCAAAGTGCAGGAAATTGGTAAAACCATGGACATGTCTTAGGAAGAATTTAGGATGGCATCTAACCCACTCATTCTAAAGGTCTGGCGGAGAGGGTGGGATTCGAACCCACGTTGGAGTTTCCCCCAAACACGCTTTCCAAGCGTGCTCCTTCAGCCACTCGGACACCTCTCCGTGGCCATCAAGGGCAGTATAGCATAGCGGAGCAGGCAGGAAGGCGTTGGCAGACAGCAGGCGGAAATCTCAAATTGGAAATCGCAGATTTCAGAACTCAAAACCCGGAGACCGATTCACGGCTCGCGGATTGGAAATCGCCAACCAGGGATCACAAATCACAAACTGCAGATTCCGGAACTCGAAACCCTGAGACCGGTTGACGACTGGCGGATCGGAAATCGCAAATCAGAAATCACCAATCACAAATTCCGGCCCTGGCCCCTGTCACTTGAATCGCCGGCGGAATCTCAGTTCCACTCCCACGATGCCGTTGGGGTCGCGAACGCCGAGGATCGAGAGGTTTTCACCGAAGGCATACTCAAACTGGATAATCTGATATTGTGAAGAGGCCGTATTGGTAATATAGGTGAGGGTCAAGTCCTTAGTCACCTGCTGCTCCACGGTGATGCGCTCTCCGTTGTTGAACCCGGGCAGTCCCACATTGGGATCGATCTGGATCCGGCTCACTCCAAAGAGCCGCTGGATGCGGCCGCCGACCTGCGTGGAGAGGGCTTGAGAAAGCAGGGCGCTTTCTCCCACGGATTGGGTGGGGTTACCGGCGGCGAAGGAGCTGACTATTCCGGATGTGGACCCTTGCTGTTGCTGGGGCGCATATCCCAGGGCCAGCAGCGAGAAGACTTCTTCCGTGGGGAGCGGCGGATCAGAACGGTAGGTCATCTTCAACCGTCCCGGCGGGCCCGCCACATTGACGGTGAGGTTATACTGCTGGACGCGCGTCTCAGCTTCCAAATCGAGTGTGGTCTGCGTTCGCAGGGGATTGGTCATGCTGAGGTCACCCCGCGTGAGGGTGAAGCGATTGCCCCGCACAATGGCTTCGCCGTTCAGGAAGTGCACATCGCCCAGATCCACGGGGTTCGCCAAGCTGCCTTGCAAGCGCACCTCGACGTCGGCGGTGAGGCGGAGATCCTGTATTTGTAATCGCACCGGCGTGGGCGTGGCGACTCGAATATTCAGTTGAATAGAGTTGGCCAGGGAAGAAGTCGCGACTGACGCCGGGGACTCGAAAGGGCTCGCGGACTGCATAAACTGGTTGAGCCAGGGCTTGCTCCCGCTCGCGAGCACCTGGCTGAGAGCCAAGTCGCCGCTGAGTCGCGACCGTTCCGACGTTCCCTCCAAACGCAAAGTCCCGCCGAGAATGGAAGTGAAGTCAGCCGGGTAGCGCACCCTGACTTGGTCGAGTTGCACGCGCAAATCGAAGCGGGGCGGCAAGGCCAGGGTCACAAAGCCATCCAAAGTGACAGGGCCGCCGCCGCTGACGCCGCGCAAAGACTTCACAGTCGCCCGCTCTCCTTCCAGTTGAACCTCGCCGTTCAGACCGCTCAAGCGAAAGGGAAGGCCCGGGTATGCGAGGCCCACGTCGCGAATCTCGAGCGTCCCGTTCATCTGAGGTCTGCCGGGCGAACCCGAGACGCTCAACTTGATTCGCGACTGCCCGGAGGCCTCTAAGCCGGGCTCCACCAAGCGTAGGATTGTGGCGTCGGCAACCCCTTGAACGTTTAAGGAGAGCGAGGGCGGGCCCGCCAGGAGAAGAGAGCCATCAACGACCAGGCTCGTCGAAGGGCCCTGCATGCGAAAGGGCTGAGCGGAGAGCCGGTTGTCCGCGTAGCGAACTTCCACGGGATGCTCGTTCCACCACTTCAGAGCGGGAAAGCTCACCTCCAAGGTCTGGACTTTACTATGCACATCGAACTTTGAAGCCTCACGAAGAGCGCCGGTTCCCTGGAAAGAGCCGCTGGCGGTGATCTGAGCGTCAAACTTGTTATTTGCGAACAGGCGGGCCCATGGATCCAGGCGAAGAGACGAGTATTGACCTTGCAAGTGAAGCGGCCAGTCTCCCGCGGCCTGCGCATCGCCCTCCAGGCTGAACAGGCCCGCGGGTCCGGAAGCCACACCTCGGAACTGAACATCCCGGCCTTCGCCGCTCACTTGAAGGCGGAGGTCGCCGGCTTGAACGCCGCCAATACGGACGTCCTTGACGAGGCCCGTGGAGTGAAAGTGAAGATGGTCAGGGGTGCCGCTGCCTTCCAGGTCAAAGCTGGCCTGGCCATCCAGTGGGTTTGACGGGTGGGACTCCTGGCCACCCTGGGCAGCCACAAGGCCTGGCCCGACGAGCGGTCCCAGGCGCCTGAAGTCGGCAAGAGAAAAACTCGTTCCGTGAAGTTGGCACGACACGGCGCGAGTGGAAAGATCGGCCTGCGCTTTTCCCGTAATCCTGCCGCGGCCTTTCACCGCCTGGATCGAGCTGAGGTCCACGGAGGACCCGTGGATTCGAATGTTGGCCGAAACGGAATTGAAGTTCTCGCCCGCGATCTCGGCGTTTTCCAGCTTGAATTCCCCGTTACCCAGGAGATTCGACGCCGTCCCCGCAAAGTTGACCTTACCGCTCACCTCACCGGAGACCGGGTAGTCAATGCCCAATGCAGCGTTAAGGCCTTCGAGCGGCGTGCGCTGTGCTTGGGCGGATAAACGAACTTGAGAAGATTCGGAAATCCCCCAGTCCTCCAGCCGGGCGGAGGCCTCCAGGTTAAGCAAGCTGCGTCCGCGTGAAAGCTGTCCGGAAGATACTTGCAGGGAGTCCGGCGAAACGGCGATGTTTGCCTTCAGGCCGTCCCAGGCTCCACCGCGATACTCGAACCTGCCTACACGCACCGAGCCGCGCACTTCGGGACTCCGCATCGAGCCTAAGACTTCTCCCTCAACGGCTGCCCGCGAACCGAGTGTGGGTGGAAGGCGAAAATCTGACACAAATTGCGCTCCCAGCAAGGAACGCCATTCCTGAAGTTGCGTCGTCTAGAATTGGATTTGCAGGCGACCCGGCGGTTCGCCGGGTCCCACGGACTCGACCAGCGTTCCCTGGGCTTTGAGGAGCGAATGAGGAGTCTCGAAACTCGAACTCTCAAGGCTTACCGAGAAGCCGCGGTTGATTTCCAATGATCCTTGCATGCCGCCGCTAATGGGAAGGGCGCCCAAAGGAGGGGTGGCGAGAGGCAACAAATGGAGATCGAATCTCGACTTGAGGTTGTCGAATTTGCCGGCCGAGGTCAGCTCCACGATCCCATCGACGCGCGCGGCAGGGCGGAGTTGTGCGATCAGCCGAGGTTGCCTTTGGGAACTCTGAAGCAACGCCGGCAGATTCATATCGTGCAGGCGAGCGCGCAAGGTGAGCTGAGGCACGGCGCCGGTGAGACGGATTTGGCCATCGCCCTGCGCGCTGCCGCCCCAGCCGGTCACCTTCAAATTGGAAACCGTCACTCGCGACTGGTCCAGGGAGTAGTCAGACGAGGCCTCGATCGGCCCGGAATCGAACTGCGCGTCCCGGTAGACGACTTGATGCGACTGGAGCCTGCCTCGCGCTGAGAGGCTCCCTTCCCTGTAGATCCCTTGACCTTCGAGGCGCACGATCCCCGTCTGCAAACCGGGAAGACGCAGCATCGGCTTGAGCATCGCCACGTCAAGACTGGTTTGAAACGAGAAGTAGGCTTGAGGCGCCGGAAGCGGGTGAAACGTTAACGACCCTTGTCCCGCCATGCCGTGAAATTGCCAAGCCAAGGACTGCACCGCAAACTCCTTTTGCGAAAATCCGAAGCGAGCTGAAAATGCCAGGGTCGGCAGCGCGCGTCCCGACATCCGCACATTCACGGCCGAGGCCGCCAGACTACCCTCGTAGCGAGGCCCGCTTCGCAGGTGGAGGAGCAGCGCTACGTCTCGGGCGCTCAGATCCATTTCGAGCGCCCGGTCGTCCCAAAAAAATGTGGAGTGGGCCAGCGTCACCCTCCCAATCCGCAGATCGAGCAATTGCCCCAAGACTTGGCCGGGATCTAAGCGGGTTAGCGGACCAGGGATGTTCGTCGAGCCATCCGGGTTCGTGGTGAGGTGTAGTTCGGCTCCATCCCAATCCAGCGTCATGATGTGGATTTCGCGATGCAGCAAATTGGCGGGGCTGAGACGAATCACGATGGCGCGGGCAAAAAAGAGAGGGGGCGCTTGGGACGGCTCGCTGCCATGGAGTACCAGCCCCTGAAAGACCGCTTGCAAGACGAGGGGGTGAAAGTGGAAGCTCTGAACTTCCGCCCTCCCCCCGGTCGCGTCCTCGAGCGCCACAATCAGGCGGCGCTCCAGGGCTTGGCGAAACCATGGAGTGCTCATGACAGCAATCGCCACCGACACCAGCGCGACCACCATCAAGATTAAAGCGAGCGTGATCCGAAAAGGCTTCGACATACAATTACCACAGTGACGAGTGACAAGTGACGAGTGACGAGCAAAAGCGCTAGTTCGCAACGCTCGCTGCCAGGATCGGGGCCCGGCTCGTCACTTGTCACTCGTCACTGGCCCGTAAAACCGCACCCGGCGGCTGGGTCTTAACTCCGCCAGCCACTCGGCGAGGAGTTGGTCGATCTTCTTCTGCACCAGGATTTCCTGGATCTGCCCTTGCACGTCTGTCAAGGGTGGCACGGGCTGCCCGCGCGTGCTCTTATATTCAGGGACAAACACGTCGCGGTAGTAGGATTCAACTTCGAGAGTCGCCGGCGCCGCCTCCGAGCGCAGCCGATCTTCAATTACTCGCAAAATTCTCTGCTGCTCAACAAGCGTTTGAAGAACCTGTTTCTCGTCCATGCGCAGAGAGCTGAGAGCAGCCTGATAGTCCTTCTCAGACGCGAAGCGCCGGCGAACTCCGGCCAGTTCCTCGGCGGCCGTCTTTTCCAGCGCCGGATCATGGGAGAGGTCCTGATTTTCTTCCTCGAGCAGAAGTTTTTGATAGGTCAACCGCTCACGAGCCATGTCCAGCGCCTTAGCGTCGGGAACTGGAGGCGGCCATTGCCCGTCGAGGAAACGCTCCAGGCGGTATTCACGCTCGACGTCGCTCCGGGTGATGGCGACCTCGCCGATCGAGGCCACCACGCGATCCAGCACTTCGGCGTGGGAAATCGAGAGGCACGGTACCATCAGCAGGAGCGCCAGTGA
>Ga0187891_1003510_pt1 | contig 10880 bp, 8 predicted proteins | sample June2016WEW_21_4_FD_132990 | JGI IMG/M metagenome (GOLD analysis project Ga0187891, IMG submission 132990) | Peatland microbial communities from SPRUCE experiment site at the Marcell Experimental Forest, Minnesota, USA - June2016WEW_21_40 | ecosystem: Environmental > Terrestrial > Soil > Wetlands...
GGGTCAAAAAGTGACTTCATTTTTTTCAATGTACCCCCCTAATTTCTGCAGCCGAGGTAAAATTCAAAAAATGGAAACGATTTCAAAAAATATTTCCATTTAAGGTAAAAAAAGTAAACAAAAACATTACTTTTTTCAAAAAACGGTAATATTTTTTATTTTTTTCCAAGTAATGACGTAATTTTTTGTGAAGTGACGTAATATATTGCTCAAACTTGTATTTAACTTTTTTAAATTGCTCAAATTTGCCTATAACTTTTTTAAAAATTAGATGAAAATGACGTGGCGTTTTTTTTGATTGCTTTGTAATTTTGATTGGGGGGGGGGTTTTTATTTTTTGTTGTTGGTTGTTTAAAAAAAAATAATACGCATAAAAGATATAAAAAAGGGAGATCAAAATATATAAAAGGGAGATCAAATATATAAAAGGGAGATCAAAATATAAAAAGGGAAAGATAAATATGCATTTTGAAGAAGAGGTAAAAGAATATGAAGATAGTGAAATGAAAGAAGATGAAGAAGAGGGAAAAGAAGATGAAGATAGTGAAATGAAAAAAGATAAAGATGAAGAAGAAAAACAAGTTGTTGGAATTTGGAAAAGACCATTAATATTAGTTGATTTAAAATGGATGAAAGAAAGATATGAAAATGTTAAAATAGAACTTGATGATGATGATGAAGATCAAATGCAAATTAATAACAATAATAATAATAATAATAATGATAATTTTGAAAGTGTTTATGAAACAGAAAAAACAAATGAATCAAAATCAAAATCAAAATCAAATAGAAAGATAATCAAAATTGAAAAACCTTTAAAAATTTGTGGAAATAAAAGAAAAGAACCAATGACAAACCCAAATATTGATAAAGAAGAAGATGGTGAAAAAAAGAAAAATAAAAAGGGAGAAGAAGATAAAGAAGATAATGAAGAAGAAGAAGAACAAGAAATAATTCAATCTTTTATTATGGTTGAAAATCCAGAAGCAACTGATGAAGAATATATGAAGGAATTAATGATAAAAAAGGAAAAAGAAACTGAAACACTTGGAGAATTTGATTGTCTTGGAGAAAAAGATATAAGTTTTCTATTTGGATATTTAGAAAGTAATAATTCGATATTTTTAGAGTTATTTTTTCCTACTGCAAATGCAATGAAATATCTAAATTGTGTTCAAATAACAAGTGCAATGATTAAATATGAAGATGAATTTGATGAACAACCAGATTGGGTTCAAGACGCAATAAATGAAAATTGTAAACTTGTTGCTATTTCACATATTCCTTTTAATGAAGAAACTAGAAAATTTAGAAAATATTGGACAGGAATCCCTTCTGAATGGTCTAAAGACACTCATGAATTTAATATTTCTTTTGCAAATGTTGAAAAAAATCATTTAACTGAATATATGCAATCATCTTCTGTAATTCCAACTGTTTCTAAATTTGCATCTTTTTCAATTAATACTATTTTTACTTGTTAATCGAATGAAAAAAAATTAATTAATTAATAAAAATGAAAAGTTAATTAGAAAATTTACAATTTGGTTTTTATTTACAATTTTTTTATATATCTCATTTTTATCTCTCATTTTATATCTCATTTTATCTCTCATTTTATCTCTCAATTATCTCGCTTTTTTTCCCACCTACAAACAAAAAAAGAAAAATAAATAAATAAATAAATAAAAAAAAACTTACATTTGGGATTTGACTTGTTAAAAATCTTATTATTGATCCAGTTTTAATAAATTCAACATGTAATGCACTTGATCTAAAATCCCTATAACGTTGAAATCCTAATTTTTCCAACCAACTTACCACAGTAGCACACGCCACTTTACATGTATCTTCATAAAGGGAAAAATACAACATTTTCAATTGAAATACAAATATAAGAAATATTGCAGCACACGCGGTCATTGCATCAGTCTTACCTCCTCTTCTTTGAGTCTTACCAAAAAATAGTTGTTGTTCTGGATTCTGCATGTTATTTTTACGTAATATGGCCAGTCTTTTGTCGTCTGAAAGATGTCGTAATAAAATGGGAGAACACATTCTAAATATTTCGTCCATCATTTCTTGTTGAAATCCTGAAAATACATATCCTTCAATATTGTGAATAAGTTGATTGATTGTTCCGATTACATCGTCAGTTGCAGTAACTCCATTTGTTTCGTTGGAAAATCGATGAATTGCCTCAAAATATGCTTCTACTGTTCCCTTTGTCATTATTCGCTCAAGATAGGTTGTTTGGGCTTTTTGGATACCATGGGTCATTTCATTCAAGAAATCGATATGATCGGCAAATTTTATATCATTTCTTTTCCTTTTTTCTTTTACTTTTACTTTTTCTTTTGTTTTTTCCTTTTCTTTTACCTTTTCCTTTTCTTTTACCTTTTCCTTTTCCTTTTCCTTTTTAGGTTCTGGTTCATAAAAATAATCATCATCATCAATTTTATTTCTTTTTATATTTGTTTTATCTTCATCTTCAAATGATTCTTTTTGTCTTTTATTTTCCTTTATAGGTTCAATTTTATTTCTTTTTATATTTAATCTTTCATCATCATCATCACCATAATCATCATCATCATCTCCATGTAACTCTTTTCTCTTCATTTTTTTTATTTATTATTTTCTTGTTTTGAAAAAAAAATCCAATCGCCCCCCCCCCACCTCAATCACAAATTAAATGTATATACCAACAAGATTTTCAAAAACACTAATTGCTGTAAAAACAATTGAATTATCATCTTCTTGAAAGGTATATACTCTTGGATTTTCCAACATTTTGGCTTCTTCTTCTTTTTCTCCAATCAAATATGCAATCAAATTATCCAATAAACAAAAACGAACATAGAATTCAAATAGAAATCCGTCTACATCCTTATCAATTCCAAGCAAACTAAACAAATCGGTGGAATTGTCAGTATCGGATAATATGGCTGCCACAACAACAGAAGATAATGGACTATGGAGTTTTTCGCCTCTTTTTGAATTGGAAAATACATCATGTTTTTCTAATCTTTTCATTATTTTCACCAAGTCTTCATTTTGCAGAGGGATCGCAATTTGTTGGTTGTAGTTATTACTGGAAAATTGGCTTGTATCTTCTATTCCAAATACTCGAGCACCATTATAAAGTGATGGACAAACAATTCTCAGTGCGACTTCTACTCTTTGACACTCAATTTTCCCCTTTATATCGTTAAAAATTGTCAATGAGCCGCGATCTTCAAATAGTGTCTTCATTTGGTCCACAATCATATTCAATTCTGTCAAACGATTCCATCCTCTTTGTTTTATGTTGAATATGTCATCTCGGATTGGTTCTCTAAGTGGATATACGAGAAATTGAGACATGTTTCTCTTGTTATTAATCAATGTTTTCAAATATGCATATTCCAGTAAATACAATCGATCTTTGTTTTGTCTGAAATCACTCTTTGTAAGATTACCGTCCAATTGTCCCTTTGACCATGCTTCTTTGAATTCTCCGATTGGTAAATTTAAACTAATCACAACACTTCTTTCGCTGATACCGATACCCATTGCTTTCTCTATAACTGTTTCATACATCAAGTCGAAATATCCATAACGGAGGGATACAAAGGGATGCCATAGATTGTAGTTATTTGGACGTTTTTGTAAGTGAATTAAAGAATTATTTGCTTCTGTTGTTTCATATTTAAGTTGGGAAATAAGAGTATTTAATCCTAATTCCTTGTAGTTGTTTCTTAATCCTATGGTTACTTCTTTATTGTTAGCATCGTTTGTCTTTTCTTCTACTGTCCTCCATGCCAACATATCTATTGCTTCTTTTAATCGTTCTTTAAAATACATTGTATTTGTAAATTCTTCCCACTTGCCCGAATGAGACACCTTGTCATTGACTTGATCCATGGTGTAATATCCGTCAAGTCCCATTGATAATGCCAAGGTGAAATACATGCAGATGGAACTCAGTTTATTAATCAAATATGCGAAACGATAACTTCCAAGTGTGTTAGTTAAAATGGCTCTTCTTGTCACTGTGGCAGCAAATTCATTACGTCCAATTTGCCACAATCTTTCAATCAAATCGCCCTTTTCGACTTCCTCTGCCATTTCACGAAACACCACATTCATCATCATCATCATTCCGAAGTAATACACAAAAAACGGATTGATTTCCTTCTCCTTTTCTTTGAATTGCTCGAATGTATCAATACGGAGCACTCTAAATCTATCACTAATTGCGCCTTGGTTTTGTTGTTGAGAGGACTCCAAATGAGTTAAAATGGAATTCAAAGAGGGGAAATATTGACGTAACATCCTCACTGCTCTTTTTGTAAGCACACGATGACTACGAAGATCATCATACCAAGCCAAATAAACATCGGGCTGCCAATTACGAATAAGATATCCGTTCTTGTCTCTTGTGACACCACCGGGAACCAATTCTTCGCCCAATTCCAAAGCCCAACGAGCATTAATGTTTGGAATTTCGGTGTTTATGGTGTTATACATCAAGAAAAAGGGAGGAAACAATTGGTCTATTTGCAATTTTTCGACATTGTTTTCGATTTCAGATTCAACGGTGTCTTCTGTGCCTTCTTCTTTTCTTTTTTTCGTTATTTTGGTCTTTAAATTCTCGGATATATCAACTTTGAAATTCTCTACTTCTTCGTTTGTTCCAATGTCGGGGCTCTTTTCCCATTGACTTAACCGTTCGAAGCATACTTTGATATTACGTAACATGAATCTAAAAAATAAATCGTCTACTTTTGCAATATCTTTTGTTTCGTGTTCGCAAATTGATCTTAATTCGATAAAACTTCCGAAAAAATCCATTTCTTTATTTCTTTTCATGATACTTTCACAAAAATCAATGGTTTCTTCTGGAACTAATTCCATAATATTATCACTTCCTATTATTCCTGCTTCTTCATCATCATCTTCTTTTAAATTCAATAATACTTTTCTTAAGGTCATTTTTCTTTTATTTTCCTTTCCTTTGTTTCTTTGTTTTGTTTTGTTTTTTTGTTTTGTTTTTTTGTTTGTTTGTTTGTTTTTTTGTTTGCTTTGTTTGTTTGCTTTGTTTGTTTTGTTTGTTTTTTTGTAAATATATTTATTATCTTTTGATTTTTTTTTTGCGTGTTTGATAGTTAATTAAAAAAAAAGAAATGGAAAGAAACGAGTCAGATGAATTTAAAAAGAAAGTGGACGAATTTAAAGAATTACACAAAAAATATAATGATTCCAATACTGAAATGAATAGACTTGCTTTCAAATTGAGAGAAAAGGTTTTCCCTATTTCTTTTTCTGGGTATTTGGTTATTTTCAGTAGTTACGATAAATGCGTTGAATTTGAAGATGAATTAAATAAGAGATCAATCGAAGGTCTCATTCCTCGTATACCTTTTACTGTTCGAAAGGGGTCTTTTTTACCATATGGAACTAAACATCCAAGGGATAGACTACAAAACGGAGATTTATATAACATTGACAAGATTACTGTAGATATGTTTATAGATCATTTTTATGAAAAGTATCATCCAGAAAGAGACGAAGAAAATGGAAAAGATAAAGATGATGATGAGGAAGATGAAGATGATGAAGATGAAATTCCAACAAATGAATCACAATAATTAATCAAAAAATAAATCACAATAATTATTCCAACAAAATCCCACTAATTATTTCCAAAATGAAAATTTTATAATTAACTTTTCAATTTTTCAATTAATTTTGTTTTTTCAAAAATACATTCAGTTGTTCGTTTGTTTTCTGTCGTTTTGATATATATAAAAAAAAATGAATGAAAAGACATTTTTGGATGGATATCATGAATGTGCACGATGTAGTAAAAAATATCGCATGATTGAAAATATTGGAAAATACAATTGTCTTCAACACACTGGTTATGTTAATTCAAAGGGATATTTTTCCTGTTGCGGTGTTCATGCAAACGACGCGAGAGACACAGAAGATTACTATACAAGTGGTAAATGTAGAGGAACATCAGAAGATTTGGGGTGTAATCCTTGTTCTCATGTTTCAAAATATGCGGAAAGAGGAACCTATGTATATGATAAAAGAAATGGTTATTTCAAATTTTATAAAACTACAATAGATATATTTGGTAAAGAATTTAATCCAGAAGAAAAAATATTAACAACGACAAAAGATGTTAATAAAGTTTATAGATATGTTAAAATGTTTGAAACTCCTCCTCCTCCTCAATCTAAAAATAAAAATAAATTAAAATAACCTTTCCTTTTCTTTTCTTTCTTTAATCAATCAATACCTTCCATTCCGATATCTCCTAAAATAAAATTCATGTTTTGATTTTGATTTTGATTTTGATTTTGATTGGAATTCATACTTTCAAATAATAATTCTCTTTCGGTTTCTTTTTCTGTTCCAGTAAGATAATATGGACTTGCACTTGTATAATTATGATTTCTAATTAATGAAGGACCTAATCTTGATTGTCCAGTTATTGTATTATATATTTCTGTTTTTCTAAAAGTTGTTATTTCTCCTTCTCCTTCTCCTGCTTCTTGGTCTTCCTCTTGAACTATATCACAACCACCGCCAATTAATATCTCATTATCACCAATATGTGCAGAAAAGAACCTAGAACGAGGTTTTATCATTCTACCATTTGATCCGATGAACTTGTTTGGATTCCAATCAAATAATAACGTATGTGGTGTTCTTTTAAAATCAATTCCGCCGCCAAGAAAAAGAACTTTACCGTTACTCAATGTTTCCGCTCTATGTCCTGACATCCCATTATTCAATTCCACATTGCTATCAGTGTCGCTATTTCGATTGACCCTGAATTTCCCTGTTTCGGGGTTATACAAGAAGGTGCGAGTTACTGGATATGATATGATTTTTTCCCTCGGCACTCCATTAACCCGTTCCAATGTTTTCCAGAATCCAGTCTGTCCACCCACTATCAATGCATGTGTGTCGTCTGGGTGTCTGGATATGGTCATCCCCGCAATGCCATCCGTTGTGATCATCCCCAATATCCCCTGTTTTGTTGGGAGTTCGTGGGTGCATTTAGAGCATACGCGAGTTGATCCGTTGTATATTTCTGCAGTGGCTGTGGCCTTTGAACACTCCCTGTCAATAAACCCGCCCACAATCAAAACACGCCAATCCTTCAATAACACCGCCGCGGCATCAATTCGGGGAGTCCACAGTGTGCACACCTCGGAAAAATCCATTGTCTTTGGCGAAAATATCTCACACGGTTTGACAAGATCGCCAGTCACTGGATCGCAACCACCGCAAATAAACACTGTTCCATCTCTGAGAGTCACCGAGCAATGTCTTGTTCGCGGATACTTCATCGACGGTCCCTCCACAAACACTCTTTTGTCAATATCGTATATCTCGGTCTTGTCGCCATCAGTGATCAAAACCCTGTTTATCCTGTTATATCTGACATCCGCATTGAGAACAGCCAATTCCCGTATTCGATTGATCTTGTCCTGTTCGACTAACTCGTCAAATTTCGGTTTCATTTGTGAGTTCCAATCCCTTTCTTCTTCTTCTTTTTCATCAACCCCGTATCCAGCAGTTCCTTTATTTGATATTTCGCCCTTGCTATGGACAGATAATGTTAACGGGGAATCACTCTCGCGAATAACAATCCAATCGGAGCAAAAGCGAATGCAATTGACGGAACAGGCCCTTTCGATGCCGTTGATAAGATTCATGTTTACCCCGTTTATCTTACTATACATGCGGCGAGATTGGACATCGATGAAAACGGCCGATTGCTTGTCTTCAAATATCACAGTTCTCGGACCGTATTTCAACAAGGTGAGGATAAAGCACAACATGATGATTTTTGCCTTTTGATCGCGGGGGTCTGTCACTGGGGTTGATGATTTCACTACAACAGTCTCCAAGAAACAAGTGTCCATGCGAGCAAGATGGAAAATGAACGCTGCAATTGAATTATCGTAATCCGTCAATGTTATTTCCCATGTCTTTATTATGATCCTTCCAAATGCCCTGATGAACGATAATTTCGATTTAAATTGGTTGATTATCTTTTGATTTTCACTCTTTTCATTATCATCATCGCGATCAGTAATAGATAATTTGGATAGTAATTTGGTGGTTAGGAATTCACGATGTTCATCATTTTCTAAAGCATGTTCAAAATCTTCCATAATCATTTCAATGCTTTCACTTTTCTCTTTTCCTTCTTCTCTATAACTAATATAATTCCCCATCTCTCCTTCTCTTCTCTTATATATAACTAATGTATGTGTGTATATGTATTAAAATCATTTTATTTTTTATTATTATCATTATGTCATTTGATTGAAAAGGGGGGGGGATTAAACAGATAACTCTTCAATTGTTTTTAATATGAAATGTTCTTTTGTCATTATCACGAACGACTTTTTGCATATAATTCTTCACTTCTCTGGGTGTGCAAGCAAAGATCAAATCCAATATGAAATCAAGATTATACAAGTGTTGCATTGATTTTACCTTTTTCGTATGTTCCCATATTTTTTCATCCTCGAACGTGATTTTCTTTACTCCAGTCAAGCGCATCAAGTAAATAATGGACAACACTGTCTTTTCAGAACTGTCGAGGTTTGCATCAATGGTGCCTCTATGAACATGGACTGTGTTAATTGGTCTTTTACCGCAGCAAGCAAGTTGAAAAAAGAAGAATCCAATGCCTAATCCGTTTTCCTTCAAGTTGGCTTGCTCTTTTCTATCTGAAAATTCTTGCAAGGTGACTGTAAAGACTCCATCATGTGTAATTTGACATCCACTTGAACAATGGGTTTGGACATAGGGTGCGATTTGTTCTTTGAAGTAAGTTACAATTTGTTCTGCTGTTCCCCATGGCGCAATGACATTACCATTTGCATCACGATGGACATGTTGGGCCAATATGAATAATCTCAAATCATGTGTAATTCTGTCATACGTTTCTTTATCAACTTTTTCGAAATATTCTAATGCTTTGAGGTAATTTTTCATCATTTCAAATTGAGACCTTTGATGATGATGATGCTTTTGTTCAATTTCAACTTTAATTTCTTCTTCTACTACTACTTTTTGTTCTTCTTCTTCTTCAGCCTTTTTTTCTTTTTCTGCTTCTGCTTCTGCTTCTGCTTCTGCTTCTGCTTCTGCTTCTGCTTGCACTGCACTTTGTTCTCTTCCTGCTCCTTGACCCATCTTTTCTTATTTTATAATGTTAAGCCTTTTGATGTATATATAATATTATTTTTTTGATTTTTTTTTATTATTAGTCAATTGGGTGGGTGGGTTTATTTAATTAGTCGATTTTTTTGGGGGTGTCAAAATTTAACAGAAGATGCTCCTATCATTCTTTCATCCAACACTTTATCATCAGAAATTGTTATCTTGTTTTTAGAAGTGTGATAAATTTGGAGTTGTAAGGAATCATTATCACCTCCGCCTATCAATACATTGCCGTCCGCCATCAAGAATGAAAAATGATTGACTTTTGGTTGAACTAATTTTGGTCCCTCGGTAAACGATTCTGTCTTGATATCAAATATTTCGGTGGTCATACTACTTGATTCGCCACCAACGATTAAAATTCTATTATTGTCCAAGGCAACAGATGTGTGACCAAAACGTGGATGTATCATCTTATTTGCTAGAACTTCAAACACATTGCTGGGAAGATCGAGTGGTGAAAAGACATTAAATTTTTCTGCCATCAACAGTTCTTCGTGTTTATCATTCTTCCCGCCAAATACATACACTCTACCATTTGTGGCAAGATGAGCAGTATGGCCATATCTTGGATGCACACACTTTTTGTCCTCTTCGAATTTCAATTCTTTCTGATCGTATGAGAATTTGACGACTTCGTTGTAGGGAATATATGCTGGTTTTGGTAAGGGTTCATTGTCAGATCGTCCACCAATAATCAATATTTCTCCAGTGAATAACAATACACTTGCATGACGATATCTTGGAAATATCATATGATGCACTGTGCTTGTAAATGTGTTTGATTGTAAGTTAAAAACAACCTTTTCGCATTCAGATAAGGGGCCCTGAGTATCCAGAAAACTGTATCCACCACTTATGAAAAAGCCAGTGTCATTTAAAAGTTTACAGCATGCAGGATATTCTCTTCTTACCCATGATTTCAACCGTCGATTGTCTTGTATAAACCTTCTTTCACTACCACACCAGATTTTGATTGTATCGGTTCCAAAATCAATGTTATTACGATCAACTCCTCCAACAAAAAATACAATCTCTTTCTCTTTCAATCTTTCTATTTTTGCCCTTTCATTATCTCCTCCTCGTTTCGCATAATTAGCTAAAATAAAATCAGTTATATCAGGATTTGATTCTTTATCATATAACCGACTTTTAAATGCTTTTAATACATCTCTAATTGTTATATTGGATTCTATAAAAGGGGTTCCATTTGTATTTCCAGCGACAGTTTCTTCCCCACCGCCGCCTCCAGCACCACCACCTCCACCACCATTATGATTATGACCACCGCCACCATTATGATTATGACCACCACCGCCACCATGATTATGATTATGACCACCACCATGATTATGATTGTGACCACCTCCTCCTCCATTATTATTATTTGGTTGTGCCATCCCTTTACATAAAAAAAAAAGATAAAAGAGATAAGAATGTATTTGTATTTATTTATTTTGACTGCCATTACTTGTTCTTGTTGCCATCATTGTTCTTATTATTCTTTTTGGTATTATCAGTATTGAAACCAAGTCTGTCTGAAATTGAAATGGTAGCATATTTTGGATCATATAATCCGAAAGCAGAACAACCCATATAACTCAAATCAATCAACAATAGAAAACTTCTTATATACGTCATAC
>Ga0187891_1003518_pt1 | contig 10866 bp, 10 predicted proteins | sample June2016WEW_21_4_FD_132990 | JGI IMG/M metagenome (GOLD analysis project Ga0187891, IMG submission 132990) | Peatland microbial communities from SPRUCE experiment site at the Marcell Experimental Forest, Minnesota, USA - June2016WEW_21_40 | ecosystem: Environmental > Terrestrial > Soil >...
CTGAACCCCAAAGCCAACTGCAGAGATCCTTCGCTCGCCGAAGCGCGCGGCGGACTCAGGATGACGTCGACTGTTAACTGATTGATCATCTGGGGGGAGTATGGAACGATTAATTAAAGCGCAAGCCAAGGAAGGAATTCAGCAAATTGTCCCGCCGGGAGTTCTGCGTTTTCTGGACTTTGCCCGGTTGAGGTTGAAAAAAGGTCAGCGGTATTGGGCAAAGGCTGGGGAGCGCGAATCGGTGCTGGATATCTTCTCCGGCACAGCGAGCATCGCTGTCGAGACGGCCAACGGGCAAAGTCAGGTCTTCGCAGATGTTGGCGCGCGCGCTGATGTTTTTTCCGGACCGCCCGTCATGCTCTACTTGCCGCCGCGCTCTTCCTACGAGATCACGGCTGCCTCGGAAGAGTTCGACGCGGGGATCTTCTCCGCTCCGTCGACCGCCCCCGCGCCTCCGACGCTCCTTGCGGGTCCTGAGGTAACCGCCAAAAACGCGGGTCGCGACAACTGGCAACGGACCGTCTACTCGGCCTTAGCCGAAAACGTAGCTGCGGAGCGCTTGTTGGCGGGCGAGACGGTCAATCCGTCTGGCAACTGGTCCAGCTACCCCCCTCACAAGCACGACCGCTCGAACCCGCCTAACGAGGCGGTCCTCGAAGAGATTTACTTCTTCCGCACTCGACCCGCCCAGGGTTTTGGCTTGATGTGGACCTATACCGCTGCCGATGACCCTGAGGGCTTCTCCACGGTCTTCGTCATCGAGGACGGGGATACAGTCCTCCTGCCCAAGGGCTATCATCCCGTTGTGGCGGCGCCGGGCTACGAACTTCACTACACCTGGGTACTGGCCGGAGAAGAGCGCCGCTATGGTGCCTGGGCGGATGACCCGCGGCACGCGTGGGTGAAAAGCAGTGGCTAGTGGTTAGTGGTTAGTGGTTAGTGGCTAGTGTCTGGTGCCAAGTAGCTCGTGCAGAGCAAGGGAGGCAGCAGAAAGGATAAGGTGTAAAGGCTATAAGGATAGAGCATAGCCCTTGTCCGTTACGGGCTTGCTGTTTCCCGTTTTACCCTTTGTCCTTTACCCTTTAATACTAGCCACTTGGCACTAGCCACTAGCCACTGCTTTGGAAGATATGCCGAAACGTCCGTTCACAATTCCCCACCTTCGCTGGACCATCTGTGCGCTGTTATTCCTTGCCTCTACGATCAACTACGTTGACCGGCAGACGATCTCCGTCCTGAAGCCTCACCTGCAAAGCGTTCTGAACTGGTCGGAGAGCGATTACGGCTGGATTGTATTCGCCTTCCAACTCGCCTATGCCCTGATGTTCACGGTGGCGGGCGTGGTCATGGATTGGCTGGGAACGAGGTTGGGATACGCGATCTCAATCACCTGGTGGTCTATTGCCGCCATGGCTCATGCGCTGGCACGCGGCGCAATCTCGTTTGGCGCGGCGCGTTTCCTTCTGGGCGCGGGTGAAGCAGGGAACTTCCCCGCCGCCATTAAAGCCGTCGCCGAATGGTTTCCCAAAAGAGAGCGCGCGCTGGCCACCGGCGTCTTCAATGCCGGGCCTACGGTCGGCGCCGTCATCGCCCCTCCCCTGGTCGTCTGGCTTACACTTCGCTGGGGGTGGCGGGCGGCTTTCATTTTCACGGGAGCTTTAGGATTTCTTTGGCTGTTCTGCTGGTTAGCTTTTTACCGCCTTCCCGGCCAGCATCCACGGATTACTCCCGGCGAATTGGAACTCATCGAGGGAGGGGAGGGCGAACCGGAAGCCGCTACAACCGCTCGGATCCCGTGGCGGAGAATCCTCGCCTACCGGCAGGCTTGGGGTTTCATCCTGGCGAAATTCATGTCCGACCCGATATGGTGGTTTTACATCTTCTGGCTGCCTTCCTACCTCAAGCAGGCCCGCGGCTTCACACTTGAGGAGATCGGCCTCTTCGCCTGGATTCCTTTTCTCGTTTCAGGTGTGGGAAGCGTGGCGGGCGGGTGGCTTTCGGGATTCTTCCTTAAACGCGGCTGGCCCGCAAGCCGAGCGCGCAAGGCGGCGATGGCGATCTGCGCGTTTTGCATGCCGTCCGGGATCGTGGCCGTTTTTGCCCACAACATTACGTGGGCGCTGGCCCTCATTTCCCTTTCGCTTGCCGCCCATCAGGGTTGGTCGGCGAACGTCTACACTTTGGCCTCGGATATGTTCCCCAAGCGGGACGTCGGCTCGGTCACAGGCCTCGGCGGCACGGGCGGCGCCGTAGGCGGCATGATCCTGGCGCTCGTCGCCGGTTACACACTTCAGTGGTTCCACACTTACACGCCTCTCTTCATCATCGGCGGCATCATGCACCCGCTCGCCTTCGGAGTTGTGCATTGGATGATACCCAGGATCGAACCGGTCGCAGTCATGAATAGTGAATAGTGAATTGCAGCTCGCTAGCGGTGGCTGAGGAATTCTTCCGTGGTCATCCCCGCCTGGCCGATAATCGCCCGCAACGTGCCTTTCGGTACAGTTTTGGAGAAATCGATAGGGACGGTCAAAGCGCGGCGGTCGGAGGTCCGATAAAGCGTAAGGTGGCTGCCCCTTTGCCGCCATTGAACGAACCCGGCTCGCTCAAGAATCCGCACAACCTCTCGGGGTCGCAGCGCGGGAAGCTCCTTAGACATGGGTCGGACTCACATGTACAGTGGTCGTGAAGACTTGCACGGAGTCGTTTCCTGGCGGAATCGGTTGGTCGTGGGCAGCTAGATTCTCAAGATGAAGCTCGATGGCCTCGCGAACGTTCGCGGTGGCCTCTTCAATAGTCGCCCCATAGGAGACGCAGCCCGGTAGCAGAGGGACGACCACGGTGTACCCTCCTTCTTTATCCGGAATCAAATTGATCTGGTAGGAGTATTCATTTTTGCTTCTTCGCATAACCAGATTATCGCCGATAGCTCACCCCTATTCAATTCACAATTCACCATTCACTATTCATTCCGTCTGCCCGCCCAGCGTTTCCAAGTCTCGCCGTCCGCCAGCATTTTGATGAAAAGCCCGCCGACCACCGAGCGCGCCTGGAATCCCACCTGCGTGCCGTCCGTCGTCCAATACCAATCCGTCAGCGGGACGCGGCTGGGCGATTGGTTAGCCCAATCGTAAATCGGGGAAATGAGACTCTCCCAATCCGTGGCTGAATCCGCCAGCGTTGCGGACCAGAATTCCCAGTCGAGCTTGGTGTAATCCTGGCGATTATCGAGCGGCAAGCCGAAGTGGTTCTTGGTTTGATAATAGGCAATCTCTTTCGCGGCGACCGCAGCGGGGAAGAGGTGAAAGCCAAGAACCTTATCCCACACCAGATTGTATTTCTGGCTCCATGTCCCGGGCTTGTCGAACGCCAAGCGGTAGTGGTCCCCGTCGTCGGCCATCTTCACCCATTGGCGGGCAAATTCCTGTGCGGTGTTGGAGTAGAGATCGTGCTCCTGGTTCTTGCCGAGCATGCCGGCAAGATCCCCATAGGCATCGAGCGCCTCGATGGCTTTCAAGGAAAGATTGGCGTTGTGCGCAAGGTGTCCGGCGAAATCATCCGTGCAAAGCTGGTTGGCGGGGTCCAGCCCCTTGTCTCTCAAATATTCCGCCCACTTCGTCAGCAACGGCCAATACTTGCCGGCAAAGCTCGCACCTCCTTCAGCCTTTGCGATGGCGGCGACCAATAACAGCATATTGCCGGACTCTTCCACCGGCATCTGATCGACATCCGACTTCTCGCCGCCGCCGTAGACCTGCCCGTTAGCAAGCGGATAGGTCCCAAGATCGTGCGGGGCGAAGGGAAAATGCCAGCGGTCTGACTCTGCATATTCAAAGAGCGGCGCCAGCGAGGCTTCCAGCAATTTCGGATTGAGCAGCAACAGAATGGGCGAAGCTGGGTAGATCACGTCTACGGTCCCGATGCAACCGTTGCTGAAATTCTCCTTGGGAAGGAAGACCGGCTCGCCATCCGGCCCCGCCGCCAAGATCTGCGCCGCCATGGCCTGCCGGTAAGCCAAGGCCGCAAGGCGAGCGTACTTCTCGCCCCCGACCCGCGTAAGATCGGCCACCAGGTCAGCATCAAACTTCTCGCAGCGCGTCGCGAGAGACGAGTAACTCCGATCCGCCTCCTCCAGCAGGCTGCTCGCCTCGGTCCGCTTGAGCCGCCAATAGGGGCGCAGGGGCTTGTGGAAATACTCAATGGCATAGATCTGGTCGTAAGCGAGGATCAGATGGCGCTCGACAGGGTCGTCGCCCACATTGCCGAGATCAAACGCCACGGCCATCGCAGGCATGTGATCGTGCGGCGGCCGGGGCATGCGTGTGTCAGCCTGGGGCAGCGACCCCTTCCTGGCGAAAGTCCCGATAACGCTGTTGACGTTCGCCACTACGCTCTGAGGAGATTGCGCTTTCGGGGCCGCGACGTAGAGATAGCCCCAGTCGATGCGAAGGTCGTCGCCGAACTTCTTAAGCACAGGCTGCGCCCCAGTGCCCATGCGCAACACGCTCAAGCCTCCCGTGTCTTCACGCTGCCAGCCCACCGGCTCGTCCTCGGTATTCACCACGAGCTGTGCGGTGTTGTCGTATTCAATTGAGACCTGGTGCTCCTTCCCGTCCAGCGATCGAGCTTCCCAACTGAGGTAAGTGACAGGCCAGGACATCAGGTCGAGATCCGAAGGCAGTAATGGGGTGAGGAAGCTGAGCGTGATGTGGACGCCGCCGCCCTCGAACTCATAAATGGTTCGCGTCGGCAGCACCTGGAGGCCGGTCTGCGGCATGGGCTGGATATCCCGCCGCTCGTCGCCCATGATGCGCCATGCCGTGCCGTCAATCCTCACCAGGCTGTGGAGTTCCTGCTTGGCGCCGGTCCAATGGCGCGTTGCGTCATAGGTCAGCCGGTCGGCAGTCGACCAGACACTGAAGTACGGATTGCAGGTCACCAGCGGCACTGCGGGCGGACGAAACCCCGGTGTGTCCGATGCAGCCCACATGGGGACAGAGATTACTAAACAGCATAATAATTGCAGAACAATCCAACGTGCCTTCATCGCTTAGTCTCCTGTCAACGCCATCCTGAATCGCAGGTTGGAGCCCGCAAACAATGCGGTCGTCCACGCGTCAGCACCATGGGAATTAGGAGTGTACACGTGCCGCGCTGTAGGGGCAACCCTTGTGGTTGCCCTTTCAGCACAGCAGGGCGGCCACAAGGGACGCCCCTACCGCCCTGACGCGGGCGTGATATATTGAACGATTGAGCATCATGGCAAATGCCATTGCGGAAGAGAGAAGCGCGAAGTGGGGTGTGCTGCTCCTCGCGCACGGCGCACCCGACCGGCTCGAGGATATCCCCGCCTTTTTGCTCAACGTGCGCGGCGGCCGGAAGCTACCCGAGGCCGCAGTGAATGAAATCATTCGCCGTTACGGGCTGATCGGCGGGTCACCATTGCTGCGCCTGACCACCTCGCAGGCGCAGGGCCTGGCGAAGCGGCTGGGCCGGCCCATCTATGTGGGTATGCGCAACTGGAAGCCATTCATCTCCGATGCGGTTGGGCAGATCGCGGCCGACGGGGTCGAACGCGTTGTGGCGCTATGCCTGGCGCCTCAGAATTCCCGGACCAGCATTGGACTCTATAGAAGGTGCCTGCTTGAAGAGACGGAACGGCTCGCACCGCAGGTAAGAGTGGTCTTCATTGACAACTGGCACGATCATCCGGGGCTGGTGGAGGCATTTCGCGAGCGAGTGGCGACGGCGCTGGCCCGCGTGGAAGCCGAAGCCGCCGGGCCGGTTCCTGTGATCTTCACGGCGCACAGCGTTCCCCAGAAGACGATCGAGGACGGCGATCCCTACGAGCAGCAGGTGAAGGAAACTGCCGCTCTGGTGGCTAGGGCATTGGGCCTAGAGGAATACGAGGTGGCGTTTCAAAGCCAGGGAATGACCAGCGAGCCCTGGATCGGCCCCACCGTCGAGTCCCTCATCGACCGCAAAGCCGCCCAGGGCCGGCGCCACCTCCTGCTGGCGCCGGTGGGCTTCGTTTGCGACCACGTTGAGATTCTTTATGACATTGACGTCGTATTCCGCGAGTATGGAAAAGCCAGGGGAGTAACCGTACACCGTACCGAGTCGCTGAACGACAGCTCGCTGTTCATCGAAGCGCTGGCAGCCATCGTCACGGAGCGGGCAGGTGGGCAGGTGGGCAGATGGGCAGGTAGGCAGATGGACGGGAAGAAGGCCTAAGTTTTCAAAAAGTGGCCCTCGCCCCCTTGGGGGAGAGGGTGGCCCACGACGGCGGTTTCTCCAGCCGGCGCGGGACGGGTGAGGGGGTTCGTCGGTAGTGTCAACTAGTCCGCCAATCCGAAAGCGCGTGGCAGTGCTGGGAGGGGGTATTGCCGGCCTCGCGGCGGCTTACACTCTGGCTCGCGCGCGGGAGTCCGGCGCGCCGGTCGAAGAGCTGCTCATTGAGGGTCGGGACCGCCTGGGAGGAGTGATCCGCACGGAACGTCTTGAGGGTTTCGTCATTGAAGCCGGACCGGACAGCTTCCTTGCCGAAAAGCCTGAGGCGGCGGCCCTGGCCCGCGAGTTGGGCTTAGGTGACTCGCTGATCGGCTCGAACGACAGCCAGCGGCGTACCTACATCCTCCACCATGGCCGTTTGATTCCTCTACCGGATGGACTGATGTTCCTGGTCCCCACTCGCCTCTGGCCGATGGTCACGACTTCCCTGCTGCCGTTCAGCAGCAAACTGGCGATGGCCGCCGAGTTGTTTGCCAGACGGCCTTCCGGCAACGGGGATGCAGACGAGTCCGTAGCAAGTTTCGTGCGACGGCACTTCGGAGAGGCCATGCTGGAAAATGTCGCCGATCCTCTGCTCGCTGGGGTTTATGGAGGCGATTCAGGAGCTTTGAGCGTCCGCTCCGTGTTGCCGCGCTTCTTCGAAATGGAGCGCCAGCACGGCAGCCTGACCCGGGCTACATTGCGCGCCATGCGGCAGCGCCGCAAGGCCAAAGCAAAATCAACTTCTCAGCTTGACTCCGGTGGCGCCGACGCTGCCCCTCGCAACCCCTTGCCGCTCTTCATGACACTTCGGGACGGACTCGAACAGCTCACCGGCAAGCTGGTCGAGCGCCTCGACATGGCTCGCGTTCACCTCGGACGACGGGTTGCTGGAATCGAACTGGCGCCGGGCGGGCCAGGTGGTGCGGCGGACCGGTGCAGCCGAAGGTATGAGATCTTTTGCGAGGGCGGACAGGCGTTCGACGCGGATGCAATCATCCTGGCCATGCCCACCCACGAATGCAGTCGACTGCTCTCTCCGTTCCACCCGACACTGGGTGGATTGCTCGGCGAAATACCCTACAGTTCGTCGATGACGGTCTCCCTGGGGTACGCCGAGGGAGCCAGAGAGCACCTTCCCCCGGGCTTCGGATATCTGGTCCCGCGCAAGGAAGGCCGGAGGATGCTGGCCTGCACCTTCGTGCATCGCAAGTTCAGCCATCGCGCGCCCGAAGGCAGAGCATTACTGCGCTGCTTCCTGGGCGGCTCGCGCGACCCTGAAGCCCTGAATCTACCCGACGAAGAAGTGGTTACGCTGGTGCGACAGGAACTGAAGGAAATCCTGAATTTCTCCTTCGATCCGCTCTTTTGCCGGATTCACCGCTGGCCCGCCTCCATGGCGCAATACCCGGTGGGACACGCCGAGCGCCTAACGAGAATCCAAAGCCGGCTCGCCGACGTACCCGGTATCTACCTTGCCGGCAACGCCTATTCGGGCATCGGAATCTCGGATTGCATCCGCACGGGCAGGGCTGCGGCCCAGCGGGCAATCGCTACGTCCGCCCCAGCCTCTTCAAGCTAGTATTTCCCTTGGCATCGACTTCGAGCTTCTGCCCAACCGCGTGGCGTTCGGCGCAGCAGATTGCGAAACGCGGTGCGGTTTCCTGGTTCTCCCCATAGCATTGGGTTCATGTCAACCCCTGCCGATTGCCGATATCAGAGTGGAGCTGCTCTCGACGACGCCAACTGCGATGCAGGCTCGTGATCGGGCGTAAAGTGCAAGGCAGGGGAGTAGCAAGCGAAATGAGGAGAGAATACAAACATAATGTCACTATTTGCGCCAGCCACCGATACAAAGTCAGCACGGGCCTCTTTCTCTATGAAAACTAACCAGATATTGTTTGACGAGTTTAGGAATCCTTTTGACATAACCCGAATCTAACTAATTAACAGTTCAGGAAGAAAGGACAAGGTAAACGAGAGAATGGTGACCTATTTGAGCATCCTGTTGGGCCACTTGCTGAGTTGGCTCGTCGTCGCAGCCGCTGCCCTCTATGTGGGGGTCGTCCTGGTCAGCTATCGGATGGCGGGGCCACGCTACCGCCTCAACCTCAACCTTCATGAACCTGCAAGGTCAACGCAGCAACTGGGCGTCTGGTTAGGTGTGAAGGTGCTGGAGGGCTGCGTCCGGATTGCCAAGTCCACTCTGAATACTTTACTTGAAGCCTCTGCTGAGGTTGGGGAATGGCTTATGCGCCGCAGCCCCGCGGTGCAGGAAAGTATCCGCTCGCGCTTCCTCGTGTGACTCACGCCTTGGGGTGAGTCTTGTCATAGACGTCAATCAACTGTTTGATGGATACCTGGGTGTATTTCTGCGTTGTGGCAAGACTCGTGTGCCCCAGCATTTCTTGAATCGCCCTCAAATCAGCTCCTTCCGTAAGCAGGTGGGAGGCAAAAGCGTGCCGGAGCGAATGGGGGCTGACTCTTACAGGTGGCCCGTACTGGCGAACGTATTTCTTCACCAACCGGTCCACGGAACGCGTCGTGAGCCGCTCGCCCCGCACGTTCAAAAACAAGGCCTGCTGGCCGGACTTCTTCCGTTCCTGGAGTGTGCTCTGCCTGATCGGGAGGTAATCCTCGATGGCCTGCCTGGCCTTTGAGCCGAACGGCACGATCCTCTCCTTTCGTCCCTTGCCGCGCACCAGCAACATGCCGTCTCCGAAGTTCACGCTGCGAAGATCGAGGCCCACCAGTTCGCTCACGCGCAGGCCTGAGGCGTAAAGCAGTTCCAGCAGCGCTCGGTCGCGCCGCATGGTGGGGTCGCCGGTCTTCGTAGCCTCAGCCAGTCGGTCTAGGAACGTGTTCATCTCTTCCTCGGTCATAATTCTGGGAAGGGTCTTGTCCTGCTTTGGCGTCGCGACAATCGCGGAAGGATTCTCCTCCAACACTCCCTCGCGCCTCAGGAACTTAAAGAACGCCCGCACCGCCGAGAGCTTTCGGGCGATAGAAGATTTCTTCTCCTGCTTTTCAAAGAGAGTACCCAGAAACCCGCGAATGCCTAAGGCGTCGACCGATTTGATGTCAACGCTGGCGCTCGGGAGGCCCGCGGCCAGGAAACCCCGGAACTGCAGCAAATCGCTGCGGTAGTTCCGCACCGTGTGCGGCGAGGCATTGCGCTCGTACCGGAGGTAGTTGACGTACCGCTCGATGAGATCATTCATACCGAGCCTCCGTAGCCAAGCGTCTGTATCTTTTTGTCGAAAGCGTCCCAACCGGGGACTAGGAACCGCAGCGCAGTCCGGGGGTTACCACACGAAGGAGCTTCTCCCGGTCCCGCGAGCAATTCGGCACGCAGAGCAGACAGAGGAACGTTGGGTTTCGCGGTGGTCGGCGGGTGGCGTTGCACGTCCTATAGACTGGGCGGAATCTTACCGCAGTCGATTCTCTCAGGTTTATAGGAGGCCGCCTCCCACTTTCCAAAAACAAACCACTTCCCATTCATCTTACAAAGTGGAATAGAATCCCCCGTCGTGGCGACAGCCAACCCCCCGCACCACGAAGACCCTGAAGACCACCCGGAGGACCAACCCGAGAATTTGCCGAAGTCCCGAACAGCCGAGCAGCCAATCCAAATTTGCCCGACCCACTGGTACCCGTTCAGTTTGTCTGCGGTGCTGAGGTTCTGGGACGCTGTCGTGACCGTCAGCCCCTTAATCTGACTGAAGACGGCCCACGACCGCCCAGGAACCTTTCCCAAATACGAGTCGCCGCACTTCGAGAAAGACTTGTCGATGATGCGCTGGGCGACTTCATCAGACTCAGAGCGGAAGCCGAGGAGCGAGCAGCCTACCAGACAGACCAATGCGAGAATGACAACAGGTATTCGGACCATATTCGCCTCCGCCCGGCAGCGCGTCGGCCCTTCTCTTTGCTGCCGTGGTCGCGCTCGTCGGGCCCAACAGATATACTATGAGGGCGCATTATATGGCTCTGACCGTTGAATCTCAACAGAGAAAACACTGGCAACGCTAGCACGCACAGCGCGGACCTCAAAGTCAGGGGTGGGCGCCACTCGCTCTATCATTAATGTAGAGTGTTTCGATCCACAACTGGAGGTCGGCAAGGGCTCTCTCACACTGTCGCACCCGCCGAGCACGCCGGTCACGAGCGATGGCTTTGGGCAAACCCTCCAGGGGCGGAAGCAAATCGAACGAAATGTTGGCGGGCTGATAATTGCCGGGGTCGGCATGCGTGGCGTAGTGAATCAGTGACCCCAGCGCTGTGGCGCGTGGGGGCGGTGTGAAGCCCTTGCCTGCCGCTTCCTGGGCCAGCGCCACTCCCGCCAGGAACCCCGTGGCGATGCACTCGACGTATCCCTCGACCCCGCAAAGCTGGCCCGCGACGAAGACGTTGGGGGCGGCGCGCAGCCGCAGGTCGGCGCTCAGCAGCTTGGGCGCATTGAGAAACGTGTTGCGATGGATCTGCCCGAAACGCAGAAACTCCGCCCGCTCGAGCCCGGGAATCTTCCGTAAGATGCGCGCCTGCTCGGGAAACTTGAGATGGTTCTGGAACCCCACCAGGTTGTAGCTGGAAGAA
>Ga0187891_1003521_pt1 | contig 10859 bp, 6 predicted proteins | sample June2016WEW_21_4_FD_132990 | JGI IMG/M metagenome (GOLD analysis project Ga0187891, IMG submission 132990) | Peatland microbial communities from SPRUCE experiment site at the Marcell Experimental Forest, Minnesota, USA - June2016WEW_21_40 | ecosystem: Environmental > Terrestrial > Soil > Wetlands...
CAGCAACGTTCTGGCGGGGCAGGTCTATGGCATTCCGGTTTTCGGAACCATGGCGCACTCGTTTATCATGTCTTACCCAAAAGAGATTGATGCGTTTCGAGCTTTCGCCAAAACTTTCCCAAACAAATCCACGTTGCTCATAGATACCTATGATGATATTTCAGGCGCCGAAAAAGCCGCGGTTGTCGCTAAAGAGCTCGAGGCTAAGGGTTTTAGGCTTGGAGGCGTCCGCTTGGACAGTGGCGATTTGGCGCAAACCAGCAAAAAAGTCAGGAAAATCCTTGACGACCAAGATTTAGATTACGTAAAGATTTTTGCCAGCGGCGACTTGGATGAATTCAAAATAGAAGAGCTGCTAAGCAAAGGCGCCAAAATAGACTCGTTTGGGGTAGGAACTAAGATGGGTACTTCGGCGGATAGACCTTATTTGGATGTAATTTACAAACTCTGTGAAACGATGGCGGCTGACGGAAGCTTTTCGCCTATAATGAAGTTAAGCAAGGACAAAATCACTTTGCCGGGGCGAAAACAAGTTTACCGCTTCAAAGACGCGGCGGGAAATTTCGAAAAAGACACTATTGCCTTAGCTGACGAGAAAGCCGAGGGCGAACCATTGCTTGTTAAAGTTATGGAAAAGGGCAAATTAAATTATAACCTTCCTTCGCTGGCTAACATTCGAGCCACTGCCGCAGAGAATCTGTCTAAACTTCCGGAGGAGTATAAGGCGTTAACAGGTGCACCCCTTTATCCAGTTGAGTTGAGTAGAAATTTGCTGAACTTGATTAAAGCTTTGAAGCGTCAGTTAATCTTAACTGAGATTAACCATTAAGTTTCTAGCGTCCAAGCTTAACTCTTCTTGTGCTTTTCGTTGATTCTCTTTTTGTATTCGCCGCAGTAACTGTTTCCCCCATGCCTGCATTGTGGTGTAACCTTATCACAATTTTTCAGATACTCGCACTTGTAAAAAACCGAGTCAATTCTCTCTTGAAGACCGGTAAACATTCCCTGTACTCTTCCCACGCGAGGCGCCCAATGAAATTAGGTGTCAATTCATATATTAGTTAATCGTTTTTTTCCGGCTATTTAGGCTGGAAATGGCAAACCCTTAATAGTCTTTCCAGAAAAGGATAATTGCTATTCAAAAAGGGAAGAACATAATTATGGAAAATCGCCCAGCTATAGTTGCTGTTGGTCGAACCAAGTTTGGGGAGCATTACGGCAAAGAACCAGAAAAGCTAATTGAGGAAGCGTGGCTTGCCGCTTCAAACGAATGCAACATAGAGCGCAAAGACCTAGAAGCCTGTTACATGTCAGACTGTTTTCTCCCAATCACAAATAAACTAGGCTTAGAAGAAGGCTTCCTCTCAGAACTCACCGAACTTCACGTGCCCATGGAAGTCACCCGCTCTTTCAGCGCCGCATTACTAACCGCTTGCCACGCAATTCAGGCTGGAGTTTACAGTACCGTTCTTGTCGGCGGCATAGAAAAAATGACTGACCGCTGGGACAAAATACGCGATGACCTCATGCTTTTGGAGGACCCTTGGAGCTACTATGCAGGGGGCACTCCGGAAGCGAATCATGAGCTTATGCTGAGAGCTTACATAAAAAAGCACCATGTAACCGGCGAAAACCTTGACAAACTCAACCTCGCTTTAGCTCAGGTATCAGTTAAAAACCATGCTAACGCAACCAAAAACAAGTATGCCCAGTACCAAAGAAAAATCACTGTTGACCAAGTCTTAAACGCGCGAAAAGAAGCGCATAAATCCTTAGGGCTCTACGATTTTGCCCCGATTTCGGACGGCGCATCAGCCTTGATTCTTACAAGCGAGGCAGTTGCCAAAAAATTAAGTAGTAAACCGGTCTACGTTTTAGGCTGCACTTCAGCTACTGATTACTTGAATTATTCGGCAAGAGAAGACCTGTCTCATTTTGTGGCTGCTAAGATTGCCATGAAGAATGCTTCTCGAATGGCTAAAACCGCTTTGTCTGACCTGCAGGTTATCGAAGTAAACGACCAGTCAACCATGATGGAGCTTGTTTCCCTTGAAGATTTAGGCTTCGTTGAACCGGGAACAGCTTGGAAAAGCATTTACGAAAGTTATCAAAACAACCAAAATTTCTATGAAGTAAACGAAAGGCAACTTTTCGTTAATACGGATGGCGGGTTAAAGGCGGATGGAAACCCGTTAGGCGCCACCGGCGGAGCTCAAGTTTTTGAGATTTACCGTCAGTTGAAAGCTGGGGCTGGCGAACGCCAAGTTGAAGGTGATGATGGTTTGCCGAAGAGCGGTTGTGTACTTGAGTTTGAGGGTTTTGGAACTAAAGCTTACGTTAGTATTTTGGGAGAGAAGAAAGATTGAGTAGTGAACCGATAGAGCGACGGGTTTCTTATTTAGGCGACAGGTTAAGAGCAAGCCGCTGTCAAAGCTGCGGCAAAGAATACTTTGAAGTTCGAGACTACTGCAGCAACTGTGGCAGAAAAAGCTACGGAAAAATGGATAACATAGATTTGTTTTACGATAAAGGAAAACTTGAATTATGCACATTCATCAATGAACCAACAAACAAATTTATGAAACTATCCAGTTTCGTTTATGGAATTATTTCTTTTCATGATGGTAAAATCCGTGTTCCAGGAAGGCTAACTGACCAATTGATATGCGATGATGCCGATGTTGATTTTTCAAGCCTTGAGGGAAGAGAAGTGGTTCCGCGTTTTAGAAGGCGATATTCAGTCGGCAAAAGTGATTTGATTCCGACAATCTCTTTGGCTTTCACGTTCGCCGACGAGTACTATCCACATCAAGAGTACAGCATACTCACATCAAACAAAGAATACGACATCCCAGGCGTAGTAGGCTACGGCGTTTACACTTCGAGGTTTCGGATAAAAGAAAGCGGCGGACTTGAACGTGCAGTACCCTTCATCGATGAAGACTCGGCAACAGCCGCGGTTGAAGCTGGAAAACTCGCTCTGATTCATTCAGGCGTTGACAGCAGGCTGGTCGGCAAAGTCTATGTCGGCTCAGAATCAAACCCCTACGCAGTTAAGCCAATCGCGTCAAAGGTTGCTCAAGTTCTCAAGCTCGGCGAAGAAGACGGCGACATCCAAGGCGTTGACGCAGTGGACACGGAGTTTGCTTGTAAAGCGGCTGCAAGCATGTTTAAAGACGCAGCTGCCCTTGTAAGCTACCCGCGGTCAGGCATAAAATACGCTATGGTTATCGGTGCAGATAACGCTCAAGCAGCACCCAGAGGTTGCGCAGGCGGCGAACTGGATAAGTTTGTTGGGTATGGCGGCGCCGCGTTTATTTTTGGAAAACACGATGTTATCGCTGAAGTGGAGGGATGGTACTCCTGTACGTCGGATACGCCCGATTTTTGGCGCAGGGACGGTGAGCCTTTTCCGATGCATGGGGGACGATTCACGGGTGACCCAGCTTATTTCAAGCATACCCGCAAAGCAACGTGTAAACTTATGGAACGTTTTAACCTGAAGGCGAGCGATTTAGACTATTTTGTGGCCCATCAGCCTAATCCTCAGTTCCCAGTCAGGATTGCGAAGGAGCTTGGTTTTAGGGATGAGCAGTATTTGCCTTCGCTTCAAATTAACAAGATCGGCAACACTTACTCCAGTTGCTCACTTATGGGTTTAGCCGCGGTGTTAGATATTGCTAAACCTGAAGAGCGCATCTTGGTGGTAAGTTACGGTTCAGGTGCGGGAAGCGACGCGTATCTGCTTAGGATCACCAGCCAACTTGTTGATAAGCGAAAACGCCAAAAAGCTAACGTTAAATTCCAAGCTGAAAACCCGTTTATAGAATATGTGGATTACACAACTTACCGCCGACTTAAACTCGGGATGTAGAGCAAATACTTTAATAAATAACGCGTGAATCTCAATAGCGACGAAGCCAACAGATTGATTCTTGACGACTTTGCGGAAGTTATTTATGCGCCAGCGAAAGCCTTTAAAAAAATAATTGAGAATCCAAAATATTTGGGCGCAATAATAATTCTGCTTCTTTTCATAGGTATACAAATAGGCTATGCTTATTCTCAGTTCTCGAGGACGTACGTTGAAGAAACGTCGCCTAAGATCGGTTATTTGTCAGACTACGTTAATGCAACGGCAACATCATCAATTGGAAAGGAGTGGGCAGCAGGTGCCGGCACAAATTTAAGTAACAATTATGCTGACTTCTACAACTATAGCGTTTATATTCCAGCGCTTTTAGGTCACTATAGTTTATTTGGAAACAACAGCCTAGAAATTGACTCCACAAACTCCAACGTTTCAGCTACCTTAAGCGGCGTTTTCAACGTGAACTGCGGTGCGGGCGGCTTTGAAAACTTTTCAATGGCTCTGAAAATGGTGGAGCCTCAGGTTGCGCCTCTAAGTGCGACCTTAACGCTTTATTCAATTAATGATTCAAACTATTACGTATACGACTTTGCTTCTTCCTTATCAAGCACGACAGCAAGTGGACCCTGGACAAACTTAACCATACCGCTTGGATCGGCTTCGCAAGGTTGGAGTAGCGGCGGCACACCGAACTGGGGTAATGTGACGGCTTTAAAACTGGATTTTACGTACTCAGCTGATTCAAACGTAACCATACTTATCGGCGCCATATTATTCCATGGCCAATATCAAACGTTAATTCAAGCAACCGGCACTGGAGTCCTGATCTCGTCCTTAGAGCTTTACTCTTTACAGTTTATTTTCACCTGGTTCGTGTTAACTGGGGTAATTTACGTTTTCTTCAAAGGGTTAAAAGCCAACATTACTTGGAAACCTCTTTTTATCGCCTTAGCTTTAGCCCTGTTTGTGATGGTTATTCGATCAATAGTTAACCTTGTTGCGACATTCACCTTACCCGCGGTTTATTATCCCTTTGACGTGTCGGTTGGGCTATCCACTAATCCTTTCGGAGCAATATATGTCCCCGCAACAGCAGCAGCAACTTTTATAGCGCAATCCAAAGCCGTTCTCAACAACATTATTTCAATGACTTCGACTTTCAACTTTATAGTTGAAGCGGTTTTTGCGGTTTCATACATTTGGCTGGGTGCCTTATGCACAATAATTGTTGGAACACTCCAACCTGAGTTTTCATTGTTGAAGAGGATACTTATTTCGGTTGTCACTATAGGCGTAACGATTTTGCTCCTGCTTTTGCTGGTGTCTGCGGTTTAAACCAGCCTGAAGAGTCTAAACCTCATTTTCCCCGATTTTTTTCTTTGAACGCCCTGATGCAGATGTTGCTAGGCAAGATTTATATGATTGAAGTTCACTTTTGCAAGTGAAACCCTCAGTAGGGAATTTGCAGTTTAGGTGACTTAATGTGACGGCAATTAAAGATTTACAGAACGGAATGAAACGGGTCAGCGTTGAAGCGAAAGTGGTTGAAAAAGGCGACCCAAGAGAAGTCAAATCACGCTTCAAAGATGAAACTTACAAGATAGTTGACGCCGTGGTTGCAGACGAGACAGGCAGCGTAAAGCTGACCCTGTGGAACGAGCAGATAGACCAAGTAAACGTCGGAGACAACATAAAAATCGACAACGGCTACGTCACCAGCTTCAAAGGTGAACTTCAACTTAACGTTGGAAAATTCGGAAAATTAGAAGTCGGATAAACGTTAAATTAAAAATGCATCTTTATTTTCTTTAAAGATTTTTTGTGTTTTCAAATGTTTGAAGACACCCAGCTTTTTAGAAGATAAAAGTAGTTCTTTATTAGTCAAGAAATCCTGTGGCAATAAATCTTTACAAAAACTCTCTTAAGTGCTTGCAAGATACTGTTAATTGATTGTTATGGCAAAGACAAAAACTTTCGTGAGCACAGTCTTAATAGCCCTCATGATTGGCGGATTAGCTTTTGTTGGCAATGCACATTTTGGCTCAGCTCAAAGCGGCACAAACGTTACTGGCATAATCGCTTCAGACACTTCGTGGACTCAAGCAAACAGTCCGTATAACCTTATAGGAAATGTTTTGATAAATAGCGGAACAACGGTAACCATTGGAACAGGAACCACACTAAACCTTAACGGTTATTTCGTAATGGTAAATGGTTCATTCATAATTCAGCAAGGCGCAACAATAAATATGGAAAACGCCGCCTACATACTGGTCAATGGGCTTTTATCAGCAATAGGAACAAACGCCAATCCTATCAGCATAAATGGTGGTATCGGGTTTTCGGAAATAGCGCCGTTAGGATATTATTCAGCTATAATTTTTTCGCAATATAGCATGGGTCGAAATGAGCAAACATCCTCAGGTTCTATAATAGAAAATGCAATTATCAATATGACATCCATAAGCGTTTCAAGCTCTGTGGAATTAGCCAATAGTACTTTTCTTGGTCAATCCTTGGAAATATCTGGAGGTTCGCCTTTAATTACCGATAACGTAATTGGGAATGGGATTAGCATCACCGGTGGGTCACCAATTATTTTAAACAATGCAATACATTTTTCAGTTACTTGCGGTGGTTCAGGCGAACCGGGGACTGAAAATGGTTCAACAACGTTCATTGAAGATAATGTTATTTCCGGTGTCCCACCTCAATATCCTGGAATTTCCCTGGGTGGGTACTCACTTGGCAATTTAATAATTGAAAGAAACTTGATAAGCACTGGCATCTACACTGGAAATGACGGAATAGAAAATGCAATGGTTGAAAATGGTACTGTATCTATAATTAATAACACTATTATCAATAACGCTGTCGGAATCTATATCTTGACTGGATATCCCGGACCAATTAGCGATAATAACATCTACGACAATACACTGAATATAAAATTAGGGGAAAGTAACACAATTGATTGTACAAATAATTGGTGGGGAACAACCGACCAACAGGCAATCAATCAAACGATTTATGATTTCAAAGATGACTTCACCATGGGCACAGTCAACTTTGTTCCCTTCTTGACTACGCCAAACTCCGAAGCGATGCCCAACTCAAACTTGCCGATACCGACACCATTTCCGACCTCAACGCAATCACCGAGCGCGTCACCTAAGGTATCAAGCGCGTCGCCTTCAGCTTCGCCATCACAAGCGGAAGCAAACACAGCGTCCTCACTTCCTATGGAACTATTAGTTACTGGGGTAGCCGTAATAGTAATCGTTGCAGTTGCAATTGGAGCATTCTTGTTAGGAAAGAGAGCAGGGTCGAAAAAGCATCCTTAAAATTCACGTTTTTACCAATACAGCTTATTTCTTGCTCAAATAATAACAGGCTGAAACAGTTAACTTTTTAGAAAAAACTTATTAAATCAATTCTTCATTGGGACATCTCTCGCTAATTGTGGAGAAGCAAAATGCAGTTTCAACTTGTCGCGCCATTCCAAGTCTCGCCTGGTCAGGAAAAAGCAGTTGACCAGTTAGTTAAGAACTTTGCGTCGAAAGATAAGCAGACGCTTCTGGGTTTGACGGGCAGCGGTAAAACTTTTGTTATGGCGAACGTCATCCATCGCCTGCAGAAACCAGCATTGATAATTTCGCATAACAAGATTTTGGCTGCTCAACTGTTTGCGGAGTTGAAATCGTTTTTTCCCAATAACCGCGTGGAGTACTTCATCAGCTTTTACGACTTTTACCAGCCTGAATCTTACTTGCCTGCGCAGGACATGTACATTGAGAAGGACTCATCCGTAAATGAACAGATAGAAAAAATGCGTATGCACGCCGTCTCCAGCGTCGTTAGCCGAAACGACACCATAATAGTTGCCAGCATAAGCTGCATCTACAGCCTTGGAAACCCCGAGGACTTCCGAGCTATGGCGCTGGATTTGGAGGTTGGAAAGCCAATGACGAGGCAGGAGCTTATTCATGCATTGGTGGATATGCAGTATGAGCGAAATGACATGGTGCTGGAACCAGGAAGGTTCCGCGTAAGAGGAGAATCCGTCGATGTTGTTCCCTCGTATGAGAACGATGTTTTGCGCATTGAATTGGACGGAAACAAAGTTGCTAAGCTAAAAGAAGTCCATTTGCTAACGGGCGACGTGAAGGTGACACTTGATAAGATTACGCTTTACCCAGCACGGCAGTATGTGGTGCCTGAAGAGAAACATGCATTGGCGCTTGAGCTTATCAAACAGGAATTAGAGCAGAGGCTTCCAGAGCTGCCTCCCCTTGAGGCTCAACGACTTAAACAACGAACAAACTATGATTTAGAAATGATAAAGGAAGTTGGTTTCTGCGCGGGAATGGAAAATTACAGCAGACACTTCGACGGACGCAAACCCGGCGAGCCACCCTTCACTTTGATGGATTACTTCCCCAAGGATTACTTACTCATAATAGACGAGAGTCACCAGACGATTCCTCAAGCACACGCTATGTATAACGGTGACTACTCAAGAAAAAAGAACCTCGTCGACTTCGGCTTCAGATTACCCAGCGCGCTCGATAATAGACCCTTGAAGTTTGACGAGTTTGAGCAGAAAATGGGCAAAACCCTTTTCGCCTCCGCAACCCCAGCCGAATACGAACTACAAAAAAGTGGTCCACCGGTGGAGTTAATCACGAGGCCAACGGGTCTTTTGGATCCTGAAGTGGAGCTTCACCCGATAGCTGGGCAGATGCAGCATTTAATGGCGGAGGCAAAGAAAACAATTGAGCGGGGCGACCGCATCCTAATCACGACGTTGACTAAGCGGATGGCTGAAGACCTCGCGGATTACCTTGTTAAGGAAGGTTTCCGCGTTAGGTACATGCACTCTGACGTTGAAAGCTTAGACCGCATCGAGCTGGTGCGGCAACTGCGAGTCGGCGAATTCGACATTTTAGTCGGAATTAACCTGCTTCGTGAAGGCTTGGATATTCCTGAGGTATCTACAATCTTCATTTTAGACGCCGACAAGGAAGGTTTTCTGCGGGACGAGCGAAGCCTAATACAAACCATCGGGCGGGCAGCAAGAAACGTCAACGGACGAGTCATACTTTACGCTGACGTGGAAACTGAGTCAATTAAGCGAGCCATGGAAATCACTAAGCGCAGACGCAGCTTCCAGGAACGCTTCAACCAAATCCACCATATCACACCAATGACTATCGTGAAGAGAGTCTCTTTGAAAGAGGGCACAATCAAGGGCATCAAACACCTGGCAAAAACAGATATCAGGCGCCAGATGATTGAGCTTGACGCAAAAATGCGGGAGGCGGCGGAGAAACTGGATTTTGAGAGAGCTATTGAGCTTAGGGATGCGTGTGCCGAGTTGAATAAAGCGCTGGCTAGGAAGATGGAAAATGAGCAGTGAACCCAGAAAAATATGGGTTTGGGGCAAAAAGGTTGAAATCTTGCATAATTAAATTGGTTATAATTTGCAGAAGCGGAGAAGGGAACTGGTTTACGTTATGAGAGATACTATTTCAATTAAAGGTGCAAGAGAACATAACCTCAAAAACATAGATGTCGACTTGCCCAGAAACAAGTTTATAGTGATAACTGGGCTCTCGGGCTCAGGGAAATCAACTCTTGCCTTCGACACCCTCTACGCTGAAGGCCAAAGAAGATACGTGGAGAGCCTATCCGCTTACGCCCGCCAGTTCCTCGGCTTAATGGATAAGCCAGATGTTGACTCGATTGACGGGTTATCGCCAGCCATCTCCATCGAACAGAAAAGCACCAGCAAAAACCCCCGCTCAACCGTCGGCACAGTCACCGAAATATACGATTACCTCAGGCTGCTTTTCGCGCGCATCGGCATCCATCATTGCCCAAAATGCGGCAGCTCAATTCACCCGCAGAGCCCCGAAAACATAACCAGCCTAATTATGGCTGAGAAAGAAAAAACCCTCATCTTTCTGGCGCCGATAATTCGGGGCATAAAAGGAACGCATGAGCAAGTTTTTGAGGACCTGAAGAAACAGGGGTACACCAAAATCAGGGCGGATCAGAAAATTTACGATGCCGACTCAATCAAAGAAGAAGTTAAGCTTGTACGGTACGAGAAGCACTGGATTGAAGCCGTCATCGACACAATAAAAATTGTTGATGAGGAACGCAGCCGAATTTCTGAAGCAGTGGAGCAGGCGCTTCAAGTCGGCAAAGGAACCATGATAGTTATCGACGCAGAGAAAGCTGACTTAGAAAAGAAAAAGGAGCTTGAACGCTTCCAGGACGAAACCATGTACAGCACTTTCGGAGCGTGCCCCAACCATCCGGAAATCGTGTTTGAAAGCCTCGAACCCCGAATGTTCTCCTTTAACTCGCCCTTCGGCGCTTGCCCAACCTGCCACGGATTAGGCGAAATCACAGAAATCTCAGAAGACAAAGTTATCCCAGACAAAAACCTCTCCATCATGGACGGAGCCTTAGCCGTTTACGGAAGCATGGATCTTAGCTGGCGAGCGCAGCAGCTTGCAACGGTGGGCAAAAAACACGGGTTTGACATTTTCACCCCGATAAAAGACTTCACGGAGCAGCAACTGCACGTACTCATGTACGGCGATAGAGAACCCCTCAACGGGCAATGGTCCAACGGCGCAAACATGTGGATGCGTGACGGGTGGGAAGGAGTAATCCCGCAGACAATGCGGCTTTACCGTCAAACTGAAAGCGCATGGCGAAAAGAAGATATTGAAAAATTCATGACTTCAAGACCATGCAACGCCTGCAAAGGCAAAAAACTACAACCCGTCGTGCTTGCCGTAAAAATCCTCGATAAAAGCATCATTGACACAACAGACCTTTCAATAGAAGAAGCCGTTGAATTCTTCCAGAACCTGCCCGCCCAGCTTAACGAAAAAGAATTAGCCATCGCCAAGCAGGTGCTTAAGGAAGTCAACGAGCGATTGGGTTTCCTTAAGAATGTTGGTTTAGGCTA
>Ga0187891_1003523_pt1 | contig 10855 bp, 12 predicted proteins | sample June2016WEW_21_4_FD_132990 | JGI IMG/M metagenome (GOLD analysis project Ga0187891, IMG submission 132990) | Peatland microbial communities from SPRUCE experiment site at the Marcell Experimental Forest, Minnesota, USA - June2016WEW_21_40 | ecosystem: Environmental > Terrestrial > Soil >...
CAAAGACGCCCTGCGGATGATCGATGCCCTCAAGAGGCTGTGTTAATGCAGGACATTCAATTGATCAATTTCCCGGCTGACGTCCAGGTCCCCGTGGACCCATCCACGAATGATTTTTCCTTCGTAAACAATGACCTGGCCACGGTATCTGGTCCCGCTCGCCGGCAGCAGGATGTCACCAAGGGGCTACTGACCGAATTGGGTTCCAACCCAATCCAGCCGACTTATGGCTCGGAATTGCCGGATATCACGGCATCCCGGGATCTCCCCAGCGTGACCGGTGAAATCACGGACAGCGTCCAATTACTCCTGTCCTTTTTTGACGCCAACGATGACTCCAACGATGCCGATGAGAAACTTTCTGCCATTGCCCAACTTGCGGTCCAGCAGAACCCATCTGATTCCAGGCAATACTACGTGTTGCTTTCGATCCTTCTGGCCAGTGGCCAGACCGTGACCTCGAACATCCCGGCCTAGAGGTACCCCATGGCAATATTCCAAATCCCTACTTTATCCCAGCGCATTGCGGTTGTGCGCCAGCGCGTATTGAGCAACAACAATTCCCTAGCTACTCAAGCTGGGTCGGTCATCAACGATGCCTTCATCTCCACTCTGTCTGTTTCTGACATCCAGCAGATGGCGCTGACCTATTTGCTGATGGTCGGGGAGTCCATCAACGGGCTCCTGGCGCTCAAGCAGGACCAAAACACCCTGGGGTTGCTTGCGGCCGCACAGCAGGTTTCGGTCAATGATGTGCTCACCCAGATTTCGGGCATGATTGATGCCTGGGGGTCAAACTTTAATTTGACCAGGCTTCAACCAACCTATGCCAGCAGTCAGATCACCCTTGGGTGTGTCACCCCACCGTCTGCGGACATCACCATCGGGCCTGGAAAGGTCATCAGCAACGGTGCCGGACAGCCTTATTCCACCACGGGGACGGCCACGCTTTACTCCGCCACCCCGGTCCTGGATCCAAATCTGCTGCTCTACACCATCACGGTCCCAATCCAAGCCAACAACATCGGGTCCATTGGGAACACCGATGAGAACACCATCACCATTGAGCAGTCCGTTGCCGAGGGCCTTCCATTCGCCACCAATTTGGAACCTCTCACTAACGGGACCGACCTGGAAACCGATGAAGATTTCGGACCCCGCATTCTGTTGCAGTGGCAGGCCGTGGGAAAGACAACGCTTGCCGGCGTGCAGAATACCGCCGAGGGTGTGGTGGGGGTCCAGTCCGTCTACGTGGCGCAACCCGGGGACCCGCTTTCAACCCGCGGTTCAGTCAAGACCGATGTCTACGTGCAGGGTCAGGCCCCCACGCTCTACACCGAGTCCTTTACGGCCTTCAATTCCCCGGACTACCCCGGTGCCATCACTCCCTCCAAACTGCCTCTGATCTCCTTGGCAAGCGTCAACACGGGGACCGCCGTGGCCAGGCTGGACACTACGAGCCCACGGGAGGGATCCGTGGCGTCATCCGATACTATCCAATTCTCGACACCCCCTACGTTCCCGGTGACGATCTCCTATACCTACGATGCCCAGCCCAGGAACGTCCAGACCGCACTCGGAAACCCAGACGTGTCTCCGGTGGAGTACGAGACCCCCGTTGACAGAATCACCGCCATGGACACCCCCATCCTGGCAAAGGCCGGGACCGCTGTGGACATCGACTACACCGTCACGATCATGGTCCAGCCTGGATACGTTCCCGCAGCGGTCATCACAGCAGTCCAGACAGCCATCGCCGCCTTTGCCGCCACCTACACCCTCGGCGAGACCATCTATGTGGATGACCTCAACAAAACCGTAGAGGGGGTGGCGGGAGTGCTGCGGCTGGCAGGGGACCCCACCAAATTTGCCCTCACCCAGGCTTCCGGAGTTGAGGATAGCATCGCCATGGCGAACAACCAATATGTCAACCTGCTGAACGTAAACATCTTTGGGTGATGCCGTGCAACCTGAAAAGGGACTGGTCGATAACACTGGACTCCCTCCGGAGAAATTATTCCTGGAGAGCCTGACGTTTGTGAAGCAGGCATTTGTCAAAAGTTTGCGGACAGCGTTTTCACAGGAAGATGTCCCCGAAAGGTACCGATACCACAAGGACATGGCTAAGCGTCAGGTCTCCATCTACCGGTCCTGGCCTGAACGCCAGGTAAAATTTCCGCTGATCCTTGTTCTTGCCACTGAGGTCGAAACCCCCATCACCTCGCTTGGAAACGAACTCGCCAACCAGTACGTGGACTTAAACAGTGGTGACGTTGAGGCAGACTACTTCAACGGCACCATGTGGATACCTGTCACACTTGAAATAGCGGCCCAGAAGGTCAGAGATCGTGACCGGATCACGGAACTGACGGCAATCTACGTCCGTCATCTTTTTCTTCCTTTTTTCAAAAAAGTGAATCTGGAATATGTGGGCGTGAGTATTGAAGCCCCGGATGAGCCTGAACAAATCAATGGGGACGACTATTTTGTCGGGCGCGTAAAGGTCCGGTGCCAGACAGAATACCATCACCGGATCAGTCTTGAGATGTTCGCAGCCATGCGCGGGGTCGTGCTGAATCTCCGTTATGGTGTGGGCGGTGAAAACCCACCCAATGCAACCGATGGGGAGGACTGATGGGAGCGTTTTACTCTCCGAATAAAGGCACCTACTTCTGGGGACTGGTCTCCTACCTGGCCGACAACAACGTCTGGCTCAAGGACGCCTCACTTTTGCCATACACCCCCAGCCGTCAGCAGGTCTACATGGACCTTTTCCCGAATCTCTATAGCGGGAACCCCTATTACCCAACAGTGCTTTCGGTTTGGATCAACGATGTTCTCGTAGCTTATGGCTTCGTCAACACCCCAGCGGGCCTGTTCTACTCCAAAATTTCGGTTCCACCTGGAAAATTCAAACTTGAGATTCGGGACGAAACCGGGGAAGTCGTCATCACCACCGAATACTGGAATTCAAAGAACTACGCCATGTTCCTCGGGGTGATGGCCCAATCCCTTGAGGAACGCATGGCCGGGATCAAATTGGCCGGCTCTAACCAGAATTTTGCCACCATCCAAAGTGGATGGCTTTACGATGACCTGGGGGAATTTTTCAATTTCCCCCCACCTCCTAGCTGGACCACGCAGCAATATCGAAACGCCATACTAGGTGATGGTGGTACCCACCCGGGATTCACCAAAAGTTTCTTCAAAGGTGGGACGACTTCCGGGGTTGTTGAGACCATCCAATCCATCACCGGTGTGGCACCCACATTCCAACGGGTAAAAAACGTTTACCGATGGGTGCTCTATGATGATGCCCATGCTCCAAGCCCCTTGAACGAAGATGCGCTGGCATCTTTTCTTTTGGATGATACCCACATCGGGGAAGCCGTGACCGCACCCAACGGGGTCATAAATCTGATGGATGACACCTACTATTCCAAGGCGGTGGTGGCTTCGATTCCTAATTCCGAAAACGTAGTAGTCTCGGAAAACGTGCTCAAGGTCACGGACAGTTTTATCCAGGCCCCGGTATTGGGCCCCTTTGTCCTTGATGGGTTGACACTGCAGTTTTCGGTGCAACGCATCGACGTACTTGGTACCCCGGTGACCTATTCCGTGGTGTTCCCAGAGGGCACAACCACGGGGAACCTCGCGGCAACGGCCATCGGTGCCGCCTACCCATCGTTGGGTGCAAGCATTTATGCCATCGCCGATGGGCACCTTCGCATTGGGATACCTCCCGTAGATGGGCAGGTTCTTCAATTGACCATTGTCGGTGGGACGGCCTGCACCGTTTTGGGGTTGATCCCTGGGCAAAGCCTGAGCGTACAACCGGATGCGCTGGCCAACCCGTGGATACTTTCATCAAACCCGGCCACATCTGGAAAAGTCACAATCACCTGGAATTCACAGACATACACCCAGGGTGGAAATTACACCATCGATACCACCACGGGGGCCATCATTTGGGCCCCAAGTTCTCCTACAAATCCTACTGTCCCGCCTGCGGGCTCGGCTTACCAAGCCTCCTACACATACCAAATGCGCCGCGAGATCCAGCAGATGGCCCAATTAGCCAAAGCCGTGAACTCCGCATTGGTCTACCAGTACACCTGAGGTGGATATGCCAGCCATGACCTTTCTCAAATGGTTCCCCGTCACCCTGGACGCCAACAATAACCACGTTGCGGTGCTGCAGTACAACATATACCGCAGTTCCTCGGCAAACCTTGAGGCGTTCCAACAGATCGCGCAAATCACGGCTCCCGATGATAGCGGTCAGATTGACACCGCGTTTAACGAATTCATTGACGGGTTCTATGCCTACGGGATCACTGCGGTTTCCTCGGTGGGGGAAGGTCCCATGGCAACCCGTCCCGTGGTTCCAGGACCTCAACCGGAACGAATCGGAAATGGAAGTTTTTCGTCACGTATTGCATTGGGGACTGGATCCGCACCGGCCACGGCCTATCCTCCCTTGGTAGGTGTCCCACGGGCTCCCGTGATTGATTTCCTCATCCGTGACCTAGGCTAATCGAAAAAGTTGATCCCCCCCGAGGATTGGCGGAAAATTTACCAACAGGAGAACCCATGCGCGTAATGAATTATTTCAACGGGCAAATGCCCACGGTGAACCATCTGAGTTTCGACTCAGCGGGCAAGGACGTTGCCATTCGGCACCGGTGGTCCAACCACACCGTGTGGGGAATCATCAGGGCCAACGCCTACCCCGCCGATGTCTCGGTGCCGGTGTCGGCCATGAACGCCGTGCCCAATTATGCTCAAAACATCCTGCAGGCACCCATCACTCTGGACACCGCCACGGGACTAGTGGGTGTAGGCTTGGGTTCTAACAGTTCCGTCAATCCGAACATCGTTGGCTTAGTCGCTTTCGACATCAACGGGCAACGAATCGCCATTGAAAACGATGCGGATTTCAATTTCTCCACGGTCAGCCCTTATGGGTCCCAAAGCACGGGGAATCGCAATATTCCCCTGGTTGCGGGGGTGACCTCGGGCAACGCCAGCAACGTGGCGCCAGTGTCCGGGACCTACTACCTGTGGATCACCTACCTCCCCGTTAATTTGAGCACGCCGGTGACGGAGTCCTCCTGGGGACAGACTCCGGGGGCCATCCACTACCCCTACGTAGATGACGGGTACCAGATCCAGATCACGACATCACCCATCGCCCCCGAAGGCGATGGGCAGAGCATTTTTCTGTGCAAGGTGACCTGGGCCCCGGGTTACACCGGCATCTTGACGGTAACAGATGGCACTGCCTCCAATGGCAGCGGCCAAAACGTCCTCATCACCAATTCAAGCCTTTCTGGGGACCCCAACAGGGTCTACTGTGGCATCAAGGCCCAGGACGTAGAAATCACTCTGGACACCACCAATCCAACCACGGAATACGCCAGCGGCATGATTACAAGTCTCTTAGCCCATATTCAGTGCTTTGGGACGGGACCGCTGGGTCCGCATAATCCACATTCTTTGGGCCCTGGGGATATAGGCATAAACGGGTCAGAGCCCGTGGCCATCCAGTACCAGGCTGATAGCCTCGCAAATGGCGTGGTGGACCTCAACATCAGCCAGAATTCCCCCATTTTCAATTCGTCCGCGCTTCAGCCTGTTTTTGGCGTGGGTTCCATCACGCCGGCCACCCCACTTGACCCCAATGCCTCCGTGGTGAGCGCTCCCTCAGTCACACAGGATCGATGGGTACGCATCCACGATCTGGATAATCTGACGGAAACCAAAGCGGTCTACGTGGATGGACAAAGGCTTCGTCAAATTTATCCCGGCGTCCGTCAGTCCAACCTCGCGGGGGACAGCTCAATCGTGTCCTCGGATCCGCTTTCCGGGGACGGCTGGATCGGATTCAGCGCGGCCAATGACGCCACGGGGTACTACTACCTCTACGGCCAATATGGGACGCTGACCACCAATGCAGAGGTCCTGTTCATCGGGAAGTCCTACCTCGGTTCTTCCACAGTGGTGCCATCCCTTGCCGAGAACCAAATCCTTATCGGGCGTTGCTACTGGGATGCCGCCAGCGTCCAGTTATACCGAAATTCGACCGAGATGACCTCTACCGACATCGGAAACCAGCCGGACGACCTCAGAATCCTGGGTTTGGTTGGCCCCCAGCAATTGTCAACCACGCTGAAATCCGATCCCGCAGTTGGAGCCTTGGCCAATGAAGTCACTGAAAACCTGGTGTCCAACTCCAATTTTGCCCTTTCCCTGCTTAATTTCACGCAGTACCCACTGACCGGGACCCCAGTGGTCCCATTCTCCGGTGGGAGCAACCCCACGGCCATCACGGCTGCAACGGACTCCACGCTGGCCTCTGGTGGCCCCGGCGCCATCAGCGGGCTGACATTCACCACCAATTCCGGGGCTGCGGGGGCACTAGGGACCAGTCGCCTATACCACCTCCTGGACAATTTGAAGCCCGGGAGAATGTATGGGTTCTCGTTCTGGTATAAGGCCAGCAACACATTCAACGTTAGGTTACGGGCTGGTCTGAACGATGGCGCGGGATCCTTTGGTGCCCCGAATTCATTCATCACCCAAGACGGTGAAACCGCATTTGATTCCATCGACATCACCATCAATAACGATGGGAATTGGCACCGAGCTTCCGTTGTGTTCCAGGTTTTGCCGTCGGCATACAGCGGACCCAATCCGGATCCTTCCGTGGCAAAGTACCTGCAATTCCGATTTGACCAAGGAAATTTTGCAACCACAGCCGGCCAATTCACAATGACCAACCTTCAAGTCACAGAAGGGGAATGGATCCCTGGGTTCCAAGGCGCAAGGAAAACGGTCCCCTCCGGGGGTATCTTCCTTTGGGACCAGACGAGTTCGTGCCCTGAAGGCAGCACGTTGGTCGGATCCCCTGGTTTGATCCCAATAGCCGTGAATCCTACGGGTTCAAATGGGATGCAGTCTCCTGGTAATTCCTTGGGTACCGCCATCGTCAATGGCTCGATACCACTGCCAGCCCATACCCATCAAATCCCGCTTGGTTCAAGCTATGCTCAAGGCAGCGGAGCCGCGAGCAGCGATATTACTACTGTTAATGGTACGGCGGGTTCATTGCAGGGAGTCCTGAATTTAGGGCTCTATACCATGCTTTTTTGCAGGTTAAACTGATGATCCTGATGGTGCGCGAGGGATGCGATTTCTGCAATGGCCTGGGAGAAATCCCTGGCCTTGCCGTGTTTAAGGTCGTCCGCGACGAGAACAATCAGACCAAAGTGAAGGTTGGTGAAAACCTGATTGACCCACCCTTCAAACTGGAAGGGCTACCCAGCCTCCTGGACATGCAGGACTTGTTTGTGGGACGGGAGCCAATTTTGGAACACCTGAAGGAGAAGGGATGCTTGGAAGGCTGACCCGTATCTTGGCATTGCTCCTGCTGCCCGCAGTGCTCTGCGCTAGCGAGGCCAATTTGTCATTGTCAGGGCTACAGATGGTTCCGCTATCGAACACGGAAGCCATCGTGATTTCATATACCGCGCAGTCCACGACGAGCATCAGCGTACTCACGTTCTATGCTCAAACCCAGGGGTCTCCTTGGGCTAATTTAAGGGCTTCGGTCTATTCCGATACCAACAATTCCCCAAATTGTGCCCAGGCCGTGGCGACATTTAAGTCCCAAGCACTGCGATTGGTAACACTCCTGGGTACGTGACCCTAACCGGGGCCACTTTCACCGAGGTAGCTGGGACCCAGTATTGGATTTCCATTTTTGACCTGTCTGATAGTCTGCCAAATATTTATCAGGTTGGCCTAAATGACCAAGCCATCATATCCTACTTCTCACTTCCGTACACTTTTTGCAATGTCGGACAAACCATAAATGCGGCCCTGATTTTTGCCACGGGGTCCTACTTTTTGTTTACCCCCACGGTTACCGTCTCACCAACCTCAACCCCGCCCGGTCCATCCTATACCATCAGCCCCACATTCAGCGCCAGTTCTACTCCTGCGCCCTGCGGGCAATTCACACCGTGCATTTGGACAGCAACTCCCTCTGTCTATCAGTCCCCGAGCGCGAGCCCTACCATCACAGCAACAAGCACTCCCTCGCTTACCCCGTTTGGCGGATCGGAAACGATCAGCCAAACATTCAGTTTTAGCCCGTCTACCACAAAAACCGGAAGTCCGACTGCTAGCCCTACGCCAACGGTTACCAATACCCCTAAGCACACGGCCACATCCACCCACACGATGATTGTGGTTACGCCCTCAAATACGCAGTCCCCGTCATTTACGGTATCTCCGCGTGCAACTAAAACTAGCACCGCAACCCCATCACCAACCCCAAGCCCTTCGGATACATTTTCGTGTAGTCCTACAAGGACCCCATCTAGGACAACCACGGCCACTCCCAAGGGAACCATAACGGTCACGATCACCGTGAGTCCTACAGGTTCTAGGACTCCAAGGGACACACTAACCATCACACAAACTCCGCCTGCTTCGGGAACTCCTACGCGGACAAATAGTCCGAGTCCACTAGCGACTTCGACTAAATCTGTTACTGGAAGTCCCACAGCCACAGGTAGCGCAACAAAAACTCCAACGCCTTCCGTGACGGCTACCTCCAGGCATAGTTTAACCAGTACGCCAACATTCTCGTTTAGCCCAACGGCTACGCCTTCGGCAAGCCGTTCGTCAACTCGTACCATGACACCAACTCCGACATTAACATTTACCAATAGCCCCACTTATACGATAACCTATGGCGTGACGGAGTGCCCCACCTTGATCGTTTTAGTGAGCCGGACCGCAACACCAACTGTGACTCTAACTGCCACTATGACTCCGAGCTGGACCCCGCAGCATACGCAGACAGTCACCCCGATCCCAACACAGACCCCGTTCCCTTCCTTGACCTTCTCGCGGACGTCTACGAGAACGCCATTGCCTACATGGACCATCACCAAAACATTTACGTATTCATTTACCGCGACACCGACATTTACAAGAACCTCAACCTGTACCTCTACCCCAACCTATACCGCTACGCCTACGATTACCATGTCGTTCACGATAACCAAAACTGAAACAATGACCTCCACCCCTACCCCGACACCCTGAGGCCACTATGTCTGAATTTACTGAGGACCAACTTCAGGATGCCCTAGTTCGAGCCCTGGCCTCGTCGGGAATCCATGCCACCGCTGAACGCATGGCCAAACTAGATGGCCTCATCACGGGTACGGGCGATACCCCGGGATTGGTAACGCAAATGGCAATCCTTAGTGAACGCGTTGAGCAGATTCGCCACCAAGGGAACCGTGTGGAATCCTTTATGCAACGCAGCGATTCAGATCGATCCTCCATGATGCAGGCCCTGAAAGAAATGGAAATAAACCATTTTGAAACCACTTCCAATCTCGCTGCTGATACCGAAAGACTGGAAACGTCCATAAAACAAATAGACAGAGAATTGAGACCCATTATTGAGTGGAAAAACAGACTGACCCCGATGATCGTCAAAGCCGGCGCCATCACTGCCGCGATCTCTGTAGTGCTGGGCACGGTTTTTGGGTTTATCCTTGATCACTTCGCGGTGATCCGTAATTTTGCCAGGGCTCTGGGGGGCGGATGAACACCGATGAAAAGAAAATCGGGGATGAAGATCAAGAGATCCTAGCCGAGGAGCGCAAGTCCAAACTATGGCACCTTCGGCTGGAACGTTATGCCGAGGTGGCAAAGACGGTATCGATCATCCTGCAGGCGTTCAAGGCCGAGGCGGTATCCCTGGTTTCCGGAATTGGGACGCTCATCCTCGGCTGGTACCACATCAAGAAATGGATTACCAGAGGACAAAAGGAAGTCGCCTACGTGGCACCGCCGGCAAGGTCCGAGTCCCCGCAGGCCAAAACGAAGATGTTCACCACGACCATCGAAATTCCCGGAGGGCAGGCGCAAATCGAGGCTCCAGTCCTGCTGGATCCCATGCTGTACCTGTTCATGTCCATCCTGGGGGTATTCGTCTGGGCGTCCGTGGTGATCTGGCTGAAAAAGCGGAAGCAACCTAAATCCTAGAGGGGACCATGGGAGCACTCAAAATCAAAAAAGCGCTGGTACTGCCTGGCGGCGGGGGCTGGGGACGGGTCCAGGCTTCCGCCCTTTACTCCCTGCATAATGCCGGCGTCCTGGATGGCATCGATGCCATCTTCAGCAATAGCGCGGGGTCCCTCAACGCCGCCCTGTACTGCGTTGGGCTGATGGGTGGGTTGGGAGCGAACCTGAACAAGGAAGCCTGGCTGAACATAGGGGCCAACACGGACATCATCAGCCCCGATTTCATCCCCATCGCCGAAAACCCCGCAGCGCATCCCTTTGCCATCTCGGCCATGGTCGCAGGTGTGTGCTTCGGTCACAGTGCCTTTGACACCAGCGCCCTTCGGGCCATGGTAAAAAAGTACACCGGGACCATGACCACGACTGATCTTGAGGCCAAACTCGGGCTCATCTGGCGGGCGGTCTGCTACGACAACAACCGCGGGTGCGGGCGGCTGCTGAATGGCATGCTCTACCACATGGCCGTGGCATCCTCGTCCATCGAAGTGGCCTTCCCGGCGTGGCTGGGAATGAGTGATGGGGGGCCAGTGGCCAATTGCCCCGCCCAGGCCGCCATTGCGTCCGGTGCGGAGCAAATTGCCGTGATCTACTGCGGTAGCGAAGGCCCCCAGCCGAACGCAGAACCTCTCTGGCTAGACGAAAAAACCTCGGAACCCAGGCTCTTGGCTCGGGACGTGGCGGGGTCCCTCCTCGGGAATCTGACAACCATAAACGAGGCCCAGGCGGAAATTTCCTTGCAACG
>Ga0187891_1003526_pt1 | contig 10846 bp, 12 predicted proteins | sample June2016WEW_21_4_FD_132990 | JGI IMG/M metagenome (GOLD analysis project Ga0187891, IMG submission 132990) | Peatland microbial communities from SPRUCE experiment site at the Marcell Experimental Forest, Minnesota, USA - June2016WEW_21_40 | ecosystem: Environmental > Terrestrial > Soil >...
AAGGCGGCTCCGGGAGCGAACCCGCGGCACGTGGCATTTCACCCCAACGGGCGCTGGCTTTACGTGCTTACGGAGGCGGGCAGCACCATCATGCTGTTCAATTGGGACACCAGGCGCGGCGCCCTGTCCGAAGTGCAGACCGTCTCGACCTTGCCGCAGGATTTTCAGGGCAGGAGCGCGTGCGCGGAGATACAGGTACATCCAAGCGGCAAGTTCGTGTACGCATCGAATCGCGGGCGTGACAGTATCGCCGTCTTCTCGGTGGACGCGAAGACCGGGCGGCTGATCCTGATCCAGGACGTTCCTTCGGGCGGCAAGACACCGCGCAACTTCGACATGGATCCCACCGCGCACTGGTTACTGGTGACGAATCACGACAGCAACACCGCGATGGTGTTCGGCATCGACCAGGAGACTGGAAAGCTGACGCCGGCAGGGCAGCCGGTGGACGTGCCGTCCCCGTACTGCCCGCGGTTCCTGGCGCGGTGATCAGCGGTTGATCGCGGGATCACGCAGACCAGATGAGGCAGGTGTGGATTTGGCCGGGACGAAGATGACGGCCACCCTCGTGGGAACCACTCTCTTCCGACCCGCTTGCGGTAGCAACTTGACGGACCGGGAAGAGGCGGCACGACTTTCGCCTGCAAGTAGGTCCTCTGGAACTCGGCCGCTGCGCGCCGTTCCCGTGCCCGCGGACCTACGAGTTATTCTCGCGCGGCGAAGCGGCGCACCTCTCGGCGCGTGGTGATGGTCTGATCAGGCTGTGAGCGCTTCAAACCAGGGACGAACTTACCCCGAAAGACGGCAACCAGAGGAAAGTATGCAACTCGCAGGATCCCAGGACGGCGCCTGGGTGTATACTAAACGGACTCGGGCATCCAAAATGGAAATCGCGCTCTGTAAGAGCTTGGCCGGTTAGAAAATCCCGTGGAGAATTCGAAGGCGACGACCATGAGACTACGAAGCTTGTTCTCCCGCACGCTCGCTTACTGTTTCGTCTTAGTCACGACGCAATGCGTCACCAGATCGGGTTCGGCGGGATCTACATCCTCGGAAATCCCTCATCTGCGCAAGCAGGGGACGGCCACCCAACTGATCGTGGACGGTAAGCCGTTCCTGGTGCTCGCGGGAGAATTGAGCAACAACGGCGCAACCAGCCGCGAGTACATGAAACCGGTATGGTCCAAGCTCGTCGAGGCCAAACTCAACACCGTCCTGGCGGGCGTTTCCTGGGCCCAGATCGAACCTCAGGAAGGGAAGTTCGACTTCAGTGTGCTGGACGGCGTGATTCAGGATGCAGGGAGTCACAACCTGCGTCTCGTACTTTTGTGGTTCGCAACCTGGAAGAACGGTTCGTCCAGCTACCCGCCCGACTGGCTGAAGAAGGATTTCGAACGGTTCCCGCGCGCCCAGATCGCAGGGGGTCAGAGCATCGAACTGCTCAGCCCCTTCAGCGATGCCAACCGCGACGCGGATGCTCGCGCCTTTGCGGCCCTGATGCGGCACATCAAAGCCGTGGACGGCCAGCAGCACACGGTCATCATGATCCAAGTGGAGAACGAAGTGGGAATGCGTGGGGACACCCGCGACCGCTCGCCGGTGGCCAATCAGGCTTACCAGGGGCCCGTGCCGAAGGAGCTGATGGACTACCTTCAGCAGCACAAGGACACTCTGATTCCGGAGTTTCGCCAGGTGTGGGAGGCAGCCGGCTCAAAAACCGCAGGGAGCTGGGAACAGGTGTTCGGCAAGGGCGCGGCGACGGATCAGATCTTCATGGGCTGGAACTTCGCGCGCTACGTCGGACGGGTGGCCGAAGTGGGCAAAGCCGAATACCCGCTGCCGATGTATATGAACGCATATACGTACGGCTTTCAACCTGTGCGCGCGAGCGGAAGCCCTATGCCCGACCTGATGGACGTCTGGAGAGCCGGGGCGCCGCGAATTGACATATTCTCGCCCGACAATGCCACCAACTTCGTGGTGATGTGCGCCAAGTATACCCAATCCGGGAACCCGCTGTTCATACCCGAGGAGGCGCCTGGGCCGGAAGGCGCAGCCAGATCGCTCTACGCCTTCGGACGCCACGATGCGATCGGCTACTCGCGTATGAGCGGGGGAGTCGACAGGCTAGAGACTCCCGACGAGGATCTGATCGGCAGCTACGACCTGATCACGCAATTGGCGCCCCTGATTCTGGAACACCAAGGCGACGGTACGATGTCGGCGGTCGTGCTGGGCCCGAACGACCCGCCGCAGAAGGTCCGGGTGGGCAACTATACGCTGGAGGCCGCGTTTTTGGGGTCCCACAACGTTGGGCCTAGCGCACTGCCACCGGAACCCCCGCCCCGAGCGGCGGCGATTTTCATTGCGACGGGGCCTGACGAGTACTTCGCGGCTGGCAACGGCCTAACCGTCACTTTTTCTCCGACCACACCAGGGCCCCCGCTCGCCGGACTGGCCACCGTGGAAGAAGGCACTTTTGTTAACGGTCACTGGGTTCCCTCGCGTCGGCTGGCCGGCGACGACACCATAGAGGGGGATTGCGTGCAACTGCGTTGGCCGCTGGGGAGCAAGGTGCCCTTATGGGCACAACGCAGAAGTACCGAGGGCATCCAGCGTGTCACGCTGTACCGCTACCGCTAAGGGCGGGTACCGCGCGGCCGAACTTGGACTAAGCTTGGACAAAGGTGGTAGTGGTGCGCGCCATTGCTCTGATGATTTGCGCGGCGATTCTGCATTCGGGCTTCTGCCAGGATGGCGGAGAATCCAAGGCGATGCCGACTCCCGTGCTGCCATTCTATGACTGGGGAGCCTGCCCATACGAGACCTGCGCATACCGTCAATGGACCGCGCATCGATCGGTCACCGTGTACGACACGTGGAAGCCGGACCGCCGTCCCATCGCTCAACTCGCCGCGGGAGACCACGTGACCGGCATCACCGGCGTGGTCGTCACTTTCAAGCCGGGCCTGATCCGCATGAATCGTGACTTGCCGGAGCGGGATCTCCGGCGCGGAGATACCGTTCTCACTTACGCCTACCGCGGCGAGGGTTTTTCCGCGGTATGGTTCAAGGGCAGATACTATTCCAGCTTCGACATCTCGTTCGCGAAATTGCCGGATGGTACAGGCTGCGGCGGCGCACATTGCGCGGCCACGTACATGGACCTGGGCAGGAAGTCGTGGTGGGCCGAGGTCAAGCTGACTTCCGGCCGGACGGGATGGGTGGAAATGGACCTCGCTCGAATGCCGATTAGTCTGTTTTAAGCAGCAGCCGTGGAATCTTACGACCTACGGTTCCACAGTTTTGGTGAATCAGCGCCCATTGTACTCATCGCCTTTCGATACTGCCGGTATGTCGATCAACATAGGCCACGGCAGCAGCGAGAAGTGATGTGCTCTCGTTCTAATCACCTTTCGATGTAGAGTGATTCGAAGGCTGGGTCTCTGACCGCCTGAAAAGATTCTAATAAAACCATTTCAATCTGAAATGTTTTGGCGCATCTTTGGGGCATGAGCCGTCCCTCCCTGAGTATCGGAGCCACTCAGAAAGACCAAACCAACTGACCAAACTGTCGAGCGGCGGCGTGCAGCAGGTCCGGGTCGTGCTGCGAGCCGCAGCATTGTTGCAGTTGGATAAGGGCACCAGCCCGCCTCGGATTGCCAGCATGATCCCGCTTACTCCGCAGGCCATTCGCAAGATCGGCCATCGTTACCAAAATGGGGGCCTGGAGGCCGCGCTCTGCGACAAGCAGCGCCCCGGCGGCGCGCCCGTGCTCGCTGACAGCCAGAAGCACCGCATCATCGCGATGGTGTGCAGCGACCCGCCCGAGGGCCGCAGATCTGGGATCGATTCACGGTCCGCTTCACACGGGCCCACGGGAGTTGGCTCAATCAAGCGGAAATAGAAATGGGCTTGTTTTCGCGCCAACGTCTCGGTGCCAGAAGAATCCCCGACTTCAAGACGCCACGTCGGGAAAGCCGCGCTTGGAAAGCCGCATGAACCGCGACGAGCACGACATGTTCTCCCTGCGCTGTCCGTTGATGGACCATCATCACCGCCATCTAGGCAGTATTCGAAAGACATCCTTTAATATCAGAGCAGCATTGTTGCCTTGACTCCGATTGTCAGGGGAGCGTGAGAATCTCGGATTCTCAGACCAAACGACTTTGCCCTACCGCGTAAGTGACTTTTCTTGCTATATTAGAAACTCTAACCCGAGCGGGAGTAATTCAGTGGTAGAATGCCAGCTTCTAGATTTCCACTGTATTTTCTGTAGCTTACAAGCCATACTGTCCTAGTTACTGTCCATTTGCGCGCTCTTCAACGCCGTGCTATTCGGGTGGCACGGTGGCACACGTCAATCTCCTCAAACAATTCAAAATCGGTAAGCGCTGGGTGCTCCGATCAATCCCCAGAAAGTCCAACGGGCAGCGCGATTGGGGCGCCTTGCCCGACGGGAGCTACTTCATCGAGTGGCGCGAGGACGGAAAACGAATACGGCTTCCCGCCGGTCGCACCGTCGCGCAGGCGCTCGAAGCGCAACGCATCAAGCAGGCGGAACTCGGGGCGGCCGAAGTGGGCATCCTCCAGCGCTACAAGCCCTCCCAGACGCCGGAGCCCGAACCGATGCACCTGTCAGCCTTAATCCGACGCTACCTCGATCAGATCGACACCCTCAAGAAGCCCAACACCTACCGCAAGTACGACGCCGTGTTGACGCGCTTCGACGGACAGTTTCCAGGCCGGAAGCTCGAAGAGATTTCGGTCGAAGAGTTGAACGATTTCGTCGTCAAGCTAAAGAAGAGCGGTTTGTCGGCGAATACGGTGCTGCACAATGTCGTCATCATCGCCCAGTTCTTTCGCCGTCACGGCCGGCCGAATCTCACGCGCGATCTGCAACTCCCCGAGCCGATCCACTTTCTCCCCAAGGTGTACTCCGACGAAGATCTGTCACGCTTCCTGGCGGCATGCGATTCCTGGGAGCGGGCTCTGTTCTTCACGTTCCTGCTCACCGGGTTCCGGGAGCAGGAGGTAATGCACCTGTTCTGGAAGGATCTCAACCTGAACGTGCGAACCGTGCGCGTCCTCTCGAAGCCCGAATTGAAATTCTATCCGAAGAAATGGGAAGAGCGCGAAGTGCCCGTTCCGGTCGAACTGGCGCAACTCTTGGCGAACCATCCGCACTCGATCGACAGCCCATTCGTATTTCCCTCGCCGACCGGCAACCGCGAACAAAACTTTCTACGTCGCTGCAAACTAGTCGCCGAGCGCGCCGGTCTCCGTCCCGCCGAGTTCGATCTGAAGACCTTTCGGTCTACGTATGGCACCAGCATGCTGCGGCGGGGCTTCGACGTGCGAACCGTCCAACACTGGATGGGACACAAATCGCTGGAAACGACCATGAGATACCTTGCTCCGGCGCCGGATGTTCATGACCGGCTCGATCTAATCCGCTTGCCGGTTGCCGGGACAAACACGGTCCCGAAACCTCTGGCGCCCTCGACGACACACAAGGCCCCGAAACGGCACCAAGCGACGGAAGACAGGGGGATCTAAGATTTCAGGGGAGACAGAATTCCCGTTGCGTGTTGCCTGCCATAGCCCACTGCCATAGCCCACCGCTTGTTTCCAAGTTCGAATGGATATACAATAGGCTAGGTATATCCTCTATGCAGGTTTCCAAATGGGGCAACAGTTTGGCTGTGCGTCTTCCCGCTGTGGTTGTCGAAGCTCTCGATCTCAAAGAGGGAGACGAAATCGAGATTTCCATCGCAGGTAAACGCGACTTCAAGGTGGGCCGTGACCGGTCCAAAGAGAAGGCACTCGAGCAACTCCGTCAAATGAAGTGGTCCTTCCCTCCTGATTTCAAATTCAATCGCGCAGAGATCAATGAACGATAAGCCGTTCTTTGATACCAACGTTATCCTATACGCTTTCGGCCAAGACGATGCGCGCGGTCAGGTGGCTGAGGCGCTGCTGGCCGCGGGAGGAGCACTATCAGTTCAGGTCCTTAACGAGTTCGTCGCTGTGGCGCGGCGGAAGCTTGACAAGAGCTGGGAGGAAGTTCGCCGCGCCCTTGACGTACTTCGCGTCTTTTGTCCAGAGCCAGCGCCACTTACGGTCGAGACTCACGAGAGAGCCGTGCACATTGCGGAGCGATACGGGTATTCAATCTTTGATTCACTCATCATCGCGGCTGCGCTCCAGGCGGGCGCCAGAACACTTTACTCGGAGGACATGCAAGATGGCCAGGCGATCGACGGGCTTATAATTCGCAATCCATTCTCGCGCTAGGCAAACGGATCACGCAAAACGGTTCGCGAAAGTTCGCCTTGCGTAAGCTTGTGAATATCAGTGGCTTCGGCGCACCCCACAGTACACGCCGCAAGCCTACGATAAGCGGGAGTGGCGCACCGCGCACACCGCAATCATCACGTGGGTTGGCAACCCCACCAACACCGCGGGCGGTTACACCACGTACCCCGTCCAACTCTACGAGTGCGACGCCGACATAAACGGTCTGGAACACCGCACGTCTGCGACGTGCGAAACCGAAAACCATTTGTCATCGACAGCCAGAGTTTCAGTTTAATGCGGGGTGTCGCCTATGGACCGTACAGGCGTGGTCGGCCATGTTCAGCACGAGATTACGTCCCATGACGCCCAGGCCGACCATGCCGATTGCGTACTGTTGTGGTGGTTGATTGTTATTCATAATCCTTCCTTCTGAGCCGTTCGCGGACAGATTTCAGTTCCCACCGACTCAAACATCTGATTCGGGTTTCCAATCGGACCGACCGAACATTGATGGTGGCGCACATATTCTCGAATCTATTCTCTATGCGATGCTGAGACGCTTAAACAAAGGGACCTTGGCAAAGTCCACGAGGAATGCGAAGACGGCCGCCGCCACAAGAGTTCCTCCCACGACGAGTATAGGCAGAGGACTCATGGCGATTCCGCAAGTTGCCAGCGTTGAAGCGATCAACAAGTCAGCCGCGGACGACCCGACGAGCAAGAGGCTTGGGCGACAGGATCCCAGGCGCTGACGTTCCCTATTGGTGTAGGTGGTTGCTTGATTTCCAAACACGACGACCACGAAGGCAAAGGTCCTTAACATATCGATGCCAAAACCCAGGCGGAACTTGGCGATGGCCAGGACGGCGGTACAGAAGATCAGTTCGCAGACTCCCATGGAAACGCCCGCGATGGTCAACGCACCGATCCGCCAGCGATTGGGCAATGGGGAGGGTCGCACGTTGTCTGTTGTCAATGACATTCCGAGGATGTCGCCCGTGAGCATAATGATGGCCATCAACAGGGGAGTCAGGATGGCGTGCCCGGTCATGACCAGACCTGCGGCCAGGAAGAACACCTTTGAGATCTTGCCGGTAACCGAGTTGAGCGTGTACGTCAGGATACGCTGGAACGTCACACGGCCCTCTTTTACCGAAGCGACGATGCCGCCGAGGCCCGGCTTGGTCAGCACGATACCGGCCGCTGACTTGGCGACATCGGTCGCGGTGGACACCGCAATTCCCATTTGAGCCTGACGGAGCGCCGGCGCGTCGTTAGCGCCGTCGCCACACATACCGACAGTATGGCCACTCTTTTGGAATGCTTTGACGAGGTTATATTTTGCCTCTGGAAGGACGCCGGCGAAGACAGCGAAATCCCCGGGACGTACACCGGCGGGGATTGGCCCGGGTGGGCAGACGCCGCCATCGAGCCCTATGGCGCGGGCCACGATCTCTGCCGTCGCCGGGGCGTCGCCTGTAAGCATGACGGTGCGGACTCCCAGGGCGTGCAACTCGGCGATGAGCGCAGCCGAATCCGCTCTAGGCGGATCGCTCAGGGCAATAATTCCCGCGATCTTCAGCGCCTCCGGCGGGCCGAATGCGACGGCCAGCACCCGGAAGCCCCGCGCCTCCAGTTGGTCCGCTGTCGTGGACGCATCGGGCGGCGCTTGCGCGATAGTCGCGACTGCCGTGAAGGCTCCCTTCACGGCGCGCACCGTGGCGCCGCTGGCATTTACAGCCGTCGCCTCAGACATCTTTGTGGCGGGATCGAAAGGCACGAATTTGCCTAGTTTCGGTAGATCGGAGGCAACTTTATTCGCAGCGGCGGCCCGGATGGCGGCATCTACCGGATCTTGCCCGCCGTCCGAACTGGCCAGGGCAGCCCACCCCAGAACGTGCGACTCGTCGAAGCCGGACATCGCGTGAACGGCGGTTACCCTTAGCTCGTTTAGCGTCAACGTGCCCGTCTTGTCGGCACACAGGACCTCGATACTTGCCGCTTCATCCACAGCGGAGAGGCGCGTGGGCAGGACCCCGAGAAGCGCCAGCGCCCGCGCGCCGAGCGCCGCCGCCAGAGTAAAGGTGGCGGGAAGCGCTACAGGGATCGACCCCAGAACGGCTGTGAGCACCAACGGAATGATCTCCCTCACGGGCATCTTGAGAGCGTGGGCATATCCTACAAGCATCACGATGATGGAGCCACTGCAGATGGCGAGATTGCGCACCACGCGTAGGACGGCCTTTTGCTGGGAACTTTCGACGTGCGCGGTGCGAACCAGCTCCGCCGTGCGTCCGAATTTTGTGCGCGTTCCGGTGGCCGTCACTTCCGCAACAGCTTCGCCGCGCCGCACCAGTGCTCCCGCATACGTTTCGAACCCGGCGCCAGCTTCGATGGGTACGGATTCGCCGGTAAGCATAGACTGGTCGAGAAGGATCTCGCCTTCAGTCAGTCGCACGTCGGCGGCGACCACGGCCCCGAGCGACAACTTCACAATATCGCCGGGTACGAGGCCGGCAGCGGGCACAGTGGCCCACGCATTATCGCGACGGACGGATGCATTCAGCGCAAGCCGCGACTTCAGCGCGGCCAGAGTCGCCTGAGCCCGCCCTTCCTGGAGGAACCCGAGAGCGGCATTTAAGGCCAGGAGAACAGCAATAACGCCAGCTTCGATGTACTTGCCAAGGACAATCTCGAGTACAATCGCAGCTTCCAGCATCCATGGGACCGGCGCCCAGAGGTGAGTTAACGCCCTGCGCAGTGGGTGCAGAGCCGTGTCGGGCACTGCGTTAGGACCGAACTTTTCGAGCCGGCTACGGACTTCCTCACTCGTGAGGCCGGCCGGGGTCTGGACATCTATGGCGGCGGCCATCATTCACACCTCACTTCGTTAGCAGCTTGCGGATCGATTTCAATTCCTTCGCGCGTTTCGCGGTGGTCTTAGGATACGCCATCTTCATTTCATGGAACGCATCAAGGGCAATTTGGGAAACAATCAACCGGGCATTCTCCTTATCGTCGGCGGGAACGACGTGCCAGGGCGCGTGATGAGTGCTCAAGATTCTGGTTCCGGTTTTGCTGGTGGCAGAAGCGCTCACGGTTCAATGGGCAGGTCATGCGGAACGGGTGCCCTCCACTCCGGATTTGAACGCGTTCCCGCGCCAGATCGGCCGCTGGAGCCAATCGAGCGAGATTGCGATTGAGCCGGAGGTGCAAGCCCAGCTTCGGGCGGATCGATTGCTGGACCGCATGTATTACTCCGGAACTTCCGCCGGGCCTGTCGTGCAGGCCGAGGTGTTGGTCGCCTGGTTCAATTCGCAGACCAAAGGGGATCGGCAGCCGCATTCGCCTCGCGTTTGCCTGCCGGGTGCGGGTTGGCTGCCGGAATCGACCGGCACGGTGCGCATCGAGACGCCGGCCGGGCAGTTGGCCGCAACCCAGTACATCGTGAGCAAGGGCGGGTTCCGCTCCGCGGTTTTGTATTGGTATCAGACGCCTCGCCGCACCATCGCGGGAGAATGGGAAGCCAAATCGTGGATCCTGGTGGACGCACTGCGCGACCACCGCACGGATGTCGCGCTGGTGCGAATCGTGGTTCCATCGTTCAACGGCCAAGACAAAGTTGCGACGGATGCCGCCGCCGATTTCGCCCGCGCCGTGTATCCGGAGTTGCGGAGAGAGCTGCCGTAAACGGGCGCGGCCAGCCCTGCCGGCGTGGGGCGAATTCGCCCCACTTCGTGTGGCTAACTCATTGAAAACAAGAGAAACCGTTGGCTGTTCGCAGGGCAATCTGCCCCGTTTTGGCTGGTTGTTTCATAGATGAGATCGCAATCCGGCATTTCGCAGGTCCTAAGCGGGGCATTCGCAGGTCGGGGACCTGCGCCACCTCCCATCCTTACTGTGGCACGGAGAGCGGGAGGAAGCGTTGCGCGCAGGGTGGGAAATGGCTGCAAGCCTTTGCGGGATGGGGGGTTGGGAATATTTGGCGAGTCGGTGAATGGGCCTCGACGGGCAAGATCCGTCTGACCCCTTTACGCCCATCAGAGTGGACGCCATGGAACTACCGCGAGACATTGACACGGCTGGCACGGCCTCCAGCTGCGCAATATGATGGACCTTCCTGGCCGAAAAGGATCGGCTGCGGCCAGGCGGGAACGTCACTCGAAAATAGCCGGGAATCCAGCCTCTGAAAGCTGCTAAATCGCGTAGGGTCTTTGGTCAGGTGCGGAAACCGGCGGAAATTTTCCACGCCGGCCTGTACTCCCGTGTGTCCACAAATGACCAACAGACCATCCCGTTGAGATCCGCGCCCTCCGGGATTACGCCGCCCGGCGAGGCTGCACGATAGCCTTACAGGTGGTCGGTAGCGGTTCATCGCAAAGACAGCTGCGGGAGCCAACTGCGGGAGAGCCAGGCTGGGAGAGACCTGTCAAGCCATTTAACGATGTAACCCAAACCGGTCTCGGTTCAGCCAAATGAAAATGTAACCCAAGGGCGCGATAAGCACCCGAACAACGTGTACATCTCGATCCCGACCAAAGGGAGG
>Ga0187891_1003527_pt1 | contig 10842 bp, 15 predicted proteins | sample June2016WEW_21_4_FD_132990 | JGI IMG/M metagenome (GOLD analysis project Ga0187891, IMG submission 132990) | Peatland microbial communities from SPRUCE experiment site at the Marcell Experimental Forest, Minnesota, USA - June2016WEW_21_40 | ecosystem: Environmental > Terrestrial > Soil >...
CAGAGGTGGGGCGATGGGACAGCTCGGATTTTTCGATGCGCGGACAAGCGGCTTGCGGCGATTTCTGCGAAGGGCGATCCGCTGGAGATGATCGATCGGGTGGTGCCGTTCGAGAGCTTCCGTGCCGAGATTGAGGCGGAGGTGTTGACGCCGGCAGAGGACAAGAAGAGCAGCGCTGGCCGCAAGCCGATCGATGTCATCGTGATGTTTCGGATGCTGGTGCTACAATCGCTCTACAATCTTTCCGACGAGCAGGTCGAGTATCAAGTGAGCGACCGCATGTCGTTCACGCGGTTTCTGCGGCTTGGCATTAAGGATCGCGTTCCCGACGGCACGACGCTGTGGCTGTTCCGTGAGACGTTGGGGAAGGCGGGGCTGATCGAGAGGCTGTTCAAGCAGCTCTGCACCCGAGCTACGCTGCAATCTCAAGCCCCGCCACTCATGTGCGCTTGCCCAAAGGTTCGCATGCCGTAATACGGCGGGGACGTGATGGTCAACGCCAATTCCGAAAGCCCCGCGAAGGTCTTTGCCTTCCGCGCATCGGAACACTTTATATTGCGCGTGCAGCCATGCGCATCGCTTTCCAGATCAGATATGCGCTCCAGCTTTTTCTTGATCACGTCTATGATAGAAATTTGCGGCGGAAAGAGGTCTCGTTCCTTCCAGAAACGAAGCGAGTAGTCGGGTTTCGACGCGAAAGTTCGCGGCATCTGATTGGAGAAGTAGCTCGGCGTTCCGTGGTCCATGACCATGGGCCCATGTAGGCAACCAAGCGCCGCCGCTCGCAGGATTGCCGACGCGTCGGACGGGTTCTTTTCGGCGAGCAACCCTTCCCGCAGACTGCACAATTCACGAAGGGTGGCCTTGGAAAAGGCCCGCTTGAAGAACCGGGTCTCGGGTATGTTTTTGGGCGCAACAGCCACAAGCTTCTCGCCGAGCGCGATCACGTCCTCAAGCGAAGCGCTTGCGAGCTTCGCCCGCGCAATGGCAGCAGCAATCGGCGACGTGTCGAAGCCGTATGATTTCAGGCCTAGCTTACGCGCGGCGTAGATCGTGGTCCCTCGGCCGCAGAAGGGATCGAGTACGACCGGGGCGCCGGCCTTGTGCTTCCGGATGATTTGGAGCGGGTACTCCAGTGGAAACATCGTGTAATACGGGCATATTGCGTTGAACGCGTATGCTTTGTCGTATGCGAGTGCTCTCGTCATAAAATCTCGATCTGCGGTGTGTGAATTCTACACCCGGACGAGGCCTCGCGTCTCGCACTTTCTTGTGCGATGGGTCCCGGGGGTGCGAGCGCGCAACTGACTTTACGTTGTTGTGGATGCTCACAGCTGCATCTTGTAGGATACCGGCATCAAATGAGCGATTAGGCTTTTTAGGCTGAAACAGGTGCATCTCCATGACGAGAATAGCCAACGTCCTGTCAGCAACGCTGCTCTTCCTGTCCGCAACAGCCGCGTTTGCGGGCGACAATCCGCTTCTGGGCACATGGAAATTAAAATCGTTTGTGCGCGAAGTGGCCGCGACGGGTGAGCGCCATAACGAACGAGGAGAACACCCCAACGGCTATCTTGGCTACGCAGCGGATGGTCGCATGTACGCGATTATCACCTGGGACAATCGCGCCAATCCGCACGATCTAGTTCCGACCAACGAAGAGAGAATAAAGCTGTATGGGACAATGATATCCTATGCCGGAACCTATACGATGGACGCCGAGAAGGTGATCCATCACGTCGATATTTCATGGAACCAAACCTGGACGGGCACCGACCAAGTCCGGTTCTACAAGGTGGAAGGCAATATCTTGACCATCACTTCCGCGCCCAATCGAAATCCTGTGGACGATCGCGAGGGCCGCAGCATTTTGGTGTGGGAAAACGTAGCTCCTTAGAGCGCTCCCGTCCTTACCACCAAAAGGAAAGAGCCCCGCATCGGAGGGAGTGCGATTACGGTGGCGACAAACGTGAGCCGTTCAACCGTTTTACCGTTCAAACCCTCTTGCAGGGTAATGCCCGCCGCTAATTCCTTCTGTCAGTCGACAGTTGCGCTTCGACCATATTCGCCATCAAGCCATGCTCGTCGCGCAAGACCCGCATCATTTCGAGTGAGGCGGGGGTCGCCCGCACTGCAGGCGGCCCGGCCGCGTGTATCCGTTCGAAGCTTAGCAGCGATCCCCCAATTACGCTGGCGAGCACCACTGTGCCGAGGAACCGACTTAGTAATGGCATATTCTGCGACTTGCCCATCTCGGCGCCCCTCTCCTCTGCCGTTTTCAAACGGAAGATTGAAATTCAAACGCTTGTTTAAGATAATTTGCGGCCGGCAGCAAGGAGTTTTGGTGAATTTTTCTCTGCTGCGGCACTTTGGCCACATGCGGCCCTAAGTGGCTCGGTGCCAGCGGCTGACCGAAATGCGGTGGCCTTATGGGCATTAGGGGATGCAGCGCAGCCGTGAGCCGCGATTTGCCCCTTATGGCGTCTGTCATGCGCCGCTGTGTTTTTCGTCACGGTTGATTTATGTCAATGCACGAATGAATAGTTTTCAGCGTGATTTGAGCCAAGAACACAGCAGGATTTTCGATGCAAGTGACACCGGACGAGTACGAGGAGCTACTCGACTGCCGGATGGCCATGTTGGGTCTCAATCTCGACGCGACCAACGGCGACACGTTCAGCGAGATCATGCGACGCTGCAAGAGTTGTGGCTATCGGGAAACTTGTGCGGTGGACTTGAAGCGCGATCCTAACAACCCGGTATGGGAAACTTATTGTCCAAACACGGGCGCGTTCGTTGCGCTTGCCGAGGCTCGACGTACCCATGACACTATCAGATCACTCTACAAGAGTTCTGGGTGATGTTGAAAAGCATCTAATTCATTCGTTCTTTTGGACCCCCAAACCCCGTTTGAGACGGTCTTCGGCCCGTCGCCGGCAGCATAGAGAGTTGTAGGCTGTTTCCGGCAGTCAGCAGTCGTGTACCCGACAGTGAGGGAGGAACTTATGCGATATAAGCCAAAGAGCATTGCCGCTCTTCACATCGCTCTTGGTGGCTTGCCAGTTAAGATGCGGGTCGAGGTGGACACGGACATTGGAGTGTCTGCAAAGTCCGTTGGCGAACTTCGGAAGGTGACCGCGTGGCCCGAGAATTTGGTGATAGTTACCCCGCAGGAACGCGATCCCGAAAGCGCGGTAAAGGTGAGCAAGGCCAGCGTAGCAACTCGCTTCTCGCCGAAACAGTAAAGCACGCGGCGCCTATGACTGCGGTGCGGCTCGCGCGAGCGTGCAACCGTTTTTACCTTGTCACCTTCCAAGCATTGATCGGCATAGCCCGACTGATGCACTCGGCGGACGCAACTTGTTGATCAGGAGTGGTGGATCGGTTGCCGGCAATAGCCGCGAACCTGTTCCAGATAGCCGCCACGGGTGAGCCCACGGACCCGCACAGCCGTCCATCCGAGCTCAATCAACCGATGCCGCAATGGTCGACTTCGTACCAGTGACAGGAAGTCCTATCTTTTTTACTGATCTGTTTGACCCGGCGAACCACGCGCGAACTGCTCTTTTCACAAACGCCACCATGGCAACCTCCTGGAAGATGACGCCTAGCGCGATCGAGCTTCCCTCTTAATGGAGCAGGCAAGGGATCAGCCGACGGGATGCATTGGCCGGATCAAAGCTGACCATCAATTTTCTCGCGGTGTGAAAATTTCCACACTCACCGCGCCGTTGTTTTGGCGGAGGATTGCCGCCCGACCGCCGTCACGTCTCACGCCAAAGGCGAGAAGCAATGCAAGCTGATCCGGAGTGCTATCATCGATGGTGCGTCCAGCCGGGATGACCTCAAGCGGCAAGTTTGTTGTTGTTGTCGAGACGACTTCCGGCAAGTTGACCTTCATGCTGCGTCAATCGGCCGGGAAGCCAGGTCCCAGTTCGCGCCACTCAATATCCGCTTCCGGGAACAGACCATCGATGTGATCGCAGCCCTTGACGTTGGCGAACATGTGGACCCATCCGGGCACCTTGTGGTCGCCGTCAAACACCGCATCGACCATGGTCGGAAGATCACCCAACTTCATCGTGAACGGTCTAGACTTTGCACACTCTTGCGGAATTTCCGTGATCATCTTCTTGGTCAAGTAGGCCATTGGGATTTCTCCGGTTATTTGCGGAGCCATCAGGCAACCGCCGCGTCTGTGCGAACCACCTTGCTCGGAGAAGCAGGTTGGCATCGGGCCGATTTCGCAGAAGCCCGAACTCTTGACGATGGCCAGAACCTATAGTGGGGGACGGGATGGCTCAAGAACCGACGTACTGCCGCGGGCGGCCATCGCCTCACATGGTTAAATTAAAAGCAGTGCTGTCGATTTGCCAGCGGAAATTCGACCCCGGTATCAGCATGCTTCTGCCTGCTTTTTCGAATTGGCCACTGCAACGGTTGCCGTCTCACAAGCTCCCGCGCCGCGGCGATCTTAACGCTGTCTCTAATTCGAACTTGCAGAGGCCCGGGACGTTGCTATTTTGCAGAGAGCAACTAAACCCCCTCTAAGTCCCGAAGCGTGTTGCTCCGAGACCTAAGTCCCTCTCGATCAGTGATCGAAAAGGGCGAGGACCATCGGAGCTAAACACCGTGGGTAAAGCACCCGACTTTTTCACCATCGTCAATCTTCGCGAGCACCTTCACTGTTCACGATACTGGGTCGAGCAGCGCCTCAGAGATTCCGATTTTCCGCGCCCAATTAAATTCGGCGGCTGTGTCAACAGCTTTGATGAGGTGATGGCCATCTTCAAGCGCGAGGAGCGACGCGACGCGGCCCGCGTAGGCAACGTCGTGCCATTCCCTTCGGCGCGGAGGGTCGCCTCATGAGCGCGACCGTTACGCCAATATGTCATTCGAAGGCGGCATCACACGTGCCGAAGTGGTGGCACGGAGCAAAAGATTTAGCGCGATGCACGCCCGCAACTGGAAGCAACTACGGAAAGCGGAACGCGACGGTGACGAGCAAGAGATAATCAGAGCCGCGACATACGCCGTCGGCTTCTATGGCAACGGAGCGCGGCTTCTGCAGACGATCCGCCACGTGTTCAGGTTCGGCATGAGCGAGACAGCTAAAAATCAAAATACCTTTTGGCTAATCCTGATTGGGCTTTGGGATGGCTACGACGGCGCGCCCGGCTGGAAATCGGACTTGATAAGCATAATGGATGACCACGAGCCGGGGTCGGGGCTTCTATATATGACGGACGAAAGCCGCGCCTTCTACAATCAGTTGCCCAAAGTGGTGACGGTGTATCGTGGGGCTGCTCGGAAACATATCGACTGCATCGCTTGGACAACGGACCGCGCAACGGCGGCGTTCTTTGCCGCTCGTAGTTGCTACGGCGATCCGGTGATCGCTACCGGGCACATCGCGATCACTGATCCGAAACTTTATTTCTCGTCTGCGGATCGTGGCGAATTTGAAATCGTATGCCGGCCAACGATAACAAGGATCGAGCCGCAGTCGCGTGATGTACTCGATGCGGTCATGCGCGAGCGGGAGGCGCGGCGCAAAGCAGAGGCTGCGTGATGACTAGCCCGTCCCCGGCAAACTATGGAAGAAGCGCGTGAGCAGCTTGGATTGAGGGTGAAGCGCACGCGGGGCAAGGATCGTTGATTCCTCGCGATTTGAAGATCAAACGGCACGCCGCAGTAGTTTCGGCAAGGATTGTTCAGCTACTTGGGGCTTAGCGAAATTGTGATCCTGAGCGGGTCTTGACGGCCTTGGCCCCGGCCTCGAATGTCCGGAAGGCGGCGACAGCCTTGTGCATTGCATGATCGCGCGGCGCGTTGTCGCGTTCGCGGTCCAGGTCGAGCGCGGCTTGAGCGCTGGATAACTCGGCGAGTGCCTTGAGGATCGTGCGCACGGCTTCCGACAGCTCGGTGGCTTGGATGCTCATGGTCGCGAGTGTAACGCGGGGACGCCGCTAAATGCGAACAATCTTCCGTGCTTGGCGTCCGGTCAAAATATCAGGCTTGCTCTGTCGAAAATACGACGCTTGTGAATTCACGGATAGGTTTTCAGATTTTTTGGTTTTTTCTATTTTTTCTGTCTCATGTTTCCCGGTTGAGAGAGAGCCCGCCTCAAGGCCCTATGCGATTTTGCGCACGACCCGGCGCGTCATTGTTGACCCCGTAGCAAAACAGCACATCGGGCAATGTCACCGTCCGCGTATGTCGTTCCCATGTTACTCACTCCAAGAGCCAATGGTTGGTTGATCGGTGGCGGTCGGCCTCTAAAGCGTTGCACCTAATTCGGGGAGCGGGCGCAGCACACTGTGGCGCAACTCTCGCGGACTCGGCCGCCGCTTCATCCTGGATCAGGAAGTCGGCCAAGTCGCCGTACAGAATATTCCGGCCAGGCAAATATTCCGTACGGTGATAGCGAGCAGACGAACGCCTAGAGCTTCGTGACGGTGCACGAAGCGTTGCTGAGCCGTTGCATGCGCGGCGTGCAATGCTTAGCGAAGCGTCAACGCGAGCGAGTGAACGTTTTTGCAACCGGCACTGTTCACCATCTAAAACCCAGCATTGAAGCGGTGAATTAATGCTGGCGTGCGCGGCGAAGCAATGAACGCCGCAACATGCCGCAGCAACCCCCGCCATTGCTGCACAGGCGAGTGCTTCGCCTATGCGGGCTTATGGACCAGATTACCGACGTTGGGAAATTCAATTTAAACTGTCCGCAAGCCTCGTCGGGGATGGCCGGCTGAAAAACTAACCTCGGGCGCGCGGGTGGGGGCGGGCGGTAGCACGGTCAGCGGCGATGGGCATGGCGCGGCTTTGGCGCTGTCAGGGCAAGCGGGATGAGGCCCGCGAGCTTCTCGCGCCGGTCTGTGATTGGTTTACCGAAGGCTTCAACACGCTCGATCTGAAGCAGGCCAAGGCCTTGCTCGATGAGCTGAACGTCCGATAATGACAACCGATTTCGCAACGGCCTCGATCAGCAACCTTCCGGATACGGCTGCCGTCGCTCAATTCCTCCTACGCGATTGTCACTCCGGAAACTTGCGCCGCGTCGTGGTCGTTGCCAGCACTGCGCCGTTCGGCCCGAGCGCCTTGATGCTGAACTGGTAAGTGTGGACCTGGCCCGGCGGCGGCGACGGGCCGGTGAAGCCGGATGAGAAGGCGCCGCACGGCACCGCCGTCTGCCCGCTGTAAGCGACCGTACCGCCGCCGTGATGAAAACTCGGCACGTTAAGGTCCGTCATCGCGAACTGCAGTCTCGCCGTTCCCGGCGGCACGTCCGTGAGCGTGAAGCTCGGCGAGCCGGAGCACCACGCGAAGGACGCGGAAAAAGCCAAGGCGCCAGACGTGGTCAGGAAAAGCGCGAAGCCGGCAATGCCAAGCGCCATGGCGTTTTGGTATATCCGCCGATTGATCATGCATGACTCCCTATGGTGCAGCGGCCATTTTTGAGTGGACGTGCAGCATGACACAAGCCCATTCATCGTCATGACGGGGCTTGCCCCGGTGGACCGGCGCCAGGTTGCGAAGGCTGGTCAACCCGGCCGGATGTTGCCACGCGAATCCCTCACTGGGCGCCTCGGGCAATCGGGCCAGGACCAATCGTCGCCGGACCGCAAACTACGAATCTGGGGGTCGGGAGTTCGAATCTCTCCGGGCGCGCCAGAAGTCCAATAAACGTCAGCACGATTTGAACGCCGGAAAAGATGCCATGCAGAATAAAATAATCTGCACGGCATCTGCATGGCAATGCGCCGAACTCGATATAAGAGTTAGGCAGGTGTCAAGAGCGTCAACAATGCCGACTGGCGCGGATCCTTGTTAAGAAAGCGTTCAACCCAGTACTGTCCGGAATGCGAGCTGGTCACCGCACCAAACAACCGAGCGTCATTTTCTAGACCAGCGCTAAACCCTTTAACGTAACCCATCTGTAACGCTTCGAGTGCCGCGCGAGCAGCGTAAGCACGCGCCGATTTCAGATCGGCAGCCGTCTTTGCATCAGGTGCCGTGGCTGCCAGTAACGGAACGACTTCAGATGATTCCAGCAGTTCATTTAATTCATTCTTTTGGGCGTCGGCCAAAGCGTCCCAAATGCGCCGTCGGAACGGGCGTGTCCCCTCTGCCATTCCCCGGGCGACGCAAAAGGCCTCACGCAGAGCAGTAGCTGACGGACAAAACGCATCAGCCAAACCGATCGCAACAGCGCGATGACCCCCCAGCGGTTCTCCATTCAATACGAGTTCTGCTGCTTTCCGGGGCCCAACTAATCGCGGCAGCCGTTGCATACCGCCATATCCCGGCAAGATGCCAAGCTTGATTTCAGGCTGACCCAGCTGCGCATTCTCGGTAACGATACGATAGTGAGCGCTCATCGCCAGCTCGTTGCCACCACCGAGAGCGAAGCCATCTATTAACGCAACAACGGGCACGGGCAGCCGCTCCAGGCGACTGAATGCACTGATCACCCTCGCTGACAGGGCGGCAATGGTTTGGGCGCTCGCGCCCAAAAAGCCAGTGATATCAGCTCCTGCCATGAAAGCACGGCCAGTCCCTCGGAGCAGCAGCGCACGCACTGGGTAGCCGTCCATGGTCCTCGAAGTCGCAGCCTCGTCGATCATGGCTTCGATCTGTGCGAGCAAATCCTCGCTCAGGGCATTCAAAGCATCGGGACGCTTAATCGTGACAAGCGCCACGCCATCGCAGATGTTTACCGATAAATACTGCCCTTGCTTCGGATCGGCCATGCGTACCGACTGACCGAGATAGGCTGTCTCATAGTCAGCAATTCTATGGCCAGGATCTATTGATTGAACCAATGCCACACCCTTCGGCTTGGTCATCCGGCCATCGAGCATCTTTTGCTGGATGACCGGCAGACTTTCGAGGCGGGTGAGATCTAAGTCACCTGGTTCCAGTACGATTCGCCGCTCGGACAAGAGGCGGATTACTTCATGCGCTTGACCCGTCCTATACATGTGTGATCCGAGCACAGACAGATTGGAATTCCCCTTGATCACGACCCAGCCAGACGGCATTTCGTCGCGTTCGTCATAGTCCCGCACGACAAAGGTGCTCAGGTGGAGCGTGCTTTGGTCAGGGCGCTCGACGACAAAGTCTGGACTTACTCGAGGGCCGAATACGGCCCAGACAGCGCGACCCAGAGCTCGCGCTGGATCCATAAATCCGGGGCCGTAGGCGGGATTGGGGCGGCCCTCCTCGGTGAGGGGATCAGGCATATCCTCGGGCAAAGAAAGCTTGTCGCGGTCAATGATATGTGTCTCGGGCATGCCCAGCCGAACCAGAGCACCAATTCCCTTAGCCTCACGACTGCGGGAGGCAATCACCGCAAGATTGGCACCCCGCTGCAAAGCTGCCCGGACAAAACTGGCGGCGTAATCATCAGCTCCCCAGACGAGCCCCTTGCGCCCCGGCAAAAGCTGAATCTCGGAGAAAATAGCTTCAGGGGAGGCATTGCGGAAAATGATCTGTTTCTGGCGCATCCAAACCCAGCGTGCGTCCAAAACGAAGCGCCGCGTCCCATAGAAGAAGGTCTCTTTGTATTCTCCCTTCAGTCCGCTGCCTGTAGCCCCGAAGAAAGCCAAACGCCCGCCGTTTGCCAGCGCCGAAATCAGCAACGGGAAGTTGCGACCGCCGGTGTGTTCGAAAACCTTGTCAACAGGGCGTCCATTATTGGCGGCGAAAACGGCCTGTCGGAAGGGCTCTGTTTGACCTCGCCACGCGTCAGCATCGGCGTCCGGAGAAATGATTCCAAAGCCGCCTGCCGGTAGAGTGCGCCTATCGATAAAAGCGTCAGCAATACCTCGTTTGATCAACGATTTCCCCAGGGTAGGATCGGAACCGACAAGAATAACCCGGGCGCCGACATTTTTGGCGATTTGTGCGCCCGCGAAGCTGGTTCCCCTGCCGCCACCCATGATTAGAACCGAATCGCCAGGGCGAACGGCCAGGCGTTCGACGACCGCGCGATACGCGGTGCCATACGTCAAGAGCATAGCAGCGAGTTGTTCCGGCAATTGCTGACTGAGAGTTTCAGGAATTGGTATGGCTCGTTCCTGGTCCACGATGGCGAACTGAGCATTGAAGCCGTCGTGAGTTTCGTAACCGCGGATGTTCCGTGACGTCCAGGAATCGAGAATGACGGCTTGGCCGACACAAACCGTCTTCACCGCCGCACCGGCATCCACCACGATGCCAAGAGCGTCGCTTCCAGGGATGTGAATCGTGGCGCTGTCTCCGCGCCCGAACACCGGAACAGGTAGTCCGAGAGCAGCGAAATTGGTGTTGAAATTAGGTCCACATGCCAGAATGCTAACCAGCACTTGGGTCGCGTCCTCGGGATGCAGCTCGGGAACCGCAACCGTCTCGAGTTGAATCACTTTGGCGGGTGGGCCATAGCAATCGCGATGAATGACCAAAGCATCCATGTACTTTGGAATCGGCAAGGCAATTGTAGGCTGCTGGCCTAATGGCCATTTGTGCGTTAGTTCACTATTCAAGTGATCTCTCCTTCACCAATAGGATGACTACTTCATTCAGCTTCTTCACGGCTCGAACGCAATCCGCGATATGCGCGCTTATGCTGTCACGGCCTACGTGCTCTAGTATTCTTCTTCCGTGTGATTATGACGCATGGGCGGACCGATATCCATTTCGGCAGGCACCGGGCTGACGTGTTAGAGACCACTACTGATGTCCGGTCCCGGAGTTGAATCTGGCATGCATGTGCACCGAACAAATCCCCTGCCCATCGTGGGCGTTTCACATATGACCCACCAGCATTGGTCGACCAGACTCGCGATCTGGGCTCGGTTC
>Ga0187891_1003532_pt1 | contig 10835 bp, 14 predicted proteins | sample June2016WEW_21_4_FD_132990 | JGI IMG/M metagenome (GOLD analysis project Ga0187891, IMG submission 132990) | Peatland microbial communities from SPRUCE experiment site at the Marcell Experimental Forest, Minnesota, USA - June2016WEW_21_40 | ecosystem: Environmental > Terrestrial > Soil >...
TCAGAGGAAATAATGAATTTTGCGAAGAAATAGTGAAATACTCAAAAGAATGGTTGCGACATAATCCTATACTTAAAAAAGAGGAAACTGAACATCTAAAAACTCGAATGAAAAGGGACAATCACCCTAGCACATACTCCAGCACAACAATGCCGCTTGTGATTGTCTCTGCTGTGCTTCCGTTCTGCACGTAAATGTTCGTTCCATCCAAGTATAAGCCTACTTGATTCGTGGCAAGCGCTGCGTCTGTATACGGCAGCGGTATGTAGTATGGCACGCTAGTTACTGCTGTACCATACATTCTCGTAAAGAGCGTATTGGCAGTAACGCTGATCCCATGCGGAAAGCTGGCGAGTCCTCCTGCTGCTAACGACAGAGAGCTCGACGGAATCACATATACCTGCCGATATCCGGAGCGAAGACTTCCTGGATACGCACTTGTGCTAAAGAACTGCTGACCATTGGCTATTTGCTGAAGATCATATGTGCTAATATCTCGCGAGTTCATGGCAGTCGCTATCTGCGTATAGAGATTGGTCAACTTTATAAGAAACTCTTCATCATCTTTTGGAAATACTTGATGTAATGGTAAAAAAGGAGCTGGGTTATCAGTAGCGGCGCTTGTCATGGAGTTAACCTGCCTTCCATTGATGTGTAGAACGTGAGTGCGTGTAATTGCACATCTTCTACGGGAAGCGTAACTAATTGCTCAGGGCTATTTGTAAGTTGAATCTGAAAATTCTGGCACATTGTCTGCACGAAAATCTTATGCCAAATCTTATTTTGATATTGCTGAAAAGGATAGAGCGTTAGATTCTCGGGACATGTCTTAAGAATATTCGTTCCCCATAATCCTGAAGTAGGCACATTGTCGCTATCTTCAGAGACGTTCGGATTGGCCATATCAAACTCATCAGATTCATCCACAAAGACGCTGTAGATAAGTTGTCCATTGTCAGTCGTATTCAGAAGCAAATCAATGTATCCAAGTCTTACTTGTCGTCCTTGTTCATAATGTGCGCCGAATATCTTCGTGGTGATGTTGATATTCTGGATAACAGTTATCTGACCGCCTCCGCTATATTCTAAAGCAGATGTATCAACCCCTTCAAAATCTCCAAGAGTTGGATTCCATTGGCTTAAACTGAAGTTATTAGCGTCTCTCACTGTTATCAAGTAAAGCCCACTATTGGGAACTGATGGATCAACATTAAGAGCGCTTGCTGTGCCTATACATCCTGTTATTGAGATGACTGTACTTTGGGGAAGATTGTGATTATAACAGGTAATGTAGCTTGGCGCTGATGTATTGATCGCATAGATGGAGAGGATATCATCATTTGACTCGTCAGTATTGAGTTCAACAACGTAGCCTTGTTGATTGCCGGCTACTATATTTGGAAGAAGAGCTAATTGCGATGTTGAACCCCATGTTCTCGATTGCGAAGCCCATGTCTTATTTATACTTCCCCAAGTCGCATCATTTGCAGGCTGGTAATACCCGAAACAGGTATACGAATCATTGAAAATAGCCCATGATTGATTTATGTAATTGTATACGAGTACTTGATTGGGAAATTGAGTCGATGATAATGATGGAAGTCCTGCTTGGGGATAGGCCCAATAGACGATCTGATTCTTTAAGTCACGTATGCCATGAACTCTCTGAGGGCCTTTATTGAGATTGCTAATCTTGAATATCTGGCTTGGTATGCTCATGTCGATACGTTGAACGTTAACGCTATCGTCTACACAAATACCAATATTGCCTACCGAAAAAACTCCTCTATCAAATGGCACAAGCGAGAAAGTGGAAGCAGCCCCAAGTTCAGTATTTGTTTTCTCAAAAATGAACGGAAGCGACTTATTACCTGTATAAACTACTTTCCACGAAGAGCGCTCACATTTAACTATGAGAACATCTTTTATGAATTCAACCGAAATTATAGCTTCTGAAGTTGGTATGTCAATGAAACCACCTTTTCCCGGTGGACTCGCATACCAAGCGTTAGCAGCAGTTGGATCGCCTAAAGCAGAATACCGTAATCTATGGGGGTAGTTGATTGCATTTATTTGATCGGATGGAGTTGGGGTAGGTTTACCCGTATTGCCTTCCCACGTATTGAAAGCAAGAAGTCTATCTTTATAGGGTACTAAGCAAAGACATGTCCACATTACTGGTGTAGTTGTGCTATCGATATAAGGAGTAAAATCAACAAAATCAGACCCATCATAATACCGTAAAGGATCAAAGATCCCTCCATGAACGCTATTGCCATTAGTAGCCCAGAAAAGTTGTGTTGAAGAACCGGGTACTTGCCAATAAGTAGTTGTCCAAAAGAAGTTATAGTCTTTTCCTGTCCACGTTGTAGTCCCTAGTTGAGTCCATACGCCAGAAGAAAAAGAATAAGCGTATTTCGTGTCAAAAGCTCGAAGATCCTGAACGTTAAGAGCTGTTGTTTCATTATTGGGCAGCCCCATTACAGGAAGTCCGGGATAATAGGTAAAAGCTGCTGTTGCTGCTTTAGGAAAACCACCTCCGGTTACTTGGAAAGCCCATGTATCATAATCAATATAATCATCAGAAGCGCCGCCAGTAAAACCGCCATTTCCATTATCGGTGAATGTTGTTGTACCAACCGTTATGATAACAGTTCCGGGTTGTAATTCAGCTTGATTTTCTCCAGTATAACTTAAAAGTGTCTTGAGATTGGCAACCCACGGATCAGCACTACTATTACCTATTGACGTTGCTGGAATGACGCGAGAGAGTCTTCCGAGCAAATTAAAGCCCTGTCTTTTCCGTATTCTGCCTCTGAAGCAATAAGCGTCTTCCAGAATAGGCATTGATTTTTCACTTATTAGGAAAGACTCGTAGTATGTACTTAAGCCTGTTTCGTCCTCAAAGGAAGTAATATAATGCGGTTGAAAACTCATTATTGGGGTCCTATTGCCATCCAGTAAATTGGATCATCTCCAGAAGAGCTACTTAATTTAAACGTTGCTCCAGCACCTGCTGTAACTGAACCGCCGATTATAATTGCAGAAGGAAAATTGCCTGATGATCTTTCCTGAGCAATGGTTACGCTGTATGGAACAGCAGAAAATGTATAAGGGAATGTAATTGTCTTTGTTGCTCCAGAAGCGACTTGTATCCATCCATATTGCAAAAGCAATCCTCCCGGCAAAAACGTTGACCCTTGTACTGGAGGGCCAGCAGTATAAGTAGGAGTTTTTCCTGACATTTGAAAGACAGAGCCGGAATTGTTCTGCCTCATAAAAAGAGCGGGTTTTGTCGAAGGAAGTGCTTTTGAGTAAAAAGCACACTCCGTTGTTGTTGTTGCAGGATCAGCAGCTTGAACAGGGAAAGAGCAGAAGTTATGCTTTCCGTTATTTGAAGCGGAAGTAAGAGCGACGTGATTTACAGCGAACTGCTGGTCTAAACTAGTAAAATTGTCCAGAATAGTTGGTTGGGTACCAGAAATAGTATCTGTTGAGTTAGGAACTGAGTCTGTATAAGGATTGAATGGCATATTAAAACCTATAGAAACTTTTCCTTATCATACGCTTTTGCGATTTGACAAGGAATTAATTTCATGCGTATTGATTTCGTATGATTTTTTGCATTGTTTTCTCTCCACATTTATACGTTTTTCGCAGCTGAACCTGGGTAATTCCTTTCAAATAAAGTTCTCGTATTTTTGGATGTTCTTCTAATGGGATCTTAAGTTTTCTTGTTTTTATCCATTTCTTTTTCTCGCTCGCATCTTTCATGTTATCGTCATGCGTACCAAGAAAAAGATGCTCAGGATTTACGCAAAACCCGTTATCGCATTTATGGCAAACTTCAATATTGTCTAGTATTGACCCAAAATGGAGTTCCCAACTAATACGATGTGCAAGTTTATTTTGTTTTCCGCATTGAAAACTTCCATAACGATGAGATGTTTTTCCTCCTAACCAATTCCAGCAACCATTTTGATGTTTTTGGACTTTAGTATAAAAACGACAATGCATAGAACAGAATCGGCCCGAACCTTGTTTCTCAGGAAAATAACTTTTTTTGCAATATTGGCATTGACATACTCTTTTCCTAATAGACTTTAGGCATGTTTTACATGAAGCGTGTTTCGGATAGAATTCTGACTCTAGCTTCTGAATTTTGCATATTTTGCATTCTTTCATATATATCTCCGGTTGTTTGCGTTTATCATAAACCGTCGGAGAATAAAAGTCAAAAGCCGCTGAAATTGTTGCCAAAGGGGAATTGCCCACTTCCCGTCTGTTCCGTGTATATGGTTGCCACACGTTCGGGTGTTTGTTGTACTATCGTTCTTCTTTGAATGAGCTTTAATTGCTCTTCAAGATAAGGTCTAAACTTCATTGAGTTTTCAATATCGCCATTATCGGTAAAGATTTTGTCTGCTGCGCCATAAGCAAGCACTTGACCCCATTCGAGCATATTAGGCACATCTGTATCGTTAAGTAGTACAGTCGGCAATGCATAGGCCTCAAAACTGACCGTATACGCTTGATCTGGTATTGGGTATAGGTTGAACTGCTGTTGATAGAAAACTACGCTCATAGGCCGACTGGCAACGTATGGCACGTATTGCGCATTAATTGATGCACCATCAGCTATCGGAGCCGCAAATCCTACAGAGAGCGGTGAAGGCCCAGTCCCATTGCCAAAGATCTGAACTGCTCCCGTTATGTAGTTGATTGTTCCACGAGAGCCAATAATAGCAGACTGAGAGCCGCTAGCTGCTTGAGGCGTGATGACAGTATCAATATCATTTGGATCAAAGAGATTGCCTTGTCCATCATCTATAAGAGAATAACTTGGTGTTAATCCTGAAGTCGCATCAGGAACACCAGGTCCGGATATAAGTACCATCCATGACATTGTATTTGCTGGAACATCTGATTGAGTTCCATAGACTGAAGTAGAATAAGCTCCTGGAGGATTTCGCTTCCAACCGCACATGATTGGATTATTAGGGAGGATGAAAGAATAAGGTCCTGCTGAAGCATTTCCCATCCCATCACCGCCATTGGCTACTTCTTGTTGGAGATAATTGAGGCTAGGATTGATTCGATAGAAGTTTTCTCGACTCTGAGTCATGTAAGACTGGTAGCCTCCAATGAATACAGGAGGCAAACCAGTTAAATAAAGGTTATTAGGCAAGTCATAGACAGCACGGTTGGCCGTTGTCAGAAACTGATAATTGACACGGTTGGACATGAGTTGCAAATCTTCAGGCAGATCATAGAGATAAAACGTATTGATGTAGTCGTCAATCTGATCGTCTTTAATTTGCACATCAGAAGGTCTTGCAGTAAGCCGCCTTACTTTCTGCCGGATGTCTTGGAGCTGTGTGACTAATGCCATAATGTGCCTTACATTGCGTTTTCAAACTCTAAGCTTTCAAAGCTGTAGCGTCTCTTGTGCATGATAGGTACGGTCATTCCCCTGTCGTACTGATCGAGGTCGCTGGGATCTCTCGCTGTCGGAAAGCCTGATTTCGAGGTCTTCCAGCCATGCACTATCGTCGAGCAAGTGTTGAGTCTGCCGTCAAGTTTCTTCGCTGTAATATCAACACCTTGCAAGTGTCTGGCTACATAGAGAGGTATTTCATATGTTTGTCCATCCATCATCTTCATCTTGAAGTCTGGTATGCCAGGATACTTTCTCATGATGATGGTTGCTTCGGAACCTGGGTTCTCAATATTCCTGAAGCGACCCTTGACAAGCCGCGATTCTTCTTCCGCGGACTTCCGTATCATCTCTTTAGTGGCTTCCTTGTCGGTCTTGCTAACATGAGGAGCTTCATTTGGGGTGATGTTACCTTCGATATCTAACTTTTTCTTGAATGTCATACGTACCTACCTATATGTATTTTGAAACATTTTCTTTAATACATAAACAATTATTTAGTTTACGGGTAGGGAAAAAGAAAAGGCGCTCTTTTTTAGAGAGCGCCCGCGTTTAAGAAGGAGTCATTATGACAACCTTACGATGTCACAGTTAAACCATTCTTGGCAATCCATCCATATGTATGGGTTGCAACTAACATCGCTGAACCAATGACAACCCCGTTGACGGACACATTTCGTGTTCTGTCATTGAGCAGGTTGGCAACAGGCAGCGCGCTCGTATTGACTGCTGCTTCACCAACAGGAACTACTTGAGCAAATGTGACGCCAGCAGCAGCAACGGCTGATGTTGGGAACGCAAATGCAGTATAGCCGACCGTGCTAGTGTCTAGCGTGATCGTATTCGTGGTGTAGTTGACAGCGGTTATTGTAGCGAGATAGTTGTTCAATTGAGTCATGCCGAATGCGGCTGGCACAATGATACGAACTTTCTCACCGACAGTGAACGCATGCGCCACAGACATTGTTACGACAGCGTTAGTCGCTTGCGTAATTGCTGTGATGTATCGCCTCCGTGGATAGAACCTCGGATCGGGAGCAATAGCTCCAGAAGAGAGGGCCACGGCAGCGAACGGCATGTTAATCAAAGAGTTTGCTGTAGCAGCGTTGGCAAAAGCGCTCGAGTTCAAATAGCCAAGCGTCATGGTTCCGGCACCTGAAGCGGTGACAGAAAAATCCATGCCTGCTATTTGAAGCATTGCAGTCGTATTATAAACACGAATGACGCTTCCCACAGGATAAAGCGTGCCTGATGTAAGCACAGCTCCATTTGCCTTGGTGATGCCGCCAGCAGCGTTAACAATAGGCGCGCCGACAGGTTGGTTTGCACTATCTTGGAAGAAAGTAAAACCGCCTGTGCTGACAGTCGCATAAGTTAATGCTTCTCCTGCGGAAGTTGTGCCCGTAAGAGCAGAACCGGCCGGAAGAGCCGCATAACCTTTTGCTGTCATAATTTGAGAAGTGGAACTTCCCCAGCCTGCTAAATCGAAGATCTCGAACTCAGTCGCTCCTGATGGCAGCGAAAGAGTTACTTGATCTCCGTTCGAATCAGCAGTAAATGTGCCATTCAAAATGGCGTTAAGTGGACTAGACATAGTATACCTCCTTATGCCAATGTGCAGCGCATGTTAAAGATCCATTCGTCATTTAACAGGCGTGGCGTTTCGGCCATTTTCCATCCACAGCTAGCGTTGAGGGCTAGTGGTCCATCATAAATAGGCGGACGATATATGAACGAGGCACTATACCCGTCTTGCTCAATTGCGCAATAGCTTTCTCTACCCGCTGTGAACAGGTTGTAGACGTTATTGCCAAGCAGGGAAGCATTTGGTGAAATGCTGCCGATGCTCGAGAGCAGGAAGCGGATATTCGCTACTGTTCCCCATTCAGCTTCTAATGTGGATTGCTGATTGGGGTAATTCCACTTCTGGATGAACCCTTGAACTTGATCGATCTGTCCGATCATGTCCGTGTGGCCCATAGAAAAATCATTCTGTTACTTTTGTGACCTAGTTTCTAGGCGGAATAGGCTCTTCGGCCCATTCTCAGCAGTTTTATTTATTGCTGCTGTTCAGACTATCACATCGCTTTAAGATGCATTTGCCATCTGGAAAATTAACCTGTATAACACTATTTTTATGATAATCTTCCAATTCTTTTGATGGTTTTACATCAATAGCAATTGGAACTTCGTATTTCTCAGGTTTATAAATTCTTATTTCGTATTCCATTAAAGCGTCTCTGGGTTTAGTCGTTCAGGCTGCTTACGCTTGCCCCTTGTTGTCCTCACATTAAGCCGCGAGGAGTTCCAAGTCAATTACCAAAGATTTTAGATGCGCATATTTCGTCAACGCATCTCGAACCGGCGCAGTTCCAAATTTATTTTCGCCTTCGACCCCGGTAAGAAAACTATAGGCATTTTGGCCTCTGAGTGTTCTCACGACGTAGTCGCAGTCTGCACGAGTGATTTCCGTCGGATTGTCTCCGTCGGTCCCGTTCACGCAATTGATGAAGGTACTGGTTGCGAGCAACATGTCCCTCATAAGCTGGTCTTCAGTCTGACGTAGCGATACGCCAAGCCGTAGGGAAGCTTCGTTTAATACCATTCTGTTACTTTTATGACCCTTTCGGGCGGGGCAGGTTCTTCGACCCACCCTCACGGCTTTTATTTTGAACTATTGGCCGTGCTCAGACTTTCGCATCCTCTTTTGAGGCCATCTCGTTAAGTCGTTCAGCGTGGATTTCTCCTTCGCCCTTGTTACCCTGTTCTTGGGCCTCCAAGTCAATTAGAGACGGTTTATAGACCCCATATTTATTCAGATTCTTAATTTTGTTATAAAATTCATCTCTCATGTTTTTTTGTTCTTCAGATTGATCCCATTTATACTTTTCAATGAAATCTAGAAGGACCAAACATTGATCTTTTTTATAAGAGATGTAAGGTAAAATTTTGTTTAAAAATATCTTCAATTCATCATGATTGGTTATGGTCCACCGGTAATGAAAAAGTTGTCTACAGTTAGATCCTCTTCCTCTAGTTATGAGGGCTATATTTCCTAATCCTGACTTTTCATAAATGAAATTCATTCCTTTTATGGAAAGCATCTGGATTGTTGCTCTTGTCTCATAACTAAATGACTTTTTTCCTGCTCTTTTTGTTCGTGAAATTTGAAAAGAACCGTCCGTGTCCATTAGGCCAGCTATATAAGCCCAATCGATCTCTTTTTCTGACAAATCGAATGCTCTCTTGCTCAATGGTTCAGGAGAAATATCTCTCCTATCATTAAGCATTTTCATGGCTAGATAGTCTTTTTCTCTATCTTGAATTATTGACTCATCAAGATTTTTTACTTGGTATACTTCAATACCTTTTTTCACAAACTTCAACAAATTCTGAGCCATTTCCTTTTTCACTACTAAATATGGCATAAGTTTCTCTAAAGCTATTTCACAAGACTTGATTCCTACACAATACCAATAGGATTGATCTTGCCAGTCTTCTTGTTGCTTATGTCTTATACCAATATTGCCTCCAAGATTATCTCTTAAGGCTATTGTCATATCTTTCGAAAGATTGTACATTTGGAGACATGGACGGTAACGGGGAATTCTTCGATTCTCCGATGCCATACATGAAGTTCTCTTTATTATTGAGAAACTTCCATCTCCATCAAGTACTCCTGACAAGTATGCCAATTTAATTTCCTCTATTTTTTTCATATGATCTCCTAGGTTATGGAGATATCATACATGAATTGCTATTTAAACGTTACTTATTTTTCATTTACCTTATTTTTTTTCATAACTCCCTAAGCTGCAATGGATCGAGGGTCCTGGTTTTGGAGCGTGACCTGCTCATTGAGCAGCACGTAAGTTCCGTAGAAGTCCATTTGGGCGTCTATGTTAATCGCCGTCAGGTTCTGGGGCGGTGGAGTAATTCCACTATTCCCGAGAGGCACTGGCGCTGTTGCGAGCGGATTATACCGTCGCAATCTTAAAGTAGTACCACCATTCCTTGGCATAGCCTTGAGGTCAGCTGGTATTTTGTGGATCATATACGCAACTGGCACCGATAAAAGTTTTAATGAAAAACTTTGCTGTACAGGCGCCGGAAGCGTACTTGTAGTAGTTATAGACATTTCTATACCTAAATTTAGTTAATAAACTTTGGTATAGTTGACGAGGCTAAAATTACGTCGAGTTAGCTGGAAATTCCGGCTAACTGAATTTGACTGGGCGAGGTCATTACACCCTAATGAACTGTACGGAAATTCCGAACAGTTGGTGACAATTTGTCACCGACTGGTATTGCTACCAATTTGCTACCAATATCTACCGATTTGGTAGTTGATGAAGTTTGCGAATCTTCTTAACGCAATGTTACATGATAGACTTGCACTATCTTATTTGCACCGACTGGATACGGCCAGCAATGCCTCACTCTTTGGCTTATGTAACGCAAAAGCGGGAGAAGGGATTTGAACCCTAGAGCTCGCGGCATCCATTATCGATTATCAATCGCTTATCAGATGTGCTAGCATCTTCTATAGGACGTCCTGAAAATGCATCGATCGGGCACCTTCCGTCGTTTCCCGCAAGAGAGGGCTGCGCTTTTTTAAGGCCAGCCCCAGGACTCCATTCCTATAAGTATACGGAGCCAACTTATTACTGGCGGAGGGTCCTGTCGACTCCCTCCACGGATTGTAAGCATTCGTAGCCATGCTAAATTTAAATTATGCAACATTGTTATTTATTGTCAATAATCCGCGTATTCTTTCTGAATGGAATAAATACATTTTCAGATTCCCATCTGCCATCTAACAAATTAGGAGTATACACTTTCTTGTCTGTCTCATTAAACCAAGTGTCTCCTTTCCAGATATACAAAGGTGCATTTCTATGATTTGCTATCCATTCCATTATTTCGCCTCATCTTTGGGATTCTCTTCCAGTATGTGAATTCGATATCTTCCCCAGTATAATGATTTCCACTTTCGTAACAACATTCCGTATGAACCCATTCGTCATAATCCCGAAAAGCGATATGCGGACAACCACAGTGACCCCATACCAAAATGCAATCAAGTTTAGGATCAGGTTCTTGGTCATTTCGATTAATCCACTTCATTTCTTCGCCTCATGCGTTCGGTCAATTTGATGCTCAATCGGCAGCCAATATAAGTCATGTCGCTCATTTTCCGGTATGCTTAGCCAAGGATGAGGCGCATTCTCATAAGCAATGCGCCAGGGGTACTTGTAACTTTCTGACCAGTCTTCGTTAGGCGTGATCTGATAGAGCTTGTGCAAGTCTTTGCCGATCATCTTGAGCACACAGTACTCTTTCATCCTCGCTTGACCGCCTCCATCATCTCGGCATAAGCGCGCTTCTTGGTGTCGGA
>Ga0187891_1003534_pt1 | contig 10825 bp, 7 predicted proteins | sample June2016WEW_21_4_FD_132990 | JGI IMG/M metagenome (GOLD analysis project Ga0187891, IMG submission 132990) | Peatland microbial communities from SPRUCE experiment site at the Marcell Experimental Forest, Minnesota, USA - June2016WEW_21_40 | ecosystem: Environmental > Terrestrial > Soil > Wetlands...
CGCGTTCCGCGACCACCCCAGGATCGGTCGCGCGATAGTGAGCATTGAAGATTTCGAGCGAGTAGTGCCCGGCATACCCGGCCCGGCGGACGTGTCTGACAAAATCGGCAATCGGCATGACGCCCTCGCCAGGGAACAGCCGATAGTGTCGACTGACGTCGATCAGGTCCAGGTTGATCTTCGGCATGTCGGCGATCTCGACCAGAAAGATCTTGTCGGCCGGGATCTCTTCGATGCCATCGAGCGGTAAATCGAGCGCGAAGATATGGAAGCAGTCCAGCATGACGCCGACGCACTCGTGGGCGGCCCCCTTAACGACTCGCCAGGCATCGCGATAGTCGCGGATCCATCGTCCCCAGCACAGCGCCTCGTAGGCGATGCGGACGTTCCTCGACTGGGCGAGATCGCCGAGTCGGGCCAGATCTTCGCTGATCCGGCTATGATCCCCGTCGCTCTCGGATGCTGTATTCGAACATAGGACCAGGACCTCAGCACCGATCAACGCCATCTGATCCATCAGCTGCTCGGCGATCCCAAGCGCGTGCGCCCGGGTCTTTGGTGCCATGCCCTCGAAATTGCGCAACGCCTGGTATACCGAGATGCCGAGACCGGTTTCACGCAAGAGCTCGATGGCGACGTCTGGGCCTTCGGCATGCTCGAATAGATCCCGTGGCCAGAATTCGGTCGTTGCAAATCCGACAGATTTCATTGCCCGCAACTTGCCGGGAAGGTTGCCGCCGAAGGTCGATGTCGTGAAACCGAAATGCTCTGTTGTCATGGGGTCCACCCCCCTATCGCATATTGTCGAATTCCGTTCGCAGCATCAGTCACGATGATGTCCGTCGCCGTAATCGCAGCCGCGCGCTTGTCTGCGGAACTCAAGGCAGGATGCGCCGGCGTCGATATTCGTCGAGAATGCTAGTCAGCATGGTTCTAGTGTCCGTAACGTGGGAGAATCCGTGCCGACGCGCTTTCGCGGCCGACGCGGTCTGGTCCCAGGTCGCTCCAAACACAGTGTCCGCGAACGACCAGTCCGCCACGTCCGTGAACCGGTTCGGCTGCAAGGTGTGTCGCTTGACGGCCGCCTGCCAAACCGGCTCCTTGTCGTTCATGAATTCGAAGAGCCTCGTCGGCTTGGCAGAACCGAGTTCCATACCGTAGAAGGCGGCGATGCCCGGCCAGACGTCGCGCCAGCGGAAGCTGTCCCCGTTGACGATGTTGAAGGCGTCGTTTGCGGCTGTCGCGTCTGTAGCGGCCCACACCATCGCGCGCGTGAGCAGATCGACGTCGACATATGTCAGGGTGGCGTCGAAACTCTTCTCCTCGCCGGGAAAATGCAGAGGGAGACGCAGTTCCCTCAGGATGGTCGCATAGGTGCCAACCGCCGACATTATGTTACTGGGGCTGCCGACCGCGACACCGCAAATGAAGTGGGGCCGCAACGCCGACCACGTCCAATTCTTCCCGCGCTGCCGGTCGATGATATAGTCCTGCTGGTCGTAGTAGAAGTTTCTGATCGATGGCCGAGGATCGCTCTCTTCGGCTGGATTCTTGAACGGCCCGAGATGACTCCCGTACCATTTCAATCCGTGCATCAGTTGCACGTGCTGCAGCCGCCCCTCGGCGTGCTCTAGTGCTTCCAGCAGATTCCGAAGCATATCGACATTGGGTTGTACTTTTATGGTGTAGTTTCCCTCGACCGCACGGGAAAGATAAAACACGTGCGTCACGTCGCGCAGGCGCGCGAGCTCCGTCGCGCAAGCGTCGGCGTCGAGCAGATCTAGTGAAATGTGTCGCGTGGCAGTGCGATGCTCTGGCGTCCGGCGCGACAGGCTAATCACATCCCAGTCAGGAAGTCTCGACAGGTATTGCAGGAGATTGGTGCCGAGAAGGCCGGAGGCGCCGACGATGAGGGCCTGCTTTCGGTCCATATTCAACCCTCGGAGCATTTTCTGCCAAAGTGGATACCTGCTCGAGGCAGAGCATGCGACACGTCGAGAAGAGCCAAAGCGCGTTGCCGAATAGACCCCGTCGGAATGTGGTCTCGGCGATTTTGGCCTCGAGGGGCGGCGATGGGATGTCTGCCGAACCGGAGGTCCGGAGCTCGATCAATGACCATTTTTAATCAGCGGACAACGACTCTCCGACAGCGGCTGGAAGGCCTGATCGGCTGGGATGGTGTCGACGAGTTTGTAAATATCCCACTCCCCCTTCGACTCCTCGGGCGTCTTCACCTGGAACAGGTACATGTCGTGAACCATCCGACCGTCGATACGCAGGTGGCCGTTCTTAGCGAACATGTCGTTCACCGGGATGGCTCGCATCTGCGCCATTACCGCCTGGGCCTCATCGGTTCCGGCGGCCTGTACGGCCTTGAGATAGTGGAGCACGGACGAATAGACGCCGGCATGGTTCATGGTCGGCGCGTGCTTGATTTTCTCGAAGAAGCGCTTAGACCATGCGCGCGTTTCTTCAGTGCGGTCCCAGTAGAAGGCGGACGTAATCAGCATTCCCTGCGCGGCCTTGAGACCGATGGCGTGGATGTCGTTTTCATACACCAGCAAACCGGTGACCAGCTGCTTCGAGGTCAGGCCGAACTCGGCCGCCTGCTTGACACTGTTTACGAAGTCTGCACCCGAATTCGCAAGCGCGACCACGTCGGCCCCTGATGATTGCGCGGTGATGAGGAAGGAGGAGAAGTCGCTCGTCGGGAACGGAGCAAGGACCGAGCCAATCACCTTCCCCCCGCTGGCTATGATGAACTTCGTGGCATTTTCCTGAAGGGAATGTCCGAACACGTAGTCCGCCGTGATGAAGAACCAGGTCTTGCCACCGCGTTTGGTAATAGCGGCGGCGGTGCCTTTGCTCAGTGCATAACTATCGTAAGTCCAGTGCGCTGTGACGGTGTTGCATTCCTCATTGGTAATTCGTGTGGTCGAGGAACCGCTGTTGAGGATGATGCGGTTTTTGTCCTGAGCGAGATGACCGAGAGCGAGACCGACGGAGCTCGCCGCTAAATCAGCAAAGGCGTCGACTTTGCCTTGGTCGATCCATTGGCGGGCGATGCTCATCGCGATATCCGGCTTGTTCTGGTGATCGGCGTAGATCACCTCGATTGGCATGCCAAAAACCTTGCCGCCGAAATCCTCGACCGCCATCTGGGCGGCGAGCACCGAGCCAGCGCCATTGTTGTCCGAATATGGCCCGGACATGTCAGTGATGACCCCGATCTTAACGACACCGTCGGAAATCTTGGGCTCGGCGAAGGCCTTCGGCGGGGAGGCAACGCAGGTAAATGCGAAAAGTCCGACTACTAGACGATAGAGCATGACTTCCTCCTCATCGGGGACATTTTGATGTTGTTTTCGACTGGTGCAGGCTTCGCGCCTCCACACGTTAATCGGCGCTCCCCGCTGAACGAAATGGATCAGGATCATAGTTTGGCGGCGTCCCACGCAGCGGCGGCATGTCCCATCCGCCACTCGTGCGCCGGCGAATATCGGCCTGGACCCGGACGTCAAGAATAGTCGGCTTACCGCTTGCAAACGCGGCTTTGACCTGTTCGCCGATATCCTGCGGGCGGTCTATTCTAATGCCGCGCGCGCCCATGGCCTGCCCGAGCAGTGCGAAGTCGGCGCTCAACAGTTCACCGGTCCGTACTGATCGAAAGCGCGTCGCGAACTCGCGATCTTGGCCGAAGAAGCCTATCTGCATATCCCGGATCGAAACAAATCCGTTGTTGTTCCAGACCACCCAGACGACGGGAAGGTCGTATTCAACTGCGGTCGCGACCGTGCTGGCGTGCATCAGGAATCCTCCATCGCCGACGACGGCGAGGACGGGCCTGCCTGGGGCCGCGAGTTGTGCCCCCAGAGCGCCGCCGACCCCGAAACCCATTGCGGCGAAGCCGCCCGACTGCAGCAGCATTCCCGGGTGCGACACTTTCCATTGCTGGACCATCCAGCTGTGGTGCGCGCCTATATCGGAGAGAACCACAGCGTCCGCCGGCGTGGCCCGCTGCAGTTCGGCGATCAGCCGGTCCGGATGAATGGGAACATCGGCGCATTCGTTGCTGGATCGCAGGGCCGCCTGCCATTCTTCCTTCCACCGCTGGATCGACTTGTGCCAATCCGCCGTCTTCGCCGTGGGCCTCGCGGAACGCTGCTCGGCCGCAGCGAGAAGCTGAGCGAGCACAAGATCGACGTCGCCGACGATTCCAACCTTTGGGGGATAATTGCGGCCCAGCTGGCTCGCATCGTGGTCGACGTGGATCAGGGATTGGGGGGGAATACTGTGCGTCGTTCCCGGCCTCCAGCTGCTTGTTCCACGATCGCCGAACCGGGTCCCCAGCGCCAGCAAGACGTCGCAACCGCGCGCCGCGCGGTTTGCCGCGTAGACGCCGTCACGGCCTGTCGGGCCAAGGCAGGCCGGGTGAGTCTCATCGATTGCACCCTTGCCCTGCGGCGTCGTGCACACAGGTAGATTCAGTCGCTCCACAAGCGCCTGCAATCTGGAGCGCGCCTTCGACAGCGTGCAGCCATGCCCAGCGAGAATCAGCGGCCGTTCGGCGGCAAGCAGAATATCAAGGGCCCGATCGATCGCGGTTGGATCGCCCTGGCTGCGTAATGCAATCCCGGCACGCCAGTCGGCGGGGTCGGGCACGCTGGCTTCGGTCGTCTCGAGGAAGACGTTGAAGGGGACGTCGAGATGCACCGGGCCAACCCGACCGGACATCATCGTCGCGAATGCGTAGCGCATCATATCTGGCAGCATTTCCGGCCGGGTGGCCTGGAAGCTGCGCTTGACATATGGCCGCATGGCATTGACGAAATCGGCCTGGTAGTGATGCCCGAACTCCTGGAAAGGACCGCGATTGAACTGTTGGGTGGGAATGTTTCCAGTGATCGCCAGCATTGGGGACGAATCGAAAAACGCGCAAGCTAGGGCCATCTGAATGTTGACTGAGCCGGGCCCGCAAGAGGTGAATGTGGCAACTGGCTGCCGAGAGACGCGATAGAACGCGTCCGCCATGAAGCCAGCGATCTGTTCATTATGTGTCGAGACAGTCTTGATGCGGTCCTGACGATCGAAGGCAGCATCCATCAGGCCGACGTCACCGTGTCCGCAAAGGCCAAGGAGGTAGGGGACGCGCTCCTTGATCAAGTATTCAAGGATGATTTCGGCGCCCTTACTCGTATTGGCTTTCACGGTCCATATCCAGTTTTCGAGCCTGTGGTCATCCCCACGTCGTCAGATGCAAGAAGCGAGAGCGTCCGAGAAGATTAGATTTGGGCTTGCAACTCCGCAAACCACTAATCATCATCCCCGCCATTACAAACCCTCATGGGTTGCATGAGGCTCGTATCCATTTGCACACGATCACCTTGGATAGAAACGTTTCCTCCGCAGCTGTTTGCGTTCCGACGTATCGGAACATGCAACGGTTACTACGGCGATCCGGCGTCCACTTCGCAGAATAACCTTAGGTCATAGTGGAGGCATTGGGACGGGCCGCCGCATTGCCCATCGTTGCGACGCGCTCGCGCAGCCAGGTGCGAAACGTCATTATCTTCGTGACGTCCACCCGGTCCCTTGGGCAGACCAGGAAATACCCTCTGGGTCGGGTCAAGACGAGATCGAAAGGCGCGATAAGCCGACCGGTGGCGAGGTCATCCCGGACATACGGCTCCTGGCCGATCGCCACACCCAATCCCGCTATGGCGCATTGATACACGACGCCGAGATCCTCCAAGTAGAGGTTGCCGGCGGGGTCCAAATTGCCATGCCCCGCGGCGGCAAGCCAATCCGGCCAGTCGCTGCGCCGGAGATTGAGATGAAGCAGCGTGGCCCGGGTGAGATCCTCAGGACGCTTGAGTTTGGCGGTCTTGAGCAGCTTCGGGCTGCATACGGGCAGCAACGCGTCGAGAAATAGCAGGTCACTCTCTAGATCTTTCCAGCGGCCGAGGCCGTATCGAATGCCGATGTCGACATTGTCACGGTCGAAATTGACAGGATCGCTCCCAGAGACCAGACGCACCTCGATATTCGAATGCTTGATTTGGAACTCAGGCAGTAGCGGAATGAGCCAACGCACGAGCAGCGTCGTATAGCTGCGGATCGTCAGAATGGTATGCGAGCGCGCGGTAACAATCTCATCGGTCGCGCGCGCGATCTGCTCGAACGCTCCGCTGATGGAACTGACATAGGCCCGTCCGTTCCGGCTCAGTTCGATTCCCTTCGAGGTCCGTTCAAACAACCCAAAGCCGAGATAATTCTCGAGCGCTTTCACCTGGCGGCTAACGGCGCCTTGGGTGACATTCATCTCCTCGGCGGCCTTCGTGAAGCTCATGTGGCGTGCTGCCGTTTCGAAGGCACGCAATGGATTGAGCGGTGGTACCCGACGCTTCGCGGCACTTCCCCCATGAGTTTTTCGCATGAGACAAGTTAGAGCATTCAATGCACCCAAACAATGGGGATGGAGAGGGACGCCGGAAGTCACATGCACGGCGGTGGATGGGGGCGGCCACTGTAGAGTGGTACCCCAACCCCAAGTGGCAAGATCGGCTCCATGTCGGAAAAGGTCCGAAGACTCGACCACTAGGCCTCAAGAGCGAGAACTTGCTGCCGCATTGGCTCGGAGGACGGACATGAACTTGATGCTAATCCCAGCATGAGCAATGCTCATAAATTGATGGCAAAAAAATCGTTTGTGACCACCTGTCAAAGGGTAGCAAATACTGACGATGCGACATCAGATTACCAACCCTTTCACCGCAATCCGCGGATTCCGGGCGTTCCCGGACTCTGCAAAAAGGATTGTTGCACGATGATGTTGCTCGAGCACGATGCCAAGATGCTGCTCGCGCAGGACGGGGTTCCCGTTCCGGACGGCTTTCTTGCGTCCACCGCCGCGCCGGCTGCCGTTGGCGCCGAGCCCTGCATGGTGAAGGCACAGGTTCCCATCGGGGGACGCGGCAAGGCAGGCGGAATTCGACGAGCAGAGACGATCGCGGAGCAGCATCAGGCGCTCGCTCAACTGCTCGGAACGACGATAAAGGGCCATACCGTTCGCGCCTGTCGGGTTGAAGAAATCGTCCAGGGAACGGAATGCTATTTGAGTTTCTCTTTGGATCCCGTGCGCGGGCGGCTCCACGTGCTTGTTTCGGCGCAAGGTGGCGTCGATATCGAAGCGCACGCCGGGAAGAGCGCTTTGCTCGCTGCCGACGCAGCCTTCACGCTTGGTGCCGCGATCGACGCCACGCGCCAGCTCGCCGGCGGCATCGCAAGTCCCATACGAGAGACGATGATCGAGGCGGCCGAGCAACTCGTCGCCGAGTTCTTCAAGTTCGAGGCGACATTGCTTGAGGTGAATCCGCTGTTCGTTCGGCGGGACGGATCCTGGGTTGCCGGCGACATGAAGTTTACGGTGGACGATAACGCGCTCGTCCGACAACCGCGTCTCTCCGATCTCATCAACCGCCGCGCGGACGCTTATCCCGAATCGGCGCTCAAGCTGGCAAACGGTTTCGACTTCGTCGTGATAGATCCTGCCGGGGAGATTGGCCTGGTGACGACCGGCGCTGGTCTGAGCATGCAGATTCTCGACGAGATTGCGGCGCGTGGTCACAAACCCTTCAATTTCTGCGACATACGTACCGGCCAGTTGCGCGGCGACCCAACGCGACTCGTTCGCGCGCTGCAGTGGATCGCCGCGGGGCCGTCGGTCCGCTCGGTTTTGATCAATTTCTTCGCCGGAATCACCAATTTGGGTGAAATCGCCCACCTGCTGGTCGCGGCCTGGAAGGCTGTGCCCGAGCTTAGCGCCCCGGTTACCGTGCGTCTGATCGGCAACGGTTATCACGAAGCGATTGCAGTGTTTGAGGCCGCGGGTAATCCGCTGCGGATTGAGGTCGATCTAGATCGCGCTATCGCTGCGGCGCTCGCCCCGCTCGGTGGAGCATACCGATGATGGCCGCGGTGACCGACTTGATGCAACGGGTCGAACCATTCGTCGAGGCCGACGTCGCCGCGATCATCCAGGGAATCACCGGACGTACCGGCCGCCAGCATTCGCAGCTCATGCGCGCATACGGGACACGCATCGTCGGCGGTGTCTCCCCTTATAGCGATGTCGACGAAATCGACGGTGTGGCGATTTTCCGGAGCTGCGCCGAGGCCGTCTCGGCCACTGGCGCCACAGCGAGCGTCGTGATGGTTCCTCCCCTGGCGGTTCTGGCTGCGATCCGCGAGGCCATCTCAGCCGGCATAAGGCTGATTGTGACGATTGCGGAAGGCATGCCGGTGGCCGACGCCGTCGTGGCGCTCGAAGAGGTCCACGCCGCCCGCGTGCGATGGATCGGACCGTCAACGCCTGGGATAGCCATTCCCGGTGTACTCAAGCTCGGCTTTCTTCCTGACGTATCGCTTGCGCCCGGTACGCTCGGAGTTATGGCCAAGAGCGGAACGCTATCCTACGAGGTCTGCCATCGCCTGGTCGGCCGCGGCTTCGGCCAGAGCCTGTGGGTCGGCGTCGGCGGCGACGCCGTCAAGGGCACGCGATTCGCCGACATCCTGCCCTTCATGCTGGCTGATCCGAAAACGCGTGGAATTGTCGTGATCGGCGAGATCGGCGGTTCCGAGGAAGAGGAACTCGCCGCTACCATGATTGCGCTGCGATGTACCAAGCCGGTTTTTGCCCTCATCGCCGGGCGGACCGCACGCGAAGGCATCATGATGGGACATGCCGGAGCTCTGATTTTGGGCAATGTCGGCACGGTAGACTCGAAGAAGGAGGCCCTTGTCGGTGCCGGCGCCCAGGTTTTCACGCGCATCCAGGAACTGGTCGACGCCGTGACAACCGGACTCGAACCCAAAGCGGGAGAAAATACGTGCTGCTGACCTTGTCAGAGGAACAACATCGGTTCGTGCAGACCGTCCGGGACCTCACACAAAAGGAGTTCAAGGGTCGAGCTCTCAAGTATATGGATGGCACTTTTCCTTGGGAGAACATGCGGCAGCTCGCCAAGCTCGGCGTGCTCGGCATGGCGGTGCCAGAGGAATATGGCGGTCTGGGACTTCCCGTCCTCGATACCGCACTCGTGCTCGAGGAAATCGCGAAGGGCTGCTACGTCACCGCCATGGCAGTGCTCGGCGAAGTCGGCACCCAGACGCGCATCATCGCCACGTACGCGCCGGAACACATTAAGCGCCGCATACTTCCTGCAGTGTGCAGCGGCGAGTGTATCTTGGCTATCTGCATGACCGAGCCTGATGCCGGCACGGACGTAGCGAATTATCGGACAAACGCCGACATCTGCGGTGATCGGATTCGCCTCAATGGCGTCAAGACCCTGATCAGTCGTGCCGAAGAGGCAGGCATGTTCGTCGTCTTTGCGCGGATCAACAAGCGACCGGGGCGGGAAGGCATCGGGTGCATTTTGGTCGAGAAAGGAACCCCGGGCTTGGCGGTGACCGGGAAGTACCACACGATGGGAGGTGAATTTCTCTGCGAGGTGCGCTTTGAGAATTGTGAACTGCCACTCGAGAACCTGGTCGTCAGAGAGGATGGATTTCGACGCCTGCTCAACGCATTCAACACGCAGCGTTGCCTGAATCCCAGCATTTCGCTAGGCATCGCGGAGGCCGCACTCGACGAATCGGTCCGCTATATGCGAGAGCGCAAAGCTTTCGGCCGGCCGATCGGCGAATTTCAGGGCATGCGCTGGAAGCTCGCCGACATGTACAAGGATATTGAGGCTGGCAGGGGTCTGCTCTATCGAGCCTGTGCTTCCGCTGATCCATTTCCGGATCCACTGCTCGCTGCGGCTGCGAAGGTGTTTTGCAACGAAATGGCGCTCCGTGTGACCAGCGAAGCCGTTCAGGTCCACGGTGGCTACGGTTTCACGGACGAGTATCCGGTCTCGCGGTTCTATCGGAGCGCCCGCTATGGCACGCTCGGCGGAGGCACCTCGGAGACGCTGCGTGACCTGATCGGCAAACGCCTGATGGCCGGCATTGATCCGGCGGAGCGAGCATCCAGCATGTGCACTCATTTGGGGTAGTCGGTAGGCATGGCCAGGGTCCGATCCGGACCCGGAACGGCAGGACATGACAATAGGCGATCGCTCCGATTGGCTCGGCCTTGGTGGCCGAGTTTGCGTGGTGACCGGTGCCGGAAGCGGTATCGGCAGCGCCATCGCTGAGGGCTTCGCGCGGGCTGGCGCTAAAGTCGCCTTGCTCGACCGCGACCGCGCGGCAAACGAGCGAGCTGCGGCCGTGTTGCACGCAAAGGCCGGTCACGTGCTGCCGCTGGAGTGCGATGTCTCCGATCCGGGCAGCGTCGTGGCGGCCGCCGCCGAAATCTTACGGTCGATCGGGCCCTGCGACGTGCTGGTGAATAATGCCGGCTTCCTAAAGCCAGGCCCCTTGGCCTCGCTGCCGCTCTCGGAATGGAACACGATGCTGGCGGTCAATCTGACCGGGTATTTCACCTGCGCGCAGGTGTTCGGCCGGCAGATGTTCGACCGCCGCAGCGGCAGTATCGTGCACGTTGCCTCGATTGCGGCGCGCCAACCTCAGGGGTTCAGCGGTGCGTACAGCGTTGGCAAGGCCGGGATTGTGATGCTGTCCCGACAACTCGCGCTCGAATGGGGACCGCACGGCGTCCGTAGCAATGTTGTCAGCCCGGGCCTGATCAGGACGCCGCTGAGTGAGAAATTTTACGAGCAGCAGGATATCGCGGAGCGCCGCGCCGCGATCGTGCCGACACGACGGATCGGTGTGCCCCGTGACATCGCCGATGTCGTCTTATTCCTCGCTTGCGATC
>Ga0187891_1003538_pt1 | contig 10819 bp, 10 predicted proteins | sample June2016WEW_21_4_FD_132990 | JGI IMG/M metagenome (GOLD analysis project Ga0187891, IMG submission 132990) | Peatland microbial communities from SPRUCE experiment site at the Marcell Experimental Forest, Minnesota, USA - June2016WEW_21_40 | ecosystem: Environmental > Terrestrial > Soil >...
GCTTCAATAATTTTTTGGTCAAAGGGCACAAAAGTTAGCAAGGACAAACCGTTCTTTTCGGCAAAACTGCGGATAGCTTCCCTTTGAGCCTCGTTCATGACCCTGTTACCTACAAGGTAGAGCTTCTGCATCCCAGCGGCTTTAGCCATATCATGTATATGCTTGGCAATTTCCAAAGATTTCAGATTGGAATCTGCAACGATAAGCAATGCATCAACTTGTCTGGCGGTTCCTCTGCCAATATGCTCGACGCCAGCCTCCAAATCTAAAACAACCGCCTCGTCACGTTCCACAACTAAGTGCCTAAGCATAGCACGTATGACAGCGTTCGGCGCACACATGCATCCTGCACCCATCGACTGCACCGTCCCCATTACAATCAAATTTGGGCCAAGGGGAGTGATAACCGAGTAATCGCGCACTATGTCGTCGACGCTGAATTGTAAGCGGTACACGCCCGAGTAACCCGTGCTTGTTTTAGATTCAACAAGAGGTTTGTTCTCTGAAATAGGAACGATTTTGCGGGTTTCCTCTGTGGATAAGCCTAAAGTTAAACCGAGGTTTGGAGAAGAATCTGCATCAATCGCAATAGTTTTTAACCCACGTTCCACAAAGCCGCAGGCTAAGCCACCTGCAATTAGGGTTTTGCCAACTCCGCCTTTACCGGAAACCGCTACCTTCATCAGATTCACTAACATAAATATAGTTAAGTAAATATTAATTGATTCCTTTTAAAAGGAATAATTCAAATCTTAGCATTCAGAAACCTTTTACGATCAATATAAATCCGTTAAGTAGGAAAATGTCAATCCAAATAATTTTGCAACGAACATGCGTGCTGCGAAGACGCCTCAACTTTCTCAGATGGATCGCGTTGGTTATTAGGCAAGTTTATCTTTCTACGGCTATCAACCATAGCATTTCAAAGTAGTCTTGAAGTATTGAAAGCAAACATGGATTATCTGTCGATAGAGTAGGACATTCTTTCACCCCTGGGTTAGTACAGGTACCAACCCACGCTTCTCCCTTGTCATATACCGATATCAAAGCTTTGGGTGCATTTGGAAGATATCTAATCTTGAAGTTAGGAAACTTTTTTAAATGTTTTAACATATTCGATAATAATTTTTCTTCGTTAGGTTTGTCGATGATGACCCGAATTTCAACTCCTTTATGTAAGGCTTCAGTGATCCCTTCCATGCTGGAAAAAATCACACTGTGCGGATTCCTCCACGAAGTAATTACATCAAAACTCCTTTGCACATTCTCAAGCGTCTTTTTTTCCGCTCGTACAGTGGCTTGTTCAGGAACTAAACTGAACTTAGTCTCTTCTTTTTCCAGCGCCAATCGCGCATTGCCACTTTTGAATTTTTTCAGCATTTCACTAATCGTCACTTCCAATTCAGAAGTTTCTTTTTTTCGGTGCTCCATCAAAATGGAGAATGCGTCATCCGTTGAAATTGCTCTGAACTTAGAGGGCACGGAGACTACTTTTACAACCAAACCCAACTTTTGAAGCCCGACTAGGACTCGGTATACTTCTTGTCTTGCTACCTGAGTAATTGTTGAGATTTCTTTTGCCGTTGCTTCTCCCAATTTGGCAAGTGCAAGGTAAACCTTTGCTTGACTATTGGTGAGCCCCAATGCAGTTAGGGCTTGAGCATCTTTTCCCTCGGACGTAAAAATTTTTTCTCCTGAGACTATTCAATGTAACCATAATGTATTTATAATTTAAGTTTATCGCGCGTTTTTTGTTGTTGTTGTCAGTGCACGCCGTTCTGACTAGTGGTTAAAAGCTTGTTTCGGCATATTTAACCTATTGAGGGAACTAAGCTATGCAAGAATATGAGCAAGAATATGAAAAATGCACTTTCACGATAGGTGGATCGCCTATAGGCTACAAGATCTTGGAGAAGCGGCAGCTAGCTCCCCAAGTCAAGTTGATCAAGATTTATGCTCCTGACATCGCCGACAAGGCCAAGGCGGGTCAATTTGTAATAGTAAGAGTAGATGAAAATGGTGAAAGAATTCCTCTCACCCTCGCCGATTGGGAAAACAATACGCATGCGATCACCGTTGTCCTTCAAGAAGTTGGAGTAACTACAAGAAAGCTTGGGGCACTAGAGCCCGGGGACATGGTGCGTAACATCGCTGGGCCACTGGGGAATCCAAGCGAAATTAAAAATTACGGTTTGGTGGGCATTGTTTGCGGCGGGGTTGGGACGGCAGCTTCCTATCCAATTGCAAAAGCGTTGAAAGAGGCTGGAAACAAGGTAGTTTCAATTCTTGGAGCACGGAACAAGGAGTTGCTAATTCTGAAAGACGAAATGGAAAAGGTTTCAGATGAACTCTATATTTCAACCAACGACGGCTCTGAAGGAACCAAAGGTTTCGTCAGTGACGTCCTCAAATCACTTATTCAACAAGGCTACAAGTTTAACCTTGTTTACGCTATAGGGCCTCCGCTGATGATGAAATCCACAGCGGAAGTAACCAGACCAGAAGGAATTAAAACCTTAGTCAGCCTCAACCCCTTGATGGTAGACGGCATGGGAATGTGCGGAGCGTGCAGGATAACAATTAACGGCCAAACCAAATTCGCGTGTGTTGACGGTCCAGAATTTAATGCACATCACGCCTGTTTTGATGAGCTCATTAAACGCCTCAAAATGTACCCCGCAGAGGAAAGATACGCAGCTGGATTCCAAGAAAATCAAGGAGGCAAATCCTAATGGCGCATGTTGAAAACGTGAAACCCGTTCTACAAAACCGCTTGCACGCGGTCCCATCAGTAAAAGTAGCGGCAAAAGAGAGGATTCACTCGTTCCAAGAAGTCGCACTAGGCTTTACTGAAGATGAAGCATTGGTTGAAGCATCAAGATGTCTAAACTGCAAAGAACCCCAATGCGTCAAAGGTTGCCCCGTCTCGGTCAACATTCCAGCCTTCATAAAGCTTGTCAAAGAAAAAAGATACGACGAAGCTATACATGAAATAAAAGAAAAGAACAGTCTTCCCGCAATCTGTGGTCGCGTCTGCCCACAAGAAGAGCAATGCCAAAAACTGTGCATGTTAGGCAAGAAAGGCGAACCTGTTTCAATAGGGAACCTGGAAAGGTTCGTAGCCGACCACGAGTTGGAAAAAGGTATCAAAACACCAAAATCAGTATGTCCAACTGGCAAAAGAATAGCTATTATTGGGTCAGGTCCAGCCGGGTTAACAGCCGCAGCAGAGCTGGCTAAACTGGGTCATAAGGTGGTCATTCTTGAAGCACTTCACACGGCAGGCGGCGTGCTCGTCTATGGTATCCCAGAGTTCAGACTTCCAAAAAAAATTGTACAAGCTGAGATTGAATATATCAAAAAACTAGGCGTTGAAATCCGCACAGACGCGTTGGTGGGTCGATTATTCACTGTCGACGAACTGTTTAAAAGAGGATTTCACGCAGTTTTCATTGGAACAGGTGCAGGGCTGCCGAAGTTCCTTGGGATACCTGGCGAAAACCTTGGCAACATCTATTCAGCTAACGAATTCCTGATCCGAGTCAACCTCATGAAATCCTACAAATTTCCCTCGGTCGACACACCAGTGCACGTGGGCAAAAACGTAGCAGTAATCGGCGGCGGTAACGTGGCCATGGACTCGGCGCGAAGCGCACTAAGACTGGGAGCCGAGCGAGTTACCATAGTTTATAGAAGATCACGAGAAGACATGCCTGCAAGACGAGAAGAAGTGTTGAATGCCGAGGAAGAAGGAATACAGTTCAAGTTTTTAGCAGCGCCAACCAGATTTCTCGGCGATGACGAGCAAGGAACGGTAAAAGGACTAGAATACATAACCATGAAACTTGGCGAACCCGACGAGACTGGAAAACGAACGATGACCCCCATCAAAGGTTCAGAGACAGTAATACCAGTAGATACTGTGGTAGTCGCCATTGGGAGAACGCCCAACATAATAATCCAAACTATCACCAAAGGACTCGAATCCACGAACAGCGGAATCATAACAACTGAAAAGCAAACGGGGAAAACAAGTTTGGAAGGAGTGTACGCAGGAGGCGACATAGCCACTGGAGAAGCCACAGTCATTAGTGCCATGGGCACGGGCAAAAGAGCCGCTCAGAACATAAATGACTACTTGAAAACAAAAACCTCACGCTTAGTACAAGAAACGCCTTTAAGCCAAAACAAAACAACAAGTTGATAATCGCGAAGACCATGAAGACCTCGATAAATCAACCCTGCTAAAAAGAGGGTTTCTATAACCTCATATCTCTTAATTGCTAACCCCGGCTACCTTTATTGAGCATATCACATCAAAGGGTCCGGCACGATATCAGCAGATAACACTTCTGGAAGAGTGAGCAATGTTGTCATCACCAATGACAAAACAACGATTGGTTTTGGGCAGTAGCACCGCAGAGCAAAAGATGAAACATGAAACAGGCTCCGCGTTTAATGTTTATATATTTTCGGTTAATTATGTATCGCCATGAGCTCCAAAAAATTAAGCTTTGAGAACTCTCTTTTAACTGAAGTTGTTCAAACCGGAAAATGCGCCAGCTGCGGCACATGCGTCGTCGTCTGCCCATTCGGTAGCCTTGAACTTGCAAAGGGAAAACCCAATTTGGTGAAAGAATGCAAAGTCTGCGGTATATGCCCCCAAGCCTGCCCACGATACAACTGGGAAATGGCAAAAGCCGAAGACTTTGTTTTCGGCAGGGCAAGAAAACCTGAAGAGGAATTCGGAGTTTTCCGCAGAATAGCTGTAGCCCAAGCAAAACCCAGTGACATTCAGAAGGTTCGCCAAGACGGAGGAGCCGCCACCGCAATGCTGGTAGCTGCTCTGCAGAACGGATTAATCGACGGAGCAGTCGTTTCGGGAAAAAGCCAAGAAAAACCCTTCCTTCCTGTCCCAATTCTTGCCACGTCGCCTGAGAAAATTATTGAGTCAGCAGGGACAAAATACTCCTGTTCCTCTGCGCTTCTCGGCTTGCCCGAAGTGATTAAGCAGAAAAAGACTCAAATCGCGTTCGTGGGCACACCCTGCCAAATTCAGGCGGTAAGAAAAATGCAGATGAACGGCGTGAAAAAGTTCAGTGCGCCAATCAAGTACCTTGTTGGACTTATGTGCTCAGAATGCTTCGATTACGAAGGACTCATGGAAACCCACATCAAAGGCAAACTCGGCATCAACCTGAACGACATCACAAAAATGAACATTAAAGGAAAAATGCTCATAACGACTCCCGCAGGGACTACAGCTATCCCCCTTGCAGACATAAAACAGTACGTTAGAAAAAGCTGCAGCGTATGCGAAGACTTCAGCTCTGAACTCGCAGACATATCAGTCGGCGGACTGGGACTTGACGGCTGGACGTTTACGATTATTCGCACAGAAAAAGGGGAAGAACTATTCACAAACGCCGAAAAAACAGGTTTCTTGGAATCAAAGCCGCTAGAGGAAGGAGCCTTCTCCAAGGGGCTACTGCTTAAGTTATCAAAGAAAAAACACGACGCAGCCGCAGCTGCCCAAGCTCAGCCAAAACAGTAAATTTGCAGAAAACAGGAATCCTTTGCCCTCACATTTTGTGAGAACTTTTTTTCAGTATCGTACAACACCATCTTTTGCAAATTTACGGCGATTTTACTCGCGAAGCTCCTGCACCAACATGAGTTTCCATTTTAAACTGGTCTAAAACCCGCCGGCATGCAGTGTTGCTTTCTGTTTTGAGCATTTTGCTCAGGTCTTTGGCAGAGTCGATGTCTGTAGCCACGCTTGTTGAGTAATGAAGTCTCACGCAGACGCCTTTGCTTTGTGCCTCTTTGATGTGCTCTGCAAAGCTTCTTGATCCAAAACACGCGCGAATTAGGTTTGGCGGACTCTGGAAGAGAGCGTTCGTACCACCATCGTAGGATGGAGACAACACCACGGTTTGCTCTTCACAATTTCCTAACTCAACTATCTTGTCTACATCCATGGAAGACAGCAACGGGATGTCGGCTGGAAGTATGAGCACGGCTTCTGCCCCATTCTGCATGCACCATTCAGTCGCCTCTTCGACCGCAGGGTTCAGCCCACTAGTTTTCTGGACAAGGTGTGTAGCATGATATTTGTTTGTAAAATTCCTCAGCGAAAAATCGTTGCTAACGACTACAATTTCGTCAACAGTCGAGGTCTGCAGTGCACTTAAAACGTCTTCCAGCATAGCCAGAGTCAATTGTCTACGTTCCTGCGGACTTAGAACTGAAGAAAGACGCTTCTTTGAGGTGCCTAAGCCCTTGATGACTACAACCGCGTAAACAAACATATCCAAGCCGCCAGATAAGCTGCATCGTAGACAACGAAACTGGTATTATTGAATTGTTCGTTGTAGCCTAAAAATTTTTAGATACACGCCTTAAAGCTCAAAGTCAACATTATGTAAACGCAAAATAATTTGCCTTCATTTTATATAGAGCAAACCAGCTTGATATCAAAAGATTTTTTAATCCAAACCTAGTTAGGCTTTAGCCGAGATGACATCCCTATGAAAATACTAAATGAGTTTGTGCCAACACGCAAATTTTTGAAGCTTGCAGATGAGATTAAAGATCTAGTTGATGGATGGAACGTTACTGATAGCGCTGCTGGTTTTCCAGCTCCAAGCGGTACAGTTGTAAGTTGCGTCCTCAAATCTAAATATCCTGAGAAAATAATCGTGCCAATATTTATACTGCACTACAAAGGACCAGTCGAAGTAGGAGGTTTAGCCTTGGCTGCAGACGTTATAGGTCTAGACGGTTTGGCAGTTACCATGGGTGACAAGCCCAAGTACGGAGAGCCCATAAAAATGTTAGCGTCCTCTGAGGAAGCCCGAGACTTCATACGTAACACGGTGAAAACTAAGAACCTAAAGCTAGGCTGTTTACTGACGGCACGGCGATCTTTGGAGGAAACCCTTGCCCGTGTGAGGGAGCCATGGGACTTTATCTACTTCATGAGGCTAGAAGACAAATCCTTCCCAATCCTTGAGCAAGTAGCAGCAGAATGCAAGAAACTAAACAAGCCAGTCTACGCATACTTCCTAGTTGGAACAGCCAAAAACGTAGAAACAGTTAAAATGATCGGGTGGCCAACCGCCGCAACCATGGATACAGTTGAAGAAAAAGCAGCTAAACTCAACGGACTCGTCGATGGCATAATCGCAACATGCGCAGGCGATGCTGAAGGCGACAAACTGATGCTACAGAAACTGCAAAAGTTCAGAAGCTAAAAACATCACCACTAAAAAAAGAGATGCTTTACCCGTCTTTCCTAAGATTTTAAACCAAACCTTTTTTCGTCTTTCTTTTTTGAAATTCTCAATTTTTAATTAAATTTTACCACAAGATATAACTTAATTTTTATCATTCAATTAGCCATTAACTAACAGAACTGAGGTATGTTGCGTGAGCACTGTTAAAGTAATAGCTGTTGAGAATCTACCGTTAATAAAAAAAGGAGACAACGTTGGACAGCTTATCGTTGAAGCCGCAAAAAAACAAAAAACGCCTTTACAAGAAAAAGATATAATTGTAGTTACTCACGTTGCCGTTTCTAAGGCTGAAGGAAATATTATCAACCTTGACGAAATTACACCTTCTGAAAGGGCAAAAGAAATAGCGCAACAAACAAACAAAGACCCTGCCCTAGTTGAGGTTGTCCTCAGAGAAACCAAAGACATAATCCGACTAGGCCAAAACAGCATCATAACAGAAACCAAAAGTGGAGTAATTTGTGCTAATGCCGGAGTAGACAGATCCAACGTTTCAGGCATCAGAAACGTTGTGCCACTGCCAAAAAACCCAAACGCCTCCGCACAAAACATAAGACAAGAAATAAAACGGTTAACAGGAGCCAACGTTGCAGTAATCGTTTCTGACACGCATGGAAGACCCCTGCGCATGGGGGAAATAAACGTGGCAATTGGCGTCGCAGGAATCAAGCCTATTAGAGACAGACGAGGCGAAAAAGACCTCTTTGGTTATGTTCTGAGAATAAAACAAACCGCAGTTGCCGACGAATTGTCCTCTGCAGCAGAACTTGTGATTGGCCAAGCGAATGAAGGAATACCAGCCGCCATTATCCGAGGCTATAATTATCAAACAGCTGAATATGCCTCAGCTACCGAACTCACTAGACCAAAAGAAAAAGACCTTTTCAGATAATTCAGTCAATAAGGTTCAATAACCTAACCTCTTGTAAAATACGAGAACATGAGTTGAAGATGATGGAAGCTAAAACGCCTAAGGAATTCTTCGAAAAAACGTTACCAGTAAGATTCAAACCTGAAAAAGCAGCGGGCATTGATGTTGTAGCTCAATTAAACTTAACTGGCGCAAACGGAGGCGAATGGGTGGTTATTATAAAAGATCAAAAATTACAAGTCAGAGAAGGAACCACTTCTTCGCCCACGTTGACGTTGGATATGGCAGAAAACGATTTCATGAACATTGTAAACGATAAATTAAGTACAGAAAAAGCTTTTTTCACTGGTAAAATTCATTTTGAAGGAAACCTAAATTTGGCGTTAAAATTAAAGGATGCAGGCTTTCTTTGAGATTATTTCAGGCCAAGCTTTCGCACAACTTCTGAAGGCAAGTCATCCTCACCGATTTTGAAGGTGTGCGGCTCTTCAATCTTCAAGATTACTCGTAGCTCTTCAGGATCTAATTCTCGGATAAGCTGAGTTAATTCTTTTTTAGCTACCTCAAAATGGTCCTTGAAGGCAGCTTTGTCACTGTATAATAAGCCTGCGAAAGCGCAGATTTCAGGTTTTTTAAGAAACCATTCAACTTTTTTAGTGGAAAAATTAATGGCAAATGTTACGGGTCCGGCCCTGCATGTTTCGGGTTTAACTGGGTGTACCGAGCATTTTCCTGTTTCCTTGCTGAAAAGCCTGCAGAAAACAAGTTCGTCAACTGCCGGATAAGAATAATGTTCTTTAACGAATGGTTTTTCAATGCTAATCTTCTGCTTTTCTATGTATTCTTTTATTATTTTTTTTCGCTTTTCGCTTAGCGGTGGTTTGGCGTCTTGGCAGCAGCCGGTTTTACATTGGCTACAAACATCAAACGAAAAGGTTAATCCATTGTTGTCTTTAGGCATTGAGATGACACCATTTTTTAAAAGTATGGTTCATTATCAGAGAGGCACTTAATAAGCGTTGAATAAACGTTTATGACTGCTTGATGGAAATCGGTTTTTTCCGCGCGCCTCAAGACTCTGTCCCGTATAAGTTCAGATAGGCTGCCATTTTCTAGCCGTTTCTTAATAATCCACAGATACTTTTTCTCGTCTTCATCCGCATATTCATGAGCTAAGTTAAAGTAGCGTTGGCACACTTGTCGTGCTGTTTTACCGGTAGGGTTTGAGACTTGAGCGTTTAACCCTTCCTCAACTACCATGTTGAAGTCTTTGACTAACAGGTCATGCGGTAAAAGCTCAGCCTTTAAGGCAATTAAGCCTCTGAGGGTGGCACGTATGAAACAACTCAAAGCCACATCAGATTTAATGCATTCCTGCTCATCCATCACGCGGATTTCAAGGGCTGCGCGGTCAAAGCGAAAAATTATGCCTCTTGAATTAACCCATTCCCTTGACAGCAAGGTTTTGCCTGCGCCAGCTTTAGCTAAATCCTCGGAATACCTCCCGATAACACCATGCTTATACTTGCTAAACGAGTCAGCATATTCAGGGATCACCTCACCCGCTACGGATGAGATTTCTCTCTGATTTATCTTGTAGAATTGCAGTCGGTTGTCGACGTCCGGACCGGCTTTGCCTTCATAGATTGGCGAGGAAGCACTGATTGCTGGGAGATAAGTGCACAAGTTAGCAAGCAAATTATGCATCTGGATTCCGTCGGCTTCTTTTTGGTATGGGAGGTTTAGGTGGAAGCTTTGTATGTTTAGCCAGCCATGCTGGTTTAGGTTGAAGATTTTGGCATATTCATGGTAGATTTTTCTGTGATAGTGGGGCCAGACGGCGGTATCTTCTAGCTTAAGCAGAGGATGCATTCCTGTTCCAAGAAGCAGGGCACCATGTTTGTTCACGATTTGACTTAGGGTTGAGACCCCGTTTTGCATTGTCTCTTCAAACTGTAAAGGCGACTTGAAAGGAGAATTCGCTTTCACTTCCATTACGTGCAGTTGCATCTCTTTCCCAAAAGTGAAAGCTGGAAATTCCACGAAGTTGATGATTTTTCCACAGTAATCTTTTATGATTTTATCAGCGACTGGTAGGACTTTTAGTTCTTGGTTTACAAGCGAAAATTCATGTTCTGGCCCAAGCACTTCAAGCGGTTTATACGTAGGCTATGCCCCTTTTTGTTTAGCGTTAATTTTGGATGCGAATATAATGATAGTTAATCTTAAATACAACTGCAGTAATAACGCCTTTTGATTAACCTGGTGTCTCATGACCGTGTTGGTCGTCTCAAATATCGACCTAACCACTAATTCGCAAGTAATGAAGCCTGCGACGTTTTTAGATTCCACAATCAAAGAAGCCACCCTAAACATCAACAACGAATACCGATACCTCAAAACAGGCTATTATGTTTCGATGCACGCTGAAATTCTCGGCAACCGCGTTATTCCATCATGCGAAAACATTATTGACTCAAGCAGAACCCCGATTCTCCTTCTCAGAGCAGCCAAAGCTGGGGTGCCCACCTTACCCTTCCTCGTCACAGATTCTGTTAAAAAAATAACTAACGAACTCGGCTTCCCAGTCATCCTCTTTGCAGTAAATCCTTTCATTTACGACGGCTACAAAGTCGCCCACAACAAAAGC
>Ga0187891_1003539_pt1 | contig 10819 bp, 12 predicted proteins | sample June2016WEW_21_4_FD_132990 | JGI IMG/M metagenome (GOLD analysis project Ga0187891, IMG submission 132990) | Peatland microbial communities from SPRUCE experiment site at the Marcell Experimental Forest, Minnesota, USA - June2016WEW_21_40 | ecosystem: Environmental > Terrestrial > Soil >...
AAGTGGCTGGCTTTGAAATTGTTGATAGGTAATCGGATTGCCACTACCAATAGCTGCTACAGCTACATTCTGAAGCCAAGCTGTGTTTTTATTAGCTGTGCCTTGTTGAACTGGAATAATTGAGCCTATAGGCATTTGCGCAATAGTGTCATAGTCAGTCGATCGTGTAAGAACCCAGTTATGTGAGCCATCGCCTACGGTTGTGACCGTATATATACCGTTCTGAAAGGAATTGGCTCCTTGGTCCTTAATAAAGATACGATCATTAAGTGAAGCGGAATATCCATCAATCGCGAAGGCTGCTTGTGATCCGGCGTTCGTAAGAGTTGCGCCGACACCGGCCGTACCATTAGCATAGGTTACGGTCAATGCAGCAGTACTTGCAGCTTGTACAGTATCTTTCCATGTCAGTCCAGCGGCTATCGCGTCGACATAAGCTTTGTTAGTCCCATCGGTACTGGCTGAAGGAGTGTTATTGATAGTTATGCTGTTGACAGTAGGAGTTGCCGAATAACTTGGATTGGCTCCCGTAACACCCGTTAAAACTGTTCCAGTTGCCCCAGGAACAGCGAACTGAGCTTGGGTATACACTCCGCCAGCTGAGACGGATATTGTGCCTGTGATCGAATTGCAGCTTAAATTGAGGGTTCCTGTCGCGCCAACGGAATAGGCGGCTGTGCAGCTGATCTCATCCACTTGAAGATTAGCAACAGGAGAAAATAGTCCTGTTGTGCCAATGGTAATACCGACAGCTAAACCTTCAATGCGAGCAATGTTGAGATCAAGCTCTCCTTCTACAGCATAAATACCATGGCCTGCTCCTGATCCATTATCAATGATATGGTCAATGCGACCTACAGTAGTACTAGTCCCAACTGTAGTGACAGCATATCCGGTGCCAGAGACATAAATATCGCCGCCTTTGACATGGATGTGCTTTCCGCCAGAGGTATATTCCCCGATCCCATAGCCATTAACAACGTAGAGCTGTTTCCATGTGAAGTTAGCGAAACCAGATGTGCAGGAAATACCGTTTGTAGACGTGCCAAGTGTGATGGTGTCTATCTCTAGATTGAGATAAGACGAGCCAGTACTTTTGGTTATGGCATATCCGCTTCCAGAGTATGACTGTGTCTTGAATTTGACGTATTCCAAATCGGTAAGCGTTAGAGTGCCGACCAAATTCGCACTGGGCGCATGAATGTCAATGTATTCCGCGCCAGTGATATTTTCGGTATAAACACCATCATCTAGGCATTCTATAACAAACTGATTTGTAGAGGAGGGCGTTTGCGCTGAAGCGAGAGTAATTGCTTGCCCGAAAGTCAATACAGCTTGATTTATGCTCAATCCGGTATTAGTATCAAGCCCGCTCTTCGCTACGTAGTAAATCTGTTTTTGCGCAACGGATTCAGGTGATGCTGAAAGGTCTATTGTGCCCGCTCCTGTTGTAATAACAACGGAACCATCATTCGATGTGAGGCTTCCTTTTCGAACATGAGGAGAGGCAGCCGAGCCAATCAAAAGCTGTCCATTTGCGTTTAATGCACCGCCGCGAGTAGTTCCATCAAAGCTGACATTATCAGCATACATGATAGAATCTTCGCCTGTAACAGAAGAAAAACCAGCCATACTTAACTCACAAATTTAAAGGTAAATTGGGCAGCCCAATCAATTGTTGTCGCAGCGATACCAACCGCTTGAACAAGAAGCGAATTTCCACTTATCGTCAAATCAAATCCGGCTGCGTTCATAGCGACTTCTTCGAAGATGACGCCTGTATCGGTTCCGATTTCGATGCCTGCTGCGCCTGTTGTTCTACATGAAGCAGACCATGTATAGCCAGCTCCTGCGGTATCTGTGGTATCGAATGCAGTTATCACGCCTTCCATGATGTAAACTCCGGGGACTGCCCCCAGTGGGAAGCTTATGATCGTTGTAGGGGTTGCGTTTGTTGTTGTAACAGTGCCCGCAACACCTATGCCTATTGTAACGGTAGAACCAACCTGAGACGTTGTTATCCCATTGATTCCATTTATAGCAGTTATCCCCCCGCCTTCGGGTATATTGACGATTCCAGCCTGAGACATATGTACTCCTATCCTAGACAGACGAGATAAATAAGACCCGTACCAGCAGACCCTTTCACGTAGAACTGCGTTCCTGAGCGAACGTATTGGCCTTGCGTGCCTTCCACATTGGAACGATTGGCTGTGATGTCATAGAGAAAGAAGCTTCCGCTGGGCAGCACATCATGGTCATTGGCACCGTCCCACGAAACAGTCACCGTCACAGTCGAGTTATTTACAAACTTGAATATGCGTATAGGTCTTGTCAATGGCGTTCCAATAGCCTGATAGCTCCCCGATAAGGTAGAGCTATTAAAGGAACGAACTGTATCAGGAATCATCACAACTTCAGTTGTATACTGAGACATATGCGCTCCTTAGTTGATGATGAGCCAATTTACAGTTGAACCATCGGCTGCATTGGACGAGTTAATCACAAACGAAGTTGCTGCAATTATCGAAGCGGTTGGAGCTGAAAGGAAGCCAAGGTTCGCTATCACATCCGGAGTATTGACCGTAAGCTGAATCTTCGAAGCTGCTGTTACTCCGGTTGTGCTAACGGTGATTGTTCCGCCCGAAAGAGTGGCCGTGCCAGTAATACCTGCTGCGCCTGTGCCAAGAGTCACTTTTGTGAATGTAGGAGTCGAAGAACCATTAACCGTAATTGTATGCCCAGCACCTGCCGTAGAGGCAATATTAGCGCCGGCAGCGATGATAATATTCCCAGCTGCTGGCGAAAGAGCTCCGCCTGAGCTGCCCTGGATTGTATCAACTGGACCTACTGCTGCGACAGTTGCGACCCATGTCGCCGAACCAGCAGCTACGCTCGTCAGGATGTAGTTGATCTGGCCAACGGAGTCATACCATTGCTGGCCTAGACTGAATCCGATATCGGATGTTGTTGGCGCTCTTTCAAATGTTTCTGGGATAAGATCGAATGCTTGAATTGGTTGCGGAAAGCCGTACACGCTGTTGGCTTGCGCTTTGATTGTTCGAGCCATGATTTTATAAACCTCACTTTAGGGATTGTTCTCGAAAAAATAACTATATCCTAATTTGAGGTAATGACAAAATTTTAATTTGGGCGTAATGTCAGATTGAATTCGACGACAACTTGCAAATTTTGCAATTGTTCAGAGAGGAAAAAGTTCAATTTAGGTTTCCCATGTCATTTTCGCCAAAACAAATATCATCGCTCGAAGAGTCAAATGCCAAGATTAATATCTGGGAAGGGTCAGTTCGTTCAGGCAAAACATTCGTCAGCATCTGGCGATTCATTAAGGAAGTGAAGAACGGCCCTCCGGGTAATTATCTCATCATCTCGCGAACATTTGACACATTCAAGCGCAATGTGCTCGACATGATCTCCGAGATAGTCAAGGCGAACTCCCATTATTACGCTGGGAAAAGAGAACTCAAGTTGTTCGGAAAAACCGTACATGTGGTTGGAGCTTCTGATGAAAGAGCGGAGACTAAAATTAGAGGGCTCACTTGTCAAGGCGCTTATGTTGACGAGCTTTCCATATTGCCTCACAGCATTTGGCTTATGCTTATTTCAAGGTGCATGATGGGCGAGGCGAAAATATTCGCCACAACTAACCCGGATTCACCTTTCCATTGGATTAAAACAGACTTCCTGACAGATAATCCCGACGTTAAATCTTGGCAATTCCGCCTAGAGGACAATCCCACGCTAGAACTGGAAAAGAAAGAGTACATAAAAAGACAGTACAAGGGCTTATGGTATCAGCGGTTCATCGAAGGCTTATGGGTTCAGGCTGAAGGAAGCATCTATGATAGCTTCGACGCGAAGCTTCATGTTATAAATCATGCTCCTCATATAGCTCAGGAGTATATTCTAGGAGTTGATTATGGCACCTCTAACGCTTGCTCTTTTGTGCTTATCGGCATTAATCGCACTCGGTATCCTAACGTGTGGATTGAGGATGAGTATTATTATGATTCGAAAGTACATCAACGCCAGAAAACAGATACCGAATACGCAGACGACCTTCAAAAGTTTATCGAGGGGAAGCCTATCCGGGCCATTTACATCGACCCTAGCGCGGTTAGCTTCCGAATTGAACTCCAAAAGCAAGGGGTCACAAACCTTTATGAAGCCGAAAACGAAGTGATAGATGGCATTCGCTTCGTCAACGCCATGCTCAATAATGGAACGCTGAAGATTTGCTCTAACTGCAAGAATCTCATCAAGGAGATACAGAGCTATGTATGGGATGCGAAGTCTCAGAAGACAGGTGTTGACAAGCCAATAAAACAGAACGACCATGCGCTCGACGCTATGCGCTACGCCTGTTTTACGCATCTCTTCAATAAACCAATCGATGGCGGAAGGGGCGCTAAAGAGATAGACGATGATTATAGGCGCGCGATGGGCTGGGCTCCCGAGATGCCAGGATTCTTCAATATCCCTTTGTGACGTAATGGAGCGAATGCGCTATTTCCATGAGCCAGTAGATGACGAAGCAAAGCTGTATCACTATTATGAAACGCTGGAGCATACCTACTCTTCTTTCAATTATGTGTTTATAAAACAGGTTCTGGATTCTCGCACAATTGGATTGTTTTCTAGCGAAATCCGCTCCTTTTTTTGAGATGGAGCATAGAAGTCCTTCACTTTCAGTTTCATCAGTATTGGAGTACCATCTCTGTATAATGTCAGTGGATTCGTTCGGCATACAACGCCTTCCATTATTTGAGGGGTTTCGCTGCATAGAGACATGGGCTTGCTCTTGACATAATCAATAATCTGCTGCTGGTCCATCTTGCCAATATAGGGAACCATTGGCACGCCAAAGTGGTTGGCAACATCAGCTACGGATTCACGTTCAAGCCACCACGGGCCACAGCGTACATCAAATATAATAAACCCCACACTGCTACGATAATTGCCACCGGATTGTATTTTAGGCCCATATCCTTCCCCATATAAAACAACAGGTCCTTCAATATCTGTTAAATCAAACCGCTCCTGCATCTTTTCAGCTGTAAATGTCTTCTGAAGATAATCTAACAAGAAACAAGGAAGCTGTGCGTCTTTAGTACGGCCTCCGAAACGAATCTGAGGATCCATTCCGGGAAGCCATTCCCAAATTATACGAATGTTCATACCGTCTACTTTCTCTTCGACGGCCCACTCCCTGATGTTGGCAAATTCTTCTTTTGAATATACGTTTGCTATCAACTCCTTGCCATGCTGCATATCTCGCTTCCAAAGAGAGTGGATTTTTGGATATTCCATAAGATTACTTTTGTTGTTCAGTTAAAATGTCTTTTAAAATAGTATGAACACGTTTCATAGCCTCTTCAGGAGTCTTAATTTGATCAACGCCATCATCTTGTTCTTCATCTTCCAGCTTATCATTGTCTTTTTGTTCTGCTTGTTCTGCGGCTCTATATCCTTGCATATACACTTTAAATAACAGCAGCATCTTGCCCATAGACTTGCCGAAGACTTCACTGTCATCACAGAAATAAAGATCCCCATGATGCGAATTCCAGCTAAGCCGGATTAAGTCATTGTAAGCCACAGGTGTTTGGCCAAATGCCCATTTTTCAAATGCTTTTTGTTGTTCCAAGCTATCGAATTTTCCTGTAAACATAACCCCTCAACGTAAATGGTAAATAATATAAATCAAGATTCCAAGCGCAAGAGACAATGCAAAAAGAAGGCTGAATATGACGAACATCATTGCTCCTGGCGCTTCGTGTATCAAAACATGAACTCCTCGGCAACTTTCTCGGGAATATTGCCGGCATTCAGGTTGGCTATATGCGTTTCTACTACTTTCAATGCAGCATCAAAAAACCGACGTTTAATTTCAGGATCGGAAAAGTCCCAGTAAGGCTCATACTTCTCATCTTTTTTCATTGAAGGAGCTGTTACAAAGAATCCGCCATTTTTGCTTCGAATGAGCTTAAGACGGTTAAGGATGAAATTCCATTCCGGAATCTTTATGCCGAACTCGGCCTTCACTGACGATGCTTCTTCGGTCATTTTTGTGTAATATGTGATTTCCATTATTTTTTCTTGAATCCTGCTTTTAATCCGTTTTTGACTGTATCCATTATTTGGTTCAAAAGAGCTTGTTCTGCTTCTTCATCAGAACAAATATATCTTTTCGCTAATAGTCCAATCGCAAAAGCAGCACCAGAAAATACAGCTAAAAATTTTTCGCCCGGAATGATCTCATCAGGACTTTGCAGCAAAACTATTTCATAAAGTCTCTTCCCAATTTCATGCGTTGCCTTTTTCGCATCTTCTACAAAGTTATCAGCATTGTATTCTGGGGTCTTTTCTTCTTTCATAAATCACCTTTGGTTTCCCACCGTTTTACCGATTTAGCAATTCCGATGCAAGGTTTTTGTTTGTAAAGAGATTTTGTAAAGAAAAGCGATAGGCTTTATTGTAAAGGAAAGTATTTATTTACATAGGCCATGTATGACTCTGTTTCCCCAGTTAAGCGATACATATTACGTTGACAATGACCATAATATTTTGAAGATGATGGACAACGTATATAGTAAAAATATTACTATTAATCAGTCCTTTTGGAGCGAGGCAGATATCGACGTCAGATTCAAGACTGGAGATCAGAGTCTCTGGAACGATATATACGGCAACTTGCCTAGTTTTAGGAAGCGTCAATTCACCTTCAACCGTATCCAGAGGAACATAAACATGATCTCTGGCCGTCAACGACAATATAGGAAGGCAACTACCTATATGCCGCTTGAAGGATCTGCCGAACAGACTGCAGATCAATTCTCCAAGCTTTATACGCATGTCAATCAGACTGGCAACGTCTACATGAACATATCCAATGGCTTTGACGGGGCATTGACTACCGGAATGAACCTTTTGGCTACATGGCTTGACTTCAGGTCCGATCCAGTCAATGGCGAGATTCGGGTCGATAACATAGCTTACAATGGATATCTCATAGACCCATTCTTTACCAAAAAAGACCTTACCGACTGTAACAATATATGGGTACGGAAATACTTGTCTCGCGAGCAAGTGCGAGGAATTATGCCCGGCCGAGACGAAGAGATTCAAGATATGAGGGGCTGGGGAAATCGCGATGGCAAATTTCAATTTCAACCTGAAGCGTATAACTATGGAAATCAAGACCTTCTGATGTATGATGAGTTCTGGTATCTCTCGACCAGAAAGCAGAAAATGATTATCGATGCCGAAACTGGCGAATGCAAGGAATGGAAAGGACAGGATGAGGACCTTGAAGACTTCCTTGCCCATTATCCTCAAGTAGTCGAGCTGAATCAGGAAATACCAACAGTCAAACTCGCTATCGTCGTACAGGGAAAAGTGCTGTATCATGGCCCGAATCCTCTTGGCATAGACCGATATCCATTCACGCCTGTATGGTGCTACTATGAGCCTGAGATACCTTATTTTCCATGGCGTATCAGAGGCATTGTGCGAGATCTTCGCGATAGCCAATATCTCTATAATCGCAGAATGATTATCTCGCTGGATATACTGGAGTCGCAGATTAGCTCAGGATGGATTTACAAAGAGAATGCTCTTGTTAATCCAAAAGACGTTTTCCTCCAAGGTCAAGGAAAAGGCTTGGCTCTTAAAGCAGAAGCGCAGGTCACCGATGTTCAGCGTATCGAACCGCCAAGAATTGATCCCTCAATGACTCAGATAACCGAGATGCTAGGCAATGAGATGCAACAGATCTCCGGTATCAATGAAGAACTGCTTGGTTCCGCAGAAGACGACAAAGCAGGCATTCTAGCGCAACTTAGGCAAGGGGCTGGATTAGTCACGCTTCAGCCCATATTCGACAACCTGGACGAATCCCAGAAGCTTCTAGGGCAATTGCACATGGAGATCATACAAGCTAACTGGACTCCTGGCAAAGTGCGTCGCATCATCCAAGAAGAGCCGACGGAGGAATTCTACAACAGAGCTTTCGGCAAATACGATTGTGTCGTGGAAGAAGCCCCGATGACTTCTACCCAGAAACAGCTCGCTCTTCAAAAGGGCCTCTATCTCCGTGAGATGGGCATACCGATCTCTACTGGCTACCTTATCGACAATATGAATCTGCCGGATAAGAAGAAAGTTATTGAAGAGACTATGCAGCAAGAACAAATGCAACAACAAATGCAGATGCAGCAGATGCAGACGGAGATGGAGCAGAAGCAGCTTCTCGCGCAAGCAGCTATGGCGGAAGCTAACTCCAAGAACGCTCTCGCTGCCGAAAGGATGAACAAAGTGCAGTTAGACGCTGCTCTTTCTGCTGAACGTATGCAGCGTGCAGATGAAGACCGCACTGGCTCCGTGCTCAATCTCATCAAAGCTCTTAAGGAGATTCAGGGAATGGACCTTGAGCAGATGGAGACTGGGCTTCGCATTGTTCAGCAGATGGAAGGGACGACTACTGAGCACATGAAGATTAACGCTGCTAGAGAGAAAACAGCCCAGCCTGCGCAAAACGCAGTAGCATAAAATTTTGTTTTAACTTAAATTAAAGAAAACTCTAAAGGAGAGATTTATGGAAAAGATGTCCGGCAAAGGCAACTTCGCCAATATGCCCCAAGAAGTTAAGATGACCCAATATCCCAAATATCCCAATCCAGGCGATAAAGAGCTTGACGACACTATCACTGGCATTGACCAGACAGTGACTACAAGTTCAGGGAAAAGAAAGAAATACGTCTCTAACCAAAAGTAATTTATGCCCACAATGATACGGCCCGCAGGCAAGGCTCAAAAGATAGCCCAAGCTGTTATGAAGCAGAAAGGGGTGAAGATCCCGAAGTCTAAGTATCCGATACAGAAGATGACGCTTCCGGGTCCGTACCTTTTACACTGAGGAATTATGGCCAAAGCACATCCCGATGCCAAGCAAGACAAAAAACTCTTTTCTTCAATGCTAAAAAAAAGTATGAAGAAAGTAGGCGGTGCAAAAATTGCAACAGCCAAGACTAAGAGAACAGCAAAATTAGGCTACTAATTGGGTATCCGAGGCAGACATAAGTCTTACTATTATCCTTATAAGATCAAACTCTCGCGTCTTCAGGATTTTATGACTGCTCGAGAACAGACTTCCCAAGGCATATTGCAAAAGTTTGACATTTCGCCGTCTCCAAGTCAATACACGCTCCATCTTAGAGACGGCAACTTCACTTATTCGGAGAAGGACATTGATACCATGCTGGATGAGTTTCAGACGGCAAGTAATCCAAACTGCGGGAAGAATTAGCTTTTTCTAGACGTTCATGCCTATGAATCTCGTCATGACAGTCACAGCACAGAACTACAAGCAGTTCATCCGGATATTCCCAGACTTTGTGGCCATTTATATATTTCAGATGATGCACATGCAAAAGCTTTTTTGTTTCTCCGCATTTGGTGCATTTCCAACCTGCCTTTTCCTTGAGACGCTTGCACAACATAATCCATCTTGGCTTGCGTAACTGTTTTTCGTACGGAATGTATTTCATATTTTTCCTCCACAATAAACTTCACCTTTAATAAAAAAAGGTGTATCTGTAAATAAAAAGGAAAATGTTTACATATGGATGACAAATACGCATACAACCGTTTTGGCAGCAAAGCGACTCGTGTCGGGCAAGCCGTATACGATATACTTGCTAAAGGCGAAAACATTAATGTAACCGCTGAAGATATATCCGAGAACAATCAGCAGAAGTACATCGCCGAACTCAATATCGCTGCGGACCGCGGCAGGAAGATGTATCAATCGCCGTTCTATGTTGTCGTGCTCTTCAACAATGAACCGTCGCTTATCAATGTAGGCAGGCTTCGGTTCTTCCCAAGACAGACTGAGCCGACGAAAGAAGTTCTCATGATGATATTCCCGTATTTCCATAAAGACTTGTGGAAGATAGAGGAGAATGTAGGGCCTATCTATCAATACACTCTTCCTTCTTTAGAGAACTTTCGCGAGATACTGAAGAACAAGAATTCATATGCGGAAGACTTATCGAAGTGGACAGCCGAGCCTAAAATAGTTAAACTTCCTATAACAAAATAATTGCTTACATCTCCTGTTGTATTGTAAACATAAAATTATGTTTAACAAGCGTAACTGGCTTCGCAAGCCAAGGAGATATCATGTCCGATGAAGAAGCAATTCAAACAGTTGTAGAAGAACAAAAGCCTGAAGCAGTGGAAACGCCTCAGGAGACCAAGGAAGAGGCGGCCGAAGTAGTAGAACAGCCGAAACGTAAAGATGCAGAATACAATTTTGGAGAACTCAGAAAGTCTAAAGAAGAGGCTGTACGACGTGCTGAAGAAGCCGAACGACGACTTCACGAACTTTATTCACAAAAGAATACAGTCCCACAGCAGAGAGATCCCGATGATGAAGAGCTCGAACGACTATCCCAAGACGACCTGCTTACCGTAAAGCATGGAAGCAAGACCGTTGAGAAGAAACTGAAGCCTATGCAGAAGGAGGTACAGACTCTCCGCGCTGAACTGGCAGAACTTCGCATGCGTTCAAAGTATCCTGATGTCGATGATGTAGTTTCCGAAGAGAATATTGCCCTGCTAATGAAGCAGAAGCCTCAGCTTGCGTCGATCATTGCGAAGATGAGGGATGATGACCCTGAGAAGACGATCGCTGCGTATGAGGTCATTAAGACACTTCTACCGCCAAAGCAAGCAATCCCTATGGAAAAGAAAAAGGCTATCGAGAACATGAAGAAGCCTTCGTCAGTCAATGCAG
>Ga0187891_1003544_pt1 | contig 10811 bp, 10 predicted proteins | sample June2016WEW_21_4_FD_132990 | JGI IMG/M metagenome (GOLD analysis project Ga0187891, IMG submission 132990) | Peatland microbial communities from SPRUCE experiment site at the Marcell Experimental Forest, Minnesota, USA - June2016WEW_21_40 | ecosystem: Environmental > Terrestrial > Soil >...
AAGGCGTGCCGCGCCGAGCCGCAGGGCTTCGCAGCGTTCGTCGCCAGGGAAAGCGCCCGGCTGTCGCAAGGTCTTGCCGACGCGTTTGGCCCGTAGCGCGCTAAGTGCAATTCGTCCTCGTCGTCGTCCTCGTCCTCGGCCGTTAAGACGACGATTCGAGGAGGACGACCCGTTCGACTCGCTTCGCTCGCTCAGGGCAGGAGAGGCTGCGGTGCGCCTTCATGACCTCATAAAAGATGCACCCGCCTTCGCTAAAGGTTCGGCGGGCAAGGCCGAGCGCCGCGACAGTCGCCCATTCGACGTTGCTCAGCGCGACCTTGAGCATGGTCGAAATGGTCGCAGGCGCGAGCGGGCGAAGCGCCGGTCGTTGCGACAAGCAGACGATCCCCAGCCCGACTCTTCTCCGCCCGCCGTAGCAGAGGAGTCGTGCTACGTAGCGAAGAGCCGTTACTTCGCAGAGTGGAAGCTGCGAAGAGCGGGTGCCGGCGACAGCGCGCAGCTCACGAGGCCCTTGATTTCGATAATGCGTCAATAGGTCATCGCAGTGCCGTCAATGTGCGGCGCAGTGACCTCATTCCGGCCCGTCTCGACGTCAATAAGACGAGACCGAAGCGGCATGCGTATCAGGATTACTCTTATTGTTCCACGTGGAACAATTACGAAAAGCTCTTATGACCCCGGGCGGGAGCGGCGATGTCCAGCCCGGCCGCAAAATGGAATTCTTCGACAGGCTCAGGGTAAACTCGCGTCGCCCGCCGACCCGCGGAGGGCCATGCGGGTGCGAAGCGAACCGAGGACGCTTGACTGCGTCGAGATCAGTCCTCACAATATGACCCGATTGCATGCCTGCTGTCCGCCACTCTCACGCCATTGACCGGTGGAGGAAAGGAAGGGCCATGAAAACCTGGAAAAACGACATGACCACCCGGGAACGCATTCGGGCCGTCGTGCGGCGCGAACCCGCAGACCACCTGCCGCTCTGTTTTACGGCGATCTGTCACGGCGTGATCGGATTCCTGTATGAGCGACAGTTGGACCGGGTCCAACAGGCGGAGTTCCTGATGAACCTGGGGGTTGATGCAGGGATCACTATCACGGCGCCGGCTCATTCGCTCAAGGGACTCGACATCAAATCATGGCGCGAGGAGCCGCCGGGTGAACGGTATCCGGTGCTGCACAAGGAATACCGGACGCCCAAGGGAACGCTCAGGCAGGTGGTGCGGAAGACTGAAGATTACGGCGACGATATCAGGCTGTTCGCCGACCACAATGTGCCGCCGTCGCGCTCCAAGACTTACCTCGTGGAATCGGAGGAGAACCTCGACGCCCTGGAATACCTGCTGCGCAAGCCGGATGACGAGGAGCTGCGGGGATACCGCGAAGACGCCAAAGCCTGCAAGGCGTTCTGCGATGCGCACGGCATTTTCCTGTCCGGGTATCTGGCCGGAGTGGGCGATCCGTTGATCTGGTTGTCCGGCGTCGCGCGCAGCGTTACGGCCTCGTTCGACGATCCCGGCTTCATGGAACGCTACGTCGCTATTATCGCCAAGTGGAACCGCGAGCGGCTGGCGCTGTTGCTGGAGGCCGGGGCGGACATCATCGTGCGGCGCGGCTGGTACGAGAGCACGGATTTTTGGTCCCCGACTTTGTTCCGCCAGTACCTGCACGGGCCCTTGAAGGGCGACATCGAATTGGCCCATCAGGCCGGCGCGCTGTTCACTTACGTGATGAATTCGGGCGCCATGCCGCTGCTGGACCAGTTCAATGAACTCGGGTTCGACATCTACTCCAATATTGACCCGATGACGCCGCACATGGATCTGGAAGCCATCAAGAGGAAAGTCGGCGGCAGGATCACGCTCTGCGGCGGGGTGAATAACAACCAGATTCTCGAGCGCGGGACCGACGAGCAGGTGCAGCGCGCGGTTCAGGACGCGGTGGAGAAACTGGGGCCTGACGGGTTCATCCTGGCGCCCGGGGATTCCATTCTGGCGACGAGCGAGAAGGCGATTCATAATTTTTACGCCATGATCGCCGCATGGAAAAACAGCGGCGCGTCCACGCCGCCTCATTGAAAGCCGGAATACCATGCCCGCGTCCGTTCCCGACGGCGTCTCTTCCCTGCTCCCGCGCGAGAGGATGTCCCCCAGCGCGCGCAAGCTCCGCGACACGTACGCGCGCAAGCCGGACGCCCCGTTCCTTCAGCGCGAGTTCGGCTTCTTCTGCCTGGAGCGATGGAAGGAGCAGGGGATGCCGCAGGACGTGCCGATGGAAAAGCTCTTCGGCTACGACCCGCCCGGCAATCATTATTTGGGCGGCCTGGGCTGGTGCGAGGCGGCGTTCAGCCCCGCATTCGAAGAGCGCGTTCTCGAGGACCGAGGGGAGCATGAACTGGCCCAGGACTTCGCCGGCCGCTATGTCCTGTTCTTCAAGGGCCGGCGTAACGGGTTCATGCCGGAGTACGTCGCCCACCCGGTGAAAGACCTGAAGACGTGGGAGGAATCGTGCAAGTGGCGCCTCGACGCCTCCACGCCGGCCCGCTGGGCGGACCTCGACGCGCGGATGGCGGAGGCGCGCGCGGCCGCGTCGAAAGGGCTGATCATCAGCCAGCAGGTCATCGGCGGCTACATGTATCTTCGCAGCCTCATCGGCCCGGTGGACCTGCTCTACATGATCCACGACGCGCCGGAACTCATCCATGAATGCATGCGGACGTGGCTCGCGCTGGCGGACGCCGTCACCGCGCGGCACCAGGAGCACGTGACGCTCGATGAACTCTTTTTCGGCGAGGACATCTGCTACAACCACGGCCCGCTCATCTCGCCGGCCAGGATGCGCGAATACCTGATTCCCTACTATCAGCAGTTGTTCGCGAACATCAAGTCGCGCCAGATCGACAAGGCGCGGCACCTCTATTTCCAGATAGACACGGACGGCGACGCCCGGCCGGTGATTCCGATCTACCGCGAACTGGGCATGGACGTCATGAGCCCCTTCGAGGTCGCCGCCGGGTGCGACGTGGTGGAAATCGGGCGACAGTACCCCGACCTGGCCCTGCTCGGCGGCGTGGACAAGCGCGAGCTGGCCAGGGGCAAGAAGGCGATTGACCGCCTGGTCGAGCGCATCTTCCCCGCCATGCGCCGCCGCGGCGGCTACCTTCCCACGTGCGACCACGGCGTGCCGGAGGAAGTCCGATACGAGGATTACCTGCACTATCGCAAGCGCTGCATGGAGTTCGCGACGTGAATGCTGCGGCGCGTCAATCCTTTTGCTTGACGGCGGCGACTCGACCGTATAATCTCATGTCGGAAAGCCGCTCGTAGTGTGCCCGTAAGGGCATACGAAGCAGCGCCTGACGGCGCCACTACAAGCGTGGCTGTGGCAAACCCCGGTTCATGAGGCTGGAATAAAATGACCGACCAGGCTTATGCGATCAAGACCCGGCGCATTCAGGCGTCCTTCCTCGACTTGAAGCGGCGGCATCCGGAGCGTCTCAAGCGCCGGCTGGCGCTTTCGTGGAGCAACTGGGGATTCGGCATGGAGCCGCTGGCGGATTCGGCGGCCCGGCTGGCGAAGTATGACATCCGGTTCATCGAGCTGCACGGGAACCGCTACGGCGCGGACATGGGCTACCGCACCGCGGAGGCGAATTCGATTCTGTCGGATCACGGCATCTCCGTCGCCGGCATTTGCGGAATGTTCTCGGCGGACAATGATTTGTCGAGCGCTCGCGGAAGCATCCGCCAGAATGCCGTGGATTACATCCGGCGGAACGTGGCGCTGGGCAAGGAGACGGGCGCCGGATATTTTCTCGTCGTCCCCGGCGCGGTCGGCCGGCCGCAGAAATACGATGACTTCGAGTTCCCCCGCTCGGTGGAGACGCTCCTGCTCGTGGCCGATATCTTCACGGACGCCGGCATCCTCGCGGCGGTGGAGCCGATCCGCTCGGCTGAGGTCAGTTTTTGCCATACGGTCTCCGACGCCCTCCGCTACATCGAGGCCGCGGACCATCCGGGCGTGCAGTCCATCAACGGCGACGTCTATCACATGCAGGCCGAGGAAAGCCACATCGGCGAGGCCATTCTCCAGGCGGGCGAGCGCCTGGTCAACCTGCACATGGCCGACAGCAACCGCCGGGCGCTGGGCGAGGGATCGCTGGACCTGGACACGATCATCATGGCCCTCTACCTCGTCGGCTTCAACCGCGACGGTTGCTTCGTGACCCCGGAGCCGCTGGGACCCGGCGGCGATCCGTATCCCGCGATGTACGGCAAGCCGGACAAGAAAGCGCTGGACGAGATGGTCCGCAAAACCGCGGCGTGCTTCAGGGAGCGCGAGGAACAGGTGCTGTCCGCCGCGACAGGCGCGACGAAGTCTGCCGCGCGGCGCGGCTCGCGCAAGAGAGGAGGCTGAACGTGGTGAAATCAGGACTCGTATCCGTCACCTTCCGCAAGCTGAAGCCCAGGGAAGTGGTGGACCTTGTGGCGAAGGCGAAACTGGCGGGAATCGAATGGGGCGGCGACATCCACGTGCCGCACGGCGACAAGGCGCGCGCGAAAGAGGCGGCCAAGATGACGAAGGACGCCGGCCTGAAAGTCGCCGCGTACGGCTCGTATTACTACGCCGGACTCGGGGGATCGCCCTCGTTCGAGGAGGTGCTCGACTCGGCGCTGGAACTGGGCGCGCCGGTCATCCGCATCTGGGCCGGCAAAAAAAGCCCCTCGGAAGCCGGCGCGACCGACCGGAAGAAAGTGGTGGACGACTCGATCCGCATCGCCGAGATGGCGGCAAAAAGAAAAGTCGCCCTGGCGTTCGAGTTCCACAATAACACGCTCACGGAGACCACCGAGTCCGCGGTCCAGCTTCTCAAAGAGATCGGCTCGGCCAACGTCCGGTCGTACTGGCAGCCGCACTCCAAGGACGCGCTCGCCGGCAACCTGCTCAGCCTCGACGCCGTCCTGCCCTGGCTGGCGCACGTCCATTGCTACCAGTGGGACGCGAACGTCCGCCAGCCTCTCGAACAGGGCGAGTCGAAGTGGAAGCAATATCTCGCCCGCATCCGGAAAGCCGCCGGCGACCGATACGTGATGATCGAGTTCGTCAAGGACGATTCCCCCGAAGCGTTCCTGCGCGACGCCGCGACCTTGCGGAAATGGTTGGCCTGAAGAGAACGCAGCGGCAGGGCGTCCCTAATGCCGCCATTGGCGCCGGAGAGCGGCCCGGAGAACCTATCACTACAAGCATCATCGCCCACCACGCCTAAAATTACGAAAACTCCCAGAGAGATTCCCCGGACGAAGAAAACACCATGCGCTACCTGCGTGCGGCTTGACTTCACTGGGCGAATGAGTATGCTGTCCCATGACGTGTCCGAGGCCACGGCAGCGTGGGGAAACGGGCACCGACAGCCGACTTTTTCTCGGCTCGGCGAAAAGGGAATAAGTAGGCGTCCCAGAAAGTCCATTAGAGAAAGGAGCAACTCAATGGCAGAGGAAAGTGGCGTTAACGTTCCGGTCGCGCCTTCCGTTCAGCCGAACACGCCGGCGCCGGCAGGTAGCCCGCAGCAATCTTCGCGGGCGCGATGGCTTCTTCTCGGTGGCGTTGCTGGTTTGATAGTTGGCGTCATCATAGGAGTGCTCGCTGGGCTGTTCCTTTTCCGAGCAACGGGCGTCGAGGCAAAGGCACGGCTATTGCCAGTTTCGACCCGCCTCGATAAGCACACAATAACTCCCGGCTATACTCTCCTTATCACCAATGAATCGAAAACGCCGCTACGCTTAGCCTTAACCGTTACAATGAACGGTCAAGATAAGACATTCGCTCCTGTGGTTGATGGCGGCAGGTTTTACAGAATTACTGGCCTTGCCCCGCACGATGCCGTAACGATAGAGAGTGAGGGGTACGACCCTCTGCATCTGGATATAGAATGACAGTCAGCATGTGCTTAACGCCTTTGCCAGCCGCTTGAGGCGGAGGAGTAACCTACTAACGCCTCGGTCTTGATGCTCCTGATTATGTTGGAGGCTGTTGCGGACAACATGGCGAGGCATCTATTCAGAGACCCCTGATGCCTCAGAAAACTCCGGTTTGGTGAAGAGAGGGGAAAGTGTTATGAACGCAACGGAACATATTGTCGAACTCTACTTCCGAATCTGTCGGAAGTGCTTTACGATGCGGGATGTCAAAGTCCTCAATGGCAACAACCGCCAGATAGACCTTCTGGCTTACAGTGTCCTGACGCAAGACCAATACCACATTGAGGTGGGGGTAACGCACTGTCCGGAGTTCTGTTCCTCAGCCCAAGGACTCACATCTGAGTTCGATGCTAAGTTCTTCGGAAAGCCACCACAACGAAAAGGTAAGAATACAGACTATGCTAAGGGTAAGACCTATGAGAAAAAGATATGCGATACTTATGCCTCTGTTGGCTTTACTCCTGAAAAGGTGCAATGTATCTGGTGCTGCTGGATTGTCCCCAACGCTTCTGAACTCGACGGTGTTCTCCAAGAGTATGCCAAGACGAGCAAGCATTCAGTCACGGTGCTGAGTTTCCGGGACGAGGTTCTCCCCGAACTTCAAAACCTTATCGGCACGTCTAACTATGAGGATGAAGTCCTTCGAACATTGAGTTTGCTTCACCAGCAACTTCGTCAGACGACTAAGAGCATCTGACAACGACATTTCTGGGCAGAAAGGAAGACAATGGCGATATAGTCCTCGACGCAAGTGCTAACGAGTCTGTAGTGTTCCATATTATGAGGCATTTCTAAGGAGAGGTTACCGTGAGGCTCAGCAAGGCGAACAAGCCGCTCTTGATTCTTGTCCTTTGTCTCTTGGGATTGGCCTTGGCACGGACGACTCTTGCAGGCGACTTTACAGTCTATGCGTCAGGCGATAAAATAGGCTTCAGCGAGGGCAATACGTTCTACCCGCTCGGCATAGACAAGGAGAAATTCCTTAAGACTTTCGGCCCGCCGGATGCGACATCGGAATCGTATGATGGCCGCTATCAGCTCCAGTATTTCACCGAAGGTGTTGCCATAACAGTCAGCGAGAAGACAAATATCGTGTGGAGCTTCAATTTTATGGTTACGCCGTATAACAAATATAAAGCGGCCAACGTGCAGTCGGATAAGGGCATCCGGCGGGGGGCGTCCATAAGAAATATCGTTGTCGCCTACGGCCAACCCACGGAGCGTACCGACGGCAACCTATTGGGCGTTACGGTTACCAACCTCACATATAAGATGGGCGACCGTGGGGCGGCTTTCGAGTTCCGAAACGGCGACCTTCACACGATGACGGTCTACATGCCCCAAAAGGATAATCAACAGTGAGCAAGTTCCGTTGCTGACACTCTACGTTCCCTACGAGGCGACGCCGAGGTGATTCGAAAACAGTTCTTCAGAAACTAGCCTGTTGCACAACTTGATTTCCACGTCACGGGTGCTGGACATCTGAACCGAGACCCCGGCGGAGGCTATTTCAAAAACAAATGTTTTAGAGACGCGGATTCGAGCCTAAAAGATGCAGGAAAAGCTCGACTATTCGATGCTGGTTCCGCTACGGTTATGAAACGCGACGCAACGTTCGACAGACTGTCGGCAGAGAGATGCCAATATCTGCGCTAATCGGCCTGAGCGATTTGCCGCCCTTGCGTAGCGCTAAACGGGGGAGGCCTTTTATTTCCGCATGTCCGAAATAACCGGATCGCTCTGCCGGCATTTGTCCATTATGCGCATGACGGCTAACGTTTCCTCCGGCTTGGCGAACGGCGCGGCGCCGGTGCGGATGGCTCGGGCGAAGTCGGCGTAGACGTCCACGGCCAGACTCCGATCAACCTTGACGGTCTCTTCCACGAACTTGATCTGCTCGCAGTAGTATTTGCGGCCCGTGCTGGCCAGGCGCTTGTTCAGGCGGATGGGCGGCAGTTTCTTCGGGTTGTAGTAGCGAAGGGAAAATTCCTTGCCGTCCGACCGGAGCGCGCCGGTCGTGCCCCAGACGATCAGGTGGTAAGGAGTGATGGTGGACGCCTGGTTGATCTCAACGTCGCCGAGGACTCCGCGGCGGGTTTGCAGGACGAGCGTGACGGTGTCTTCCGCGTCGCCGAGCGAGGCGACGACCTGCCGGTGGCAGAAGATCCGCTGGATGTCGTAGCCGATGAGCTGCAGCGTGGTGTCTATCGCGTGCGCGCCGTAGTTGGCGAGCATCCCGCCGCCGTACTTCCGCAGGGCCTGCCAGTCGTTCCGGCGCCAGTGGCTGAACATGCCGTTCTGAACGTGGACGATCCGGCCGATCTTGCCCGTGGCGATGATGCGCCGCAGGTGCTGGAATTCCGCCCCCAGGCGCGCGGGCTGATAGACGGTCAGGACGCGCCGGCGCTTTTTGGCCTCGCGGATGACGGCCGCCGCTTCGCGCGCGTCGCGCGTCATGGGCTTTTCCATGATGACGTGCAGTCCGCGCCGCAGCGCCGCCACCGCCATCGGTTTGTGGAGATGCGTGGGAGTGGCGATGACGACGGCGTCGAGGCCGGGCTGCTCGATCATCTGCGCGTAATCGGCGAAGGCGCGGCATTTCAGCTCGCGTTCCGCCTCCGCGCGCCGGTCGGCCTCCATGTCGCACGCGGCGACGAGCCGGAAATCGGGGTGCTTGACCAGCGCGCGCGCGTGCTGCTGCCAGCCGATCCGGCCGAGTCCCGCCAGGGCGATGTGCAACGGCTTCTTGTTCTTTTTCATCGCGTTCACTCCACTTTCTCTGAAGGGAAAAGCGCGGTTGCGCCGCGAGCAGCCGGCCACTGTATACCACCGCGCGGTGCGAGCGTCAAGGGTTCTCCGCGGTGACCTTTCGCCTGTGGACTTGCGTCATTCCCTTCGGCGGCCAGGAGCGCCGGTACTGCTGCGTGCCGAAGCGATCGAGATCGTCCGCCAGGATGAACACGCCGCCGTCATGCCAGGCGTTCCCTCGGGCGAGCCAGTCGGCGATGCCGCGCTGAAGGCTGGTGTCGCGCGGCGCCGTCGCGAGACTGAATTCCTCCTGCAGGAAGACGAACCACAGGCTCTCGACGCCCCAGGGCACGACGGGATACAGGTAGAATTCGCGCAGGCAGCGCACGAGGTTCGAGGAGGGCGGCAGAATTTCCTCGAGGTGCGGGCTGAACATCCACGAGCGGCAGGCGACCGCCGCCGGCGCCTGGCCGGGAAAATGCCGGCGGAAGAACTCCACCGCGCGCCGCATGGACCCGGCGCACTCGTCGAGCGAGAACCGGTCGCCTGCGGGGATGTGCATCTGGAGCACCGGGTCGCCGCGCGCCAGGACGCGCTGCCAGTCGGCGAGCGGCAGCTCCACTTTCCGATGCTCGGCGACGCCGGAGGGCGAGATGGGATACCCGGTCACCGCGGAGTCGGCGATGACGAGCGTGGATTTCCACGCCGGCGGCGTCTCGGCCGATTCGGCGTTCGCCACGTATCCCTGCCGGTCGAACGCGATTCCCTCTTCGGCCAATGCAACCACGGCGCCCGACCGGCGGTGGCGGAAAACCAGCACCGGCGCGGTGCTGGGCCGCGCCCAATACTCGAGCCGGCCGAAGCGGAAATAGAGGTTCTCCCGGATATAGTTCCGCAGCCATCCGATCTGCCGCGCGAACAGTCCCAGCCGCCCGCGGTTCGCGCGCGCGTAGTAAACGCTCATGGAGTGCACCTGCCGGCACGTCTCCCGCGTGACCTCTTCGGGCACGCCGATCGAGCGGTGATACTCGCGCATCAGCGGCATCATGCCCAGGGCGATGAGCAGGTAGAAGACGCCGCCGGCGTCGCCGAGGGCCGTCTCCAGCTTGGGCCATCCCGCGAAGGATGGATCCGCGCCGAAATACGCCCGCCGGTAGCCGTGCCAGGCAAGTCGCAGAAGAGCCGGGTCCTCCGCAATCCGCCGCGCCGCGTCTTCCAGGGCAGGCTCGACGGATTTGCTGAAGCCGCTCCACTCGCGGCAGGAACTGAATTCGGCGGGAGTCAGGAACGAGGGCCGGCCCGCCGGCAGCAGGCTCATGGACTCGTCCCAGGCCGGCCGGACCGCTTCAAGGGAGGCCATTTCCTGGAGCGCGGATAGGACTTTTTCAAGCTTCACGTCTCTTCTCCTGACAGCGGGCGGGCATCAAGCAGCGCATTGTGACGAGTGAGGTCACGCCCGTCAAGCAGCGCTCTCGATTTGCCGATCCTTGACACGCACTTCGAGGCGGCATAGGATGCTGCACCATGCAGACCGACCTTGAACGTTTCATAGACTGCATGGAGTATCGCTCGTCCGACCGGCGGCCGAACCATGAACTGGGCGTGTGGCCGCAGACCCGGCAACGGTGGAATGCGGAAGCGCCCGGCGCGGTCGGCGAATTCAATTGGAACTGGTTCTACAACGAACCCGCGCTGGGGCTCGATCGGCGCGACTACATCCGCGTCAACTACGGGTTCATCCCGTCATTCGCCCGCAAAGTCCTGGAGGAAACGCCGGAATACGAAGTCATCCGGAACGCCAACGGCATCGTGACGAAGGCCTTGAAGGCCGGCACGGTCGGCGACGTGCGCATGTGCATGGACCAGTACCTTTCCTTTCCCGTCGCCCAGCCGGAGGATTTCCCGGCGGTGAAGGCGCGCCTGGTCGCCGGCGTCCCCGAGCGCCGGCCGCCGGATCTCGCCCGGAAGCTCGCCGCCTGGCGCCGGCGGGAATGTCCGCTGGTGCTCGGAGAGAACTGCGCCGCCAACGGCTTCTACTGGCGCGCCCGCGAGTTCCTGGGCACCGAAGCGCTCTCTTATGCCTGGTAC
>Ga0187891_1003545_pt1 | contig 10809 bp, 17 predicted proteins | sample June2016WEW_21_4_FD_132990 | JGI IMG/M metagenome (GOLD analysis project Ga0187891, IMG submission 132990) | Peatland microbial communities from SPRUCE experiment site at the Marcell Experimental Forest, Minnesota, USA - June2016WEW_21_40 | ecosystem: Environmental > Terrestrial > Soil >...
AATTAGCACGCTTTGTACGCTGTGGTCGGTATGACACCGGATGACTTCGTACGTGCTGTCGTCGTAAACAACCAACCGGGCTATTGTGCCGGCGTGCCGACGACTGTAACGTCTCGCCTAAAGCGTAGTGCTCTAGCTCGCTGAGACGTGCGGTTGATAACGCTTGATAAAAGCCATGGGGTTGGGTGTTGTCTGGCCGACTCCTAATCCCGTTCGGCGGCGCTACCGCCATCCTGGTTGCGGTCGTCTTTGTGCTGCACCGCGTCGCGTTCGACCCATCGATGTCCCCAGACCGCGTGCAGCCGGTGGTTGCCCAGGTCGAGGATAGCCCTGCGTTTGCCAACGGCCTGCTGAGCATCTCCTGGGCCATGGCCGAGGCTGAATCACCCTTGCCCGGTGCCACGTCGAGCATACCCGCACACCCGATCTGGCTCGCGTCTGCCTATCCCGCCGGCGAAATCGTGCAGAGCCTGCGGTCCGGCGGCATGGCATCCGGCATGACCTTCCCCTTCTCGTACTCCGTGACGAAGTACTCACGAGACGGCAGACCATCCGGCAGCGGCACGGTTACCTGCCATGGAACGGTCTGGCCCATGTGCCGAGACCCGGGCCAGACGTGCAGGTCGTACGTCGTGCCCGGACAGCTGCTGACGCCTGAGTGCCTGCTCATCGCAGGGCTTGCAGACGAAGACATCTCAGTGCGCGTCGCGCAGCATGCGAGCGGCTACGTGGTCACGTTTGGAAACGTGAAGCAGCAGCCCGAGTGTCCCACTTGGCTGGGGTGGCTGCCAGGGTGCTCGTCATTCATGAGTCCCTCGTACAACTGGCAACTTGCATTTTACGCTGAAGGTGGACACGTCAGTTCCGGACGATTCATCTACTCGGCATAGGTCTGCCGCGGACGCCACGCCGGTCGTCAAACTTGACCGCTAACGCCCTCTTCCGCCACGCTATACAAAATGCTATGTAACGGCGCTGTGCGCGCGGCATTCGACGTAGGTAGAGGGTGGCATGGTGATGGGTGACGGGCAGTTCAGGGCGATTCTGTTCAGCGGTGGCGCGGGCTCGCGGCTATGGCCATTGAGCCGCCGCGCACGCCCGAAGCAGTTCCAGCCGCTTCTGGGTTCGGACTCGCTGTTTCAGCTCATGGTGCGCAGACTCGAAACCAGAATAGGGCTCGAGAACATCTACGTATCAACCGGTGAGATCTACCGTGACCTTGTGCTGGAGCAGGTGCCGGACCTTCCGCCTGACAACGTGATCGCGGAGCCCGAGATGCGCGACACGCTCGCGGCCGTGGGCTATGCCGTGGCAATCCTCAACGACCGCTTTCCCGGCTCGACCATCGCGACATTATGGGGTGCCGACCACATTGTGCGCAGAGACGACCAATTCGTAGCCTGCCTGTCGGCAGCGCACAAACTGGCCACCGAGAACGACTGGGTCGTGAAGATCGACGTCCGCCCAACCTGTCCCAGCGATGCGCTTGGCTACATTGAATACGGCGATCCGCGGGCAGAGGTAGATGGCAGAACTGTGTACGCGTTTCGACGGCAGGTTGAAAAGCCGCCGGCGGAGATCGCGGCGCAGCTGATAGCTGAGGGAAACTACCTCTGGAACACCGGCTACATCGTGTGGACGGCGGAAAAGATACTTAGCCTGTACGAACAGCACGCGCGGGCGGCCTACGGCGCCCTCATGGCCATCGTGGATGCCTTGCATCGGCCCTCCTCGGCCGAGACAATCCCCATGCTCTACCGCCAGATTCCGAAAATGTCGATAGACAAGGGGATTTTCGAGAAGATGAGCGGCGACGACATGGTTGTCATGCCGGCTGAGCTGGGCTGGAGCGATATAGGTGCCTGGAACGTACTGCGCGACGAGCTGGTCGAAGCAGAGTCTGGTAACGCCGTGCATGGCCGGCATGTCGCGCTCGACACGACGCAGTGCCTGATCTACGCTCCCGCAGGTAAGCCCGTGATCACCATTGGTCTGCGGGATATGATCGTGGTGGATACCGAAGACGCGTTGCTCATCTGCCCCGCCGACCGTTCGCAGGATGTCAAGAAGATCGTGCAGCGCCTTGAGGAGGAGATGCCTCACCTGCTGTGATTACCAGAACGTGCTGCTTGACGACCTGAAAGGGCACCGGGTATAGTACGAGACGCGGCGCGGTAGCGCCGTGTACGATCCCCGCTAGCTCAACGGTAGAGCGGCCGGCTGTTAACCGGTAGGTTGTTGGTTCGAATCCAGCGCGGGGAGCCAGAGTAGATTGGCCTCGAAGGGATGCCGCTGCAGGGCACTTTTCGAGGCCAATTATGATCTGCTTACTATTACCCATTGGCAGCGCTGGCAAACGGTCTTCGTCTGGCGTTTCGAGGGCCTTGGTGAGGGCTGCTGCGCGTTGGCCGCGATTGATGCGCTGGTAGATATTGCGCGTGATCAGCACGTTCGCGTGACCGGCGGCTTCGCTCACCGCTTTGACGTCGACCCCCGCTGGCTGCCATCAACGTGTGAGTTTGGCGAATTAATCTCAACTGACCGCCGAGCTCGTGGCAACAGGACTGGAGGAGTGGATGAATGTCAGCGAAGTAGTTCTCAGGGCTTGGCGCAGATCTGGCACGCACTTTGCGCACTTGCAGACAAGTGATGCCGCGTACGGAGTGTGGGCAGGATGGGATGCTTCTAGCGGACCTGAGAGTCAACATTGGGCTTACCACTCCGGAATTACCGTTGCCGATTTCTTCGGCTCTGCTGACGGGGTGACCAGAGTACTTCGCTATGCAAGCGTGCGCTGGGCAACAGTGTATTATGAATGCGAAACGTGGCGAATTATCCGAAACGCTGCCTGGCGACAAGTGAAAGCACCTCAACATGAAGGTCGAAGTTGAACAAGGCGTGCCCGAACTTGACATTCCAACCCCCGAGGAGCTGGAGGCGAGTGCCGTACAGTTTCTCCTAAGTGGAGAGGACTATGACGCGGCGAGCGTTTTGATTAGCTGTCGAGTAAGCATGAGCCCAATTGGCAAAGTTGACTGGTTTGACGGCTACTGGAGCGCCGGAGTCGAGATAGTGATTGAGGCTCCTCGGCTTGCATACGATGTCCTGGAGGGTGGGTCAACGCAGGAAGGTACCAACCCCGTCAAGCTATCAATTCTGCGTGCACTTCGTGCGTTCAGGCCGATCCATGCCTGGATAGAAACCATCACGGTTCGAGCGGCACTCGATAGGGCGATGCCTCCCAACTGGCGAGAGGAATTCGAGCAGGCAAACCGGAGTAGAGGCGTCAACAATCAAGGTAAGCCGATAGATAATGCGTCAACCATATGGTGGGAGAGTCTGCGGTTTAGGTCGCATAGCGAGGTGCGCATCGCCGACGCGCTCCAGACGCGCATCGTCTTATTCTTACCCAACTGCATGGCTCGCTTACGGAAGAAGGACGGATTTGGCAACCTTGAACCAGACTTTCTCGTGTGCTGCGACGGCAAGTGGGGCATCATCGAGGTTGATGGCGAGCCGTTTCATCCTCCCACACGAACTGCGGTGGAGCAGACGCGAGACAGATACTTCAAGGCCCACGGTTTGATGGTCGTTGAACGCTACCCCGCAGACGAATGCTACAACCACGCCGCGAGAGTCGTCGATGGCTTCCTTGAGATACTGAAGAGGTCCAAGGCCTGACGCGCGGGCACAGTGCCTGCAATCCGGTGTACGGAGTGCCGAATACCGTGGTTGCAGCACGGAAAGAATGAAAAAGCGAGCGTTGCCGCCGTAATGCTGATATTGGCTTGAGCAGGCAATTGCGCTACTAAAGCGATAGCCGTGCAGAATTGTCAACGCGAATCCAGGTCTACTGGGCGCGAATAGAGCCTTTAGCGAGGCATACCTCCCGGCATCTGCCCTGGTGAACTCGTTCAGTGCGTGCGGCGCCAGCACCCAGTCATACCGGCAGCTCGGCAGACGATTGCCTTGTTCTGTTCGTATAGTGCGGGTTCTACGGTAACGCCGGAGCTACGGAAAAATCGTTGGTAGGCGAGTAGCGATATCGTACCGCCTGGTTGAACAGCCCCATGTCGTAAAACTCTACGTCCTGCGGCGTCGCACATATGCATGTGCCTTCTGCGAACGATTGAAGGCGGGTGGGCATAATGGAGAGATTCGGGTGAAGCGGCACATAGACCTCAACGTCAAAGTCGTCGATCGATGGGCGAACGCCACGGCCGACGCTGGAGTTACTAAAGGCGGCGATCCCGAGATCGTTCAGCCAGAATGGCTGTGCTGTACGGTTCCCAATGAATACGCCTATCATGCGATAGAGGCACTGTTCCAAGTTGCGGAATGCGAGCGCACCCGCTGGCCTAGAGAGAGCGTTATATTGGATCTCTCGTGCCCTGCGTTCGGTTGTCGGAGTGCCGGTATCTTCGCCTAGTACCGCGTCAACGATTTGTATTGCGCTCACAGCGGCCCGGTGTCCTTGTGGGGTGCGTAGCCTCTGAAATGCAGCAAAGTTCACCATGGTTTGCTTGTGCGCCGAGATGGACGCGGGCGTTAGTGCGTCGCGTTTCCAGTCGTTAATTAAGTGCCTGGCGCTCTTCGCCCATGTGGTTTCCCTCCCGGAAGGGTCGTGCCCGTCGTACGGGTCACCTTCGAGGTCAGACCGCTGCGCGATGACCTCGACTCGCTCTTCTTGAGGCGTGCCAAGCCGTTTGTCGTACTCCCAGACTCGCATGCGATCGTGCCTGGTCCGGCTTGGTGTCGAAGTAAACCGGCGAAGGAGGAACTGCGGCACGTAGTGATCTCTTGCCGTGCTCTCACGTCTTTCGTATCGATCATAGCACCGGCTCACCGAGCTGCACCATTGCTGAGCAAGGTCGCCGGCCTCTGGTGCCTTCCCTCTGTTCCATGAATCAGCAGCGTGTCTCGATTTATGTTCTTTCGATTTGCGGCGCCACAGGCGCTAGAGGACGAGAGCGCCAAGACTATGCGGGCTCCTCATCAGGCGGGCCCAGCTGGCCTTGGCGGTATGGGGTGTCGGCGATTCAGCATGTCGTACGTCCTGCCGGATACGCCTTCATGATCGCGCCGCAGTGCCTGCACTGCGAGAGTGAGATCCAGGTCTATACGACCAATCACCGTTCCGACCCCTCCGTCAGCTGGAGTTGACTTCCGCGTGACGCGCTTGGGATGGCTCCAGATCGTCCAAGCCGCTTTCCTGCTGCATGGCGGCGTCCAGTACAGTGTGGATCGTGCTCTGGCCACTGTCTGTTGGACGCGGAATGTTCGTCATTGTCGCGAAGGATCCATTTGGAAACGTCGAACGTCTGCTCTACAATACTGTTCAGGACGCGTTCAGTCGGACGAAGGACCGCCATGCTCACTGCAGACGAAGCACCTGGGGAAGACCTCGCAGTTGCTCCGACACTGCAGCTACAGCTGGCAGCCCAGCCTTCAAGCGCGGCTGCGGGCGTGGTGTCTTCGCAAACGGGACTTAGCCCGGTTATGGATCTCAGGTCGCGTATCGAGGATGAGCTGCAGCGGCTTGAGCGCGTGCAGACGCACGTTGCGGCGCTGCAGAGTTCGCTCCAGTCGAAGACCGGATTCGAGGTCACTGTTACTGGAGCGATTGTGGCAATCACGTCATTCTTCCTGACTACTGGTCAGCACACCTATGTCACAGGCGCGATCGCCCACAGCGCGCATTTTGTGATTCCCGCGGTCCTGCTGGTCGCTGTGGCGTATTCCACACCCATGGTGCTCTTCTGCGCTCTTCTACTGCTGGCAGTTGCGCAATGGCCCTCCGGAGGGGACGACGACGGTCAAGGTACATCCTGCATGAGCGCGTGGCGTTAGGCATGCATCAAAAGGGTACGAGGCGTACGGCGTGGCGATCGCGGCCGGAGTACGGCAAGATGAATTACGGCAGCTTGAGGATGTGCGTCGGCACACTTACGCTGCTCTACGAAGCCTGGCCCGAAAGACGTGGCTCAGCAGAGTGGCCTCTATGTTCTACTGCATGCTCCTTGCCGAAATCGCGGTCGGGGTTCCGGCGGCGGCAGCATTGCTCCTGTCTATAGTCCATTAGCTGTCGTTGCGGACAGATGCAGGAAACGCAACCGACTCGCTAGGTGCGAACTCACCGCGTGCGCGTGGTGCACGGCCGTCGTGAAAGCTCGGCATGCGGAATGCACAACAGCCACACAGGACCGGACGAACCAGATATGTTAGGGGCTAGGCGACCGCGGCAATTGCCGCTGTTCGGCCTCCCGGCGTTTACCTTCCATTTCCCTATGCACGCGATCGAATCCCCACTTGTAGGCGGCGGCAGCCGTTACAACGCCTCCCACAGCAGTGACGATTCCCGCAATTTGCTGGCCTACCAGCGCCAGGACAATACCGAATACGATGAGCAGAGAGATCATGAATGTGAAACACAGCAGCGCGACCAATTGTTGCCGTGTGCCCGCCTCCACAACGCGTCGCTCCAGGTATTAGCGATGATCCATCTGTTGCCTGGCACGATCAAACAATTCGCGTGTGGCGCCCGGCATCCGCTGCTCGTAGGCATCGGCCACTTCTGGCGGCGGCAACGCGCTCTGCCACCAGCTCATGCTGACCGAAACCTGCGACAATGCCGCTGGTGGTGGTTCCTGCCGCGCAGGTAGACTCGAGCCGCTTGGCTCCTTCGATGGCCGACTGTGATGCCTCTGCGGAGGTGGTTTGGCTATGCCCACCTAGGCAGCCTTGGCCAAGTCGGGGTGGGCGTCAAGGAATGCCTGATAGGCGCGCTCAAAGTCTTGGCGCGCCAACTCCCAATCTGAGATCAAGGCGAGGGCGTCCGCTTCGTCCGGGGTCAGCGATCTGTTGTACATTTGCAAGCTGCCCGCAGGATCAAAGAGCGTAGCTGCCCCAATCAAGATCGACGGTTGGGCGAACAGAAAGTCTGAACTCACGGAAGCTACCCCCTTAAGCGGGCACATTCATACCCACACATCCTACTGTACCCTATTTGTCAACACGTGATTAAGTTTGCAAGGCTACCAAGGCCCCCCTGCTGGGCTGATGGTTGTTGCCGCAGTGTGCAGGATAGAATACCTTCAGAGTAGCGTCAGGCCCAGCCAAGCCCGAGCCTTACCCCATGCACAAGCATCCCTTCTCCATAAGTGTCGCGCTGGACGATGTACGCGCAGCAGTGGCTCCCTTTCCTCGGGCAGCGCTGTTCGAGCTCTACGACGAAGGCTACCAGACGGTCTTCGAGCTGCTCCTGGCCTGCATCATCTCCATTCGCACGCGCGATGAGACCACGCTGCCAGTGGCGCGCCGCCTCTTTGACGTCGCGCGGCAGCCCGCGGATCTTCTCGACCTGCCGGTGGAGGATTTTGACGCACTGATCCAGGAAAGCAGCTTCTATCGCACCAAAGCGATGCAAATGCGTACAATAGCACGTCGCGCTATGGATGAGCATGCCGGCGAATTGCCGTGCGACTACGCGACGCTCGTGTCGCTGCCGGGCGTTGGCGCCAAGTGCGCCAATCTGGTACTGGGCATAGCCTGTGGGCACCCGCGTGTCGCCGTGGATGTTCATGTGCACCGTGTGACAAACCGCTGGGGTTATGTATGTACCGCAAGTCCGGACGCCACGCTTGCGGCTTTGGAAGGATTGCTGCCAGAGCGCTACCGGGTTGAAGTCAACCGGCTGCTGGTCCCCTTTGGCAAGCATATCTGCTCCGGCACGGCGCCGCGCTGCTCAGCGTGCCCCGTACAGCGCATGTGCGCGCAGGTCGGCGTGGTGAGCCATCGCTAGCGGCTGTCCTCGGCAGGCTGGTACCATACGCATGGCGCACGGGGTGGAGGACCCCCTGCGGGAGATTCACTGACGGGAAATGAGCATATGTCACGCTACTTGATTACCGGCGGCGCCGGCTTCCTCGGAATTAACCTTGCGCGCTATCTGCTGGCGCGAGGTCACGAGGTCGTCTCGCAAGACATAGCAGAGTTCGACTATCCCGAGCGGGACCGCGTGATCGTCCACAAGACCGACATCCGAGACCAAGCGGCGGATGATCGGGCAATGGAGGGCGTCAACATCGTGGTGCACTGTGCCGCGGCACTGCCGCTGTACAACAAAGCCGACATCTTCACCACGGATGTGCTAGGGACCCGCTACGTGCTCGAATCAGCACTGCGGCACGGGGTGGACCGAGTGGTCCAGATCTCCTCGACGGCCGTGTATGGTATTCCGGACCACCACCCTCTTGTCGAGGACGACCGGTTGCAGGGCGTGGGTCCCTACGGCAGGGCGAAGATCAAGGCCGAGGGGGTTTGCATGCAGTTCCGCGAAAAAGGCCTGTGCGTGCCCATTATCCGGCCAAAGTCGTTCGTGGGACCCGAGCGCCTGGGAGTCTTCGCACTATTCTACGACTGGGCCAAAGACGGCAAGAGCTTTCCCATGATCGGCAATGGCAAGAACCGATACCAGTTGCTCGACGTTGAGGATCTGTGTGACGCGATCTACCTGGCAGCAACCGGCGACCGCGGACAGGTCAACGATACGTTCAATATCGGAGCAGCTGAGTACACGACGATGCGTGAAGACTACCAGGCCGTGCTCGATTGCGCAGGTTTCGGCAAGAAGATTCGAGGCTTCCCAGCAGCGCCGATGATCTGGACGCTCCGCCTGCTGGAGCTCGTACACGTTTCGCCGCTCTACAAGTGGGTGTACGAAACGGCTTCGAAAGACTCATTCGTGTCGATCGACAAGGCGCGGAGGATTCTGGGCTACGCACCGAAGTATTCGAACAAACAGGCGCTCGTGCGGAACTACGAGTGGTACGTCGCGAACCTGGACAAGTTCAAGGAAGGAACGGGCGTGTCGCATCGCGTGCCGTGGAAGCAGGGTGCCCTGCGATACGCCAAAGTGCTGTTCTAGTCGCCTTGCGTAAGCGTCCACACCAGGAAGGTGGCGATGAGGAGGAATCCGCACACCGCGCTTGCCGCGGCGAGGCCGATTCTGGGCAGCGAGGTGGCATGCACCAGCAGCGCGATAACCGCGAGCAGCGCAAAAGAAAACGCCACGAAGACATTAAAAGGGGTGATTATCTCTTTGCGTATGTTAGTCACGGTGCCCCTTTACATATCGCTCAAGACTAGATGAGCTAGAACGAGCCTGCCTATACCGAAACCGTGGTGGAATCTACAGCCGCGAGGCGCGTAGGCGCGTCGCGCAGAAGTCTGTCTCTACAACCGGCGGCTTCTGCCGTGGCCGCACTAGAGGTGCCAGGCTGGTATAATAAGCGCCCACTTGTTTATAGTATGGCAGCTCTAACTCAAGCGCGAGGCAATGCCTGGGCCGGCGCCTGCTGTGGTGTTTCTACCAGCATGACGTTGAGCGGGATTACGCCGAGCGCGCGGCCCTCGGACAACATACGGAACTCATAGCGGCCGACCTGCTCGAGAGGCAGCATGGTGACCTCGGCGATGAGGTTGCCGTTGCCCTGTGCGATCATCTCGGGGTCGATGCCTATGCTCTCATGCATCAACACTCGGCCGTCAGGCGCTGCCAGCTCCATGTCGACCTTGTTCGTGGTGGCGTGGCCCTGCATGACCGACACGACGAAGAACCTAGGGTGCTGGGCCGGCACGTGAATGACGCCAATATGGTCGAAAATACCAATCAGGCTGAGCTTCCCATCCTGGCCCATCAAAGCATGATCGCACAGCACCCCGAGGCGCATGAATAAACTGCCGTTCGTTCGGTCAATCACGTGGCTTCTTCCTTCTGCGCCATCGATGGGACGCACCATAAGCGCGGGCGCGTGCTTCAGGACCTCGAAACCGGGTTGCCATAAGCCGCGCCCGCGACGCTTCTATTCCCATAGTAGATAGCATTGGGCAGCGGGTTGCCGTACTTATCGGGCACTACGACTAACAGCTCGCCGTTGGTGTGCACGCGCAATATGTTACACACGGACTCAGGATCGTCAAAGTTCTCGATGAAGTAGCGGAAGCATCGGCCGCTGCCTTTGTAGGCGAAATGCAGCTCAAATGCCGGCTGGGAGGTCTCTGATCGACGAAACGGTGCCCGCAACCTGGCCGCTGATTGTAGGGCAGTCACAGGAGGCTGTACGCCGGTCACTCCGGCCTTCTGGACCAGCCACCGCGCAAGGTCATTCGCGATACGTGCAACGTCGTCCAATCCAGCTCCCGTGCCGATTGTCGCCGCCCAATAGCCTAGCTGGATTTCGCTAGACGCGGGCGCAGTATGTGGACCTGTTCCTTCAGGTACGATCGTAGCCAGGTGCGATCCGGCACGTGCGACTGCGAGACTACGGTACGCCCGACAATGACTATTGGAGCCGACCAGCCGCCTCGAAGTACGGCCTCAAAGAAATGGGCCGGCCATGAGCGGGTTCGCACGTCGAAATACCAAAGCCCGAGTTCCTTGACGACGCTCTGGACTACCGCTAGCGTCAGTTCGCCGTCCTGATCAGGCGCGGAAGCCGGGCGCCGGCCACCACCGTACCGCACGTACACCGTGATCTGAATGCGCTCGCGTGACAAATGGATAATCTGTCCCATGACACACCCTCCTTTCACGCGAACCGGCCAAATGGCGCCAGAACCACAATGTTCTGGCCATGGCCCTAGTATAGCACGGCCATTTCAGGGGCACGCTCCCCTAAAGTGGCCGTGCCATTCAGCCGGTATTGGTAGCGGAAGGATGCCTGATCTATGCGAGCGACCCTGCTACTGCGAGGAGGGCTTTGACGGTGAGCTTTGAGACGGTGACGTTGCTGGTCACGTCGTAGCTGA
>Ga0187891_1003547_pt1 | contig 10806 bp, 6 predicted proteins | sample June2016WEW_21_4_FD_132990 | JGI IMG/M metagenome (GOLD analysis project Ga0187891, IMG submission 132990) | Peatland microbial communities from SPRUCE experiment site at the Marcell Experimental Forest, Minnesota, USA - June2016WEW_21_40 | ecosystem: Environmental > Terrestrial > Soil > Wetlands...
GTCGGGCGAACCCCACGTGGAATGCGACCGCATAAACGGGTAAAACACTCCGGCTTGCAACCAGCGGGTATAAAGTTCGCCGGACGGCGAACCATCAAAGCCGCCAATGTCGCAACCCACAAAGGAAAACCCCGACAGTCCCATGCCCAGCAGGGTGGAAATGGACTGCCGCAACGAAGACCACTCGGATGTGTTGTCCCCTGGCCAGACGGCGGCGTAGCGTTGGCCGCCCGCGAAACTGGCACGCGTGAGAACGAATGGCCGCTCGTTCGGCCGCAAGCGTGACAATCCTTCAAACGTCGCACAGGTCAGCAACTGGCCATACACATTGTGGATTTCGCGATGCGTGGTCGGCTGCCCCTCGTTGTTAAAAACAACATCCAAAGGCATGGTCCCGCTCGTGGTATTGAAAACCGCCGGTTCGTCCATGTCGTTCCAGATGCCGGCCACGCCGATATCCAGGAAACTCTGGTAAAGCGATCCCCACCATTTGCGCGCCGCCGGATTGCTGAAATCCGGGAACACACTTGGGCCGGGATTTTTCCCGGCCAGCGACGGCCAAACCGGAGCTTCATACAGCGAGCCGTCGGGATTTTTCACAAAATAATTTCCCGCGATGCCCTCGTCGTAAGGCGCATAGCCTTTTTCAACCTTCGGATGCGCATCCACGATGCAGACGACGTGGAAACCTTGTGCGCGCAAATCCGCAATCATTTTCTTCGGATCAGGAAAACGCTCATGATCCCAGGTGAACGGCTTGTAGTTGTCCTGATAATGAATGTCCAGCCAGATGACATCGGCGGGGATTTCCTTTTGGCGGAACGTGTCGGCCAGCAGGCGCACCCGCGATTCGGGATAGTAACTGTAACGACATTGATTGAAGCCGAGCGACCACAGTGGCGGCAATGGCATTCGTCCGGTCAAGGCGGTGTAATGTTCGATGACTTTTTTGGGCTCGGGCCCATTGATAAAATAATAATCCAGATCGCCGCCTTCCGCGCCGAACGTCAGCAAGTCTTGGCGTTCGCGGCCCACGTCGAACGTGCTGCGCCAGGTGTCATCCAGGAAAATCCCGTGCGCCTGCCCGTGGCGGACGACCAGGTAGAACGGCACGGAAACATAAATCGGATCCGTGCCCGAATCGTGGGCGAAGGTGTCTGAATTCCACATGACATAATTGTAGCCGCCCAGTTTCCAACCGCGCTTGTCGAGCTTGCCATTTTTTTCGCCGAAGCCATAAACATGCTCGTCATCGCGCAATTCTTTGGCGACACGAAACGCCGGGCCGGCAAAAGCGATTCCGCGTCCCGGATCATCGGCGTCCAGAATTTCACCGGCGGAATTGGCAAAAGAAATGCGCAACGGAGACTCTTGCACGGTCACTTTAACCGAAGCTGTTGCCAAGGTGGTGGAATTGAAACCGGTTTCAACTTTTGCCGACACCGGGCCCAGGTCGTGATTGACGACGGCGTAAGAATGATCGCGGCCAAAGGATTTTGCGGTTGTGAAACGGACGCGGATGACATCGTCTGACAAAGGTGTGATAGCAAGCGTGCCTTGGCCGCCCTGAAACAACAGCGCCCGGCCATCCCAGGTCGGAACGGGCATCACACCGATCGACGACCAACCACCATTTCCAGCATCGCCATGAACCGAAACCGGCGGCAGCGCGTCCGCAGCCTGCACCACCCGCCCGGTCAGGCACAGGAAAAGACCAGATACGATTGCCAAAACGATTTTGTTTCTCACCCGGATTTTCATAGTCAATTTTATATCAAGGCACGACTTCAATTTCGTAGAATTTTTGTGGCGCCGGCGGGGAATTGGAAATGTCCAAATAAGAAGTGGACCGGCCGTTGGCCGGAATGGCTCCACTGATGGGCGTGAAGGGCTGGCTCAAATTGGTGGTCGCCAGAACCGTATAGTTGACCCCAAGCGTGCTGCTCCAAACCACTGTCTGGTTGTTGCTGGCCAAACCTGAGATCGCCAGCGGCGGCGGCACAATCACCGTCCGCGCACCACTCAAAACCACCCCATTGTTGCTGTAAACCACCTGAATCGTGTTGGAGCCGGGTAAAGCGCCGTTCCAGTTGTAGAGCAACGAGCGCATCCCACTGCAACCGGCCACGGCCCCCGGAGGACGAAAGATGTAGGATGACTGCGGCTGCAACATACCGTTGATGGTCAGGTTAAAAAGGCTGGGATTATTCGTATCCAGAGCCGGAGTGAAACAGACCTGGATCAGATAAGTAGTATTGCTTCCCATTGGAATCACCAATCCATCGGTCGCCGGACTGGAAATATAAACGGAAGGCGGGGCGGCGGCGGTCTGGAACAACAAGTGGTAAGGCGCAAACATGGTTTTACCCGATACCGCGCCGAATGCCGAGTTGGTCAGATTCACCGTGATGTTGGTCAAACCCGGCAGACCTGCGCCGTCCGCCGTGAAGGTCATCGCATCATGCGCTGCCGACCAGGTAAATGAACCGCTTACGGATGGCGCAGTGGAAAACGCAGCCTGAACACTATTAGCATCCATCGGCTCGCTGAATTGAAGCACGATTGGCGAAAAGGCTGGCACATTGGTAGCCCAGTGACCCGGTGAGTTGCTCACCACCACCGGATCGAGCGGCTGCCACTGCGATTGCGCGATGAAAATTTTGGCGGTGGTGCTTGGGACGGTTATGGCCGGAGTTTGCGAACCGGAAGCGAGAGTGATGGTTTCATTGGTGTTCAGTAAATTCACCAGCACGGTGCCTGCGGTATAAGTCAGAGTGCGCGCGGGCAACGTTTGGCTGGAACTGGCCGTGTTGAAAACGACAAACACTTCCTGCGTATTCAGCACGCGGGAATAGGCAAACAATCCCGGGCCGATGGAGTTGTTGGCCTGATTGATGTATGAGCCGAGCGTGAGCGCAGGATACAACCGGCGAAAATTGTTCAATTGGGCCACCCACCGGAACAACGGGTGGGTCATGTTGAAATTATCAACACCCGGCGAACTGAGCTCTAAAACAGCACCTACCGGGCCGTCCTTGAATTCCCCGGCAAACATATCCTCGCGGTCATTCGGGTCGGTCGTGCCATCAAAACCCTGTTCCGTGCCGTAATACAGACACGGGATGCCGCGCGAGGTGTAAAGAAAAGCCAGCGCCAATTCAAGGCGGTTGGTGTTGTTGTTCGCCTTGCTGGTGCTGAGAAAACGGGGATTATCATGATTATCAAGGAAGGTGACCAACTGCATCTGCGCGGCCGGATCGTAATTGGCCGCGACCGCGTTGTAATGGTTTTCAATCAGTGACGTGGCTCCGCTGGCCGTGGCAAATACGCTGTTGACCGTGAAATAAAGCGGATAATCCAGAACGGAATCAAACTTAAATGGCCCGCCACCTTCCGTCCCGGTGTATGAACCCACCAGGGTTTCAGAACTGTTGAAAGCCTCGCCAAACATGAAGAAGTTGGTATTGCCACTGGTCGCCGCATTCGAATGAATCGCCGGGCAAAAACTCTGCCAGCACCCCATATCAACTTCCAGCGCCGTATCAACCCGGAACCCATCAAAACCAATCTGATTGATCCAATATTCGTAAATCGCAGCCATGTTCGAGCGAACGTAGGGCGTTTCCGTTCTGAAATCATTCAGCCCGGACAGCCAGCCCAATACGGCTTGGGTACTATCATTGAAATTTTGGATGTTGCCGTAGTTGTGGAAGAGGTTGGTGAGAGATGGATTGGCCCTGCTAACATTGAAAGGTGCCGGATAGGTTTTTGAACTGTTCCGATAACTGAGCGTATAGCCGGCCGGGTAGTTGAAAGTGGAACCGCTGCTGCGGACGAGGTCGCCCGCGTGGTTCACGACGATGTCGTCAATGACCAGCAAGCCTCGTGCGTGCGCCGCCTGAACCAGGTTTTGCAGATCGGAGATGGAACCCCAATGCGGAGCCACCTGGTAAAAATTCCAGGCGGAGTAACCATGGAACTGCCCTTCCGTGTTCAACACGATCGGTGAAATCCAAATGGCCGTTGCTCCCAGTGCCTTGATATAGTCCAATTTCTGTTCTATCCCCTTGAAATCTCCGCCATGCACCCCGGTCGGATTGCTGGGAGCGTAAGTTCCTTCCGCGTTGTCGTTGTTCGTGTCCCCGTCGTAAAAACGGTCGGTGATGATTTGGTAGATGCTTTGCGTCCGCCAGAAATTATTGGATTGCGCAAACAAGTTTGTTTCCACAAGGCCAAAAATAGCCAGAACACAAAGCACCTGAACACAGAGACGCCATGTCATCACCACAGAGACAAATGCGGAGTGCCACCGCACCGGCAGACGCATTCTTTTCATCAAATTCCATTTTTTTAGGAGCTAGGATCAAGCACTGGGGACGAGCTGCTTTCAAAAATCCTTGCCATGCGGTGGCGAACATTCCAAAAAGAGCCGACCAAAAGTTTGTCTGGCAAGCCTATCACTGCACCGGCGTGTGCAGGGCCAGCCAAGTCAGATCATTCACGCTGGCGGGATCAAGACCGCCGACGTTCTGCAAATAGCTGGTGCGATTGGGGTCAAATGGTTGAGTGGTGACACTCCCCAGCCATTTATGCAACTCCGAATGTCCATCGGCATAAACTATCCCAGCGGAGTTGGCATGCAAACTTCCCGGAAGCTCCGTCCAACTGGTTCCACTTCCATTCGCATTCGCCGGGGCGACGAAGAAAGTGGCATCGTCGTCACTGTTGGGATGTTCATCCATAACTACCCAGCAATCCGAGGGTCCGGGGCTGTGTAAGGCAGACATTGTTTGTGCATTGTAGAACGTGAGCCATTCACCAGTATGACCACCATTAGGGGTGCCATCACTCTTTAAACCAAACCATTTTGAACCGTCGCCCATCGCCCCGTTCATGGCGCAGGTGCGGATGCGGTTCTGCCATCCCAGTGGGAGTTGTAAGTTTGAAAGTTTGTTGTCCGCCGGACAGACAAAAATGTTCAGCGATTTGGCGACATAGTTCCCCATCAGCGATGTTATCCGGGTTCCCATTAAGACAGTATCAATTGTTATATACGAAGTATTAGTGTTAGCTTGACTGGTGCTCCAATCCAGCACATATCCATTCGGGCAGACCCAGTTTATCGGCTCCGGCGGGATGTTGTTTCTATCGGAATTGGTCACCAGTCTGTCATTGTTGTCGCCGGCATACATGAACCACGCCAGCCCCAGTTGCTTGTAGTTGTTCATGCACGAAATGCCCATGGCCCGGATTTTTGCCCCGCTCAAGGCGGGCAGAAGCATGGCGGCCAGGATGGCAATGATGGCGATCACCACCAGCAACTCGATCAAGGTAAAAGCGCCCTTTTGTGGTTTATTGCAGGTCATCTTTTTCATGTCAACCAAATCCATTGATCTGCCCGTCTGCCTAAAATTTCCCCCGGCTGGAGCTTGGGCTGTCGCCCAACACTCCCAGCCGGGGATTCCTGACACTTAATTCTTCTTCAACTTATTGTTTTATTGTTTCTCCATCAACCGGAAGAACTGATTGCCACCGGCGTTGGGCCAGTTGGTGGCCTGCGTGCCGTCAGTTGCGCTATTGTCAGTCCAGCTTCCACCCGACAAACTGGACGAATTCTGCAATAAAACTGCCGGACGGCCAAGCCAGGTGATGGGAAATTTGCCACCTGAAAGAGGTTGGATTGCAAGGTATCCAAAGTCCGGTTCCACGATGTTCGTGCTTGCGATTCCAGCCAAAGGGTAGGGGTTGCCGTTTCCAGGTTGAAGCACGCTCCAAGACCAAACGTCCTGCGGCATCGCATAGGTCGGCCCGTAGGAGCGGATTTCACGGACATGGTTGGTCGCAAAGCCATTCTCATCGTCGATTGAATCAATGCCATATTTGTAGGTAAGAACGATTGAATTACCCTTCGGGACGAGGAAAGAATTTGTGTAAACGCCAGAGGTGCCAACTTCAATCATCTGTTGCGCCGCCGGGAAGTTGCCTACCGGCCCTGGCCAAGAGGTATTGTTCCAGTTATTCAGAAAGTCAGCGTTGATCCACAGTGTGTCACCGCCCTCGGGATCAAAGGGATAGGGCGCATCAGTGATATTATTTCCATCATCCAGCGTCCCATCCGGCATGTAGATGGAAAACGTCACCGTAATGGGTGCAGACAGCAAGTCATAAGGGCTGTTGTTATTGTAAAACACCAACGGCAAAACCTGACTTGAGCTGGTAATGGAGGCCACCCGATTCGGAACACCTTCCCAGCCACCGTTCATGCGGAATTTGTAGTTGACGGTTATCGGACCCAGAAAACCGGGAATCGGAACGACTCCGCTATAAATATTCGTTGCATTACCACTTAACGAGGGGTTGTTGGTCAGAGGCCATCCGTTATCCCAACCCGACCCAATCAAATCGCCAGAAACGGTAATTGATCCATTTGGGTCTCCCAGTGCATTGCTATTGTCATTGGTGAAAGTATTAAGCAAGACCTGCGCGGACATATCAACTTGAAAAGTCACCCAGTTGGTGGGGGTGGGCCAAGTGCTGGTTGTATTCCATGTGGCCAAGGGCAGCACTTCCGTTCCGGGTCCTATCGTGCCTGTGGTTCCCATTAAGAACTCCCGGTTAGCACTAGGTTCCCAGCCGCCATTATCAGCAGAGACGTTATCAGTAAACTTTACTTGTTCAACCGTGCCAGCGGGGTCACTTAAGGTGAACGTGTTACTCCAAATGGTGCCGCTAACATTGATCATGGCCAAACTGGCGGGATACTCACTCCATGGACCGGCCTCGGGGAAAGAGCCAGTGACATAAACAGCCGTAGGAGTTCCTAATGTTTCAGTGGACATGTCTACCGTGAAGGTGACCTGTGTTGAAGCTTGAGCAGCCAGAGCCGCGACGAGCGACATTCCCACGCTGAACCAGCGGCGGGAGAGCCAATGTTGAAGGATTGTTTTCATAGCATGTTTTTGGGGAGCGAATTGCTTAGTTTTTTACACATCGTTTCGGTGAACAATTGCATTATCAGCCAACTAAGAATTTTTGTCCACCGCATGTTTGTGCGGTGAAACCGGTGCCGCCTGAAGGCAGCAGAAACCCCGGTGTTTTCAGGGTTTTTGAGCTTTATGGGCGCGAACCGAAGCGAGGTATTCCTGTGCAATCTGGTTGTCCGGCTCAATCTTGAGCGCATTCTGGAAACACGCAATGGCATCATCCAGCCGGTTGAAACGCACCAGCAGCACCCCCAGATTCAAATGACTGATGACATGACGGGGATTGATTTTGAGCACCTCGGCGTATTCGCGGATGGCCTCTTCGGGCTGATTGGCGGCCACGAGTTCGCCCGCGAGTTCAAAATGCGCCTCCCATAAATCCGGACTCATCTGGATGGCACGCCGGTAATGTTCAATCGCCTCGGAATGCCGGTTGAGTTTGGCCAGCATCTGGCCGGTATAACAAACATAGGACGATTCCTGCGGACGCAAGCGTGCCGCGCGCTCCATGTATTCCAGCGCCGGCGCAAACTTCTGTTGAGCCGCCAGGACGGAGCCCAGTTCGAACCAGCCATCGGGCAGGCTGGGGCGCAGGGGTACGGCCTGTTCGAGGAACGGCTCGCCCTGCTCCGGTTTCCCTTGCTCGCCGAGCAGCCGGCCCAGTTGCAGGCAGGCGTAAAAATGATTCGGCACCAGTTCACACATCTTGCGATAAGCTGCAATGGCGCCCTGCGGGTCATGGATCGCTTCAAGAAAATTGGCCAGGCCTTCATAAATATAATGATCCGTCGGCGCGCGCTCCAACGCGGCGGTGAACTCCTCGCGCACGCGCTGGACAGCTTCGGGTTGTGCCTGTTCCTGACGAAGGTTCAATTCTTCGGCGCGCACTTGCTGGAGCCGTCCGGCATTATTAAACTGTGTGCTTAACGGGGGCGATCCCATCCGCCGGATCACCGACTGCAACACAAACTGCCGGTTCCAAATGGACAAGCCTAGCGCGCGGTCGCAGGTTTCCTGCGATGCCCAGTTCGTTGTGGCCGGCGCATTTCCCGCCGCCGACAACCATTGCCCAACCTGTTCCGCCCAGATTTTTCCCAGACGGTAATTGCCATCGAAATTGAAATGCACATGCTCGAAAAATGTTTCATCCCCTGCGATGCGCGCCGGGCTGGCTTGTGCCAAGGCTTGTTCGGCGTCACAAAGAACCAGCCGGTCGCTGGCGCGTTGTTGCGCGACTCGTCGGATGGCAGTGTTGATCCGCGTGTCGGCGCGGAACGGCAGCGCGTCCGTATCGCACGCGATTTGAAACTGCTCCTGTGCCGCAGCATTGGTCAGTTCCAGCTCGCACTGGGCGAGGCGGAAATGCGCCTCGGCAAATTGCGGTTCCAGCTTGGTGGCCTGAGTGAACAGACCGGCTGCCGCCGGAAAATTGCTTTGCGACTGCAACGATTTCGCCTCGGCAAAAATCTGTTCAAAGCGCTGCCCGTCCGCTGAAGACAGGTGGCTGTTGGTCAGTGAAGCAAACGGTGGAGAGTCTTTGAGGTTCACCGAGACCGTGTTCAGAATGACTTTCACGCCGGAATTTACCCCTGCATCAACGATGTCACGCAAGTTAGCCTCGAAATTCCGATAGACCGTCTCCTTGTGCGGATCATCGGGCGCGATGCGGTTTTCGAGGAACATCTCCATGCCGCTCCAGGAGGTGTTCTTCGGTTTGCCGCCAAGTTTGCGCAGCCCGGAAACCAGCAATTGTCCCACGCGCGTCTGCTGGATGGCGAGATTAAACTGGACCGCACTGCGTGGCAGCGCCTGTGCGCCAAACACGGTTGCCACTCCAAACGGCCCGACCATTTCGTTGTTGCCCATGTAGACAATCCAGAAGTCGCCATCATGCCGGGCGCACTCGCACGCGATGGGCAGGATGACGTGCGAATTGATGGCCGTGATGCCAAGGTTGATCGCCTCGAATTTTTCCCCGGGGAATCGCTGGCGCAACAGCACCTCCAGATAGCGACTCGCGCCATAGGCTGGTTGCGGATCACCCATCGCGGCGGATTCGCCAAAAATAAAAAGGCGAACCGTATCCGGCGGTTTTGTCGCCGGAACTGCGAACGGATCAGGCCAGCGCGCCAGTTGCGGTGGAAAGAATCTCAGGCTGAAATTTTCATTGTTGACCAGATAATCCTTTCCGCCAACGTGGATTTTTTTAAAGAAGTCGGTTGCATATCCGTAACCTGCCAACCGTAAAGCAGCTTCCAGTCCGCCCAGCAACAGCAGCGGCACGATGACCGAGGCGATAAAACGGAACAGCCATTTGCGGCCGGCCGACAGCGGAGCCGCCGGCTCGCCCGGGACTGTTTTGCCAGACGGGGCTTTTCTTTCCGGTTTGCGTCCGGCTTTGGATTTGTTCGGGCGTTGTTTCAAGATTTGAGTTTCAAAAAAGCCGGTCCAATGGATTGCCATCTCTGGCTTGATGCCAGTAAGTCGCCGCGTTGTGCGGACGCTTGAGTTGCAACGGATCTTTGCCCATCAACCACAGCACCCATCCGACCGGCGTCAGGATGAAAATAAAAAATATCGCCAGCACGCAGCGCCCGATGAACTGGCTGGAATAAAATCCCAGCCGCAACGAGAGCCGATACCAGCCCCGGAACCAGGGCGGTTGCAGCACCGCGCAGATGGCCACGAGGCCGAGCAACGCGAGCATGGCACACCAAAAATTCACCGGCAGATGCCGCCGCCAGCGCAGGACCGAACTTAAAATCGCCAGCCCCAGCGTGGTCAATAGCGCGGACTTGCGCCATTCTTTCGGGTCTTCTTTGAAGTTTAATTTCATTTCAATCGGCCTGCGGCAAAATGCGCCGCTGGATTTTTTGCTGCGGTTGCGCGGTGCGTTCGATCACAAAACTGCCCATGATGAGATAGTCCATTTCCGTGTTCATGAAGCAGCGATACGCGTCATCGGGCGTGCAAACAATTGGTTCGCCGCGCACATTAAACGACGTGTTCACCAGCACGCCACAACCGGTCGCGCGTTCGAAGCGCAGCAGCAAATCGTAGAGCAGCGGATTGCCCGCGCGCGACACCGTTTGAATCCGCGCCGAATAATCCACATGTGTGATCGCCGGCAAAGTGGAGCGTTCGGCTTTCAGCAAATCAAGGCCGGTCACGTTCGCCGGCAAAGGTTTTCGCAACTCTTTTTTGACCGGTGCCACGAGCAACATGTAGGGCGACTCGACGTCCAATTCAAAATAATCCGCCACGCGCTCGCGGCGGACGATGGGCGCGAAAGGCCGGAACGATTCGCGAAACTTGACCTTCAAATTCATCACCGACTGCATTTTCGGCGAGCGGGCGTCGCCAAGAATTGACCGGCTGCCGAGCGCGCGCGGGCCAAACTCCATCCGCCCTTGAAACCAGCCGATGACTTTTTCTGTTTTTAATAATTCAACGGTAAAATCAAGCACCGCGGCATTTTCCAGTTTTTGAAAAACCGCGCCGTGCGCGCGAAGCGCGGCCTCGATTTCCTCATCCGAATATTCCGGGCCGAGCAACGAGGCCTGCATGGAATCGGTGGGGGAAACGACCCGCGGTGGCGCTTCTTTGTGCAAATGCCACGCGGCCAGGGCTGCCCCCAGCGCGCCGCCGGCGTCCCCGGCGGCGGGCTGGATCCAAATTCGCTCAAAAATCTTTTCACGGAGAATAAGCCCGTTCGCGACGCAGTTGAGCGCGACGCCGCCCGCCAGGCAGAGATTTTTCAAGCCGGTCACTTCGCGGGCGTGCCGGGCGAGCCGCAGCATGATTTCCTCCGTGACCAACTGGA
>Ga0187891_1003552_pt1 | contig 10791 bp, 9 predicted proteins | sample June2016WEW_21_4_FD_132990 | JGI IMG/M metagenome (GOLD analysis project Ga0187891, IMG submission 132990) | Peatland microbial communities from SPRUCE experiment site at the Marcell Experimental Forest, Minnesota, USA - June2016WEW_21_40 | ecosystem: Environmental > Terrestrial > Soil > Wetlands...
ATGCCGTCTGAGTTAGTGGCTTTTTTAACGGCTTCGGAAATTTGTTTGGTAACTGAATGGATTTTGCTCAGTTGGTCTTCTGGAATGTCGAAGATGTCAACATAATGGTTTTTTGGAATCACAAGCGTGTGAGCTTTGTTTAATGGTCGTATATCAAGGAAAGCCATCACCGCGTCATCTTCGTAAACGATGCTTGCCGGAGCTTGTCTGCGGACTATTTTGCAGAATATGCAGGATTCATCAAAGGTCAAACTGGGTCACCTTGAACCTAACGCTAGGCGTGCGGTTTATATGTTAAGTCATCTTCATATTTCTTTCACCTAAACAGAGGTTAAAAAAATGACTGAGTTAGAAGATAAAGTCCGCGTAGAAGTAGGCAAAGTGCAGGATCCAGAAACGGGACAAACATTCGAAGAAATGCAAATGATCCAAAGTGTGAAAGAAACCGAACCTAGCACAGTCACCGTAGAATTCATACCGACCAGCCCCTTCTGTCCCATCGCGTTCAAGCTTGCAGCAGACATTAAAACTGCAGCGAAATCGGTTCCAGGCATAAAAAAAGCAGTCGTTTATTGTCGCGGCCACGCAATGGAACAGCAAATCAACGAAATGACCAACAAATAGTAAACACTTTCCAGTTTTCTTTTTCCAATTTTTAAGCTGAACTCCCGAGGCTTAACTGAACAGCTGCAGGAATAGAGAGCCCAAAGTGTTAGCTAGCTAATTACCATTAACCCTTTTAAAATGAAAAAGTTGGTTTTATCTTGCGTAGCTGCATCTTCCGCTGCGGTGTGAACCCTCAGCATCCAGTGATTCATTGTATTCGCGGAAGCCTGTGTGAAGCTTCGCCCTGATTTCAAGGCGCATTCTTGAAATGTTTTTCGCCCAACCCTTCATCATCATGACCATCTTGACGAGGTTCATTTGCCTGGCAATCGCCAAGAAAGCAACCATGCCGATTGAAGCAAACAAAACCGTTAGTGGACTAATGGTAGCTGCCAGCAAACCTGCCGTGGCAACCAAGGCAACATAAATTATGCTTCTCAACTTTCTCATATTAGTCACCAAGGATTGTATAGGCTGCATGTTGCTTAAAGGTTTTTTTATGAATCAAAAAACCACTTAACAAGCACTTAGAAGGATAAATAAGAGGCTTGGTTGGGGTTAATGCGGGGAAATAGGGGTTTTGAAGGACTATTGCTATTTCATTCTGGTGAAAGCCCACGTTCCAACAATAACCATGATTCCATCGAACAAGGCGATAACTCCAACGTCAACCCATAAAGATTGGACCTGAAGAGGTGCCCATGAATTTCCCAATATGACATGGCGTAGTGCATCGACACCGTAAGTCAATGGGTTCCACGCGGCTACGTCGGTTAACCATGTTGGGAGGCCGCCTCCTTTAAGCGGGAACAATGCGCCGCTTAGGAAGAATAGGGGTAGGTTAACGAATGTTTGGATTGCGCCGAAGCCTTCAAGGTTACTCATGAAGCTTGCAATTGTTAATCCGATGCTTACTAAGCCAAAGGAGACAAGCATCAAGATGGGCAGCGCATAGAGAAGAGTGATTGGGTTTATTGGGATGCCTATGGCTAAACCGATGACAAAAACTATTATGCCCTGCAAGAAAGCGTCTGTGCTGTCGCCGACCATTTTTCCAAGAAAAATTGTCAATCTGGAAACGGGTGAAACAAGAATTTCTTTCATGAACCCGAATTCTTTGTCCCAAATGACGTTTATGCCCATGAACATGGCGGTGAAAAGAATTGTTTGCCCTATTATTCCGGGGAGAAGAAACTGCTTAAAATTCAGGTCCGATGGCAACGAACCTATAAAACGTGTGGCAAAGGCAGCGGCGAAAATGATAAGCCACAGTATAGGCTGAACGAAACTGGTTACCAGCCTCGTCCTGTCCCTGACGAACCGCTTGATTTCTCTTAGCCAAAGACTGTAGAACCCTCGGATTTCACTCATTTGATTTGTCTCCTGCGGGCTGCGGCTATACCGTGCAGTTCTTTGGTTGTGTCTTCCCGAATATTTCTGCCCGTGTAATGGAGAAAAACGTCTTCGAGGTTTGGTTCACGTAAAAGCACGGATTCCACGTAGATGTTGTTTTGGGTTGCTAACTCCATGATTCTGGGCATCACGGCTTTTCCGTTGCGCACTGTTACTTCAAGTGCGCCGTCAACGATTATTTTTTGGTTGAAGCCTAACGATTTAGTTACAAGCTCCGATAAAGCATCAACGTTGTTTGCTCTAACAACCACGACGTCTCCTTCAAGCGTCTCCTTAAGTTTGGACGGAGAATCTAAAATTACAATTTTGCCGTAATCCATGATTGCGATGCGGTCTGAAAGCCTGTCTGCCTCGTCCATATAGTGAGTGGTTAAAACAACTGTTATGTCATGTGCCTTTTTTAAGTCTCGGATGTACTTCCAAATGTGGTCTCTTGTCTGCGGATCCAATCCAACAGTGGGTTCATCTAAAAACAGCACTTTGGGATAATGAATCAAACCGCGTCCCAACTCGAGCCTGCGCCGCATGCCGCCTGAGTAGGTGCGCAGCAAATCATCGGCTCTATCTTCTAACTCAACAAGCTTAAGAATGCGGTCTACACGTTCACTCTGTTCTACTGCTGGAACCCCATACAAGTTAGCATGCATGTAGAGGTTTTCTCGGCCAGTTAGCCTATCGTCGATGCTTGGGTCTTGAAAAACGATGCCGATTGACTTGCGCACTTTGTTTGCTTCCTTCACAATGTCAAAACCGTTGACCGTTGCAGTTCCCGAAGTTGGCTTAAGTATCGTGCAGAGCATCGAGATGGTTGTGGTTTTTCCGGCTCCGTTGGGTCCAAGCAGCCCGAAGATTTCGCCAGGTTCCACCGTTAAATCTACTTTATCCACTGCCTTAAGTGAACCGTAGGCTTTTGTCAATTGGTGAGTTTCAATGATATGAGGCATTTTTTTGATTTCTCTTCCAGCAATTCAGAAGCAAGTTAGATTTAAGGATATTTCCATCAAAAGTTATTACACAGTGAAAATGGTGGCTTTTCTAAAACGAAATCAACTCAAAGTTGGCTAGCACTCCGATACAGCGAGAGAATGAGCTAACAGCTTGAACAATTATTTTTTGTTTTTCTTTGTTTTGTCTCTAGTTTTGGTGCTATTACTGTTTGATAAAACAACATCAGCTGGTATGCCATTTTTTGTTCAGGTTGCTTTGGGTTGCTTTTTTGAAGCAAAGCTTAAATTATTTGCAGGTTACGGTTAGGAATGTAGCAGAACATAGCGAAATGTAGCAGAACATAGCGAAATGTAGCAGAACATAGCGAAATGTAGCAGAATGTATTTTTGTGTCTTCTAATGTCTTCCCGTGATGTTTTTGGCATCCGTAATTGCTGCGTTTTTTGTTCTTTGTGTTTTGGGATGCTTTTTTGAAACAAGCTTTAAATCAAAGTTAGGCTACGGTTAAAAACGGTTAGCAATGGTTAATAGTGGTTAATAATGGTTTAAAATGGCTGATTTTGGTTGTAAAGGTTTATGCCACTAACATGTTCAGTAACTTCAAAGCAGTTATAGGCAAGGGAAAACAAATACAAATCCCTACAGTCATCTGATGGGAATTCAAATTAGAATCACCCAACGCCTGACAATGTCCGTCCGATGTTCAACCTGAGAATCTAAGAAACCTTCTATACAAAAATGAACAAAGACGGACGAATAACAATCCAAAAAATAAATGCAGAACTATTATATGAATTTAGGGACAGAGCCGTTTTTCTTTTTTAATTTTTTGGAAACTATAATTGATGGTGGGATAATGCAGTTGAGCATGAGAGGACGCATTAGCCTTAAATACAAAGGCTTTTCTATTTGCAGTCGGTGGCAACGTTGAGCGCGTACAGTCCATACACCCAATACGCGGTGGAAATTAAAGACGTAACAAAACGCTACAATCAAATAGTAGCAGTAAACAACCTAAATTTAACCATAGGTGCGGGTGAAATCTTCGGTCTTTTGGGCCCTAACGGTTCAGGAAAATCCACTACCCTCAAAATGCTGATGGGTTTAGTTCAGCCTACTGCGGGTTCAATTACCGTTTTAGGATTAGACGCTCAAAAGCAGCCGGTGGAAGTTAAGCGGCTGGTCGGTTACGTTCCGGAGTCCCCTAACATTTACGAGTTTTTAACCGGCATCGAGTACTTGGATTTCATCGCTGACATTTACAGTGTGCCCACCGCTGAGAAGAAGCAGCGGATAACCGAGTACCTTAAAGCCATGCAGCTTGAGGGACGCGAAGGCGACATGATAAACAGTTACTCCGACGGCATGAAAAAGAAAATCAGTTTAATCTCCGCTTTTCTGCATAAACCTAAACTCTTAATCCTTGACGAGCCGCTAAACGCGCTGGATCCTCGCTCAGCAAGAATAGTTAAAGATTTTCTGATTGAACTCAAAGGGCAAGGCGTCACCACCATAATGTCAACCCACGTGCTTGAAATCGCCGAGGCAATATGCGACCGCATCGGCATAATGTATCAGGGGCAGCTGCTGGCGCTGGGCAACATGGATGAACTAAGAAAAACTGCAAGATTGCCTGGTTCAGGTTTGGAGGATGTTTTCCTCAAGTTGACGGGTACGGAAGATTTGAGAGCTGTCGTTGAGGAACTCATGAAATGAACTGGAAGAACGTCCTCTACCTTCTTAGGGTTGAACGTAAATCCGGCAGGCTAATCAGAGGAATAAAATCTACTAACTACAGCGAAAACCCCTTCATCGCGTATTGGCCTTACTGGGTAGCGGCGGTACTGGGGGTAATAGGCGGTTTAATTGCAGGTTTTTATGCTCACGCATTCTATGCATCTGCGGCTTCAGCTGGGGTTAAGCCTTTAAGTGTGGTGGCGCTCGGTTTCTTCTCGGTTTTGCCGACTCTCGTTCTGGGCGTCGGCATAGTGTTTAGTTTTTTCCAGCAGATTCAGGTGGTTGGAAAGATTTCAGGTCAGGTGATGTATTGGCTGCCGGTAACTTGGCAGGAGCATACTTTAGCCTCAATCTTAGCTAACTTGCTAGGCTGGCCAGCTGCAGTTGTTACTGGACTAAGCACGGGACTTATTACTTTTGCAGCGTTCAACGGGTTAATCCCTCAAGCCCTCTTAACGATAGTTATTCTGTTTGCCGCAGCCTTCTTGGCTAGCTCGATAACGGAAATCCTGAGAGTATTGCAAGTGCGTTTTACAGGTGCGGTCTATAAATCAAGCGGAAGAGCAGCCATATGGTTGCGGCTCATAGGCTCGTTGCTGATCATCGTAGTATTCTACATCATCTACTTTTACGCAGTCTCAGGAACCAGCACCTTCATAACAAGCTTAACTGCCGCCCAAAGCGGAGCTTGGTACGTGCCTTTTGTTTGGCCCGCCCTGATAATTTCATACATTGGTAAAGACCTGTATTTACAGAGCCTCCTGTTCATAGCATTATCCGCCTTTCTCATAGCAGGCTTGTATTATCTTGCAGTGGAATTGAACATGCGGTTTGGACTCTATGAGCCGCCGGCTATAACGCTGCAGAAAAGCGGCGTTTACGCACCGAAAACCGGTATTTTGGGTAAACTCGGCTTTTCAAGTGTTGAAGCAGCTTTAATTCGCAAGGATCTACGGGCATTTACTAGACGAAGAGAACTAATGGGCGTCTACTTTATGCCTATCATCATAGTTATAATTTCGATTTTCTACTCATTTGGAATAACCAGTGGATCATCCTCAGACATTACACTGTGGTCCGGCGTTATTTTTCTGGTGCCTGCCAGCGGCATGGCTTCGCTGTTAGGGCAGGTTTTGATCGGAGAGGAAGGGCAGGCGATGTGGCGGATTTATGCTTCGCCGATTTCACCCAAGAACTTGGTGAAAAGCAAGTTTTTCTTAGTCATCATCTTCTCACTTATTATTTTACTAGCAACTGGGGCTGTAGGCATAGTAGTTTTCCATCCGAGCATACGAAAGGCAATCATAGCTATGGTTGAATCCTTCTTTATGGCGGTGGCTGTTGCATCAGCTTCACTTCAAGTCGGTTTCAGAGGCCCAGACTTTTCAGGATCTCGGAGAGCCAGAATGGTGCGTCAAGAATGGTCGCTGATAGGTACGGCTCTTGCCGCTGTCGTCGGAGCCGTTGTTTTTGCGCCAGTATTAGCACAATATGCCTTTGCGTTACTTTCCAAGACGTCCGTCAGCACATTAAACTATGCCATCGGCGTTGCAGCAAGCGCCGCAATTTCCCTCATTATCACGGCTATCTTCTACAAAATGAACATCAGCAGTGCAGAAGAACTATTAAAAAAAGCCGAGATCTAACGCGCAAAAATAACTTTTACATGAAGATAAGGTTAATTTTCTGTTACTCTTTTTTTGTGGTCTCTTGCGCTGGGTTTTTTTGTTCTGAGGTTTTTTCGAGGGTTTGTGACCAGTTGGTGAAGCAGTCCCACAGGAGGCTTGATTCGGTTCGGTCTTGGCTTTTGCTCATTGCGTCGCCTTGAGGTACTTATTGAAAAACGCCAGAGTCATCGCCCATGCATCTTCAGCTGCGGCTTTGTTGTAGACGGGTCTTTTCTCGTTGAAGAAGGCGTGCTGTGCCCCTTGGTAGATTTTCATTTGGAAAGTTTTCTTGTACTTAACCATGCTCTCCACTAAAGCGGGAACGCTGCCAGTTATTCTTAGGTCCTCTCCAGCGTAGATACCAAAAACGGGCCCGCTAATTTTTTCAACCGCTTCGAGTGGTCTTGGGTTTGCGCCATAAAAAGGAACCGCAGCTTTGAATGGGTACATGGTTGCAAGCTGATATGATAATCCGCCGCCGAGGCAGAACCCTGTGATTCCGAGGTTTTCTGGGTCTACGGTTTCTAAGGTTTTGACGTAGTTTATGCAGCAGAGCAGGTCTTGAGCCATGGTTTTTTCGGCTTCTTCGCGACCTGTAAAGAAAAAGCTGATTATTTTCTGGTCGTTTTCGGGCAGCGTCTTCATTAAGCTCTGGATTGCGTTTGGGTCGCCGCGTTTCTCGGGGGGAATCTGCCAAATTTGCATCATGGCTTTCTCGATGGCTTGTTCTGTTAGGTCTTTGTGTCGACTGAAAAGATGCGGGGCTACGGCGGCGAAGCCTTGTTCAGCATACCTGTTTGCGACGCCCCTAATCTGCTCGTTGAGGCCCCAGGCTTCGTGGACAACGATGATGGCGGGCTGCCGACCGACAGTTTCAGGAGTGGCGACATACGCTGTCATGTCAGAGCCGTCAAAACACTTTATCGTTACAGTTTGACTTGAGAGCTTCATTTTAGATCTTATAAACATCTCGTGAAATATTATTTAACCGTTCTGCCACCGCACACCGCACGCCAACTTGTCCACAAAACGTGGACATTGATTTTTATGTTGGCAAGTTTTTGGTTATCCGTCGAGAATTTGGTAAGGATTTGAGTAAGAATCTGGAAAATATTAATACTCTTCCTCACCGAAAGATTCGGAAACATGAAATAACAAAGGCGCCATAAAGAACGAAGCAACTTCAATTAAGAAAAATTCTGGCATTAATTCTACTTATATTTATCGTTGCCGGCAGCATAAGCGCAGTTGTGATTTTGAGCAAAAAATCTTCTTCGCCTCCCATACCACATACCGTTCAGATAGTTAACGGGACAGCCAACGTAAACGCTAGTGCATATGTAGATTACCAGTTTGTTATTCCGCCTGATTCGTCAAGTATTCATGTGTCAGGAACGTTTACAGTTCAAGGCGGCAGCGGCATAATAGTTTACATTTTTGACAGCACCAACTTTGACAATTACGCAAGCGGAGCTTACTTCGGGGCTCTCTACCAGAGCTCGCAAACCACAGCCGCCGCAATCAGCTCCAACCTCTACTCAAACGGAACCTACTACCTCGTGCTTGACAACACACTCTCCACCATTACTCAAACAGTGAATATGCAAGCGAACGTTACTTACTACACACCTTAAAGAAAAAGAATTTTTATCATGGTTTCTGGACTAAGCCCGCATTTTTTAGTTCAGGTTTCTTGTCTTAGTTTAACGCGGGTGTTTGATCTCTTTTGGCTTTCCTAAATACCAGTACAGTGCTCCTAAAACGGTTCCCACGATTGCCACGGCAGCCACTGACCCATAAACTGCCTGAAGCAAACTTGACTGCGTATTAGAGCTGTGAGGGGAAGTGGCGGTTGTGAATACGATGGATATTTGGTGTGTGCTGAAATGGGTTGTGTACCATACGTAGTAGTTGTTGCTGTCTTGGGTGAACCCTTGGTTTAGAGCGGGTTGACCGTCGATGTAGATTGTCGGAGTGGTTCCGTAGGGCACGGCGCTTTTGGGGATGGTTATGTTGCCAAAGCCTACTGTGCCGCTTTCGCCTGTCACGATGAAAGATAATGTTGTTGTTGTGGCAGACTGGTTTGATGCAATTGAGATATTGGACATCTGAGAGCTGGTTATGTTTCCACTGATTGCAAAGTTGACCTTTGCGCCATTATCAGTCGTTGCAGGAACAGTTGTTGCCAACGGCGTTGGAGTTGGTGTAGGTGTAGTTGTGTTGCCAGGGCTTGGTGCAGGTGTTGAAGTCGGTGTAGCTGTGCTCGTAGTTGTGCTTATCACCGAAATTGTACCGCTTACGTTATTTGTTACGTAGGCGTATTCTCCGTTGGGTGTTATAGCCACACTATCAGGTAAGCTTCCAACGGTTACAGTCGCTGTAACCGCATTCGTAGCCGTGTTTATAATCGACACTGTGCCGACGGGGTCGTTATTTGTAACGTAGGCGTACGCGCCGTCAGGTGTTATGGCAACGCAGCGAGGATAGTTTCCAACGGTTATTGTGGCTGTCACCGTGTTCGTGGCTGTGTTTATCACCGAAACCGTATTGCCGCCTTCATTTGTTACGTAGGCGTATTCGCCGTTGGGTGTTACAGCCACACTCCAAGGGTAGGTTCCCACGGTTATCGTCGCCGTTACCGTGTTCGTGGTTGTGTTTATCACCGAAACGGTACCGCTAGAAGCGTCATTTGTAACGTAGGCATATGCGCCGTCGGGTGTTATAGCTACACCGTAAGGACCGCTTCCAACGGGCACAGTTGCCGCTACCGTGTTCGTAGCTGTATTTATCACCGAGACCGAATTGCTGAATACATTTGTTATGTAGGCGTATTCGCCGTTGGGTGTTACAGCGACACCGGAAGGCACATTGAAACCATTTATCGTCGCCGTCACCGTATTCGTAGCAGTGCTAATAACCGAAACCGTACCGCTACTGGCATTTACAATACCGCCATTTGTAACGCCTTCATTTGTCACGTAGGCGTATTCGCCGTTGGGTGTTACAGCCACATCCTGAGCACGGCTGAAACCATTTATCGTCGCCGTCACTGTGTTCGTAGCTGTGCTGATCACCGAGACCGAAGTGGCGTTGCCATCTGTCACATAGACATATGCACTGTTAGGCGTTACAGCCACACTCCAAGGAACGCTCAAACCGGTTATCGTTGCAATCACAGCTATACCCAAATGAGTTGGCGGAATAGGTGTTGGTGATGGAGACGGGGTTGATGTTGACGGTGGAGGCAGGGTAGCGGAATCTGGAATTATTGAGACTGTGCTGGCGTACCAATTGCTTATGAACATATCGCCCTTGCCAGCATCATATGTAAAGCCAGATGGACTTTGCATGGTTACAGTTGAAATCAGTGAATCACTTGTATCAGATATGAAATAAACCATGTTGGTAGAGGCGCCACCAGTGCCTACGAATATTTCGCCCTGACCCGAATCATATCCTAAGTAAAAAGCGTTGGATCCAACAGGTACAGTAGCAACCACTGTATTACTACTTCCTGATATGACTTCGACGGAAGCGGCATTGCTGCTGGCTGCAAATATCTCGTCCTTCGCTGAGTCGTAAACTAACCCGCCGTCGCCGTAACCTGCAGGAATGTTGGCGATCACGGTGTTGGTGCTGTCTGATATGACTGAAACCGAGTTGGGCGTATGGGTGCTGTTATTGGTTATGACTAGGTTGGTTACGTAGATATCGCCGTTGGCGCTATCGTAAGCTATCCCGGAAGGGTCGTATCCAACAGGAATTGTTGCTACCACGGTGTTGCTGGTATCTGAAATGACTGAGACAGTGCTGTTAAGAAAATTGGCTGTGAATATTTCGCTTTTGCCAGAATCATAAGCTATAGCCATGATTTCGGCGCCTACAGGCACGGTTGCAACCACACTATTACTGGTATCCGATATCACATAGACAGCACCGGAGGCTGCATAATTGGCCGCGAATATTTCGCCTTTGCCCGAATCATAAACGATAGAGCTGGGTGAACTTGGAAGGCTTATAGTTGCAACCACGCTTTTAGTGCTGTCCGATATTACCGAGACCGAGCTGGAGGCAGCATTGGCTACAAATATCTCGCCCTTCGCAGGGTCATAAGCTAACCCCTCCGGTTCGCTTCCCACTGGAATTGCAGTGGTTATTACTCCAACGGCGTGGACCGTGTTGGCTGTTGACATGGCGAAAACTATGGTGAATAAAATTAGGATAGCTGAGATTTTCTTTAGATTCTTCATAAAGATTCGTCAGCTTCAATTATTTTATCTTCAATTATCTTGTAAGCTTTCGCAACCTTATTCATGCTGATTTCACTTCTCTGCTTGTGTTTCTTGAACAACGGCTGAATTTTTTTTTCATTTGTTTCCAATTATTGCTTGGTTGTTAAAGCGATAAAAGGTTTTTTGTAC
>Ga0187891_1003554_pt1 | contig 10781 bp, 12 predicted proteins | sample June2016WEW_21_4_FD_132990 | JGI IMG/M metagenome (GOLD analysis project Ga0187891, IMG submission 132990) | Peatland microbial communities from SPRUCE experiment site at the Marcell Experimental Forest, Minnesota, USA - June2016WEW_21_40 | ecosystem: Environmental > Terrestrial > Soil >...
ATGATTTGTGATTGGTGTGGAAGGAAGTATTCGGAAACTTTGCAGACCAAAGAGGTTTTCCACTTGCTTGAAGGTTATGCACTCAGCCCAGTTATTTGTGACGAGTGTTACAGCAAATTAAAGGAGCATCATCCTCTACTTAGAGGCAAAAGAATTCAAAAACCATTAAGCCATTAATTATGCTTAACTTCTTTCATATGCAGTTTTCACCCTGTGCAGATTTAAGACTTATCATGGATTGATGAAAACTTTCACTACACGTGGAACAGAATCTAGGTAATGCAAAAGCGTAATAGCTGAACCTAAGTAACTAATCACTTCAAAGGTTAAAGAAATGGTAAAACTTGATTCTGAGGGTAATATTTCAGTTGGAAATGAAACAATTCATTATAAATGGTATCGTTGTGGGCTACTTACAAGGTCTAATCTGACAGGCAGTTATCACTATTGTATTGAAACAACTTATAATAGAGAGTTAATTTCAATAGATGATTATTGCAACGGCTTAGAATATGCTAAAACATTGCTAGAAGAAGCCATTTTAAGAAGACAAAAAACTTGAAAAGAGCATTTTGCTTGAGTAAAGTTTACACTAAACCCTCTTCTATAGAAAATATAGGTTTTACATATCAATGTCTCTTTATGACACGTCTTCGCATTATGGAAAGACAGAAATCCATCTCTGCATAAATTGGTTATGGAGAAGGGTTTGTGAGTAAAAGCAGATTTTTTGAATCATCAAATCGTGGAAGCTGCATTTACAAAAGCAGCAGTACTTTTGGAGTCAATGTTCCCTTAACATTTGGAAAAGAGATAGATATTACTAAGACTTCTACTGGAATGAATGTGATATGGCAAACTTTGAAAGATTAAGTAATAGAGTTCTTATTAGAACCTGCTCTTGTGGCATTGTATTTGAAACGTATGATCCAAAAAAAATGTACCATTCAAACAAGTGTAGGCAAATTTATGTTAGTAAAAAATGTGAAGCGATGATAATGCAAAAAAGGAAACTAAATCAAAAGAAGCTAAAAGAGCGTGCGCTGAGTGAAAAAGAGAAAGAAACTATATTTTTTTAATGAAAGAAACTTTACTAATTGATTAGTGCCCAAGAGATTTTAAAATTACATAACCGTTCTGTTCGCTCATTGTTAAGTTGTTCCTTTTAATTATGCTTTTCAGGATGTCTCTTGAACAGCGATCTAATTCACATTTCATTTTTATCTCATAACCGCCAGTAAATATGTGAGATACCTGCGAGCCTTCCAAGGAAACATTGCTTGCAGTCCCTGATTTTTTACAGGCATCATAAAACTCGTGTAGTACAGCGAAGGCTTCTATTTTATTCATAAGTATTGCTACATCTCTAACAAGTTGTACTAATAATTTGTGCAGAACTCTGAGACGCCAAGGCATATTATAGGAAAACACTAAGACAGTAAAGTTTTCTCTAAACTTTCTTCTATTTCTAATACAATGTTTCCAAAGGCTTTCATGTCTTGCCAAGTTATACCTAGTAAATTAAGATAAGAGTAGAGTTTCCAGCTTGCTATTGCCTTCTAACACTCTGCTCTTAAAATCACCAATGTTTTTCTTGAGGTAGTGTCTTACAAACACTGATTTGGGTACTCTGCCTTGCAGTAAGTCTATCTCTTCGCTCATTAAGCCATTTCTAGCCATAAAGCTGCTGTAGGAACTCTTTAGTTCCTTAAATCGCTGATTAAATCCATTATGCACAAGTCTTTTCCTAAAGAAGCATACGCACGTGGAGTTTTTGGGCTTTCTTGATGAAGTTTATGAGAAGTGGGGGCAAGGCAAAGAGTTGCATATTGTGATGGATAATTTTAGTGCTCACAGAACTCTGGAAGTTATCCGGTGGGTTGAGAAGCATAAGTCTTTTCATTTTCATTTTACTCCGACTCGTGCCTCATGGCTCAATCAGGTAGAGTTGTGGTTTAGCATTCTATCAAGGCAGTTGTTATTCAAGCAAGAGTTTGAATTAGTGCCGAATCTTACTAGACAGCTTTTAGCTTACATTGAGGAATATGACAAAACTGCCAAGCCATTCGCATGGACATATAAAGGCGAACCGTTAAAAATTAATTAAGGATTTATAGAGACTAAGCACTAATTTGAATTACCATCTGATGAGTGTGGGGATTTGTATTCGGTTTCCTTTGCCTATGGCTACTTTGAAGTTTACTGAATGTGTTTGTGGAAGAAACCTTTTCCAACCAAATACAACCATTTTAAACCAGACCTAACCAGTATTAACCATTACTAACCATTTTTAACCGTAGCCTAACGTTGATTTAAGGCTTGTTCCAAAAAAGCAACCCAAAACACAAAGAAAAAAAATTGGCAAGAACTAAACACTAAAGATCCACACGCCCACGCCTCCAAAAATCTAATCAGCAAACTTTTCTTTACTTTCCTTTACTTTCTGTTACATTCAGTTACATTCCTTTACTCAACCTGCAAACAAAATCAAGCCTAAATTAAAAAAGCAACCCAAAACAAACCCAGCAAAAAACCGACGCAACCGCGCCTGCCGCTTTCGCTGACGCTGTTTGATGAAAGAAAACGGCGGATCTGACGTTGAAATCATGGTTGTTTGATGGAATGGTATATCTTACTCTACGTATGGATACTAGGTTGGTTGAGTCGGAAGATGGGTTTAGGAAAGGAAGCGCGCAAGGTTCCTAATAGCCGCATAAAAATCTTAACAAAAGACGCTAAACAGATGGTTAACGGACCCTACTACTGCCCCAAATGTCGAAAGGAAATGTTGCAGATTTTAGCGATTGTAAACAAAAAAGAAGTCTACGCCGTCTGTAAATGCGGACTTGAATGGCAACTGACGTACGCACCAGTTTTTCAACCCATAGATTACTACAACAAGTTCAGAGACGCCTGGAAAAAACAAAGCTACGGCATAATCAAACAAAAATAAGCTCTGACGCAGCCACCATCATATTTTAAGTTCTCGCTCGCCCACCAGCCTATCGAAGCAAAAACAGCATCCGAACAAATCAGCTATAAGCAGGAACCATCCCTATATGGAAAAGGATGCAGAATTTGACTGAAGAAAAACTCGAGTTCACTCGCCCGCTGCTTGTTTTAGGAAATCTGGGGCTTTTAGCCTGGGTTTTTCTGGCGTTTTTCGCCGTTTTGTTTTACAATCAGATTTACGGTTGGTTATACTTGATTTTAGAAGCCATTTTGACCTATCTTATCCTGCGCAGACTCGGGTGCAGCAGCTGCTACAAATGCAAAACTTGCACAAGCGGTTTTGGAAGACTCGCAGGCGCATTCTTTGGAAAAGGATACGTCAAGAAAGAAAGCGTGGGAAACATGGTGGGGCTAATAGCTTTTATTTATTTTCTGCTTCTTCCGCTTCCAGCCGCATTGCTAATAGGTTCACTGTTTCAGGGTTTTGTTTTTCTAAAAGTTTTCGTGCTAATCTGCCTTTTAGCCATAGCCGCCTACAGCTTAACAACTTGGTACACCCGTTCGACAGATCACCAAAAACCATGATTTGGGGCAAGTTTTAAAACGGATGATTGCTTCAGGGTTCCATCGCTGATGTTTGAATGAGCAGGCCACTGCTTAACCGTAAGCCAGTTAAACTATTAATCATCTTTACGTTAGCGCTTGCTGTTTCTTTGCCGATAATTCAACCCTTCGGAGTTGTTATCGCTCAAAGCCCCGATCAAAACCAGTATTACAACACAGACTTCGCATGGAATTACGGCGGAAACTACTGGAATTGGAACCTGAGCATTCCAGCGACGCTTTATGATGCCTATGACGCGACGGCAATTCCCGATTCGGTAAGAGTACAGTATGGACTTGCAGACTTCGGCTTTTTCACTACAACACAGGATAGCTACATGCAAAGCCTAGCGGACAAACTAAACGAAACCGCAACCCAACTCAGATACAGTACATACGACGAAGCAAACTTTGTTCTATCCTTCGTACAGAGCATACCCTACAAAACGGACAACGCAAGCACAGGCTATCAGGATTATCCAAGGTTCCCCGTTGAAACCTTAGTGGATAACATCGGAGACTGCAAATCGCACTCCATACTCTTTGCGACGTTAATGCTCATTTTAGATTACGGAACAATTTTCATTAATCCTCCAGACCATTTAGCGGTCGGCGTAATGGGTAACAACCTTCAAGGCACCTACTGGACATACAATAACCAAACTTACTATTACTGCGAAACCACAGGTCCTGGCTTTACAATCGGCGAGTTGCCCCAGCAATTCGACGTTCAAGCCGCTAATATCTACTCGATACATGAGAACGAACAGTACGTTCCAAATTTACAGGCAACCTCAACTGAACCCAACCCAATTATTTCATCTAACACGCCAACACAAACCGCTCAACCCAACCAACTGACTTCGCCTTCGCCTACCATGCTCGGACCGACAATCCAACCAGTTTTACCCATATCATTCAACTTAATCGCTGATCAACCTGTTTTATTCGTGCTAATTATGCTTGCAATAGTAATTTCGATTACTGTTACCGTTAAAACAGCAAACCCACCCAAGCTAAAGTCACCTCTTAACAAAACGGTTTCTCCAGAGTCAAACAGACCAAAGATGGCAGACGCCAATTTAGAGAGCAACAAATTCTGCATTTACTGTGGATCAAGCAACAAATCGTTTGCTTTATACTGCGAGAAATGCGGTAAAAAAATAGCTTAAACCATAAATTCTATTTTTTAACAGCATTCCCAAGTGGTTCGCGGTTTAACAATGAATTGAGGATGGTTTCTGCAAACTTGTCTATCTTAGCCTGCACATAAACAGCAATCGCAATTTCTAAAAGGATAATAACTGAAAGGAAGACAGCGAGAGCCTTTGTTAAATTCGCAAAAGCCCGCGCTACTTGGTAATCCACGCTGCCATTAACGGTTGCCAGCCAACTCCAGAAAATAGGCTTCTGAGTAACCATAAATGCGTCTAAATCAAAAGTTATCCACAAACATAAACCAACCAACACAGCAGCTAAGACGCAGCCGACTATGGTGATGTTTTTCCAGTCTGAACTTAGGCGGGAAGAGCAGGTTACTTGTGTTCCAGAATCAACCGAAGCAAAATTGACGTCTATTGTTTTCTTGGCTGTTCTTGGCGACACCCCCCATAGCGACCCTTGCTTGACCAGCATTTGCTTGGGCGGGTCTTCAGAGATTATTCTGCAGCCTTTCTCTAAGAGATCAGCTTTCAGATCAGCATACGCTTTATCGATTCCTACACTGACAGTTCGTTCAAGCAACAAAGGCACCATTCAGACTAGGCATTTAATTGCTTCTGTTGACCTAAAAAGCTTCTTCTAATGCCTCGCTCCAGGCTTAAACCCTCTAATATGCCTACGCTCTAAGGCTCGGTTTCTCTCCATGTTTTTTATGCGAGCGTAGAGCTTTGAGACTTTGGTTTTTGACGGCACCTTAGACCTCGGCTTGTGAACAGGCACAGGCGTGAATGGCTTATTAATCTCAAGTTTGCGTCGCCCAGACTTCTTGAATGGAACGTCACGAACTTTCTTGAATACGATGTAGCCTTCTTTGAGGTTTACTTCCTGAACTTCCCAGCCTGCGTTCAGCCAAGCCTTAGCGTGAGCACTAGATGATGAGTTACTCCACCAAGCTTCATCTTTGAAAGCGCCCATTGGGAGGTTACTGCCGATTAAACCGTCTATTCTCGCAAAGGAAAGCTTTACTAACCCTGTGAAAGCAGCTCTAAACTTCAAATGGCTCTCAAGCCCACCATACTTTGATACTGACCGTGGCGAAACCACTCGCCTAGCACAATGCAAACACAACATTGCATTTGGATCGCCAGTTGCAACATCAGGCACCATACAGTCCCGGCAAAATAGTTTCTTGCAACGTTGACACTTACGCATATAAGCCACTCGGAGAACTCTGCCGCAGATTCCACATTCATCCTTCAACGATTCGTCAACCTTTGCCAAGCAAACTGAAAAGTCGCTTAAACTAAACTTCTCATTTAAAGATATTAATTTTCACTTATTGCAAACCGTTTTGACCTGAATCTTGACCCGAATTATTGCCTCTATGTGTTAACTGTCGTATTGTAACCGTGATTTCTTTCCAGATTAATTTAACCAGCTCTCTTGCTTGCTGATCGATACTAAGCAATAATCCCGCGTAAATTGCAAAGCCCACAATGGCTTTACCTATTGTAGATAGAAGTGTTGTGGTAGTTGGAAGTAGGAAAAGTATAATTCCCATTAGGATCGAAGCGAGAACGAATTTAACTATGCTTTTCCAAGCAACAGGTAAACTAACTGAACGACGCCAAAGCCAGTATAATCCAGTATAGGTTGCAAGCTGAACGCCGGTAAGTATTGCTATAACGTCAACTGCCGCTGTTGGAGTTCCAGCCACGTGCAGTTGCGTCAGAACGTAATACGTCAAAGGTAAAGCAATTGCTGCCTGAATGTATCCAAGACTGAAAACTGTAAAGATTTTGCTTCCGAATAGTTTGCGGAGTGAAATTTTTCCTTCGGCGTCGAACCCTTCCCTGCCCATAACGAGTGAAGAGTAAAACGAAGTTATCACACCTGCTAACGTGTTAATCGTTAATGCAATGAGAACTGGCCAAGCACCACTGTAAGATATATTTAGAACAGATAAGAACGAGGTAGACATAACCATCGTTATGGTGGATAACGGAATCGCCAACATCAACACCGTTCTTAACGATGTTCTCACTTGATCTTCTGGACAACATTTAGCCAGCAGCTTAGGGTACATCGCAAACGCCAAAGAAGAAGAATAACCCACAACCGTTGTAAAACTTAAAGCTGCTTGATAATCAGCTCTAGGGGTTGCTCCACCATATATAAAAAGCAGAATAAAGACAAAAGCGACTAATTGCCCGCCAACAGCGTTGTAAGCAATTGCGGTTGAACCCTTAAGCCATTCTTTCAGGTAGCTCCAGTTTGTTTTTTGTTTAAATTCGTCCCATAAAAGATGCACGTAATATGATATTTGAACTGTTGCGGAAATAACTAGGCCTAAAATTGCGCCGAGAAATAGCTGCCTAAAACCAAGTATCAAAACTACAGCAACAGTCACTTTCACTATTTCCTCGATCAAAAAACCATAACCAATTGCCTGAGGCTTCACAGAAGTCAAAATGCTTTCAAAAATTGTGACCATATAAGTATTCAAAATGTAAAAGCCTGTAATCAAGTAAATTAGCAAGTAGACTTCGGTTCCAATTGCTCTTGAAATCAGAACAATTGCAGGAAGATAAATAACCACTGAAATGACCGCGATCAACAATTGCGCTAAAGTGGCGGTTTTAACAGTTCCCGCCTTACCTCTTGCCACGAACCGAGTTGCCCAAAAAGGTAACAAGCCACTGAAAAGCAAAAAGTACCCCGTGTAATCAAAAACATTTGTCCAAATACCAAATTGACCTGTGGTCATGTTTCTGGTAAGTAAAAGCGTGTAGATAAGCCCAGTAATTATGCCTATTACTTGAGATGTAAAAATAATAAATCCGCTGTACTGAAGCCTTATTTGATTTTTGCTCAAGTGATGCTTTCCTGCTTTCACCGATTTAAGGTATAGTTCACTATTAAACTTCTAGATATAAGATTTCCCAAATCAACCTAAAAAAAATTTGAAAAAGGATTGGAAAAGGGCGGGTGACTAAATCTACCCTTTTACGACTGCTAGTGGGACAAGCCTTGCAACTTTAGTGGCAATTCCAACTTTGTCGCTGACGTCGACAACCACATCCACATTCTTATATGCGGGGTCGGCTTCCTCTGCTAAAACGGAAATGCTGGCGGCACGAACAACGATGCCTCGCTTCTCCAATGTCGCTTTTATGTCTCCACCCCAATACTGCCGTTTTGCTGCTGATCGACTCATCATTCTGCCTGCGCCATGGGCTGTTGAACCAAAAGTTAAATCCATAGCTTTCTGCGAGCCCACCAGAACCCATGAGCTTGTACCCATGCTGCCAGGAATAAGCACTGGTTGCCCTTCACCGCGATAGTCAGATGGAATATCCGGGTGACCTGCTGGGAAAGCGCGTGTTGCTCCTTTGCGGTGAACCCAAACCTTCCTGTCTGAGCCATCAATTTTATGAGTCTCTACTTTGGCAATGTTATGTGTGACGTCGTAGACGAGCTTTAAACCAAAGTTTTCGGGGGGTTGTTGGAAAACTTGTTGGAAGCTTTGCCTTACCCAATGCATGATTGCATGTCGATTACAAAAAGCATAGTTAACGGCGCAAGCCATTGCTTGGAAGTAGTCACGAGCTTCATTGCTGCTTCCAGGTGCACAGGCTAATTCGCGGTCAGGTAAGGTTATCTTGTATTTTTCGACAGCGTGCTCCATAACTCTTAGATAGTCAGAGCAGACTTGGTGTCCGTAGCCTCTTGAGCCGCAGTGAATCATAACTGTTACTTGACCTTCCTGCGTTATTCCAAAAGCCTTAGCTGTCTTCGGATTGTAGATTTTGTCTACTTTTTGTATTTCTAAAAAGTGGTTTCCTGAACCTAAAGTGCCTATTTGGGTTAAACCGCGGCTTTTAGCGGTGTTTGAAACTTTATCTGGGTCTGCATTAGGCATTGCACCCTGTTCTTCACAGTGCTGTGCATCCTCCGGCCAACCAAACCCGCGTTTGATAAGCCAGGGCACACCTTCAACTACCAAATGATCTAATTCAGCGGATGAAATTGAAAGGTCTTTTCGGCGGCTTCCAAGTCCAGAAGGAACGTTACGGAAGATGGTTTCAGCTAACGGTGCAAGTTTAGGTCTAATCTCTGTTTCGGTGAGAGTGGTGGATAGAAGGCGAACGCCACAGTTGATATCGTAGCCTACGCCGCCAGGACTAATAACGCCATTATCATAGTCGGTTGCTGCTACACCGCCTATTGGAAAACCGTAGCCTTCATGCCCATCTGGTAATGTGATTGCATGCTTGTAAATTCCAGGTAATTGTGCCACGTTTGTGCATTGCCAAAGAGTGCGGTCAGTCTTCATCTTTTCTAAAAGCGCTTCGTTTGCAAAAACCATGCCTGGCACTCGCATCGCTGCCTTGTATTTTGGGATACGCCAAGCGTACTCGTTTATTTTCTCCAGAGGAACTTCTTCTGGCGCGTTTCTGCTTTCACTTTCACCCAAAACTTTTCACCTTAAAAACAAAGTGGAAAGATACTATAAAACGTTTACGAACTCTCATTAAACTGAATTTGCTTGGCATAGTCGATAAAGCCTTGAACGCTGTTTCCGAGAGCGGTTTTAGAGTAAATTCGATGCGATTTTAAATAATCACCCAGCTGATGCATAACTTTGTCCTCAGCAATTATTCTGTCACGTATCTCCTCTAAACTTTGGTTTTTCCTAACGCCATCTTCAGCGATTTTTGCCCATAATTGAAGCTGAGCCTTGTAATCTTTCAGGCGTTGAACTCCATTTGAGGCTTTTCCGAAATGGCTATAATACAAAACCGTCGGCTTAATACTGATTAATTTATCTAATGAAGCTAATGCGACGTCAAGACGGAAAGGAGGTGGCGTAGTCGGCATTACCACGTCGAACTCTGAAAAAAACGTGCCAGCAGCATCTCCGGGGAAAACTCCGTTGTTTAACGATTCGTGAAAGCTAAGATTGTGTGAAGCGTGGCCTGGCGTTTCAATAACCGTCAGTTTTGCCCCATCATCTAAGCCAAATGAGCCGTCAGTGACGGGAATTATTCGTTCTTTTGGAACAGGTTCAGGCTCACCGAAAATTTCGCTTACATACCCGAGAACCTCTTGAGCAGATGACCAAAGCCGTTCAGGATTAATCAGATGCGGCATTCCCCGTGGGTGGACGAGGACTTTTGCGTTAGGCAGAAACTTTAGTAGTGTGCCGGCGCCGCCGCCGTGATCTAAATGGACATGAGTAATAGCAACGTATTGAACATCTTCAAATCGGATATTGAGTTCTTTTAAGCCAGAAACAAGATTTGGTACTGAAGAAGTTGGACCGGACTCCACAAGGATGGTTTTAGCGCCTTTTATTACATAGCTGCAAATGAGGTTTTTGAACCCTCCAGTTTCTAACTCGATTAAAAACAGGTTTTTCCCGATTTCTTTTGTGTGCAAAATTTCACCTTGGTTAGGTTTGATAAGCGCATTATGCCATAAACGTTTCCGTAAAACGTAAGATTGGACGCGTAAAACTTAATTATCCATTACTATTCTATTGTGAAAGGGACTTAAGGGGCAGAAGTAAATTGAAAGCAATCATCTTCGGAGCGCCCGGCGCTGGAAAGGGCACTTATGCTTCAAGACTACAAGCAAAACTTGGCGTCGAAGTCATAGCGACTGGCGATATTTTCCGTGAATTAATGAAGGAAGATTCCGAGTTAGGCAGGAAAGTTAAGGGTTATGTGGAAAAAGGACTTCTTGTTCCAGACGAAGTTGTTGTAGAAGTACTAAAGCAACGCTTAAGCAAAATTCCGAAAGGAAAAGGCTTTATTTTAGATGGCTACCCAAGAACGCTTGAACAAGCTAAAACTCTACAGTCCATTGCTAAAATTGACGTCATACTGCTGCTTGATGTTCCAGACCGGATTATTATTGAACGCTTGTCTACGCGTAGAATATGCCGTAACTGCGGAACCGTTTACAATATTCGCTTCTTAAAACCAAAAGTTGAAGGCGTCTGCGACAAATGCTCAGGACCCTTATATCAACGGTCAGATGACAACCCTGAAGTTATAAAG
>Ga0187891_1003556_pt1 | contig 10778 bp, 8 predicted proteins | sample June2016WEW_21_4_FD_132990 | JGI IMG/M metagenome (GOLD analysis project Ga0187891, IMG submission 132990) | Peatland microbial communities from SPRUCE experiment site at the Marcell Experimental Forest, Minnesota, USA - June2016WEW_21_40 | ecosystem: Environmental > Terrestrial > Soil > Wetlands...
ACCCGTAAGAGCCGCCCGATTCACATTAAACGCGCCAGACGAAGTCGCGGTTTGTGTAACAGACACAAGATTGCCGACAATCGGAATCTCGCCGCCGTATATCTGGACCGTTAGTGTGGCAGTCGTGCCGTTGCCAACGATATTTGTGACGCTCATTTGTGTATTCGACTTTTTGTAGTCGAAGCTGCCGAATAGATAGGTTGCGACACCTTTCTGTAGAAAGATCGCGCTCTGATTCGGACTGTTCACATAGCTTGGCATGGTGTTACTCCTTTTTCTTCCTGTCTGCTTGCAAGATCGCTCCCGTTGCGGCTGGAACCATAGCCCTCTGTAGAGCAGGGCTATAACCTATTCTAGCAGCGGTGTTCATTGCTGCCGGGACAAGTAATCCTGCCGCTGCCCCTCCCATACCTTCTTCAATTGCCCCCGGTATTCCTGCTCTCCGGTATCCATGAAGACCGCCTAGAATAGCTCCCGCGCCTGGTCCTAGAGGATGGCTGTACAGAAAATTCTTAGGCGCTTCCGTAGCCGGGATGAGCGCGTTGATTCGACGATTCAAGGGCGCTGCTTCCGGCACAGCATTTTCAAACTCTTTAGCCATTGTTCCGTAAATACTGTTGCGCGGTCCCTTGAAAGCATTGGTTGATTCTGGACTCCAACTACCGGCAGGTAATGCCTTCCCTATTCCGCGCTTCAATTCCAGATATTCACGCGCCGGAACCTCATCAGGAATCGGGAGTGTTGCACTTGGCCCTTCGGCTCCGATTCCCGGCTCAAATGTGCGCGTTGAAAGCTGACGCGCCATTTTCTTTGTTCCGGCTTTTAATCGAGGCTCGTTCTGGCCCATTGCCGTCCCAATTTGTTCGTTAGCCGCCTCACGCGCCGACGCCATGGGAATCATTGCCGGGGAACTATCCGCTGCCGCATTTAATTCTGGAGTCAGTTCATTAACAATCCCCCGCGCCGATTTGCGAATTGCTCCCGGCATGACCCCACGAGTTTCATTGAGAATTGCCTTGCCTGTCTTGCCAAACGCTTCAGGTTTCAGCCCTTGTGCGATTCCGGTAAGCGTAGGAGCGGCGGCATGTAGCAATTCTCCGGCCCCTGTACCCCCAGCGCCCAGTAAAGCGCCCGTTGTCGGAGAACCGCCCTGTGCAGTGTTCACCGCCCCGCTTCCAATTCCCGATGTAATCATGCGGGCAAGCGGCTTTGCCACCTTGCCGAGTTTTGGCGCTAACTCCGCCAGTTTCGCAGCGCCCTTTTCCTCTAAACCTCCCGGCGCTAGAAATTCCGCTGCCTGCTCTCCTCCATAGCCGATATTCTGCGCGGTCCCTTCCGGCTTTTCATATTCTCTTTCTTTTGCAATGTCTGTAGGTTTACCAAAACCAAACCATTCATTTGTCATGAACGCTGGAGCGTGTGCGCGCATAAATTCATCTGCACTTGAAATCGTGTGATGCAGCCCTTTACCTGCCCCAACAAGAGCCTGCGGAATCCCCTGCACGATGTCGCGCATGGTTTCATAGCCGGGAGGATGAGATTCGGGAGAAGCGTTAACCGGCGCAGCTTTGCTCCAATCAACATCAGGAGCCGCAACGGGCTTTGCTTTGCTCCAATCGACTTGGGGTTGCTGCGGAGGCATTATGGTTTTACCTCGCCGTAAAGCTGCTTTGTCTTGCTATTGCCCCAATACATCTTTCCGTCTGCTCCGGGAACCTGCACATCTGCATCAGGAGGTTTCCCGCCGCCCTGCGCTGGCTGGGTGCCGCCCTTACCTGCTGGAGGTTTTGCCAAATTCGTGAATGTTTTTGGAAGAAGCATCAACCCTTGGATAGAGGCAATCGTTGAATCGGGGTCTTTCGCCAATCCTCCAACCATCTTCTCAAACGCCTCCATTGCATTTGTACTGCGGAACGCATGGAGGGCCGGTTGCGTGGCAGCAAAGCTCATCAATTCCGTCATTAACCTAGCTGCGTTTGGATCTGAAACTGGAGTTCCAGCAAGCCATTGCTTGTAATATGACGATATGTTTCCAAGAATTTTCCGATTGTCCTGAATGTCTTTAATGACCTGCGGGCCAAGTTGCTCAATCGCCGCTCCCTGGAATATCTGATGAGCAGCCTGTCCTGTAGGTGCCGCACCCATGTCAATGTCAAACGCATGAGTCTCAGGATTGAACTGATAGCGATGCTGTATGTTGTCAGGACCAAGCATCTCCGTTGTTTTCGTTGCAAGCATCTCAGGTAATACCTGGGCATAGTTTGGCGGTGCTATTCCACGATCAATTGTGTATGCTTTCGTTTGCGGGTCACGCTCCATCACGTGTGGCCTATCTCCCTGCATTGTGATGATGTGCGGCTGAGGCTTTCCGGCGGCAGCGGCATCTCTCGCCGCCTGTTGCAATTCCGCTACGCTCATTTTAGTTGAGTCATTTTCCGTCGCAATCTTCTCTTTTGATGTGTTGATTCCACTTTGTTTTGCCAATGCCCCGCGAATCGCCGCATTGAGAGGAGTACCAATGGGGATTCCATAAGTGTCAGCCTCTTGTTGCGATGCTGGCACAAGTTCTGCTGCCGTTGCCTGTGCGCCATGCAAACCAGATTCCGCCTCAAGGTTACGCGCCTGTGCCCCACGCTCCTGATTCTGTGACTTTTCGCCCACTAACCCCTCAATATTCTTTGCTATTGCGCCCTCTTCCCATTGGCGGCGTGTATCTCCGCCAGTCGCATGATTCAAGGCGTGAGCAATTTTTCCCATTACGCCGGGATGATTTGTCGGTGATCCCCACGGGTTAGCATCTTTTTCATAATCGCGGTTAAGGCGATTCTGTTCATGGCCTTCAATTTGGTGCAAAGGGTCGGTGTCAAGTTTTACTTGAGGAGGCGCAGGAAATACCGGCCCTCCCATTCCATCAGCGGTAGTAAGAGCATGAGCAAGATGCCCACTTACCGGAGGCGCTTCTTCCTCTGAAAACGCTTTTGCGAGAATTGGCGTATATTGGCTCTCTGGAATCTGATCGTCAGAGAGTTGTTTTGCCAGCGGAATCATATTAGCCATTAGCTACCCCCTTTGAATCCGCTGAATCCTGGTATGCCAAAACCGCCCGCGAGTTTTGCTGCGTTGCCGCCTAACTGTAAAAGTTGATTCGCGTCTTGCAGCCAGCCCGTTTTACTAGCGTTAACCTCTGCATTAATGTCGTTCGCTTCCTGCCCCGTAGCTCCCAACATGCCGCTGGTATCCGTCCCATACATGCCCTGCAAGCCCCTGGCAGCGTCCTGTTGTTGCGTCTGCTTCAAATTGGCATTGGTGGCTGCAATTCCCTCAGATGCCCCGGCAGCGGCCTTCATGCGCTGTCTAGCGGCATCATCAAGGGCGGATTGGAACCCTCCGGCATTGCGCGAGGTTGCTGCTTCCTTGTTTGCCAGCCCGGTGATACCAGACGCGGCCCCGCCAGCCCCGCCAAGTCCAGCAGCAAGCATGGCTGAGGTATCCTGCTGGGAATATCCTTGAGGATGTTCGAGTTCTGAGGTTAGAAACGGCGTAAGATTTGCGCCGATTCCCTGCGCTTCAGCGCCCAACTGAGCGCCAGTTTGTCCTGCAATAGTCGCCGCGCTTTTAGCTTGATTCTTTGCGTCACGCATGAGTCGCCCTCGTCCATAGATGCCAGCCGGAACGCCCTTTTTCCCATCCCAACTGAATCAGCCGCTTATCGAAGCCAATCTCAGGGACAGAAGCGTGAATTTCGTCCAACCCCTGCTTGTAGGCTTCGCTTAGAACCGAAGACTGGAGTTCTTGCATCTCCGTCAACTTTTCCTGCGGTTCCTGCTCCGGGTCCATCAGGAGCATCGTCTCAGCGCAGATACGCAACACAAGTGCTGCCATAATCTTACCACTTTCGTCAACCAGCACCTTTTTTACGAAAAATAGGGGTCCATCCACGTCCGGGAACTTGTAATCCAGCCCTTGCGCCTCGTGGATGGCCGCAAGCGCCTCTTTATCGCCGGGTTGGTAGTCTCGCACCATCAGACGCTCCGTTTCGGCGCGACCGCTGGCCGCTGCAAAACCTTGCCCCACCCACTACCCCCCTGAGAGCCGTTTGCCGCCGCCGTTCCGCTGCCGGTCGATGCCGTATGATCCGCGTTTGTCGTGCCGGTCATGGTGACAGGGTTTCCAGCGTAGACATGTGGCGTTGAAGGGGGAGAACCCGGCTGTTGAGCGTAGCTGCGCAAATAATAGTTGTGCGCCGTCCCGGTGCTGTCGTTTGTGGGAAGGTAAATCGGGTTTACTGGCGAACGAGTAGCCCCATGATGCTCTACGCGGGGATTCGTAAACGCTGAATTGGTCGCAACTTCCGTAAAATACTCGATTCCCTTATTCACTGGCGCGGAGTGTTGGATCGTCACTTCAATATGCTCCGGGCTGACAGGGTTTACCGTAACCCCCTCTGGCGGGTCCGGCGCCGGTACAAAGCCGGTTGCCGATGCGCCGGTATTCGTGGCCAAAGTTTCAATAGCCGGGACCAAGTGAGCACGTAGATATTGACCGAGCTTCGGACTCTCATTCTCGATCTGCGTCAAAAGATCATCGCCGCCAATGCTCATTTCGGCCCCCATGGAGAGTTCCAAACATCCTTTGAAATAGTCAGAATTAATGCGCTCACACGGAATCCCGCTCCTCTGAACTCAACGAAAGCGCGGTTGGCAAAGAAATTCACACTAGATTTGCGATTCCAGTTACTTCCCGCTATCGGGTCAAATCCCCCCGGAATAGTCCACGGATTGTAACCAACCGTTGAATCGCCCGGACCGATAAGCTGGTTCGGCAGGAAACGCACATCCATGTGTTCTGTCACGTCGCCAGTAAAATCGAAGTATCCAACGCGGATATTTCCCGGACCCAATGCAGGAAACTTCTGCCTTGTGGTAGCATCCGGGAACCCGTAGGTTATATAGAGCGAGTCAATCTGCGTTCCATCATCGTCTGATGCGTTCGGGTCCAACGCATAAATCTTGGAGTTTCCCGCGCCATTGCAGATATAGAATTTTTGGTCTTCGTTGGTCTGGACAAAAGCCGCATATGGCGAAGGAATCTGCCAGATTGACCACTTGCGCCGCATGTCAATGGCTTTCAGATCGCCAAACATCGTCGTGTGCATCTGCGGAGACGTTTTAATTCCCTCGCCTGAGTCAATGCCCTGATAGTTGCACATCAAGATGACGTTCGGGCTGGTTGGATTGGCATTTACAGGAGCGTTAGGCAACCAGAAATTCGGCGTAGCCATCGGAACGCCGATAAACAATCTTCGTCCCACAACATCATTTCTTACCCAAATGCACTTTTTCTGCTGCCAGTTGATAGCCTTCCAAACCTGATAGATTTCCTGATTGATCTTTCCCGGCTGGCCGCCCTCATAAAGATAACATCCATTCTCGCAAGCCTCCACGAGCCATTGTTCGCCGAAGTCGTAGGCATTGATTCCGCAAGCTCCGGCCCTCTGCGCTACTTCCGGCTCCTCCCACTGCGAGGGTTCCAGATTCGGCGAACTGCGCCATGAATACATGGACGATTCTTTCAGCCCATAGAAGGTGTCGTACATGACAACCGCGCCATTCACCGGCTGTTGATTCTCAGATTGGAAAAGTCCTTGTCCTGTGACTCCATCTACCTGCTCAACGTCGTTTGCATAGGAGCCATAAACGGTAGTGGTAAGAATCGGAATCGCGGTTGGGAACACATCGAAGCGATCAATCTCCACGTCTGCGCCAGCGCCAATTCCTTGAGCCGAGACATTCAGCATTAAAGCTGATGGAACAGTAGGAAATTCGTTAACCAGAAGTGTCCCGGTATAGGTCGCCATGCTGCTTGTCATATCGGCAAATGGTAATGAGTACGACCCCATCACCGCACCATTGGCTGTGAGCGTAATAACCAGATTCCCGGTCGTATTGCTTGATGGAGTCCGGGCTGTCATTCGCACAGAATAGGCCGTATTGATGTTGATGATGGGCTGCTGGTACGCATCCTGGTATGCCGTTTGAGAAATTAGACCTGCCACTGCAAGCGTTCCAGAAGTCGTGTTTTTGATGTAATAGGAGTTTCCGAATACCGGAGAAACTGAAAGGCTCCCATAAGCATCCGGCGTGGTCCATCCTAGCGGATTCAATGTTCCCGCCGGTAAATAACCGCCATCGAAACTCAGATTGTTAAAGTTCTGAATCTTATTGCGGCATAGACCATAGAAATTTCTCGCTGCATACGGGACAATCCAGCCTGGTTCGCCTATCTCAATCTGATTGAATAGATTGAATCCCTGCACATCAACTGCAAGAGCGTTCAATAATACAGTATCGGGGAATGAGAAACTTGCGGAGGTTGATGTGTTGTCATTGATAATAAGTGCGGTTGCCGTGTATGAAACATTCGCAACAATGTAAGTTACAGGAGTAGGAATCGTAAAGAAGTTGTCTCCCGGCACTCCGTTTTGTCCCGGCTCAGTGATCGCAATTCCACGAGCTACAACATTAGGTGGTCCGATAGGAAGGATGACATTGATTGCTGTCGTGTTTTCCGGGCAGGTTAATGTTACTGGCGGGCTTGGAGCGGTCCAGTATCCGTTGCGCGTGATGAAGAATACGACTCCCTGCCGTGTCCCCGTTCCAATAAGTTGAGCAACTGCGCTCGTAAATACCAATGTCCCGCCGTTGGCATTTCCATAGATGGGATCAGTCAGACCACCTAGCGTATTCACTCCGGGATCAAATGCGAAGATCGTGCCTGCCGTAGTAGCCTGACCCTCTTCCGGCGCAGATGCAGCGTCGGGAGTCGAAACAGCATAGGTGAAAGTGCCGTTGATGAGCGTTCCTGAATTGTACGGAACTGCCGTCTGCGTACCTGCCGTGGAGGTCACCGAAAGAGTTGTAGAAGTGGGCGCAGGACTGGCCGCAACAATATAAGACGCTCCTGCAATGACAATTTGCTGTCCCGCGCTTAGGTTTGAAAAATTGTCTCCGCTTACCCATGTAACAGCCGTGCCGGATGTGCTGACAATTCCCCCATAAGCCGTTGAAGAGGTTATCGGCACATTCGTTTGATTCAGTGCGCCATTGGCATTTGTCGTTCCTGTGATCGTGACAAGCTGGCCCTTTACGGGAGGAGTTCCTTGCGAAACAGAATAGTTCAGAGTCGCCACGCCGGAAGCTACAGAGCTTTCTGTAATTGCCATTGCGCCGGAATTAAGTGTTTCTGAGATCGGCCATAATGAATCGTAACTCGCAACAGAACTTCCAGAGATAGTTATATTGTTCCCGATTTCAAGGTTAGGAACTGGCACACTGGTTGTCATTGTCGCAACAGTTATTTGATACTGCCCCGGCGTGATGACAAGATTCTGATAGTTCGTTGTCGGTATCTGGAAGGTAAAGAAATATCTCCAGTGGTCTAGTCCGGGTGGAAGTCCTTGTCCGACACTAGTAACCAGATATGTGCCGTTTGCAAAGGTGCCCACGCTTGCGCCGCTGATATATACATAAACAGATTGACCGGAATTGAAAGCATCGACAAGAGTAAAATCCTCCCATCCCGGCTCACCATATTGCAGATCGTAATAAACGGTTACTGTGTTTCCCGGCTGAGTATTCCCCGGCCCCGCTGACCACAGCAATGAATCAAAGTTGCCCGGATTGTTATGGTTATAGTGAGCGGGATTTTGCGTGATTGTAGAAATTGCAAATGTGTTGGCGGTTGCCGCCCCCGGAGAAAATGCGGGCGCTGCACCCGGTCCCACTTGCGTAATGCGATCAATCCAGTTCGCTGTATACTGGCGCGGCATATCCGAGCCGGAGGTAAGATCGTTGAACGCCAGATATTCCACATCCGGGCCATTAACTCCAACCGCGAAGGAGTTAGGAGATATTCCATCCATTGCAAGCGTCAATACGCCGGGATTGTTTGTCACATCCTCTATGTAGAAGTTTCCGGCAGCATCAAGGGAAAGATTCTTTACCGAGCCATTCTGCGCTGTGAAAGTCGTTATGAAGTCGAAGTTTTCCGCTGCCTCATTTACTCCAACAGTTATCGTTACATAATCAAGAAACGCTTGCGCTAGCGGGAAAGAAGAATTGACGCTGATTGCAAGCCCAAAACTAGGATCGTTGATTTGAGAATATGAAAGCGAAACTCCCCATCCGTCTAACAATGAGCCAAGAGTGATGGTCGAATTGCTGGACGGAAGCGTTATAGTGCGTGGATTCCCTATCGATACTCCATCGAGAATCAGGCTGACAGATACTTGTGCGTTTGAATCGCTCCACCCTTTGAGTGCAACTTCATAGACTTTCGGGTTATCCGTCGATGGAAGATTTTCAACGAATCCAGTTACATACAGATTCCCTGATGCTGGATAGGCCGCGACTGACGCGAAACTTCCATCATCGTGCAGAATGTTAGATGGATTGGTCCATGGTAAAACGCTGTCCGTTGCAGCAACAGTAGGAGCATTTGGTCCAATAGGCACTATGCCAAGCGGCTGATATTGGCTCGTCAGACCATCTCGTGTTTCTGTCTGCCCTACCAGATAGTCATTGTCATAGCAACGCGGAGACGCGCCCTCTGGCAAACTGTCGGGGCTGGCTAAAGTGACCAGCCCTCCCAGTGTTGCTAGTGGTACGGGCGTTCCCGTGGTTCCGTGCATGAACTCTCCCTAGAACTGCGCCACCTTCGGGAACTTCGCAGTCCACTTGATGACATCTCCAAGAACGCCAGCCGGATAAGCTCCAGCGGCAAGAGCGGCCAGACCAGCGGCGGCAACTGCTGTGCCGGTAAATACCTGTGCAGCCAAAGGAATCGTGACAGCCCCAGTGGCTACCAGCGTTGTTGATCCCGTGTTTGCGGCAGTGCCAACCGGGTATGTCGCCGGGGTGCCCGCGCCAATGGAGAGCGTAGATGCCGCGTTTGTGCCAGCAGGGGTAAATCCAGCAGTGGTCTGCGTATACAATACTCCAGTTGCGCTGGAATATGTATACTCATAACCACTTCCAAGACTCGACCAGAACAGACAAGAGAACGGTTGTGGAGGATTAATCCCGGTTGCCGTGCAAGCGCCTGTCGAGCCGGTGAGCGCCGAAGGCATCTGGACCGTGAACGCGGAACTGGTAGAGGCAAGGACATACATCGGCCCTGCCAAAACCAGCTTCGGGCCAAGTGTACCAGTGGTAAATGTCCCGAAGATGACCTGTGCGCCAGGGAGCAGATTGTTTGCTGCCGTTACCGTGCAGACAGAGCCGGATGGAGATATGGCCGTTACGGTGATGGTTTGTGTTGGCGTTGTCCCGACAAGAAGCGGGTGAACGGTTTTGTCCACAATCGCCATGCCGGTTTCGCCGCTTCCCGATCCTGTCAACTGCGACGAGATCACAAATGATGTCCCAGGAGTGGAGGCGGTCACGGTAAAAGATAGACCATTCAGCAAAAGTCCAAGAGTCGAAGTACATCCCTTGAAACGAATTTGCTGGCCTACGGAAAAATTGGATGCGCTGGTTGCGGTGATAATCGCCGTTGACCCGGAACCTGAAGCTGTAAGAGCGGTGACAAGAGCGGCGCCATTGCCGTTTACGCCATTGCCGAGATAGTTGACTTCGTTGTAGCCAATACCAGAAATAAGATCGCTCCAGTTAATCGGCTCGCCGGTTGTGACTGCGCTTCCGGCTAGTTGGATGGAGCCATTGAGTTCCTGAAAATATTGCGACTCGCTGACGCCAAGCGGGAAAGGATTCAAAAGCAGTTGATTTGCCATGTTGGATGTGCCTCCTCGACACATTGCTTCGGTTAAGGCGCTCCTCGCGCCGTTAGAGTTGCGACCAGATTCCAAACCCTTCCGTGGCCTCATCTCCGTATTCAATGCGCTGATATTCGGTGTTCTGCATCTGGCGATTGACTTCCAGTTTCAACTTGAACAAAGAATCTTCGTAGTCTTGCTTTGCATCGGCCTTCAATTCGGGAGCAAAACGAGCAGCATACTTTTTTCGCATTCCGGCCTCAACTGCATTTTCACAACTGAGAATCGGCACGTATGCTGTATCAAAATCAACATTGGCAGGATCGAGAACTTGTGGAAAAGTTATGCGGCAACGAATCCGCAAATCTACCTGCAACATCGCTCCTGGCATCCAGATTGCATTTTGGCGCATTTCCCATTGGCCCATTCGGGCAGTCTGCTGAATCGGCGGAAGTCCAAAAGGAGCAGGTTCCATCGGTACGAATATCCCACCCGGTGCCGTGGTACTCCAGCGCTCCCAAAGCCTTTCAACCGTCTGGCAACTAATAGGGAGTGTCCATAAGTTGCTCCATATATAGCCATTGAAATACCCGGCATAAGAGAGACAGACTTGCACTGTCGGGTCTATTTCTGCTAACGGCGGGATACCGAGTAAGAGATAGTTGTCGAGAAGCAGAGCGGGATCGCCCACATTGCGGAGGTCAGAGTACATGTCTCTAATTGAGCTTCCCATAAAAGTGAGAAGGTCTGGATTGCTATTCGTCATCACAAGACCTTCGCCCGGTGTATTTGTCGCCCCGGCAAAGGAATCATTGATCGACACACGGAAGAGGTCTGCGATAGATTGCAGCGAAGGATACCTAATATTTCCGCCAACTACCGCTTCTGCCATAGCAAACCCCTCTCAACTTACTTGGGCGGTGCCGCGTTGCAAACCCGATGGAGACATGGCACCGAATCAAGCCCCACAGCCCTCCGCCCAAGCTGTTAGGCCGCTACTTCCTTG
>Ga0187891_1003564_pt1 | contig 10767 bp, 9 predicted proteins | sample June2016WEW_21_4_FD_132990 | JGI IMG/M metagenome (GOLD analysis project Ga0187891, IMG submission 132990) | Peatland microbial communities from SPRUCE experiment site at the Marcell Experimental Forest, Minnesota, USA - June2016WEW_21_40 | ecosystem: Environmental > Terrestrial > Soil > Wetlands...
CGTCGCGGTGGGCGTGAGCGTTGCCGTAGCGCTCGGTGCGTTGGTGGGCGTGAGCGTAGGTGTCGCCGTAGGCGTGAGCGTTGCCGTGGGCGTGTCCGTTGCCCTTGTGGTGAATGTGGACATCGGGGTGGCTGACGGCATCGAAGCAGGTGTAGGTGAGCCGCCGATCGCCGCGGCGCGCACGCCTGGGACGGCGGGCGACCAGCGCAGCGATGAGGTCAGCACGGCGAGCAAGGCCGCGAGTGTGGCAAAGCCGATGAGGGGTCTTCGCATGGAATTGTGTCCTTTGCTACTGGTGATGCCCGCGTGTCGTGGTCCGGCGTGGCCGATACTCGGCGCATCGCCTCGGCGGCGCAGCCACAAATGTGGCACATTCGCCAGGATAGCCCCTTGGGGATTATAGGGATGCAGGCAGGGGATCTCGGAGGGCGATCTTTAATACAAGGTGCCGCGGGCGACTTGATCATTACGATCGGCCGTCGTAGTGTGAGGCTTTAGGTGGGGCCTGGGCGCGGCTGGCGTATCTTATGCAGGCAAGCTCAGCGCTTACGGTTTGTCTCGCTAGCTCGAGGAGGGGAATGCCATGGTGCAGGGACTCGCCGAGGCGATCGGCACGTTTCGCGGGCAGTTTGCCGGGCGGCTCATCATGCCGGCAGACCAGGAGTACGATGCGGCACGATCGGTGTGGAACGGCGCGATCGACCGCCGGCCGGCGGTCGATCGCGCGGTGTTCGACTGCCGATGAGGTCGTGGCGGCGATCCACTTTGGGAGGAGCCAGGAGCTCGAGATCTCGGTCCGCGGTGGAGGCCATAACTTTGGCGGCTACGCGGTTTGTGACGACGGCTTGATGATCGACCTGAGCGCGATGCGAGAGGTACGCATCGATCCGGTGGCGCGCACGGCGGTGTGCGGCGGCGGTGCCACCTGGGCCGACCTGGACTCGGCGGCGCAGGCGCACGGACTGGCCGTGACGGGCGGCTTCATCAGCCACACCGGCATCGGCGGCCTGACGCTCGGCGGCGGGATTGGCTGGCTCTCACGGAAGATTGGGCTGAGCGTCGACAATCTGCTTGCCGCCGAAGTCGTGACGGCCGACGGCCGCGTTGTGCGGGCCTCGACGGATCAGAACGCGGACTTGTTCTGGGCGCTGCGGGGTGGGGGCGGCAACTTCGGCGTGGTAACGACATTCGAGTATCGTCTCCACGCAGTAGGTCCGCTGGTACATCTTGGCCTGTTCTTCTGGGGAGCCGACCAGGGCCGCGAGGCGCTCCGCCACATGCGCGAGTTCATCGGCACCGCGCCGGACGACATGGGCCTGTTCATCGCCGGCATGAGCGCCCCACCGGCGCCATTTGTGCCTGAGCAGCATCGCTTCGCCCCGGGATTCGCGCTCCTCGCAGTGGGCTTTGGGTCGGCCGAGGACCACGCGCGGGTCGTAGCGCCGCTTCGCGCTACAGTGCCGCCGCTGTTCGAGCTGGTCACGCCAATACCGTACACGCAGCTGCAGCAGATGTTCGACGAAAGCGCTCCCTGGGGCATATTGGGCTACGAGAAGGCGTTGCACTTGGAAGAGCTGTCCGACGGTGCGATCGACGTGATCGCCGAGCAGGTGCCCAGGAAGGGATCGCCGTTGTCGTTCGTGCCGATCTTCGTGCTGGGTGGTGCCTATGCACGCGTGGGCGAGCAGGAGACGGCATTCGGCGGCAGCCGTGCCGCGCGCTACGTGGTGAACATCGCGGCGGTCTGTCCGACGCCGGACCTGCTCGCCGCCGATCGGGCCTGGGTGCGCGGCTTCTGGGATGCGCTACGGCCACAGGCACGGGGTACAGGCAGCTACGTCAACTTCATGGCGGAGTACGAGGAGGACCGGGTGCGTGCCGCCTATGGCGAGGCCAAGTATGGGCGGCTTGCCCATATCAAAGCGCAGTACGACCCGTTCAATGTGTTCCACCGGAACGTGAACATCAAGCCGGAGCGTTGACACTTACGATTCGTGGATCGTTGAGAATAGCCCAGACATATGCAGGACCTTGCACGATGTCCCGAAGGGGTGCTGGTCCTGGAATCGGCATCATCTGCCAGGCACGGGCGAAATCACTCTTTCCGATCAGCCGCTCGGTGTGATTCGGCTTCACGCTGGTGCCGACAATACTGTAGGTGAACTGCTTGCCCGTCTTTGTGTTGAACGGCCGGCCCTTGTGCTGGACGATGCGGTCCCAGGTCTCGGTAGCGAGGGTAGGTATAGCGGGTTCTGGTGTGCACATGTCGTCTCTCCTCTTCGTCGATCCCAGCGATTCGGGGTCGGCAGTATCAATCCAGGGCTGCAACAGTGGCCGCACCCTCCCGATGAGGAAGCGGTGCCGATCGAATTCCAGCAGGCCGTCTGTGTGAAGACGGCCGAGCACAATATCGGGAGTACGAGCTTGGGCGGCTGCGAACCGCTTTACCGCATCTGCGCTGAATAGAGGTCTCGCCTCCGCGACAAAGGTAGCTAGTGCCCCGGCATCAAGGAGCCAGTCGCGCGCCATCTGATCCGCGTGGTGCTCATCAGGCGATTCGTGCATAGCCGTGGGCGCATCATCATCGAAGGTGTCAATGTGGATGCCCTGATGGCAGGCGACAACGTGTGCAATTCCATGCATCAAGGTCATCCAGAAGTTGTCGACGCGATCGTGTCTCAGAGTCAAGGCGATCACCGGCCGGTCGTCCCGCCAGAGCACAGCGCCGTCGACATAGGTGCGTTGGAGGTGCGGCACGATCACGAAGTGGACGCCTAGATCCTGTAGGGTTTGAGGCACACGCGGGATGTATGTGCTATGCGCCGCCATGTCCAACAGCCGAGGCACCCCGGCCTCCAGCGCGGAATAGCTGAACGGCGGCACTTTCTGTTGCCTAGCAATGGTCTCCACGCGGCGGAGCCAGGCTAGCAGTGCGCCCGGACTAGCCTCGCGCGCTTGGGCCTGCCGGAAGTTCACCGCCGGCATGGCCACGAAATGCAGCGATTCGACACCAAGAAAGCCGCGCACTTGTTGCTCGAGATCCTGTAGGTCCCGCGGCCTCGAAATCCAGCCGCGCCTGAGCAGTTCAGGGATCGGAACGAGGTTATGGATGGTGGCCATGCGAGCGATGGCCGCAGCCCGCTTCTCGTTGTCACGTGCCGCCAAAGCCAGGCGATAGGCAGTTTCCAGATTCATCCAGACCTCAGCTGAAGTGCCGAGGGCAGCCGCTAGTTCTTGGGCCGTTTCCGGCGTGATCTGCTTGTGACCTTGAAGAATCTCGGCGATGGCCTGCACGGGGCGATCGACAATTTCGGCGAGTTCCTTCTGGGTCCAGCCGCGTTCCTCGAGCTCTCGCCGGATCAGACGGCCGGGCGGGATCAGTCTTGCCGGAGTCAGTGTTCCCATAGTCTGTCCCTGCTAGTGATAATCTTCGATCGCGGCAATCTCGACGGTTGTGCCTTCGTCATCGGTCACCAGCACGACGATCAACCGCCATTGCTTGTTCAGGCGCACGGATCGTTGCGGCTCACGACCTAGCAGCTTTTCGTAATGCAACGACTTCATTGCGTATAAGTCGCGTTCGTCCTTCGCTGCCCGGATGTAGGCGACGACTTCGAAGAAGCTGTCGACGACGGCCTGCTGATAGTGACTCGCCCCTCTCTCGGACGTGTACAGACCTTCAAGGCGCTTCGATGTGAAGCGTACCCGCATCAGCAGCGTCCCTTCTACTATACACGTGGGTGGTGGTAATGTCTATGATGCTCATCATCCCTAGGGTGATATTTAGGGGTGGTAGCCCCCGACTCGCGCCGTGCTGCGCTGAGCAGTTCATCTAGCGATCATGGTGCAATCCCTACCTGCATGCCGATGTGAATTGTGTGCCTTGCTTGCCTCTGGTGTGGCATCTTCAGGGGTGCCCAGCGTCCATAGCCGCCGTGATTGTTCCTTGCAGGCACCTAATAGTCGAGAAGGCGGTTCTTCAGCAAGAGTATACGGCGAGCATGTAGCTCAGCGGAGGGGCAAGCGCCGATAACGCGGGTGCGCCAGGTCCAGATGCTATCAACGACATTGCTGCCGACTGCCGGGTCTACGCCGCCATCGGATCGCCGCATAGGCCAGAGCGGACGACACGATGACGGTGCCGGGGACGCTGTCGTCGGTGGATGCTACGTCTGGCGCCATGGCAGCAGGGCCAGGGACGGGGAGAGGCGCCCTGCAAGTCGGTGTGTAAAGTCTGGCGGGTGATCCTCGGCAGCGGGGAGCGTCGGCCTCATAGCACCTTGGCTTTCCGGAGAGCGATCCACTATGCTGCCAAGCGGAGCAGCGTGAAAGTTGTGCGTTGCGATGGTAGTATAAGGACACAAGTTCTACTCACGATGTGAGGGCCGATGGCCGCTTCCTCTGCTATTGCCTGGACCGACTCGACCTGGAATCCGGTACGCGGCTGCACTGAGGTGTCGCCGGGCTGTGCGCACTGCTACGCCAAGGCGTTTGCCGAGCGGTTCCGTGGGGTTGCAGGCCATCCTTTCGAGCAGGGATTCGACCTACGGCTCGTGCCCGAGAGCCTGTCGCTGCCGCTAAAGTGGCGACAGCCGCGTCTCATCTTCGTGAACTCAATGAGCGACCTGTACCACGAGGATGTGCCGCTGGAGTACATCCAGCGGGTGTTCTAGGTCATGGGTCAGGCGCGCCAGCACACGTTTCAGATCCTGACGAAGCGCCACGAGCGCCTGGCGGAGCTAGCGCCGCACCTGCCGTGGTCGCCGAACATCTGGCAGGGCGTGAGCGTGGAGAACAATCGCTGGGCCGTGCGGGCCGACGCGCTGCGCACGGTGCCAGCCGCGGTGCGATTTCTGTCGTGCGAGCCGTTGCTCGGTCCGCTCGACAAGCTCGATCTGCGGGACGTCGACTGGGTCATCGGCGGGGGCGAGAGCGGCCCGCGACATCGCCCGTTCAAGATTGAATGGGCGCGCGATCTCAGGGATCGCACCAAGGCCGCCGACTTGCCGTTCTTCTGGAAGCAAAACGGGGGCATTCACGCGAAGGCGGGTGGCAATGAGCTGGATGGGCGGGTGTGGCAGGAGTGGCCAGACAGTACCGGCGTGGTCCTTTCGCGGGCGGGCGCGTGAGGTCGGTTCGTGCCATTTCGCGGCACGGAACGCACGGCTGCAGTCTCAGGATCCTGCCATTGGGCGAGTGGTTGAGGCGCTGAGCGTTACGGGGTGTGCCCCTGGTAATCCGGCGCCGGCTGGGTCACGGCGGCGATTAGCGCCGCGATCTCGCGATAGCACTTGTCGAATGAATCGGCGGTGCGTGCTTGCTGGACATCAAAGAGCGCAGTCAGTGCAGGCTGATCAGCCGTCTCGCTGTACTTTCTTCCGTGGGGCAGATGCATACCAAGCCATTCTTTGGCGCCGCGTATGCTTTCGGGATCCGGTGGTGGTTGAAGGCCCGTTGGCAGGCCGCGCTTCCCGGCCAGCGATGCCGCCGCAGCCAGGAACCATGCTTCATATTCGCGCTTTGCAAGTACGACGCTGATCAAGCGGTCGGGCCGCACAGTTTTGGCGCGGCGACGTAGCTGCGGGCCGAGCCTTGCTGGGCAATCGTCATCAGCATCTATGAGTATGAGGATCGCATCACGCGCGCTTCCCATACGTGCAGTCTCTTCCACCACCCGCTCAATGCCGCCGGGCTTGACCAGCGAACTGCGAGGGACTCGCTTGGCGACGAATACGTTGACGTAGGCTGGCGGATCGCACTCTGCTGCGATGCGGCGCATCAAGACGGGGAGCGCCAATTCGTCCGCTTGGCCTTCGACGATGCAGCTGATGGTGGGCGTCGTCGCACGACTCTGGTTCACGCGGCTACGCCATCTGCTCGGCTTGCGCGGGTTGGAAGTTGCTGGTGCGCAGCAGCTCGCCGGCCGTGGCCAGGTGGTCCATGATGATTGATCGCTGGCCCTCGGCAAGCCGGTCAATGGTCGTCGCACCACCCTGCATCACCGCAGCAAGGATAGCATCCTCTGAAATGCCTTCGTCGTCCAGCAGGTCTGCGCTCTGGGTAGTAACGATCAGCTGTGATAGCGCGGCGATCTCGGAGAAGGCGTCACGCAAGACGGCACTGGCGGCCGGGTGTAGCGCCGTTTCCGGCTCTTCGATGCCAACCGCGGCCACTGCACGATCATCGCCGAAGCCGGCCTGGAACAGCGCCGTCAGTACGGCAAGCGCATGTAGCGTGCCGTCAGACATCGATTCAGCGGTAAATGGGCGCTCACTGGCACGGCTCAGATCGCCCTGATAGAACTGAAGCACGTCGTAGCCCCCAATGGGTGTGCCTCGCACTTGCAGCAAGTCGGGTACGATCGCCTGGAGGTACTCACCTATACGCTCCACGGCCTGGGGCTCGCGCGCGGCAAGGCGGAGCAGCACGCTGGCGCAATTGCTGCCATCCGGGAGTAGCAATGCGCCGTCGTCGTGGATATTAGGGCGTCGCATGTGCGTCGGCAGCGGACGGTAGAACGCCATGCGGGTGAGCACGTTGTACACCGGCCGAACGTAGTGCAAGGGTGAGATCGGCAGATACAGCCGGTCGGCCGGCATGGGACTCTCGACGATTGTGCCGGGGCCGAAAACGCCGTCTTTCACAGTGAAACCGGCCGGACTAGCGCCGGTATGCGGAAACTCGACGATGCACGTCTCCTCCGTGATGGCATAGCCGCCGAATTGTCTTGGCGCCAGGCGGAGGGTATAAGTGCCGATTTCGCTGTCGGGCAGGGCGAGCTCGAAACGCAGACCAATCGCGCTATCCGCGGCCGCGCTGCGGAAGCGCAGATCATCGACACTACCGTGGCCGCGCATCGCCTCGTCCAGCGAGGTACGCAAGGCGTCTGAAACAAAGCGCAGCGCGTCAAGGAAGTTGCTCTTGCCGGCGCCGTTCCGGCCAACCAGGAAACTGAGCGCACCGAGTCGCACATCGCACCGGGCGATACTCTTATAATTCTCTATGGCTACGCGAGTGACAAACGGCGGTGCAGCCATGGGATAGGCTCCTACCTGCTAGATTACGCCGGCCGTCGAGCCAGTCCTGGCAACTCCAGCGTAGGGCGAGTGTCCTGGCTTAGCCGGCGCGAAGGCGTGTCTGACACAGACAATCGTCATCATGATGTGACTACGAATCGATAGCGGCCCAGAGTTATTGCAAGTAGATTAGCACATGGTGCGCCGTAGCGTCGCGCCTCGCACCAACTGGCTCTGGAAATACCGAGGTCAGGGATCGGCTATGTCGTTTCGGGTGGGCTATGGCTTGTCGACCAATCTGGGCGGAAGGACGGGTTTGGGCTTCTCGCTGAGGTAGTTGGCGCTGGTGGTGACTTTCCTGCCTGATTTCGCCTCTAATTGGCGGTTGGCGTCGCCTGCCGACGGGCTGCAGCCGGAGGTCTGATTGCTCGCTCTACGCGATCAGCGTCTCGAGCTCGCCGGTGGCGCGGTCGAACTCGGCGAAGGCGGCGTCGAGCGAGGCGCTGGTGGTCATGTCGATGCCGGCCTCTTTGAGCAGGTCGATGGGGTAGGCGGAGGAGCCGGCCTGGAGCACGTGCAGGTAGCGATCGACGGCGGGGCGGCCTTCGGCCAGAATCTTGGCGGTGAGCGCTGCCGAGGCGGCGAAGCCGGTGGCGTACTGGAAGACGTAGAAGTCGTAGTAGAAATGGGGGATGATCGCCCATTCCCAGCAGCCTAGATCGTCTACCACCACGCCGCCCGCGCCGTAGTAGCGCTCGACGAGCGCGCGGTAGGCGGTGCCGAAGGCGTCCGCCGTCAGGGCCTTACCGGCCTCCGCCATGGCGTGAATCTCGAGATCGAACTCCGCGAAGAGGGTTTGCCGGAAGAGCGTTTGGCGGAAGTTCTCGAGGTACTGATTCACGATCGAGGCGCGCTGCTTGCGGTCGGTGGTGCGCTGCAGCAGGTAGTGCCGCAGCAGCGCCTCGTTGAGCGTGGAAGCGATCTCGGCCAGGAAGATGCCGTAGTTGCCGTAGTGGTAGGGTTGGGTGCGCCGGGCAAGGTACGAGTGCACGGAATGGCCCATCTCGTGGGCCAGGGTGAACATGTCGTCACGTCGCGACTGGTAGTTGAGCAGGATGAAGGGTGGCGTGGCGTAGACGCCGGCGCTGTAGGCGCCGGCGCGTTTGCCCCGGTTCTCCAGCACGTCGATCCAGCGCGAGCGAATACCTTTTTGCACCACCGCAAGATAGTCTTCTCCCAGAGGCGCCAGGGCTTTGACGACCTGGTTGCAGGCGTCGTGGTAGCCGATCTCCAGGTCGACGTCCGGCAGCAGCGGCGCGTAGAGGTCGTACATGTGCGATGGTTCTCCCAGCGCCAGCACGCGGCTGCGCAGGGCCAGGTAGCGATGCAGGCTGGGCAGGTTGCTGTGCACGGCGGCGATCAGCGCGTGGTACACGCCGGTGGGGATGTGCCGGGGTCCCAGAGCTGCTTCGAGCGAGGAACCGTAGTTTCGGGCACGGGCGAAGAACACGTCCTTCTTCACGTTCGATCCCAACGTTGCCGCCATGGTGTGTTCCAGGTTCTTGAACGTGCCGAGCATGCCGTCGAAGGCGGCGCGGCGCACCGCACGACTGGCGCTGTGCAGGAACGTGCGGTAGGCACCCTGCGTGAGCGGCACTGCCGCGCCGGACTCGTCGGGGATCGTGGGGAGCTGCCGGTCGACGTTGTACAGCGCCTGGAATGTCTGGTGCGGGCCGTGGGCCAGCTCGCTCACGCCGGCGAGCACGTGCTCGACCTCGGCGGATCGCACGTGGGGACGCTGGGCGGTAATCGTCTCGAGCTCGTGCCGGAAGGCGGCGAGTCCGGGCTCGTCGGCAATGAACCGTGCAAGCTGATCCGGCTCAATCGCTACTATCTCGGGAAAGTAAAAGGAGATGGCTGTGCCGTAGGCCGTGGCCAGGCCGATCGCCCGCTCGGACATAGCGGCGTAGTGCGGTTGCGCCATGTCCTCGTGATGGTGCAGCGTGGCGTACTCGTAGACGCGGTCGAGCAGCTCGCCGATCTGATCGCGCCGCACGAGCCAGTGCAGCAGGTCGGGTGCGGAGCGGGCGAGCGTTCCCTGCAGCGCGGCAAGCTCTGGCAGTTGGTGATCGACGGCGGCAAATGCTGCTTCCCAGGCTTGGTCGTGCGCGAAAATCGAGGACAGGTCCCAGGTCAGCTCGACCGGTACCTCACTGCGCAGCAGGATAGTCTTCGCCACAGCTATTCTCCTTTTCTACATAGAGTCTAACCGGAGCGCGACTTTCTCCGCCGGTTACGCCACCCTGTGGCTTAGATCACGCCAGCGTCCCTCCGCTGCTACTGGTCAGCTGTAACGAAGCGACGATAGTGCTCGCTTGCTGTATCTCACTCGCCGGCGTGTTGGCGGTGTAGAGGGTGAGAGCGGTGAGGGCCTGCGTGGCATCCGCTGCGATGCTTACGATGAGCACTTTGCCGTCGCTACAGGTGAGCGTGCCGGAGTCTCCTTGCAGGGTGCCAATCGTGAGTTGCTGGTACGTCACAGAGAACTGCGTGCACGCCGCGCCGCCGGCGGTGCCCGCGATCTGTCCGATGGCCGCCTGTATGTCGGTCTGGGACAGCGGCTGCGAAAGGTCATCCTCCTGAACTTCTACGGCGATTGTCTGGTCTGGCGCGACGATGGAAGTGACGCCGGCATCCAAGGCGGTGGCGCTCCAGTACTGGGGCACTTGCACCGTGAAGCCGACGCCCGTATAGGGCGTGCTCGGTCCCGACGTCGAGCCCTGCGCCGGGGTGGCAGTCGCCGTGGGGCTGAGGGTGGCTGTGGATGTCGCGGTATCGCCGGGAGTCGGCGACGTCGTGCTGGTCGTGGTAGGCGAGGTAGTGCTGGTCGCTATGGCGGTCAAGGTGCTCGTCGCCGTCGCGGTGTCCGTCGGGGTTGCGGTGGAAGTCGGGGTTGCGGTGGGGGTCATGGTGGGCGGCAAGGCGGTGGCCGTGGCCGTGGGGGGTGCTGCCACGGTCTGCCGGACATGCTTGGCGATGATTCCGGCCACCAAGCGATCGATCATCGGGTGCGCCGCCGCTGCCGGCAGCGCGAAGAAGACGCCGCCGCTCCTGGCCAGGGTTGTTCCACCTTGGAGCGTACGCGCGACGAGATCGATGCCGACCACAGTTCCATAGAGGTCCACCAACGGGCCGCCGATCGCGGTGGTGCTGATGGTGGTGGTGTGCTGAATCCAGGTTGGGCCACTGCCGTCATGCAAGTCACGGCGCACGGCGGAAACTGAGCCGAGGTCGGAGGAGAGCAAACCACTTTTAGCAAGGGTAATGCCGAGCGTGACGACCGGGTCACCCAGGTGCGACTGTACGCGGCTGCCAACCGCTAGCACTGGAAGGTTTAGTGGCTGGATGCGGATGACCGCGAGTTGCGCCAGGTTGTTGGGCATTCCGGTGCCGGCAAGAATCACCTGCGCGGCGTAGCTGCGATGACCTGTGACCGGCTGCAGGCTGACCGCCGTCGCGCTTACACCGAGGACCAAGCTCTTGCTGGTGACCACGTACGTGCCGGAGGCATCGGATCGGTAGACGAAGCCCTCTCCGACCAGGATAGCGTGGCTCTTCAGTCGGACCTGCACCTCGAGCACGCTGGCACCGTCGAGTCGCGTTACCGCTGCCAGTGCCTGCTGGGGGGTTAGCTGCGTGGACTGGGTGACCGTCGCGGTCGCGGTTACCTGAATCGTGGGGCTTACCACCA
>Ga0187891_1003565_pt1 | contig 10765 bp, 8 predicted proteins | sample June2016WEW_21_4_FD_132990 | JGI IMG/M metagenome (GOLD analysis project Ga0187891, IMG submission 132990) | Peatland microbial communities from SPRUCE experiment site at the Marcell Experimental Forest, Minnesota, USA - June2016WEW_21_40 | ecosystem: Environmental > Terrestrial > Soil > Wetlands...
TCGTGTACCGTTCAAACCCGCTCAGCGCCGCCAGTGTCCGCTGTTTCATTCGCAAGCCCTCCGATGCTCTCCTCAATCTATCCTCAACACCGGTGGAAAATGGAGAGCTTAATCAGAGTCTCCTTAACGACGTGTTGAGCGATCACTCCGCGCGGGTCGGCGTCTTCGTAAAGGCGTTTCAGTCCTCGGTGGCGGATCGACCGGATCATCTTTAACCGTAACGCGTTACGTTACGGATGTCAAACGCGAATATGGCTCGAAGCACCTTTCTCGAAGGTAGCGGAAATTGCGCGTGGTTGCTGAGATAATTTTTCGGCGGTCCGGACGTAGGCTTTGCAGGTAGCAATGTCGAAGAGCACGCAACGGACGTGCTCTACATGGGCGCAGGGCGGCAGAGCTTCGACAATGGTGCGAACTGCGATTTCAGCGGCCCCAGAACAGGATAGCCGAATGCTCCGGTCGATATCGAAGGGAAAGCCAGGGATCGGATTCCGTGATCATCGGCGATGCGGATGGACTCGTGATAACAACTGGCGAGCGTTTCGGCCTCGCGCTGTTGGCCTCCGCGATACACCGGGCCGACAGTGTGAATTACATATTTGGCGGGCAACCGTCCGCCTGTGGTGATGACCGCTTTACCGGCGGGGAGGGTGCCGATCTTGGCCACGATGCGCTTGCACTCCTGGAGGATCGAGGGGCCGCCAGCGCGGTGGATCGCTCCATCCACGCCTCCGCCACCGAGCAGGGACGAGTTGGCGGCGTTGACGATGGCCTCGGTGGTTTCCTTGGTGATGTCGGCGGGGCCGTGGAGTTCGAGCGTCTTGCCGTTGGCGAAAGTCAGTCGGGCTGCGAAGTCGGACATAGCGGCCCCTAAAGGGGCAGTCGGTGACGTGCGGCTTTCGGCATCGCTAAAGCGATGCCCTGATACGAAGCTTAAGGGCTGCGAGCTACGAGCTGCGAGCTAAGAGCCAAAAGCTAGACCTGACACCTGAGACCTATTTTTTCTCCGTCAGCGCTTCGACCCCGGGCAACTTTTTGCCTTCTAGAAATTCCAGCGAGGCGCCGCCGCCGGTTGAAATATGGGTGATCTTGTCGGCTACGCCGGCGGCTTTGATGGCGGCTACGGAATCTCCACCGCCTACGATCGTAGTGGCTCCGGCATTTTCTGCCACGGCCTGGGCGATCTTGAAGGTGCCTTTAGCAAACGGCGGCAATTCGAAAACGCCCATGGGGCCATTCCAGACAATGGTGCGAGCGCGGGCTACTTCTTCGGAAAAAGTTTCGATCGATCGCGGGCCGATATCGAGCGCCATCATGTTGGCGGGGATGGGCTCGCCGTGGCTGACGATTTTGGTCAAGGCGCTGGCTTCGACGCGGTCGGCGATGACGTGATCGGTGGGCAACAGGAACTTGAGCTTGTGGGTTTTCGCCTGCTGCAGGAGGTCCCGGGCGAGTCCGATCTTGTCTTCTTCGACCAAACTCTTGCCGACGGATTCGCCCTGCGCCTTGAGGAAGGTGTACGCCATGCCGCCGCCGATGATGAGGACGTCGACTTTGGCGAGCAGGTTCTGGATGACTCCGATTTTGTCGCTGACTTTGGCGCCGCCGAGGATGGCGACGAAGGGGCGCTCGGGGTTCTGCAGGACGCGACCCAGATATTGCAGCTCTTTTTCCATGAGCAACCCGGCGGCGGATTTCTGCACGAACCTGGTGATGCCCACCGTGGAAGCGTGGGCACGATGGGCGGTGCCGAAGGCGTCGTTGACGTAGAAATCGGCGAGCTTAGCGAGTTGCTTCGAAAAAGTTTCGTCGTTCTTTTCTTCCTCGGCGTGGAAGCGGAGGTTTTCGAGCAGCAGCGCCTGGCCTTTCTCGAGCTTGAGCGCCACTTCTTCGGCTTCGGCCCCAACGCACTCGGGGCAGAAGCCAACGTTTTCGCCGCGCGACAGTTCTTTGTCGAGCAGCATGCGCAGACGCTCGGCGACGGGCTTGAGACTCAGCTTTGGATTGGGCTTGCCTTTGGGACGTCCCAGGTGAGACGCGAGGATGAGGCGGGCGCCGTGACGCAGAGCGTACTCGATGCTGGGCAGGGTTTCGCGGATGCGCGTGTCGTCCATGACGCGGCCGTCGTCGAGCGGGACGTTGAAGTCGACGCGCATGAAGACGCGGTGATCGTTGAGAGGAAGATCGCGAATAGAAAGTTTTGCCATGAAAAAGTCTCCGTCGTTCGACGTTGATTGCTCGTCGTGAGACATGCCCTGTGGGCCCCTGTGTCCTCTGTGGTTTCAAAAGGTTTTTACCACAGAGGACACAGGGGTCAACAGGGAATCTACGGCTCGACGCTCTAAGAACCTACAGTCCTTTCGCCGCCATCAGGTTGATCAAATCGCGGACACGGCAGGAGTATCCCCACTCGTTGTCATACCACGAGATCACCTTGACGCAGTTGCCGCCGACTACAAGTGTCATGTGCGCGTCGACGATGGAGGAGCGGGAGTCTCCTTTGAAATCGGACGAGACCAGTTCGTTCTCCTCGAACCCGAGGTAGCCCTTTAGCGGGCCTGACTCGGAGGCTTTTTTCAGGGCGGCGTTGACCTCTTCTTTGGTGGTCTTTTTTTCTACCCAGACGACCAGGTCGACGACCGAGACGTTGGGCGTGGGTACGCGCATGGCGAAGCCGTCGATTTTGCCGGCCAGATCGGGGATGACGAGCTTGAGCGCTTTGGCCGCGCCGGTCGAGGTTGGGATCATGTTGATCGCCGCCGCACGGGCTCGCCTCAAATCTTTGTGCGGGAAGTCGAGGATCACCTGATCGTTCGTATAAGAGTGGATGGTGGTCATGGTGCCGCTGACGATCTTGAAGTTGTCGTTGACGACCTTGGCGATCGGGGCAAGACAATTCGTGGTGCAGGAAGCGTTGGAGATGATGTGGTGCTTGGCGGAATCGTACTTCTCTTCGTTCACGCCGAGAACGACGGTGAGGTCTTCGTTCTTCGCGGGGGCGGTGATGATGATTTTCTTCACGGAGCCGCGCAGATGCTTTCTCGCTTCGTTGGCGTCGGTGAACTTTCCGGTGGACTCGATGACGATCTGAGCTCCGACGGAATCCCAGGGCAGGGCAGCGGGATCTTTTTCCTTGAAGACTTTGATGGTCTTGCCGTCGATCGAAATACTGTCGGCCCCGGCGGTGATTTTGTTCGGCAGGTTGCCGAGGATCGAGTCGTACTTGAGCAGGTGGGCCAGAGTCTTGGGGTCGGTGAGATCGTTTACGGCGACGAAGTCGAGGTTCTTGTCGGTGAGCGCGGTGCGGAGAACGTTGCGTCCGATGCGTCCAAATCCATTAATGCCAACTTTTACGGCCATGGTGCCTCCAAGAGAGATTTTAGTTGCCTAAGAAAATTACGCAGGAGCTTTAGACAACATCCGATGGTAACAGGGTGGAGGAGCGAGCGTAAATGTCATGCGCCGCAAGGTGCTGTCCTAATTTCCCGAATTAGGACAGTACTCGCTGTAGCGGGCAGGGAGCCCGATGGCGGAGCTGGATTCATGCCGGCCTATTCATGTGGGCGTGATCTCGAGATAAGTGTCAGTGTTGCGCCACAAGAAGGGGACACGGGCGAGCCAATATTTTGCGTTGATCGCCTGGCGGACGCGGGCAAACTCTTCCGGTGGCAGGATGCGGACGATAGCGGGGAATTCGGGGCCGGTGATTCTTCCGCGCATGGTGCAGGGGGCGATCTTGACTTGCGGGTTGTTGCGGATGCGCTTGCACTTTCCCAATTTGCTGTTCGTCATGAAGTAGAGCTTATTGTCGTCTTCGGCAAACCAGATGGGCGTGTAGACGGCAACGCCACTTTTTCGGAAGGTCGCGAGGCTGATGTAGCGCTGGCCGTGAATTTCAGCGGGGATGGTTGCCATGGGGATATTGTAAAGTGCTGCGAAGAAGATTCGTCCTGAGCGAAGGATTCCTAACCACAGAGGGCACAGAGGAACACAGGGGAAAGCTCTTGGTTCGCGATCGATTTGCCACCAAGTTGAAGAAGTGCCTGTGTACCCCTGTGCACTCTGTGTCCTCTGTGGTTAAGATTTTCGCTCGGCTGCTAGGGTTTGCTGCCGGTGGTCATTTGGCGGTGCGCTTCTTCGCAGGCCTGCTGCGGATCGCGTCCAGTGACTTGCTTGTACCAGGCGGGATGGAAGGTCCAGGCCCAGGCTTCGCTTACGGCGCCGCGAATCATCGACTGGAAGGTGCCGGGCTGGCCGAATGTGCTCTCATAGATGTGGATGAAGATTCCGCCGAGCATGATGAGTGCGGAGATGTCGTGCACGACGTAGCTGATAGCGACGGCGATTCTTCCGAAAGTTCTTGCTCCGACCCATAGGATGATGCCGGTGATCAGGTAGGCAACGCAACCGCCGACGATCTCCCAGAACTGAACTTTCTGTCCGGCGTTGAAGAAGCCGGTGTCGGGCGGATCCATCTTCGCTTCGCCGCTGATGATCTTCTTCATGTCGCGCATCCACCGGGAATCGGCTGCGGTCCAGATCATGGGCTGGAACCAGTTCAGGGCCTGCAATCCGAAGAAGAAGAGGAAGCCCACGCCGAACCAGGGGTGCATGACGCGGCTGAGTGGTCCGCCACCGAAGAAGGGAGTGAACCAGCGGAACAGCCAGGGGAGATAGATGGCGAAGCCGGTGAACAGCGCGAGGAAGAAAAACAGCGCGACCATCCAGTGGAGCACGCGCGTGTATACCGGATGGCGCAGCAACTCTCCGCGATAGACGGTGGTGTGGCCCACGGATTCGAAACTCTCGCGAGCCTTATGGTCGAAGCGCTCGACCGCGCTAGAGGTTGATACTGGCATTGGCGCCATCCTTTGCCGGCGGTTCCGGTTGGGTCCGGCGCGGGCCGGAGGTCACGTAGTGAAAGATGACGCCGAGAAAACCGAACAGGGCGAAGGTTCCGAGCACGGGCTTAAAGAGCCACTTCCACACTGTGTAGCTCCACGGGATCTGGGGATTGCTCGGCAGGTTGCCGTAGCGCTCGGGATCCGTGGCGTCGTGGAGCACGTAGATCACGTGGGTTCCGCCGACGGATTGCGGATCGTAGACGCCCGCGTTCTGCCAGCCGAAATTGTCGCGCAGTTGTTTAGCGCGCCCCTCGGCGATGAATTTCATGTCGTCTTTTGTGCCGAACTTGAGACAGCCGGTAGGGCACGCCTTGATGCAGGCGGGCTCGAGACCCTCGCCGACGCGATCGGAGCAGAGGGTGCACTTGTAAACGCGCTTGGTCTCGGGATTGAAGCGGGGAATATTGAAGGGACAACCGGAAACGCAGAATTCGCAGCCAATGCAGTTTTCCTGGTTAAAGTCGACGATGCCGTTGGCGTACTTCACGATGGCGCCGTCGGCGGGGCAGGCATGCAGGCAGCCGGGATCGGCGCAGTGCATGCACTGGTCCTTGCGCATCAGCCACTGGATCGTGCCGTCGGGGTTCTGGTGCTCATTGAACTTGATGAGGTTCCAGAAATTCCAGCGCGTCTCTGGCATCGTCTGGTAAGTGTTGTCGAAGGTGGTCGGGGAGAACGGCAAATCGTTCCACTCGGCGCACGCTACTTCGCAGGCTTTGCAGCCGATGCAAGTTGTGGTATCGACCAGTTTGCAGACTTCAAGATCGCGCTGCATGCCGAGGCCGGGCGAGGAGAGGGAATGGCCCGAGATCATTTCGGCTTGTAGCGTTCTGCGGTCTGCCATCTCCCGCCCTCGGTATTGATCTGAAAATCTTTCTTAACTAGACCTTCTCGATCTTCACGAGAAAGCCTTTGAATTCCGGCGTAAATGCGTTCGGATCGATTACGGTTGGCGTCAACTGATTCGCCAAGGTCTTCGCGGTCCTAGCTGGGACTTCATCTTCCACAATGCCGCGGAAGCCCCAGTGAATGGGGATGCCGATCTGAAACGTCTCCTTGCCATCGATCTTCATGGGCCGGATGCGGCGCGTGACCATCGCCTTTGCGATGTAGTGAGCGCGCGCGCTGGTGACTCTTACTTTTTCGCCGCCGCGAATGCCCATGCGGTCGGCCAGTTCCGCCGGGACTTCCACGAACGGCTCGGGCACAAGCTGGACGTTCATCGGATTATTTTTTGTCCAATAGTGGTAGTGCTCGGTCAGGCGATAGGTGGTGCAGATAACGTTGAATCCCTGATCCACCGTCCCGTACTTGTCCATGTCGGTTTTATATCGTTTCACGACCGGATTGCTGGACTGCTTCGGATGCAACAGATTCGGAATCGGGCTTTCGATCGGCTCATAGAATTCGGGGAAGGGACCGTCTTGCATCCCACCCAGCGGCACGAACAAACGTCCGATGCCATCGGGGTTCATGATGAACGGGCCCATGTGATCTTTGGGTGCGGAATCCACTTTGAAATCGGGAACGTCGACGCCCACCCAGCTTTGCTTGGCTTCGTCCCACCAAACCTGGCGGCGCGAAGGATCCCAGGGCTTGCCCTCGAGATCACAGGATGCGCGATTGTACATAACGCGGCGATTCGCCGGCCAGGACCATCCCCAATTGGGATAAATGCCGAGGCCGGACGGATCTTCGGTTCCGCGGCGCTGCATCATGGCGCCGGCTTCGGTCCATGATCCGCAGTAGAGCCAGTTTCCCGAGAGCGTCGTGCCGTCGTCTTTGAGCCAGGCAAAGCCTGGGAGTTGCTGTCCGGCCTTGATGGTCGTTTTCGTTTTCGGGTCGGTGATGTCGGCGAGCGCTTTCCCATTGAGTTCTTTCGCGACCTCGGCCAGCGACGGGTTGTAGGGATTTGTGTAGGCGAACGACGCGTTCAGAACGGGATCGGGGAACTTGCCGCCTTCTTTCTTATAGAGCTCGCGAACTTTCAAAAAGATGGTCGCGATGATTTCCTGGTCGAGCCGCGCCTGCCCCGGCGGCGGCACTGCGACGTTCTTCCATTGCAGCCAGCGCGCGGAGTTCACGAAGGTGCCGTCTTTTTCCGCGAAGCCTGCGCCTGGTAACCGGTACACGGTGGTGTTGATCTTCTTCATGTCGTCCGCGGAAATGCCGGGGGCGCGCCAGAATTCGCTGGTTTCGTCGGGATAGATCTCGCAAACGACCAGCCAGTCGGCCTTTTTCAGGGCGTCGATATTCTTATTCGAATCGGGGCCGATCATGACGCCGTTCATACCGAAGGCGAAGATGCCTTTGATCTTGCCCTCGTACATGTCGTTCCAGATATTCACCCAGGAATAGTTGCGGTCGATCTTCGGCAGATAGTTAAAGGCCCAGTCGTTGTCTTTGGTGGCTGCCGGTCCATACATCGCCTTCAGGAGTGAGACGGTAAATTTTGAAGTATTCGACCAGTAATTAAATGACTCCCACGGATCGGGCTTGGACACGGTTGGCGTAATGCGCTTCACGTACGCGGCCAAGTTGACGTCGGTGGGATTCGGCATCTTCAAGTAGCCGGGGAGAATGTCGAAGATTCCCGCCATGTCGGTGGCGCCCTGAATGTTGGAGTGGCCGCGGAGCGCATTGACTCCGCCGCCGGCGCGGCCGACGTTGCCCATCAGCAGTTGCAGGACGGCGGCGGTGCGGATGATCTGCGTGCCGAAGCTGTGTTGCGTCCATCCGACCGCGTAAATAATGGTGGCGACTTTTTTCATATCGCCATCTTTGCGGACGGAGGTGAACAGGTCGGCGGCCTTGAGGAACTGATCCCGCGGAATGCCGGTGATGCGCTCCACCATTTCGGGCGTGTAGCGCTCGTATTGCTTCTTCAACAGTTGATAGACGCAGCGCGGATGCTGCAGCGAGAGATCGAACGCGATCTTCGGCGGGAGCGATGGTGGAGGGGGCGCGGCGCCCGGTGGCAGAGGAGCAGGCGTCTTTTCCGGAGGCGTGCCCGCGACCGGTTTGCCGGTCAGATCTCCACCTTCTTCATAATTCCAGGTCTTCTTGTCGTAGGTCTTTTTCTCGGGATCAAATCCGGAGAAGAGGCCGTCCTCGGGCAGATTAAATCCGTCTTTGATAATGAAGGAGGCGTTGGTGTAGTTGAGGAGATAGTCTTTCGCGATGCGGTTGTTTTCTATGGCGTAGTTGATGACGCCGCCGAGGAAGGCGATGTCGGCGCCAGCGCGAATCTGCACGTACATGTCGGCGGTCGCGGCGGTGCGGGTTAGGCGCGGATCGACAACAATGGTTTTCGCATTGCGGTGAATCTTGGCTTCGACCGCCCACTTGAAGCCGCAGGGGTGGTTCTCGGCGGGATTGCCGCCCATGATCAACATCATGTCGGTGTTCTTGATGTCGATCCAACCATTGGTCATTGCGCCGCGTCCGAAGGTGGGCCCCAAACTGGAGACCGTGGGGCCGTGTCAAACGCGGGCCTGGTTTTCCAGGTAGCAGACCCCCAGGCTGCGCATACTTTTTACGGCCAGATAATTAAATTCGTTGGTGTCGGTGCAGCCGCCGGTGAAGGCCATGCCTTCGCAGCGGTTCACGGTGCGGCCCTGCGCGTCGGTTTCGAGGAACGTGTCGTCACGCGTCTTTTTCACGCGCTGCGCAATCTCGCTGTAGGCCTGATCCCACGAAATGTCTTCCCAGTCGGTGGCTCCCGGACGGCGTACTTGCGGCTTCAGCAACCGGCGGTCGTTGAGAATGTCCTGCTCGAGCGATGACCCCTTGGGGCAGAGCGTGCCGCGGTTGATGGGGTGGTCAGGATCGCCCTCGACGTGCACGACCTGCGGGATCGCGTTCTTGGCCTTGTCGCCCAAGGTGTAGATGATCACGCCACAACTGACGGCACAATAAGGACAGGTGCTGCGCGTTTCGCTGGCTCGGGAAATTTTGAGGGACTGGGTCTGGGCGTAAACCGGAGTCAGATCAAAGCCGAGGGCGGAGAAACCGGCTCCGCCAAGCACGGTGCCTTTGAGAAAGGTCCTGCGAGAGAACTCCATTTTGTAGCCCCCGTGCTGCACTTTCCAGAAGCTTACGGAGGTGAGTGGTTGCAGACGCCTCGATAGCGTCCAGCTTGTGCTGCGCGAATGCGAAAAAACTATAACTCCATTCTGACTGGATCGTCAATCAGGAAAACTCAACCCTTTATCAGTCGACCCATCAGGCCAACGCTTCATCGGGACAATCCTTTATCAGGACAGCCCTGCACCCGGCATTGCGCGGCAGGCGACGGGGACGGATAATCGGGCAATGGCGCAGAATGAATGGCAGCGGCGGATTGCACGGGCGGAGGAACTCGGCGCCCGGTACACCTTTGCTGCGGAAATCCTGCGCTTCTATGCGGCTATTGCGCGCTTTCAGGAAAAGTTCTACGGGGAATTCGGCGGATCGCTCGAAAGATCGAGTGCTGGGGCTGGCGGTGTCGCATCAGACTCGGAGCCTTTTGCGCGGCCGCTCCAACCAGAACTGACCGGCCGATTCGGGCCATTTCTGTCGGTGGTCGAACAGAACGGTCCGGGTCCGCTTCGGGAAGCGGCGCGCGAGTTGCGGGACGGCGGCGCAGATTTACATTTTCAATTGCTGACGGCTTTCTGGAATGAGAGCGAGACCGGAGCGCTGCCGCCGGGGCCTCGCGATTTTTTCGCTCGCGCTTTTCTTCAGCCTTACGCGGCCGGCATTCGTTCACGGTCAAATATGCGCTGGAGCGGGCCGACGCCGTATCTGTGTCCGTTTTGCAAACGGAAACCGGGCCTGGGTGTTCTGCGTCCGCTGGGAGATGGCGGCCAGCGATCTCTGGTGTGTTCATTTTGCCTGGCGGAATGGGAGTTCCGGCGGATCGTTTGTCCGGGATGCGGGGAAGAGAACAACGCGAAGCTACCGGTTTACACCGCGGAGGAACTTAAGCACGTCCGCGTCGAGTGTTGCGACTGTTGCCGAACCTACATCAAGACGGTGGACCTGACGAAGAGCGGGCTGGGCGAGCCGATTGTGGATGAGATGGCGTCAATCCCGCTCGACCTGTGGGCGCAGAAGCAGGGATACACGAAGCTGCAATGTAATCTGCTGCAGCTTTGATCAGCGTGGAGCGACAGAGCGAACCAACCAAAGTGCCAAATGATGCGAGTCCAGGCGGCCGCCGGTCCGGAAATAAGTTGCAGACGCACTCGTTAACGTAGCTACGACGGCTTCAGAACTCAGCCCGGGCGGATCTGCACAATTTAGGTGCTAAGCTGCTTTTTCATCACTGTTGGAGCCTGGGCTGCCAACTAAATCTTGTCGGAGTCGCTCCATTTGTGCCGATGCTTCCCTTATCTGCTCAGCATATTCGTGGCCCTGTCGTGGTAGAAACCCCCCGTAGTTCTGCAGCAGAAGGCGGGCGTTCGCCTCGATGGCAGAGGTCTTGGAGCGGGCTTGGTTGGAAAGGGCGGACGTTAGTTTTTCTAGCTGCGAATCGCGCACGGCTAGCTCTTGTCTGCTCTGGGCAGCTTCCTGTTCAAGCACTTGCCCGTGGTAGCGGATGAGTCCAAACAGACATGCTGTCAGTACGAGCAGACATGAATTGGCAACAATGGTTTCTGCCAAAGCCTTGCTTAGGCTCGTATTCCTCTCTCTGTCGAATCTCGCGAAGCTGCTGGTCTCCGCCATGGACAGCGAAGACAGAAGCCCGCGAGCTTTATCCATGTACTCCATACCTTCGTTTGAATCCACCAGCATGAATGCGCGGTGGCGATACCCCTGTTGGCGCAAACTAATAGAGCGCTCCATCTCAGCTTGCTTTGAGTTAGCCAAAGACTCCA
>Ga0187891_1003566_pt1 | contig 10756 bp, 12 predicted proteins | sample June2016WEW_21_4_FD_132990 | JGI IMG/M metagenome (GOLD analysis project Ga0187891, IMG submission 132990) | Peatland microbial communities from SPRUCE experiment site at the Marcell Experimental Forest, Minnesota, USA - June2016WEW_21_40 | ecosystem: Environmental > Terrestrial > Soil >...
GGCAGATCGTAAGTTTTGATTAAACTCTGATTCTCGTCTGTATGCTTAAGTATTGGCGTCAGGCCTTTTTGAACTTCTGCGGGAACCTTGGCTAATATTTTAGCAACCTCGCTGCCCTCCAGGATAGGTCCAGAGATTAATTTTCCTGTGGTTACGTCAAATCTTGAATAATGAAACGGGCAAATGACAATTGTGCCAGCTAGCGTGCCCGTGGAGAGTCTAGCATTCTCGTGACCGCATCTATCGCTGATTGCATAGAACTTGCCCTCAACATTAGCTATCATTATCTCTTTTCCGTTAACTTCTATGTGTTTCATTTTACCGACCGGAATCTCAGATTTGGTGGCAACTTTTGCATAATTTGTTTCCATAAGTCCACTGTCCCTGCTTCGCCTAGAATCTAAGGTTGTGTGTTGAGCATTTTCATTAAGGGTCCAGTATCTTGGAATATGTATTCTTCCACGATGCGGCCATCTTTCCAATGCGCGACAGTGCACATTGAACCTTTGAGTGCCTTTCCGTTTGGTAAAGTAGTGACGGTTTCGCCTATGACTGCTGTCCATTCTCCTTGCCCAATTTTAATGGGGTGCGACGTAATTTGTAAGTCTACCATTTTCAGGAACGGCTTTACCGCATCGTTGTGAGCTTCAATCCCTTTAGTTGTTGTTCCGTCTGCCATCACAACAAGCACATCTGGGGCATGAATTTCATTAAAAAGTTTCCAATCCTTTTTATTCCATGCTTCAAAATCCAATTCATCAAACTTCTTCAGGTTTTTTTCCACAATAGTTTTGTCGTTTATCAAAAATTTAACCTCCGAAACATTATTCATTAACGTTAATTTGCAAAATGACGCTTTTAAATTTAAGCTAACCATGTGTAAAGTAAGTATCTCTTGTTGAAAAAAAGATGCCCAATATGAATGAATATCTTCGCGGCGCGAAGCTTTTAAATTGGCCTAGCGCGCTTAGTGGCGGGTTTGCATTTATGCCTTGCGCGTACCACTCCACGTGTAATAGGTAGTTTTTTAAGGGTGATGTTATATCTTTTGCGCAAAACTCTTGGCGGGGGAGCACTTGCTCCAGGCTATTCTGAGTTCGCTCCTTCACCCAAAAGTTGGCGGTCTTATAGACCTCGAACCACTATTTCAGGTAAAAAGCAAAAATTAATAAGCTATAATTATAGTTATTTAGCCTAAATAAGCTTGAAAAAAGCTCTGCAGGCAAAGTGGCGCCGGGGAAGGGATTCGAACCCCACTTTACTAGTGAAAAAATTTTATGCAAATTCCTTGGTTCTATTTTTCCTAAACAAATCAAGTCTGTGATGAATTGCACAGTGAAGCATTTTTACAGCAATATCTGATGTATCTTGCTTTTTTAGCTTTTTTAATGAAAAACAAGTAGGTTCAGCGATTAAATGGTGTCTCTCGGAGAGAGATCTATAAACATATCCATTTCTGTATTCCTTTGGAATAAACACGATAACCTTACTCCTTAAGTCTTCATCATTTGCAAATTCTATAGCCTCTGCTGAGGAACCTGCCGACATGGCCATTATCATTGCAAGTTGCAGAGTGTCAATTTCCTGTTTTTCCTTTGACACTATGTCTGCGAATCCCGAATAATCTTCGCTGAAGATAACCTCAAAATTCTCATTTTCAAGAATTTTTCTAATTCTATCTCTAATGTAACGCATTTTATCCTTCTTCCCAGGGCCTCCTAACCATATTGCCATACGAAGCTCTTTTTTTATTCGTTCATTGGCTTCGCAGACTTGGGGAAGCATTTTACAAAGACTTTCTTCAATTTCCTTTTCCCATTTTTCTGGTATATCTTGCTTGCCCATTTCAACCATCATGAAAACAGTTTAAGATATTCATTGCCTTGTTCTGTGATTTTAGATAAGCCTTCACACTCATCAATGAAACCTGCAGCCCCGAGATTGAAATACTCCAATTCGGAACTATCTGCCCTAATTTTAGTGAGGAGCTTCTGCCGAGGGATCTCCTTTTCGCTAAGTAGAAATAGAATTTCCAGAGCTTTCATGCTGCTAAGAGAAAGTGTAAATCTTTTAAAAACAGAAAAAGACACATTTTCAGCACTTTTAACTGTGCTCTTTGCTTCCTCCCTGAGCTCGTCACATATAGGGCGGGATTTTAGAAACCAAACTTCTTTTTTGTGAATACCAACCTCATGATGCGCTTGTAACAAAACGTACTCATCTCCAAACACGCTGTAGTGTATTTTCTCAGGTCTGGGAAGCGAGTAAAGGCTAACATAATCATCGCCTATCAAGTCAAAAATATCAAGATAGTCGCTCCACTTGAGATTTGGATCTTTCCAATCCTGTTTTATCCATCCGAGAATTTTAGAACCAGTTGTATTATAAAAAACGGAACTCCTGTCTTTAGATTTTGAGATTGGAGGTAAAGAGCAAACCAACTTTATTCGATTATGGTATTTTTTCCGCTCTTCCCTGCAAACCATCCGATGCGAACTATCTGAAAGGGCACGCATCTCTCCAGTTATATGAATGCATTCACCTAGATCTTGTTGTTTCACTAATGGAAGTAAATATTTCTCATTAACCTCTTTGTACAATCGTTCATTTTTTTCAGCATCCGCTGGAGACATCAGAAGAGTTTCTATTTTTAAAGTAGTAATACCTGAAATACCAAGCTCTTGAAGAGTTTCTTCAAGCTTGTTCATATTTTTCTTTCTCTTTTTTCATTATTATTCTGATTTGTATATATGGGAAGCTCCTCTTTTCTTTTTCTGTCCCAATCCAATTTTTCCTTCCAAACGATTTCCTCCTGCAAAGGTTTGAATGAAAAGCATAGAGGCACAAGATTATTGGGCAATTTGCTTTTGCCACGATTGGTGCAAGGAGTAAAATCGCTTAATTTATGATCGTGGAGCTCGTTAGTCGGGCTTTTGTTCCAAAGAATTTTTCCATCATAATATCTCGCAACATCAAAAGCAGTTCCTATCATATTTGAGCAGATGCGTATTATACCGTTTGGATGAACAAGAACTCTTTCACCCATTTTAGCTGGGCAATATCCATAGTATTGAGGATTCTGTTCAAATTCCCCGCGTGTTATAAAACATCGCGGAAGTCGAACGTAAATGTGGTAGTCGCCACGAGAAATATTTCTTTGGATTTCCTCAAAAGCATTTTGCCATGTATTTACAGGCGGATTAAAAGAGCCTGTCCAAGAGTCCATAGGAACTCCCATCTTAAATAAATCATGGAAATTTATTCGTTTTACGCCAAGCGATTCAGTAAAACGGATCATATCATCCAATAGCAACTTTCCAGAGGGATTCCGTTCGAACATTTTATTGTGAAGGCAACAAGTAATATTAACATTGTACCCTAAAGCCACTGCCTGCTTGACATTGTTTACACACTTATTGAATGTCCCTTTTCCCCTTAATCTATCGTTAATTTCTGGATTAAATCCCTCCAGGCTGAAGCTTATCTCATCAAGTTTAGCAAACTCTTTTTTTGATAAAAGAGAAGGTTGAAATGTTCCATTTGTGCTGATTCTCACGTATTCGTATTTCAAACTCTTTGCTTCATTTATAATGTCGAACAATGGCTTGTGACCTTCAGAGGCACCATAAAGAGTTGGTTCTCCTCCTTCGATTGTAAGCTTACACGCGCCCATTTGTTTGAAATCAGCTAAAAGTTTTAAAGCTGTTTCTAGCGCGATTTCTTTTTCTCCGAGGTGGAAGGTCAGGTTTGGTTTATAGAGGCAATGCGCGCATCTCAAATTGCATTCATTTGTTACGTATAAAAAAACCTGTTTTAAATTCCTAAAATGCCTCAGAAACTCATTATCAATTTGAAACTGCATTCTGAAGCACGCCTTCGGTAGTCCAATAATCTAATGATGTCCTTGGTTTCTCAAAAGGATTGCTGATGGTTTGCAATTTTCGAAGAAGCGCTATGTTATCTTTGCTTTTTTTGTCTCGTTCGGGGATTTCAAGTATTTTCGGCGTGTTAGTAAATCTCGGATCTCTCATTATAGCGTGAAAGAACTGAATGCCAATTTTTCCTTCTCCTATGCTAGCGTGCCTGTCAACCCTTGAAGCTATTTCGGTTTTTGAATCATTTAAATGGATAGTCAGAATTTTTTTCAAGCCAATAATTTCGTCAAATTCTTTCAAGACGCTTTCGTATTCGCGATATCCTCGAATGTCGTAGCCGGCTGTGAATATGTGCGCTGAGTCGAGACAGACACCGAGGAACTCGGGTCTTTCAACATGCTCTAAAATGTATGCAATTTCCTCGAATCTTGTCCCTATCATAAACCCTTGACCTGCTGCTGTCTCCAAGAGAATTTTTGGATGAGGGTTTTCAATTTTTCTGCATACAACATTTAGTGCCTCGACTACTCGATTTAGTCCCTCCTTTTTTGTTGAATCCCTATGACTCCCTGGATGAAGAACTAGGAAAGGTATGTCAAGTTTGTAGCATCGAGTAGCTTCTATAATTAGACGGTTTATTGATTTCTGCCAATGGTCAGAGTTAGCTGAAGCTAGATTAACTAAGAAAGGGACATGTGCAACTACCGGTCCAACTGTGCTCTCCTTCCAAGCTGACTTAAATTCTGCAATTTCTTCTTCTGAAAGATCAGGAACGTCCCACCTGCGCGATAATGTAACATAAATCTGGATGCACTCACAGTTCCATTCTTTGGCGTATTGAAACCCTTTTGATCGACCACCTGTAGTCGGGACGTTCGAGCCTAACATGTAGGCATCACCTTCCTATCCCGACGTTTTCAGCAGCAACTTTTGGCAGGGCTTTTTTCTGCTTTTTGTCTTTTTTCGTTGCTTTCTTTTTCAAATTGATGTTGCTTGTAAGTAGGAAGGCAACTTGTAGCGACTCATCTTTGGATAGTTCGATGGAGCGAACTGGGCGGTCAAAAACTAGCAGAACGCGATTTGGGCAAATTTCGCCCACAATGGAGGAAATTGACACTCCCGATTCAGTTTGCACTTTCATAGTTATCGAAAAAGACTATAATCAGTTAAAATGAAAGATGTTTGTGGCAATGGGTGGGAGCGAGCGGTAACGTTATAAAATCGAAGATTGAGTAATTTAGTTGCGAGTAATTTAGTTCTTATTATTGCCAAAAGGTGAGTCCTGCCTGTGAAGGCTTACTTTCGTCAGTCGAAGGAATTATATAGACGCCACTTAGACTACTAGTCTAAGTAAATTGTGGTTTGAATGAAGTTCAGTTGGAAGGGAAAGTGGAGAAATGGAGAAGTGCTTGTTGAAGCAGAAACTGTAGAGGAGCTTAATTCTTTGCTAGATAAGCTATTAGGTTTAAGCGAGTCTCCCCATGAGATTGAGACTATACCCCCTAAGCTCCCAACTGGGTTAGGATGCTCTGACGCAATAAAAGCTCTACTAGAAAGTGAATGGGGAAAACAACCTCATACTATGACCGAAATACGTATTGCGTTTGAAAAAAACGCTCTTTACTTTTCAAAGGGAACGCTCTCAGGAACTCTGCGATTTCTGGATAAAAGAGGGGACATAAGGCGATTCAAAAATGCTGGCAATTGGGTGTACATGCACAAAGAGAAGTAGGCTTTCCAAGCATGCTCACTTCCCAATATAGATGGCTACGGTAAATTGGCGCCGGGGAAGGGATTCGAACCCTTGCGAGCGCGAAGCCCACTGGCTGGCTTGCCCACTTTTATGCAACGTTGGATCTCGAGACTGGTCCCCGCACACAAGAGTTGCGAGGAAGGCCAGCGCATTAACCACTCTGCCACCCCGGCTTGAGGTAGGCGCAGGAGCACTTTTGGCAACGGACATGCCCCAACTTAGTATTTTGAATGTTCTCTCTTCTAAAAGGGTTTTGTATCGCATCCACATCGCCCGTGCTTAATACAAACTAAGTCCTTGCAAACTTTGCTAAACTCAGCTTTTCCTAAGCGAATAAAATAGTTTGGACTCTTCCCAAAAGACGTAATGCCGGGCTGCGCTTTGCCAACAGTTGTTTCTAATCCTAATCCAATAATTAATTTAACTAATTGTCGAGCCAACTTAGGATTCGCTGTTACTATAACTGCCCCGAAATGACCGATTCTCCGCTTATTCTTTAGAACATGCCCATCTGCATCAATTATTCCTCCAAGAAAACCCAGCGTAAAATCTCTTGACCAAACCGATGGGTTGACTAACACTTTATGTTTTCCTTCATTGTCTATGACATATTCCACGTAGCCTTGCAGAATCTTCAGAAGACTTTTTGAGTAAACTTTCATGGTTAACCAACTACCCACTGAATACAAAGTAACTCGCTTGCCACTTTTCTCAAATAAGGTTTGAAGCAAAGAAGCAATGTCCAAGTCGTTTTTTGCATCAAGCGCAAACTTGGCACCAAAATGTCCGCTTCGCTTTTCTTCAATTCGACTTCCGTCGCCTACATAGAAGCCAACGACATATCCAAGTTCCTTTTCGCTGAAAACAGAAAAATCTAAGACCGACTGCCTTTTTGCAAATTGTTTAGCATGTAAATGAACAGTGGAGTAGTTAACCTTGGTTTTTCGTGCGGTGGCTCTTAGGGATAAGCCGTCCTTGACAAGTTTTTGAATTTCTTCAACTTTTTCGTTTGTCAAACGGCGGTATCTTAATTTTTGCTTTGCGCTAATCTTTATGTTATTGGTGTCCATAATTGCCGATGAAGACTTAGAAAACTGCTCTTTTTAAGCCCAACGTCAAAAACCGAACAAAGCCACTCTGCCACCCCGGCTTGAATAGAAGGATTGCCTTTGCGGTGTAAAAATGTTTCCAGCCGCCGAAAAAATGAAGTGGTCACAGGCTTGTCTGCTTGTCTATTAGGCTGCTGTAGATTTCGCAATTAGGCTACTTGATGAAATTTAACGTCGTTTCAATCAACTAGTTCTCTCCTAATGATTGCATTTCAAACACTGAACCAAAAAATCAGCCCAAAACAAGCCCTGAAGGTGGAACCTCACCCTATAGACCGGCCTAGTATTTGTGACAAAATCCAGCCACAAAAATGAAGTGCATAAGCGACGGAGTCTCCCTTCCTACTATTAACTACTCGCTTCAACAAGTAAATAGCGGTGACATCTGGTTCAAATGTAATAGGCCAAAAAACCATTTCGCGTAAAATACGTCAAAGTCACAGCCAAGCACTAAAACAGCCTTTTAAGAAAGACGTAGGGCGCGAGAACAAATAATTTTGGCTAGATGCTTAAATCTGTCGCGGTTTCTTATTTTGGATGGTAACGTTTATAACGTTATTTTATATTTGCTTAGGGCGCGAAGCTGAAGTAGAATGGGACATCGTAAAACTCATGCTCCAAAACATGGTTCACTTGCTTATTTACCTAGGAAACGCGCCAAGAAACCAGTTGCGCGAATCCGATATTGGCCAAAAATAAAATCTGACTCTCCGAAGCTTTTAGGTTTCTCAGCCTACAAAGCAGGCATGACCTACGTCTTCACCATCGAAGACCGCAAACGTTCACCCCACTTCGGAAAAGAAGTCATGAAAGCAGCAACCATACTGGAAACGCCGCCGATTCTTGTCTGCGGCATGCGAACTTACACCAAAACACCCTACGGACTCCAAAACATCTCAGAGGCATGGATGAAAGAGCCCCCGGCAATCCTGGATCGAACCCTGGTTCTTCCGGAAAACTTCAAAACCGAAGAAATGCTTGAAAAAATCCAGCAAAACCTCGACGTAACATCCGCAATCCGAGTTATCACCGCAACGCAACCGACACAAACCAGTCTCTCAAAGAAAAAACCCGAAGTAAGCGAAATCCAAATCGGCGGAGGCACCATCCAGCAGCAGTTCGAGTACGCCAAGCAACTTTTGGGCAAAACTGTTGCGCCTGAAGAAGTATTCAAAGACGGACAATACATAGATATCGGCGGGGTCACGGTTGGAAAAGGCTTCCAGGGACCGGTGAAACGTTGGGGAGTAACCTGCCTGCAGCATAAGGGAAGAAAAACAAAACGCGGAATCGCCACTTTAGGCCCATGGAATCCGCACCACTTAATGTATTCAATTCCAAGAGCAGGACAAATGGGTTATCATCAACGCATAGAATTCAACAAGCGTATACTAAAAATGGGCAAAGACGGCAAAGAAGTAACCGTTAAAGGCGGATACATCCGATACGGCGAAGTAAAAGGACCCTACGTACTGATCGAAGGCAGTGTACCCGGAACAGAAAAACGCCAAATCCGCCTGCGTGTTCCAGCACGTCCACCTAGAGAAATGCCTGAAGTAGCCCCACAAGTCACGTATATATCGCTGGAGTCTCCACAAGGAAAATAGGTTGAAAAGCCATGGCACCACAGAAAACAGCAGAGATTTACGATTTAAAGGGCGCATCAACAGGGAAAATAGCGCTCCCTGAGATATTCTCAACACCATTAAGACCAGACGTAATAAAACGTGCCGTCCTTGCTATACAATCCAGCAGTATACAACCCCAGGGCAGAGACCCCATGGCTGGCAAAAAAACCACTGCAGAATCACGCGGAACAGGCAGCGGAACTGCAAGAATTCCCCGCATCAAAGGCGGCAGTGGAAGAGCCGCTTTTGCTCCATTCACAGTTAAAGGAAGGCAAACTCACCCGCCAAAAGCTGAAAAGAAGATACTAAAAAGCATACCGAAGAAGGAGGCTAAACTAGCATTATTTTCGGCGATTGCAGCTACTGCACAGAAAGACACCGTAGCTTCACGTGGCCACAAGATCGACAACGTTCTTGAAATACCCTTGATAGTTGACAACGCTATTGAAGGTTTAACGAAGGCTAAAGAAGTTGAGGAAACCCTCACAAGCTTAGGTATCCTGCAAGACATTACCCGAGTGCGAGATAGCCGAAATATCCGCGCAGGCAAAGGCAAGCATAGAGGAAGAAAAATGAAGCAAGCCGTTGGACCCCTAATTGTGGTGGTTGAAAATAAAGGCATATTGAACGCTGCCAGTAATGTTCCAGGTGTTGACGTTACAACGGTTGCAAATCTCAACACTGAAATGTTGGCGCCCGGAACTCACCCGGGACGATTAACCCTGTGGACTAATGGCGCTATTGAAACATTAGATAAACTGTATAGTAAAGGAGAAAAAGCGTAATGAACACCAACGAAGTTATTTTTTTCCCGTCAATGACGGAATCCGCAAGTTTAATGGTTGAACGGGACAACAAACTCATATTCATAGTTAACTTAAAAGCGGGAAAAAGCGACGTGAAACACGCAGTTGAGGAACTCTATGAAGTTAAAGTAAGCAAAGTGAACATGCTGATCACTCCTCAAGGCGAGAAAAAAGCGTTTGTCAAACTTACTCCGGAATTCAAAGCTTCAGACGTCGCCATTAAACTTGGCATACTCTAAATTAACAGAAGGCATGACTTATGGGTAAACGAATTCGTGTTCAAAGACGCGGTCGCGGTGGACTAAACTGGCGGGCTTCAACTCACAAACGAGTTGCCGCTGCAAAGTATCCTTCAATAGCACCGAAAGAATCCTTTGAAGCTTCATTAATCGGCAAAGTAGATGCCCTTTTACATAATCCAGGCAGCGGCGCACCAATATCGCTGGTTAAATTTGAAAATGGCTTATCCTGCTACACGGTTGTTCCTGAAGGTCTTTTCATAGGACAAAAAATTTGCTACGGCGGAAAGGCTCCAGCCGAAATAGGTAACATTCTTCCTTTAGGAAAAGTACCTGAAGGAACAATAGTTTGCGATTTAGAACTCCGTCCAGGCGATGGCGGCAAAATGGCGAAGTCTTCAGGCACCTACGCCACTGTTGTCGGTCATACTCCTCAAGGCACAATGATACGTTTGCCTTCTGGAAGAACAAGATACGTTAATGACTTCTGCTTAACAACTGTAGGCGTGGTTTCAGCAGCTGGAAGAATCGATAAGCCTTTCCTGAAAGCCGGTTCAATGTTCCATTTAATGAAAGCTAAAGGTCACAAGTATCCACGAGTTAGCGGACGCAAAATGGTTCCGGCATGCCATCCATACGGCAGCAGCAAACGTAGCGCTCGCAGATGCACAACAACTTCGCATGGTGCTCCTCCAGGACAAAAAGTCGGGTTGATCGCTGCACGTGGTCCAGGACAGAAAAAGAAACGCGCAATCCGCTAAGGATTGGCAGAAGGTTTATAGCGTTTAGTATGAGTTTAAGGTGAAGATGAAAAATGCCTAAAGAATTTAGTTACCGCGGACACAACTTGAGCAGTCTGGTAGGTATGTCTATGGATGAATTCATTAATCTGCTTCCTTCACGCCAAAGAAGAAGCCTGCAGCGCGGTTTAACTCCTGAACAACGCATATTGCTGGAGAAGCTTCGCGACGCCAAAGAAGCCCAAAAACAAGGCAAAGAAGTCAACCTTAAAACACACGTACGCGACCTCATTATTCTGCCAGAAATGGTCGGCATAAAAATCCAGATACATAACGGCAAAGAATTCGTTAACGTCGAAATCAAACCTGAAATGATCGGACATTACCTAGGCGAATTCGCAGTAACCAACAAACCCGTCAGGCATGGAACACCAGGCATCGGCGCATCACGATCATCAATGTATGTACCGCTAAAATAAAGCAGTTTTTTCGGGTCTTTTTCTTTTTTTGGTTTTCTGGTTTTTTAGTTGTGACTTTGTTTTGGTGAAAGTTCTCGACTTTCCGCTTTGGCGTGCCCATATTTACGTTGGGTTTTTGTTGTAAATA
>Ga0187891_1003568_pt1 | contig 10752 bp, 10 predicted proteins | sample June2016WEW_21_4_FD_132990 | JGI IMG/M metagenome (GOLD analysis project Ga0187891, IMG submission 132990) | Peatland microbial communities from SPRUCE experiment site at the Marcell Experimental Forest, Minnesota, USA - June2016WEW_21_40 | ecosystem: Environmental > Terrestrial > Soil >...
AACGAATTCAACTTTCTGGTCGTCAAGACCATGCGCAGCCTGGGGGTCTGCTACCTGGAAAACCAGGCCCGTGTTTGACACGGCCCCACGGTCTCAAGTTTGGGACCAACATTCGGACGCGGGGCCATGACGAACGGCTGGATCGACATCAAGAACACCGACATGATGTTGATCATGGGTGGGAACCCGGCGGAGAACCACCCCTGCGGCTTTAAGTGGGTCATCGAGGCAAAACGGAACCGCAACGCCAAGATCATCTGTGTGGACCCGCGCTTCACGCGGACTGCGTCGACGGCTGACCTCTTCCTTCAGATTCGCGCGGGAACCGACATCGCATTCCTAGGCGGTCTGATCAATTACGCGATCGCAAACGATCGCATCGCGAAAGATTATCTCGTCAACTACACCAACGCCTCCTTCGTGGTGAAGGAAGGGTTCAAGCTACCTGAAGACGGCCTGTATTCCGGCTTCGATCCGGTGGCGCACACCTACGATAAATCTTCCTGGAACTACGAAGAGGGCGGCGACCTCACCGGTAAAGCTGTCGCTGCCGAAGCGCCGCATAAGCCAGCACCCGCGCCCGTTCCGGCGAAGCCCGGCCAGGCTCCCCCGCCGCCACCCGCATTGCCAGCCGACGTGGCTCACGATCTGAGCTTGCAACATCCCCGCTGCGTCTTCCAGCTATTGAAGCAGCAGTATTCGCGCTACACGCCGGAGATGGTCGAGCGCATCACGGGCATACCGAAGGACCAATTCCTGAAGGCTGCCGATCTTTTTACGTCGATTCGCAAGAACGGCGACATGAAGAAAGCGGCGACGATCATCTACGCCGTCGGGTGGACGCAGCACACGTTTGGGACGCAGATCATCCGCACGGCCGCGATGATGCAGCTCTTGATGGGGAACGTGGGCCGGGCGGGCGGAGGCGTCAATGCGTTGCGCGGCCATTCGAACATTCAGGGCGCAACGGACATGGCCGGCATCTTCGACAACTTGCCGGGGTACCTCAAGGTACCGAATCCAACGGATACCGATCTTGCGGCGTACCTCAAGCGAATTACGCCGACGTCGTCGAAGCCCGGCGCGTGGGATTCCTTCAACTACTGGTCGAACACGCCCAAGTTTGTGACTTCGTTATTGAAGACGATGTACGGCGATGCCGCGACGAAGCAGAACAACTTTGCGTTCGATTATCTGCCGAAGGTGGACCGCAACTATTCCTGGACGCAGATCTGGGACCAGATGTATCGGGGTAACGTGAAAGGACTTTTCGCCTTCGGCATGAATGGCGTGATGATCGGGCCGGACACGAGCAAGAACATCGAGGCGCTGAAGAAAGCCGAGTGGCTCGTCGTCGGTGAAATCTATCCGGATGAAACCAGCGAGTTCTGGCGCGCGCCGGGCATCTCCGCCGATGAAATGAAGAACATCAAGACGACCGTCTACCGCCTGCCGTGCGCCGGCTTCGCCGAAAAAGACGGCAGCATGACCAACTCGGCGCGATGGCTCCAGTGGAAGAACACGGCACTTCCGCCTCCGGGCCAAGCCCGCCTCGATCAGGATATCGTCGCGCAGATTTTCCTGCGGGTTCGCGATCTCTACAAGAAAGACGGCGGAAAGTTTCCCGATCCGATCCTGAATCTGACGTGGCCATATACCGATCCGCAGCATCCGGCGCTCAGCGATGTTGCGAAAGAGATCAACGGCAAGGCGCTTGCAGACCTCACCGACCCGGCGACCCAACAAACAACAAAGACCGGCCAGCAGCTTCCCGGCTTCGCCTGGCTGAAGGACGACGGGACGACCTCCTGCGGCAACTGGATCTATTGCGGCTCTTGGACGGAAGTGGGCGCTCAAATCCAGCGTCGCGGCACGGAAGACCCGTCGGGCCTCGGGATTTATCCGAACTGGGGCTGGTCGTGGCCGGCGAATCGCCGCGTGCTGTATAACCGCGCCTCGTGCGATTTGGACGGCAAGCCGTGGGATCCGCAGCGGAGACAAGTTTGGTGGAATGAAGGCGCGCAGAAATGGGTGGGGAACGATGTGCCGGACTTCAAGGCGGACTCTCATCCGAAAGACCACCTGGGTCCGTTCATCATGAATCCCGAAGGCGTCGGAAGGCTCTTCGTGCCGCTCGGCGCCCTGGCCGACGGGCCGTTTCCGGAGCACTACGAGCCGTTCGAAAGCCCGATAGCGAATCCTCTGCATCCGAACCAATCGAACAACCCGGTAGTGAAGAAGCTCACGACACCTGCGGACAAATTTGGCACTCCAGCGGACGGTTTCACGGTCGTCTGCACCACCTACCGCCTGACGGAGCAATACCACTACTGGACGAAAAATAACCCGATGAACGTCCAACTGATCCCCGAGGCGTTTATTGAAATCCCGGTGGAGCTTGCGGACGACATGGGAATCCGTGGCTCGGAAAAGATCAAAGTCACAAGCGCGCGCGGCACGTACATTGCGAAGGCCTTCGTCACGCGCCGCATCAAGCCGATGACGATTGACGGCAAGAAGGTTTACCAAATCGGCTTGCCAATTCACCAGGGCTTCCGCGGAATCGCCGAAGACGCCGACCGAAACGCGCGCACGCCGGCGAATCTCCTTTCGCCAACGGTCATCGATCCGAACGCCTACACCCCGGAGTTCAAGGGCTTTCTCGTGAAAGTCGAAAAGGCTTAGGAGACCACGATGAGCCAGGTGTCGAACGAAATTCGGCGGATTTCAGGGCATGCCGGCTCGGTTCCCGGAGAGGGTTTCAGCCGGGATTACGACGTCTGCAAGCTGGTCGACACGACCACGTGCATCGGGTGCAAAGCATGCGAAGTCGCCTGCCTCGAATGGAACGGCTACTCGTTCAGCGAGACGACGTTCGACAATTCCTATCAAACGATGCCGGAGACGCAGTGGAACTATTGGAACCTGATCAAGTTCAACGAGCACGAGCGGGAAGACGGCAGCATGCAGCTCCTGATGCGCAAGGATCAGTGCATGCACTGCGAGGAGCCGGGGTGTCTCGCTGCGTGTCCTGCCGATGGAGCGATCGTTCAATACGCCAACGGCATCGTGGACTTTCAGCAGGACCATTGCATCGGCTGCGGCTACTGCATCACCGGATGCCCGTTCAACATTCCGAAATTCAGTCCCACGGCCCGCAAGGTGTTCAAATGCACGCTCTGCAACGACCGCGTGACGCAGGGCCTCGAGCCCGCGTGCATCAAATCCTGTCCGACGGGCTGCCTGCACTTCGGCTCCAAGGCGGACATGAAGGATCTCGCCGAGACGCGTGCGACGCAGCTTCGCGAACATTCCGGATTTGAGAACGCTGGAGTGTACGATCCGGCCGGAGTTGGCGGAACGCACGTGATTTACGTGCTGCACGATGCGAAGAACCCGGAGCTGTACGGCGGACTGCCCAAGAACCCGACGATTCCATTGGCGGTAAGTCTCTGGAAAACGCCGCTGAAGTGGATCGGCAATCTGGCGATCGTCGGCGGTCTCATGGGATTGGCGGTCCATTACCTGCGATTTGGTCCGAAGAGCGAAGAAAGCCGTGATTCTTCCCAGCAGGGTGAAAAGCGATGAATGACCAAGCCCGTCTTCTTCCGAATGGACGCATTCTGCGGTACACATTTGGCGAGCGCCTGATGCATTGGTGCGCGGGCGTCTCATACGTGTATCTGCTGCTCACCGGTCTCGCCTTTTGGTCACCGTGGCTGTTTTGGATGGCAGTGGCGCTGGGTGGCGGCACGATTTCGCGGGAACTGCATCCGTGGGCCGGCTTGATATTTTTCCTCTCCACGATCTGGATGTACCGGACGTGGGCGTCTCAAATGCACGAGACCAAAGTCGACAAGGAATGGTGGCACGCTCTCCCGCACTACATCATGAACGAGGATGATCGCGTGCCAAAGATCGACCGGTTCAACGGCGGCCAGAAGTCCCTTTTCTGGGGTTTCTTCTGGTGCGGGTTGCTGCTGTTGCTCTCGGGTCTCGTACTTTGGTTTCCGCAGGGGATTCCCTGGAGCTTGAGATACCTTCGTTACATCGCCGTGATCGTTCATCCGGTCACGGCGCTTCTTACGATTGCCCTGTTCATGATTCACTTGTACATGGGACTTGCGGTCGAGGGCGGCGCGCTTCACTCAATGGTTCGCGGGGACGTGTCCCAAGCCTGGGCGCGGGCGTTTCACCGGCTGTGGTATGAAAGAGTCCTGAGCGAGTCCGCGTCGAAAAAATGAAAGTTGGCAAGTGGGACGCGCGAATTCGCCGCGCCGCGGAATTAGCTTCGTCGCACGAGTTTGCGGCTGAGGGGCTTCTCTTCTACGGCCACATCGGCCAATTCCAGAAATCCATCTACGCGCGAGTCGAGGCGGCGGTTGGTCCTGGCAAGAAGCACCGCGTGCCCGGCGCGCTCCGCCAGGAATTCGATTCGTTTGTGCTGCTCCCGCAATTCGCGCCGTTTCTTTCGACGGTTGAACAGCACGCTCCCGCCGCGCTCTCGCAAGCGGCGCGCGATCTCCGTGCGAAGGAGAGCGGTCATTGGAAGCAGGTGCTGGCCGAATTCTGGCAGGACGGCTCTTTTTTGCCGGAAGATTCGCGCGGCGCGGAGGCCCTGATCGCCTGGATGTTTTTGCAGCCGTATGCCGAGTATCTGGCGGATCACACCGTTCAGGATCCGCTGAACGGGACTCCGCCGCTCTGCCCGCTGTGCGGATCGAAACCGCTGGTGGGCGTGCTTCGGCCGGAGGGTGATGGAGGAAAGCGATCGTTGATTTGTTCGCTCTGCGCCAGCGAGTGGGAATTCCGCCGGATTGTTTGCGCGGCGTGCGGCGAAGAGGACGTGCACAAGCTCGCGGTATATACCGCCGAGCAATTCAAGCACGTGCGCGTGGAAGCCTGCGATGCCTGCCACACGTATATCAAGACGGTCGATCTAACCAAGAACGGCAATGCCGTGCCCGTCGTCGACGAACTCGCCACCATTCCGCTGAATCTCTGGGCAACGGAACATGGCTACGTGAAACTGCAGACGAATCTTTTGGGAATATAAGCTGCCGAGTTTTTTTGGCGTACCGAATTCGGCGCCTCCGATGGCGGGTCGCTGCGTTCCCTCAAGTCGGCCGGCCAGCAAATCCTTCTCACGCGAAACGTATTGAGTATAGAATCGGCGCCGGTCGCGGCTGGAACGGCATCGCACGCGCCAAAAGCGATCTTTCGCGGCTCAAACGAGGACTCCATCATGAGTGATCTCTGGCATGAGTAAGCTCCGGCTTGCAATGGCGTGCTCGAATTACGACCGCACGCGCGCTCTCTTCGATGGCCGCGTCCCCGTCGACGGCATCGAGCTGAACTGCCTGAGCTTGCCGATCGAAGAAATTTTCTTCCGCATGCTGCGGCATCACGAGTTTGACGTGGCCGAGATGTCGCTGTCGTCCTACGTCGTGTCGCTCTTCGCGGAGGATCCCCAATTCATTGCGATTCCGGTCTTCCCATCGCGGTTTTTCCGGCACTCGTGCATTTTTGTCAACCGCGAAAGCGGCATCCGCGAGCCGAAAGATCTGATCGGAAAGCGCGTGGGCACGCCGGAGTATCAGATGACCGCGGGAGTCTGGATCCGCGGCATCCTGAGCGACGAATACAAAGTGCCGGTCGCGGGCGTCACGTACTTGCGCGGCGGGGAAGAGCAGCCGGGGCGCCCCGAGAAGCTTCGCCTGAGCTTGCCGCCTGAAATCCGGCTCGAATCGATCCCTGACGGCAAGACGCTCGCTGGGATGCTGGAGTCGGGCGAAATCGATGCGCTCTATACGGCGCGCATGCCGTCCACATTCGTGCAAGGATCGGGCAGAGTGCGGCGCCTCTTCGAGGATTATCAGGCCGTCGAGCGAGCCTATTACCTGAAGACCAAAATTTTCCCAATAATGCACACGGTGGTGATCCGCCGCGACGTGTACGAAAAATCTCGATGGGTCGCGCAGTCGCTCTGCAAGGCGTTCGCGCAGGCGCAGCACGAAGCGTATCGCGAGCTGTACGATTCGGGCGCGCATGCGTGCATGTTGCCCTGGCTCACGCAGCACGTCGAGGACACGCGCGCGCTGATGGGCGCCGACTTCTGGCCGTATGGCTTGGAGCGGAACGCGCTCACGCTCGAAACGTTTCTGCGGTACTCGTTCGAGCAGGGCCTTTCGAAGCGGCAACTAAAGCGTGAGGAGCTGTTCGCGCCGGAGTCGCTCGAATCATTCAAAGTCTGAGGCGCTGTCGCTCATTTCACCCGCATCCAGGGAGACCTCCTTGGCACCCCCGGCCGGCTTGATTCCGCAAAAATGGTGGACGATGACTCGCGGTGATGTGGACGCGACGATCACGCAGGTCGGCGCGATCATTGCCCAGCTTTTCATCCCTGTCCTCTTGCTCGCATCGGCCGGAATTTCTACTGCGTTCAGCCTGGCGCACCTCGTGCCGGGATTTGCGCTCGGATTCCTAATCGGCTCGGCGGGCTTGATCCAACTCGCAGTGGCGCTCGCAAGGCGCGAAGGCCGCGCGGACGTCACGGCTCACGTCTATGGCAACAACGTTCCGGCGATCATCACCTACACGCTGTCGATTTTTCTTCCCGTGTACCTTGAAACGCACGACGCGAATCGCGCGTGGCAGGTGGGAGCTGCGGCGGTGGTATGGACCGGCATCATCAAGCTCGTTGCGGCGCCGTTTGCCGGCGCGTTCCGGCGCTACATTCCCGTGCCGGCTTCGATGACGGTGTTCGGCGCGGCGATGTACAGCTACCTCGCGCTCGTCGTGTTGCAGCGGATTTTCGATCAGCCGCTGGTCGGGATCGTTGCGCTCGCCATCGTATGCGTCACCGTGTTTGCGGGCGTGCCAATTACGAAATACCGGATTCCGCCATTCCTTTTCGCGTGGATCGTTCCGCTCGCGCTTGGCATCCTCGTGCATTACGTACACCCGGTGTGGCAGGGCGTATCCTTCGTGCTTCCGTTCGTTCCCCCCGGCGGGCCGCTCTACGCGATGGCGCTGGCGGTGCCGTATCTATCCGTGATCGCGCCGATGGCGATTTACCATGTGCTGCAAGACATCGCCACGGTCGAGGGCGCCACGGCCGCGGGAGACAACTACGACGCGCGCAGCGTGGTCGCATGGGACGCCGTGGGCACGCTGCTGTGCGGTTTGGCGGGAAGCATCGTCACGCCGGTGATCTACGCGCTGCATCCGCCGTATAAGGCGCTCGGCGCGCGAATCGGCTTTGCGTTCTGGACTCCGGTGATCCTGCTGGCGGTGGTGATGAGCGGGCTGACGTCGTTCATCGCCGGGCTGTTTCCGTGGCCGATTCTCGCGGCGCTGATCGCGTATGTGGCCGTCGGAGTCGGCACGGCGACGCTGCGTCGCGTCGATCGAAAGTACCTCAGCGTGGTGCTGCTCGGTTTCGTGCTGCCGGTCGGCGCCGTGGTTTCCGCCGCCATAAATTCCGCGCTGCCGGCATTGCAGCTTTCGGCGGCGAGTCCCGACGTTCAGGCCGCGCTGAACCGGTCGATTTACTGGTGGTCGTTGCGCGGGCTTGGCAACGGATTTCTCTTTCTCGTGTTGGTGGTGGCGTCGGTCGTCACCGAGGCGATCGACCGCAACTTCGGCCGCGCGGCGATCTGGTGCGCGATAGCGGCGGCATTTTCCTGGGTCGGACTGATGCACTCAGAGGCGCTGCGTTGGAGAGCGGAGCCGATGTACGCGGCAGGCTGGCTTGTCGCCGCGGCGATCGTCTACTCCGCGCGCTGGTGGCGCGGCGACGCGCAGAAAGCGCAGTGAACGAACTCCGCGTCGCGCGGCTCTCCCGGCGCAGACGCATTGAATGGTGGAGGCGGGGGAGTTGCGGGCGGTTTAGGCCCGTCCTGAGCGAAGTCGAAGGGAACCCCCTACCAGGGCGTCCTTCTTTTCGCGACTCCAGCTTTTCAACTGGTTTTCCCGCTGACGCGCTGAGGAGAGCGAATCGTGCTGCTCGCTCCACACTAGTTCCACGGGCAAGCGCCTGGCAGTCCAGTCCGCACCCTTGGCGGAGTTGTGTTCATCGCAGCGGCGTCGCGGATCTTCGGCAACGCCGACATAGAAGGAATCGTCGGCGCAGCGGAGAATATAGCAGTAATACATCAGAGTTCTTGCCCTTCGACTCGCCCAGAATACGGGCTCGCTCAGGACAAATTTTTCGCCCTGCGAAAAATTTGGAGGCGGGGGGAGTTGAACCCCCGTCCGAGAAGCCTTGCCACCCGAAGACTACATGCTTATCCCGTTCCGAAGGTTTCGCCGACGAAGCTCAGAGCGGGCAAGACGCGCCGCCGGCTAGTCCGATGTTCTCGCCGCCGCATTACGGACCGAAATGCGACGGCCAGCCTACTGTGTGACGCCTCATCTCAAGCGCGCAGGCGACGCTTGAGGAGACGCGCTACCTACTTTTGGTTAGGCAGCGAGAGCCAACTGTGAGTTGCCAGTTGTGTTGTTTCACCCAATTGCGGGTAGGTGACGCCCGGCATGCCTTCGGGCCGCGACAGCTTCCGTCGAAACCGTTTCGCCCCCGTTGGTAGCTTTATTTTACCACCCCGCGCGTCGAAGGCAAAATGACTCCGGGGAAGCCACCTGCCATGTCGTCAGCGCGTCAGCATGGCGATCAGAGGGGCGTACTTCGGGTAGCGGGCGCATAGCTCATCGCGGTGGCCCGCTTCGTAGTCCGCGGGGTCGAAGCCCGGCGCCATCGTGGTTCCCATGAGCGCAAATTTGCCGCCCGGGGCGAGGCGCGAGGCCTGCCACGTGCCTCCGCAAACCCTTTGCTGCAGACGCATCCCCGCCGCGATGTCGGAGCCTATGAGAAGGGCCTCTGCAGTTCCGTCCTGTTTGAGCAGCACCATTTCGATCGGGTCGCCCAGATAGAAATGATAGATCTCGTCTCCGCGCAGCCGGTGCATCGCCGAAAAGGTCTCCGGCGTCAGCATGTAATAGATAGCCGTGGCCAGCGCTCGGTCACCGGGATAGCACGAGCCCAGCGCATCCTTCGGCAGTATCTTCGGGGATCGGTACGCCTCCGCGAAAAATCCGCCCTCGGGAAGCAGCGGCTCCATCTTGAGCAATTCACGAATCTTTTCGGCTGTCAGCATGGCGCCTCGGCTTGCTCCGATCGGCTCGGATTGGGGGTCTTTTCGAGGCAGAAGATACGAAGCGGCGGCTAGGAAGGCAAGCAAAACCTCTTATATGAACCTCATCCGGCAAGAGCGCATGGGTCTGTCCTGCCTCAGTTGGAATTGGAGAAAGCGTTCATCCGTTAAGACACTAACGAAGCGAACACATGAAAAAGCAACGGAAGCACTACACGTCGGAAGAGAAGGTTTCCATTCTGAGGAGGCATTTGGTGGAAGGGGTGCCGATCTCGGACCTGTGTGATGAACTGGGACTCCAGCCGACGGTGTTCTACCGCTGGCAGAAGGAGTTCTTTGAGAACGGAGCGGCGGCTTTTCAGCAGCGAGGACGGACCAACCATCAGCCCGAACAGGAACGAATCGCGTATCTGGAGAAGAAGATCCAGACGAAGGATGAGGTCTTGGCCGAACTGATGGCGGAGCACGTGGCCCTAAAAAAAAGAGTTGGGGAACTCTGACCGGGGTCTGGGTTCCGCACGATACGCGGGACCAAATCGTGGATTTCGTCCGGCGCTGGTCGGAGAAGACTGAGATCAGCGCCGGGCGGTTCATCCGGTGGCTCAGCATCACGGCCAGCAAGTTCTACGGCTGGCGCGATCGCTACGGCAAGACCAATGAGCATAACGGCTGGGTTCCCCGGGACTTTTGGCTGGAGGAGTGGGAAAAGCAGGCGATCATTGCCTTCCATCTGAAGAACCCGCTGGAAGGCTACCGGCGGCTGACGTTCATGATGCTGGACGCCGACATCGTGGCGGTGAGTCCGGCCAGCGTGTGGCGGTGCTGAGCCGGGCGGGACTGCTGCGGAAGTGGAACGGGAAGCCTTCGAAGAAAGGGACCGGGTTTGAACAACCGCCGCAGCCGCACCAGCATTGGCATATCGATGTTTCCTACCTGAACGTTTGCGCGACGTTCTACTACCTGTGCAGCATCCTGGACGGCTACAGTCGTTTCCTAGTTCATTGGGATCTGCGCGAGCAGATGACGGAAGCCGACATTGAGATCATTCTGGAACGGGCCAAAGAGCAGTACCCGGGGTTAGGCCGCGAGTCATTTCCGACAACGGGCCGCAATTTATCGCCAAGGACTTCAAGGAGTTCATCCGCATTTCGGGCATGACGCACGTCAGGACTTCGCCGTATTACCCGCAGTCGAACGGCAAAATCGAACGTTGGCACAAGTCACTCAAAGGGGAGTGCATCCGGCCTGGCACACGGCTGTCGCTGGAAGATGCGCGGCGTCTCGTTACGGGTTACGTCGAGCATTACTACAACGTCCGTCTGAACAGCGCCATCGGCTACATCACGCCGAAGGACATGCTCGCCGGGCATCAGCAGGAGATTCAGGCCGAGAGAGATCGGAAGTTGGAGACGGCGAAGGAACAGCGGAAGAACCGACGCCACTGGCCGCGTGACGCGGATTACTTGCGAGTTGCCGACTAATCGGGACTTTCGGTGACGAAACCAGCCAGACAAGCTTTTTGTAGCGATCATCTTGCAGAGATCACATCGAACTCCTGCTGATAGTGGCAGGGGCAATGTTCCTCATACAGGGATGAAAA
>Ga0187891_1003581_pt1 | contig 10719 bp, 14 predicted proteins | sample June2016WEW_21_4_FD_132990 | JGI IMG/M metagenome (GOLD analysis project Ga0187891, IMG submission 132990) | Peatland microbial communities from SPRUCE experiment site at the Marcell Experimental Forest, Minnesota, USA - June2016WEW_21_40 | ecosystem: Environmental > Terrestrial > Soil >...
ACGTTCGGTGTGCGGGGAAGAGATGACGCAGGGGAGCGTCGGACGTGATGGCGGGCGACGAGCGGAATGAGGACGGGAGGATGCAGCCGATGGCGAGACGACGGATGGTGCGTACGCGGGTACAGACGCGCTCCATGGACGCGGACGCCGGTCGGGATGCGCTCCCGGCGGCGGAGGCCGACGGCGTGGTCAGTCGCCTCCTGCTCGACGCGGTGAGCGGCGGTCAGCCCCTCCTGCTCACCCGTCGCGGCCGCCCCGCCGCGGTGCTGGTCGACTCCGACAGCTGGGCCGAGCTCGAGCTGCTGGCCGCCGATGCCCTACTGCCAGCGGCCGGGTGAGCCGCGCGGGGGGCGAGCTGGTCGTGCTCAGCTCTCCTCGCCCGGGCCGGCAGGGAGTAGTGCGCTCAACGATCGCCGGCAAGTGCTCCCTGGATTACGCGCAGCGGTAGCGGGTCTCCATCCGGAGCGGAGACGACCAGGTCGTCGACGGCGGCGCGCAGCCGGGCCTTCGCCCCCACCGTGCGGGGATCCGCCGGGCCAAAGGCGCCGTCGCTGTCGAGAAAGGCGATCGCTGCGGTGACGAGCGCCAGGACCGACGCTCGCTGGGAGGGTGTGTCCGTTGCCATCTGTCGTCCCCTCATGAGGGCTGCTGAGACGGCAGCCGAGGGGCGGGGACGGCTCCGCGCGGAAAGGCCGAGCGCAGCGAGCCCGGCCTGAGCCTTGGAGCGCCCAGGAGCCGGATCCGCCAGGCTCTTTCGCGTCGAGCAGCCCAGGGGGTGACGCCGACGATGGCGCGGACGCGACCCACCCGCGAGCGGGCCGACCACCCCCCGCGGCGGCGGCCTTGCGGTGAGGTGAGGCCTTCTCGACGGGGTGCGCGGCGGTCAGCCCCAGCACTGGTCGAGCCAGGGGGCAGAGCTGACGGTTCTTGCCGCGCTACCCTTCTGGCCTTAACACGCTTGTGGGCTTGTCATCGCACGCATGGTGCACGTACACTTGTTTGCCATGCTGAGTTCCAGCTCGCTCCCCACCCACCCGGCACCAACCGGGGAGGACTGGCTGCCGCTTTCGGTTGACGGGCGCTGGTGGTGGGATGGATCGCGATGGCGGCGGACCGTGGAGAGCCCGTGGCCCGTTCCGGCGCGACGCCAAGCGGCGCGACCCCCCGGCCCAGCCAACGGTCGCGGCCCTCACGCGACCGGCGCGGCACGCGACCCAGGTCGGCCCGCCTGGCGCCTGCGCAACGTGCGCCCGTGGCTGAGGGTGATGCTCGCCGTAGGCAGGGTCATCACCGTCCCCATCATCGTGCTCGGCCGCTTCGTGCTCGAGGTCGTGGCCAGGGGTGTCGTCGCCGCCGCCCGGGTGGTGGGGTGCGTCTTCTCTCTCGGGGTCATGGTGGCGCTCCTCGCGTGGTTCTTCACCCACACGTGAGGGACGACGTGGGCCCCGCGCCAGGACACGGGGGCCTCGCACCCGGAGGTATCAGAGGCCCTGCCTATCCGCTCCCGACCGGCTACGGCCTTCCTGCGGGCAGGCGGTTGACCGCTGAGGAGCGCCTGGCGTGATCGAGAGCCCGGCTGACCGTGTGGAGCTGCCGCTGCTCCTCGCCCGGGCTCGCTCGACGGGCCTGGCGCTCGACCTGGTCGACGACGACGCTGACCCGCTCGGACGCCGGCGCTGTCGGACCTACCGGCTCTCCCTGCAACCAGCGCTCTGGGGCGGGGTCGACGTCGTCCGAGCCTGGGGGCGCCGGGGGAGCCTGGTGCGCCCCCGGAGGCTGGTCACCCACCATCTCGACGAGATCGGGGCCTCAGCCGCCCTCGCCGCCGCCATCCGACGGCGTCTGCGCCACGGGTATCAGGTGGGAAGGCTCGCCTGAGCCGCGCCCCCGCCTGCCACCGCCGCCGGTGGCTCACCGCCCCGCCGGAACCAGCTGGATCTCGTACTCGGTGACCTCTCCCGGTGCAGGGACCTCGCCCTCGCCGGCCATGGACTCCAGGGCGAACCCGATCGCCTCCATGCAGTGTCGCTCGGCCTCCGCTCGGCTGGCATCCCCGCCTCCCACGACGTGCAGCCCGGGGACGTGGAACGCCCAGGTCCCCGCCTCCTCGTCGTAGACGTAGTCCACCCGTAGCTTCATGGTGCCTCCCATCCTAGAGCCTCCTGAGCTCATCGAGCGTGTACCCGAGCTCCCTGGCGATGATCGCCATGGCGGCGTTGCCGAGGTCGGCGCCGTCGTGCCACGCCCACGTGACCCGCTGCTCGCCCTTGGCGAGCCAGCGGTGGGATCCGCTCCGGAGGACATCTCGCGCCGGCCCGGCCGCGATCCCCGGGCTGCGTCGCTAGACTGGCGGCGCCGCGCACAGCACGAGGGCACGCCATGACGACAGATCACACGCACGCGACGAAAGGGAACCCCGACGCAGCCTGGCGACGCTATGGCCAGGCCCTCCTCCACGCCATGGCGGAGGTGCGCGCCGAGACGCCGGAGGAGGTCCACGGCGTGCTCATGGAGACCGCAGACTACTGGCTGTCGCTGGGCCTCACCATCGGCAAGGAGCAGCCTGAGGCGGCCGAGCGTCTTCTGCGACTCATCGAGACGGAAGAGCCAGAGCTGGTGGAGCTGAGTACGGACGCGCAGCAATTCGTGGCGGAGGCCCTGGGATGAGGCGCCGCAGCCTGGTCTCCAACCTCTACCGCACCGCCCGGATCGCCAACGACGTCTCGACGCTGGCATCGGGCAATCCCCACCGGATCGCCCGGCGGGCCAAGAACAAGATCATCGGCCGGGCAGCGGCGCGAGCTGGTATCTGGCGGGCGCTTTGGCGGTGAGCTCAACCCACACCACGATGCGCCTAAAGGATGGCTGCGCCTGGCGTCGGGTCATCGGGGACTAGCGATGCCGCTGTTCAAAGAGGCGATCTCACGCTCGAGCTGGAGAAAGCGAGCGCAGAGGAGCCGAAGTTGGGAGCGGTCGTCCTGGCCCTCGGGGAGCGTGTAAGCCAAGTTGACCCGGCAGAGCTGCCAGAGGTCGGCGACGAGCTCACCGTTTGCGTCGCATCGAGTTGTTGCGTAGCGGTCAACGGCGTCGTACTTCGAGTACACAGCGACACCTGCATTGGCTGCTAACCATGCTGACGCGCACCATGTCGCCGTCGCGACGAGTTCCTTGGTCCCGAAGCTGGCGCCGTCCGCATACCAGGAAGGTTTGCGCACTAGCTCGTAGCCAAGAAAGAAGTAACGGTCGTCTGGGAAATCAAGCTGCGTAGGTACCTGCTCAACGCCGCGGAGCAGAGCGATCCCTTTGCATGCTTGTTCCAGGGTCCGATTGTGATGGGCGGTCTGCACGAACTCGGTGGTTAGAAGGGGCCGGACATCTTCACCGCAGACCAGGTCACCAGCATTGAGAATGCGGCCAGCCTCATAGCCGTGCTCTGCGGAGTTGAGCATCGCGAGGGAGTAGACACTCGCATCTAACCGGACGGGCAGGTCCAGATCGAGGTTTCTCAAGTCGTTGCCGAGGTGGACCTGCCACGTCGGATCTCTGAGGATCACTGTCACATCGATGTCGCTCGACGGTTGACTCGAACCGTTCAGCCTGCTGCCGTGGAGATACACGGAAGGCCTGGCCGATCGGTACTTCTCGAGGAGCCCCGTTATGGCGTGCAGAAGTTGGTTGGTTTGCTCATCGGAGTGAAGCACAAGACGATTCTGCCATCGCATACAGGCCCAGTGCTATTGGGGGCCTAACCCCGTCATCTCCATCCAGCCGTAGTAGTAAACGGGGTGGAGGGGCGCGGGAGGAGGAGTTGCCTCCGCAAGGCTGAATCTGGTCGAAGGCCTACGAGGGGAGACCCCGGTAGGGTCCGGCTCACGCCGCAACCTCCTCGCCGGTCCCCGTGATGGCGTCGAGGATCATCCGGGCGGCCTTCTGGATTCGCTCCGCCGACTCGGCGATAGAGCGACGGGCCTGCTCCCCGCCGCCGGCCCACACCGCCAGGTAGCCGAAGGAGTACTGGGAGCTGTCGATGTCCAGCCCGGCGCAGACGATGTATGCGACCGACTCCGCCTCCAGCTCGGCCTGCTCGCGTGCCAGGCCAGCGCGGTCTGCGTGGAGGAAGGCGTGGCCAAGCTCGTGGGCCAGGGTCTTCACCATTTGGCGGGGCTCATTGGCCACCTCCACCCGGATCCGGCGCAGCGCGTGGTTGCAGTCGCCATTCACCTCGCCCGCCAGGTGATCCTCCTCGACGGTGAAGTCGAGGCTGTGGGCGACTGCTCGCAGCTGCGTATACCTGTCCTCGGGATCGGCGCCCTCGAGACGACTCACCGGGAGTTCAGGGAGCTCCTGGCCCTCGGTCTGGCTGACGTCGAAGACGTGGGCGATTCGGAAGCTGTGCGGTCGCCCGGCCACCAGGATCTCGTCCCCCGTCTCGCTGTCGACGACGCGCAGCCGTGGAACCACGGGTCCGAGGATAGCGATGCCGTGCTCGCCCTTGCGCACGTGACGCCCGAGCCGGAGCCACGCATGGAAGCCGGCCACCCGTGTGGCGTCCGGACGCTGGCACGAGACGAGAAGCGTGTTGCCCCAGCTGTACCGGTGGAAACGGCGCTGGACGTCAAGCCAGGCGGTCCACGCCTCCGACGTGGTCAGGCGCGCGACCCCGTCGGCGAGGGTCGCCAGCAGGTCGGTGATGGCAGAGCTGCGGTCCATGGCTGAGTCCTCCGGTGGGGTGCGGCTGCGATGCGCAGCGACACCGCGGAGGCCGAGCCAGCGGAGGGAGGAGCCGCAGGCTCCAACGAAGTGGTGCCCGGAGCTGACGAGCGAGGCCGGAGCACGCTGCCCAGCACAGCAGCACGTACCCCACCGGGAATCTCGCCCCGTCAGATGGCGACGACCGCAGGATGGCTGGCCCGCACGCCCGACTGAGTCGGCCTATCCCACGCCCCCGCCGGGGAGCAGATCGAGGAAGGCGCGGGCGGTCGTTCCGCCCGCGCCCACGTGAGGGGGCAACAGCCTACGCGGCCTCCTCCACAGTCACTTCCGTACCGGGGTCGCCGTCCCCCACGGGCCGGCGGCCGAGGAGCTGGAAGCCCTCGACCACCAGGTCAACCTGCTTGACGCGGTGGCCATCAATCTCGCGCGTGCGTGTTGCGATCCGACCCTCGACGTACAGCTCGCGGCCCTTGCCGCCGTACTGCGCGAGGGTCTCGGCCGCGCCCTGCCAGGCGACCAGGTCCAGGAAGGTGGTGACTCCGGCGGCCGTGGTGGCAAGGCCAAAGTTCAGGACGGGCTTCCCGGTCGAGGTGTAGCGCAGCTCGCCGGCGGCGGTCATCCGACCGACGAGATGGAAGTGGTTGATGCCGAACGAGCGAGCCTTGGGCGGGCCGGTCTCGGCCATGACATCGGCGACGCTCCGCTCGGGGTTCTGCTTCCGGGCCATGGTGATGTCCTCCATAAGGGGGGTGATCGCGTGGCGTCCGAGAAGCTGCGCGCATGAGGCGGAGCGGAAACCCCTCGCCGTAGGCGACTCGCCTTGGGGGTTGTAGCGAGGCCGCGCGCTGCTGGGATGCCACCGGAGCGATCAGCCTCCTGATCACGGAGGACACGGCCGTCCCCGGGAAGCACTAACCGGCAGCGAGAGTATCGCCCCGCCCCTGCCCCATCCAGGTGGCTGTTCGGCAACGATGCGGTCGTCGACCGCCGGCGGCGTGGCCGCGTCTCCGTGCGCGCGGCGAGGTATCAGACCAGCTGATGCTGCGCCTCCGTGTCTCTGAGGCCTTCCTAGCAGGCGCTTGGCCGGCGCCGCTCGATCTCGGCGTGGAAGGCGTCGAGGTCGGGGAGCATCAGGCGGATGTCCAGGAGCAGTGGGCGATCCTCGACAGGCGTCCTTCCGACCAACCGAGCCTCCGCCTGAATCACGCCCTCGCGAGCCTCGATGTCGGGAACCGTCGACCGCGTAGCAACGCCCGCATCGCGCAGCGTCTTCGGGAGGTCCACGGCAAGTTGCGCAAGCAGGTCGTGGGCAGCTTCGTCGTACGTCCTGCCAACCCCGACGGCGCGAGCGGCCGGACCATCGTTCGGCCCCATATAGTAGATCTCGTGGTACCCGTCACCGACGTCTTGGACGTGGATGCACGGGAGCTGAGCGATTGGCGCCCCGGTCATGCCAGCTCGCGACACCATGATGGCGACGGTCTCCTCGCTGGGCGTACCGTCGCAGCGGTCGGCGAGCCAGCGGACCAGCTGCCGCGACACGTCGCGTGCCTGCTGGGGGCCGCCGAGGCGGTGCTGTCAGATCGTCTGCTGGTCGAAGAGATCCTTGATGGGGTCGGGGTCGAGGGTGAGGGCCTGGTCGAGGGTGTCGATCGCCCCGTCGAGGTCACCGGTGTTAGTTGTGCGAGCGCCATCTCGGCGCCGGCGTCCACACCGGCGACGCCTTGGTCGGGACCTGATGCGCGACCTGCTCGCACGGCGTGATAGCCTGGGCCACGTCCACCTTAGAGACCATGGCACCAGCGGATCCCACCGGTTTGCGCCGGTCGTAGGCGACGGCGGCACAGTCGTAACCCCGCCCAGTCTGAATAGGGTGGATTGATGCGTGCATGTTGCGCCCGCCTAGGCGGTCGGTATTGAGCCCTCCCGTCTCATCCTTGATGCGCAGCAACCGGGCCATCTCGGTCTCAGCACCAAAGCTCATCTGGGTGCTGTATGTGCCGGCGTTGACGCAGCTGATGAGGACGAAGTGCGAGCGCTTCGGGAGGATGTCCTTGAGATCAGGATCGCGCTCGAACATGAGTGCGTCGTGCGGCTCGAATGGCCCGTCTGGGTCGCGAAGCAGGGCGTCGGGGACGGAATAGGTCCGATAGGAGCTGAAGTGCTCGAGGTAGCGGTCCGCTAGCAGCATGCCGCGGTAGTGGGTGTTGATCAGCCACAAGAGTTTGAAGAATTGTTCCTCGACGTCGGCGTCGCGGGTGAGGACAAGCGTCGCCTTGCCGGTGGTGAGAGCGTGCTCAACGGCGAGGTACACGAGCGCTTCATCCGTGAAATTGCCAGGGGCCTTGGTCGCGAGGAGCCTGGCGCGCTGACCAAGGTGCTGCTGTATCTGGTCCGCGAGGCCACGGTCCTCGTCGGCGTCTGGATCACGGCCGTGTTCTCGCCGGAAGGTCCGGCGTGCGACCTCGATGCCTTTACGTCGAACGCCCAGAAGTGCCATGTAGTAGTCGAAGACCCGGCGGCCGGGCTCACCGCGCTTCGGCTCGAGGCGCTCGGAGATCCCGGCATGGCCGTCGCGGATCGCGGCGACCATGGGGTGGTCCAGGTGCGTCCGAAGCCAGGGCTCCAGCTCGGCGTTGACGCGCTCGGTGAGGACCATCCGGCCAGGCTCCGCGAGTAGCGCCTCCCACAGCTCGGGCGGGGCCCCGGGGTCGAAGGCGCTGGTGTCGCAGAACACGGCCAGGTCGTGCTCGGCCGTGAGAGCCCTCACGAGAAAGCGCCAGTCGGTCGGCACCTTCGGCGAGCTGTGCCATGCCAGCCGCGGCAGGAATGCCGGGTCTCGGGCCCGGGCGAGCTCCAGGCGCTTGGCTGAAACCTGGCGTTCGCCGCCATCGCCGCGTCGGCGCAGGAATACCTGGCCGGTGCGGCTGTAGCGGTTACCCATGCAGCGGAATGGTACCGGCCAACGGCGCTTTGGAGCTCAGCGTGCTCACCGCTTCGCCGTGGAATGCATATACAACACTCCTTACGCCCACGCTTACCGGCGCCCCGCACCTGACCACATGCCCGGCTCAGCGCAGCCGCCCCGTGCCGCCCGAGTTAGCCCCACCGTCCTCGTCGCGCTGCCCAGTACATCTCGGTGCCACCGCACACCACGCGAGCCTCCGACCACAACCTTGGCCACGGCACAATACAGAACGTGGAGACGCAAGGTGCGGGGCCGTCCCAGACCGAGAGTGGCCACGGCCATCATCCCGGCCGACCGCACTATGACCTTCGGTTGGACTTCGCCCCTCCCGCGGTCAAGCGGCGCAGGGAGGCGTTCAAGGACGGCCTCACGCGCCTTCAGGAACGCACTAACCAGCTGACGGGCTCGCTTCTCCATTTCCCCCGTCGGGGAGCTCCCCCACCGTTCGGGGAGCACATCACAACGATGCAGCAGGCTATAGACACTTTGCGCGAGCGCGACCGCGCACTGATGACGCTCTTCCCATCCTGCACCTGGGATCCGCGCGAGACGAGCTCCATCGACGCGTTCAAGTCGCTCCTCGCGATCTTGAGGACGAACATCGACCAGGTCACGGCTCTCCGGGACGGGCTGCCACCCCTTGCGCTGAGGGCGGTCCACCGCGAACTGGTTCGAACCCTGGCTGCCGCAGTCGCCGCCGAGATGATCAGCGCACTCGCAATCACGGCACCGAACTCCAGATCTGCTCAAGGATACCAGGCTGACGGGTACGCGGCCGCCACCACCGGCCTACAGCACGCCCAGCGGTTGAACGCCCTGCTCCAGCGCATCGTTCACTACCCTCCCAGCGGTCCTTTCCAGGCCGACGGGAGCCTCGACATCGCGGCGCTCGCATGGTCAAGTGTTGGCGAAGAGCCCACCACCATCGCCGCGGGCGCCGACATTGTCAGGCAGGGCTTCCGCGACATTCCGGGGGTCGCCGACCTCCCCAACGAACGCGCGGTCGGCTTGCTGCCCGATCTCGTCCTCAGCGCTCTCGTCGTGGACGCCGACCTCCTGGTCCGCCGTGCACAGGCACTCCGGCCGCTCCTCGACGCGGTTGCCCCCGGTGCGTTGGCGCAGGATGGGGACCTCCTGGTCGATCGCGTCCACCGGGGCCTGCGCGGGATCCAGCTCGAGGTGGAGCGCCTAGGCCGAGAGGTGCGCACGGATGCCCCTCGTCACCACGTCATGCGCTCCGCGACCGAGGCCTACCGACAATTCGTCGAGGGCCCGCTCCGCGACTTCGGGGCACCGATCCTCTGCGCCGCGCGCGCTCATCGGCACGAGGCTAACGGCAGCTACGAGCGCGAGGTCGTGGATGCCATCCAGGCCGGAGAGGTCCTCACGGAACTAAGCCAGCACGGCGAGCTCTTCCAAGACGTGGTGGACATGCTGTACCGGAATGCAAGCGCTCATGCGAACGTCGAGGTGGTCGACGACGGGATCGTGTTCACCGAGCAGCGGGCGGAGGCTGGCCGAGTGGTCAGGGAGCGGACCGATCACCTTACCGACGACGAGTTCCTCGAAGCCCTGGCGTCGCTCGAGGAGCTACTGCTGGCCATGCAGATGACGGTCTTCCCCTGGCTCTGGCTCACCGACGACCCCACCTTAGCCGCAGCGGTGAAAAGCTACAGGGGCACTCTCGATGAGGAGGCCGCCGGAGTGGAACTTGTCGCAGGGATGGCGGGCCTCCGCAACCCCGTCGTGATGGACCACGGCGGTCACGTCACTATCAGGGCCGCACCTGTCAGCGCCGCGGCAGCGGCCGACACGTCCGGCATGCTCGCTGTCGTCCCCGCGGCGCTCGGGGCTCATCCAGGTGCTACCCAGATTACGTTGAGCCTCGAAGGCTTGCGGCCAGTCACCTTCGTCCGAGCGGAGATCGAGGCGATCGATACCAGCGATCTCCCAGAACGCCTGCCGCTGGTGGGGTTGTTCGGTGCCAAGTGGCTCCTCAGCAGCGGGGCGCGCTGGACAGAGCGCGACGAGGCGGCGCTGGTGACGCTACCCCTCACGATGGCCCACTTCGCCTCAGCCCGGATCGCCCCGACGGACGAGCCACACGCCCTCGCCACCGGGCTACGCATTCTTCGGGTGGTAAAGCGGCGTCTCAACGAGGTCATGCCTCGCAACCGGGCGCCGCTCACACGAAGTGCGGTAGCCCAGATGGCCGGCCTCAGTCGCGCTCTGGAGGCCCTCGTCGCAGCGCGACGGACCGCGAACACGAGGGCCTTGACCGAGGCGTCGGTCCAGGCGGCCGCCACTGTGCAGGCAATGTTCCAGGTGCAGGAAGCGGCCAAGGCAGTGCGCGATCTCGGCGACGCAGGCGCCCCGATAGCGCCGACTGACTGACCCTAGATCGTCCGCAGGCGCCGCCAAGCCGCCGTTGTCTCGTGGCATTCCGCGGGGCGGCGCACGACACCTCAGCCTTAGCCGGGCCACCGATCTAGTTGTAGCAGCGACCCGTCGGCCAACTGGCGCCCCGGCGATCTCCCACGGCGGACACCCCGCCGCATACCGCTGACCTCGCACGGAAGCTGGCGACGTCCGGCAGCCTTTCCCGCTACTGCACCACCACCCTTACCTCCCCCTCGAGGGACTCGAGGAGTGCTGTCGTCTCCTCGCTGGGGACGCGGTCGCAGCGCTCGGAGAGCTGGCGGACCAGCTGGCGGTACACGTCGCGGGCCTGCTGGGGACGGCCGAGTCGGTGCTGCCAGAGCATCTGCTGGCGGAAGAGGTCCTCGATCGGGTCGGGGTCGAGGGTGAGGGCCTGCTCCAGCGTGTCGATGGCCCGGTCGAGGTCACCGGCGGCGGCGTGGAGCTCGGCGAGCTGGGTCAGGGTGTCGACGGCGACGCTGCGCACATGCTCCTCGTCCTCGAGCAGCCAGTTGTAGCCGGCATGGGTGAAGGGGGCGCCCCGGATGCCCTGGGTGGCCCGGGCGAGCAGGGCGACACGGTGCTCCGGCACGCTGGTGGCGAGCGCCGCCTCGCGGCCG
>Ga0187891_1003583_pt1 | contig 10712 bp, 8 predicted proteins | sample June2016WEW_21_4_FD_132990 | JGI IMG/M metagenome (GOLD analysis project Ga0187891, IMG submission 132990) | Peatland microbial communities from SPRUCE experiment site at the Marcell Experimental Forest, Minnesota, USA - June2016WEW_21_40 | ecosystem: Environmental > Terrestrial > Soil > Wetlands...
AGTACCGCCTGGTCCGCATCGCCTTTGCTCAGGTAGAGCACGTTCCCGGCCGGATCGGTGACTTTGGCCAATGCAATATTGGGCGACTTGCCGACAGTTCGTACCGTTGTGTCAATCCATCCGAGGCTTTGCTTCTCCAGAGCCTCGGCGATCTGCGACGCCAGCGCCTCCGATTCGTAGGTGAGCCAGTATTGCGCGCGAACATACACGCGACTCTTCTGTTGCCGCGTGAGCAATGCCGCGAATAGGCCGATGGAGAGCGCCTCCAGCAAGAGCAGGCCGGCCAGCATTTGCCAGCGAATAGATCGCGGCCACCAGCGCATGCGCAAGAATCCACCCCCGAAGGAGAATCAGTAGATTAGTCTATCGAACTGGTTGCAGTAACCGCGTCAGCCGCCTCGTTCCGCGGCCTTGCTTTGGAGACCAGCGACGCCGCGATCTGCTTTCCGTGAAAGCGCCCGTTTTCGATGAAAATCTCGCTGGTGCGCGAGCCGGCAACGATCACGCCTGCCAGATAAATTCCGGGCACGTTGCTCTCGAGCGTCTCCGGATTGCATACGGGCAACCGGTCCTCGCCCTCGAAACGCACGCCCAACCGCTCGAGAAATGAAAAATCGGGATGGTAGCCGGTCATGGCGAAGACGAAATCGTTGGGCAGCGTCTCGCGGCCCGCCGGAGTTTCCACCACGACCGAGTCGGGTGTGATCTCCACAACCTGCGACGAAAAGTAGGCCTTGATTTCGCCGTCTTTGATGCGGTTTTCAATGTCCGGCTTGATCCAGTACTTCACGTTTGGCGTAACCTCGGGTCCGCGGTAGACGAGCGTGACGCGGGCGCCGCTTCGCCACAGTTCCAGAGCGGCGATGGCAGCGGAGTTCTTGCCGCCAATGACCACCACGTCTGTCTCGAAGAAGGGGTGGGGGTCGTAGTAGTAGTGGTGAACTTTGCTGAGGGTCTCGCCGGGAATGTCCATCCAATTGGGCAGGTCATAGTAGCCGGTGGAGATGGCCAGTTTGCGTGCCTCGATGGCTCCCGGCCTGCCGAAACGGTCCACGGTGTGCGCGGTGAAGGCGCCATCGGCTCCCGTTACGGTTTCCACCCGGTAGTACTGGCGCACGTCCAGGCGATAGTAGGCCGCCACCTGGCGGTAGTACTCAAGCGCCTCGCTGCGCGTGGGCTTGGCATTCGGGCTGGGGAAGGGGATGCCGCCGATCTCGAGGCGCTCCGAGGTGGTGAAGAAGGTCATGTGCGCGGGATAGTGAAAGATGGAGTTGCAGACGCAGCCCTTGTCCACCAGCGCCACACGAAAGCCAGCTTTTTGCGCTTCGATAGCACAAGCCAGCCCCGTGGGTCCCGCACCCACAACAAGAAGATCGAAGACAGAATCCTGCATCGCACTCAACGGCTGGTCGCTCATATTCCTAGATTAGGCTATTTCGCGACCGGGCATGCCAAGGGTCGCACAACAAAAAGCCTCAGCCGGAGCTGAGGCCTTTTGCGATCGGAATCCCGAGTCTCTGCGCTCTTACGCGAGTGCTGGAGCGGGCTCCATCATGGGCACCGCCGGCGCTTCGGCCGCGACAGGCGAAGCTGTCGGTTGGGACGCCGCATGCGATGGGCGAGTGAGCCGGTGAACAAAGTGGTAGGGCGGCCATGGACCCGAAAGCTGCATCTGGCACTCCCGCATCACGGCGCTGGTGGTGACGAACTTGTTCTGATAGCGTTCGACACTCTTGCGGTCGATCAGATGCGCGATATCCAGCATCATCTTACCGTTTTCCATCAGCCGGCAGCTCACTTCCTCATCAAGAGGAATGAAAAGCCTGTGCATCTGGAAGCTGACCGCTCGTGCGCGCGTTTGCCGCTCCCGCGCCCGCGAGGCATTCTCCCGCAGATTGCTCAGATATTCGCGGCCCACACCTTCGGCCGTCAGATGCTTTTCGATCTCGCGCCCGCAACAATCGTCAACGAAGATCTTCAGATGCATTTCCGTCCTGCCGCGCAGCTTGTCGATGTTTCCGAGGAACTGGCGCTGATTGGAACGGATCGACTTGCGCAACGACTCGTCGTCGTTAAAGACGGTGCCAAAGCGGAAAGGAAGAACTGTAGAGTGTTGAAAACAGTCGGCGATCACACGTGCGTGGTCGACGCCCGACCGTTGGTTAAGGGTTTCCTGGGGGTTGTGCTCGCTCACGATCACCGCTAGATCGCTCGCTGGGTAAAGGAAAACCTGATTGCCACTGACTCCAAAAACCGATTCCATCGCAACCGGCTTGCGATGGCGGGCTAAAGCTGGAAATGCTTGTTTTTCACCGATGCAGTAGGCATACCATGCCATGACGAGACACTCCGTCCGCGCGCGCCACAACTGTCAGGCGCCGCTAGTTGATGAAGCTCTGTGAACTTGGGAACAACTGCATGCATAGTGGAGGATTATCTAGACCGTGGTTGCGACCTCCCCAAACTAACCGGAATACTAGTCTCCTGAAAATACGACTGGCAACACCTGGCAGGGAAAAGATGGGGTGACTGTGCAGCAGGTGTAAAAGTCGTATTGATACCGCAGGACTGTCAATTGATTATATGAACTTTGTGTGCTGGCCCGCAGTAAATGCTTCAAATCGCTCGCCGTGAGCGCACCTGCGTGCGTCGTCCAGCACATGCTCAAAACTGCCCCAAAGAGGACTCGCTGTATTCGGTACTTCTTTTCCACAAGGGCTGGAAACGGCTGGTCGGTTGCTCCAAACCCCTGCCCTCGACCCCACCGCTTCATCGATAAGAGACGGGAAACTCTAGTAGACTCAACGGCAGAATGCTTCTTTCTTCCCGCTTCCTTCGCATCCCCTCTGCCCCCACGCTTCTCGCGCTCCTGGCAACGCTTCTTGCAGGAGCAACTGCAATTTCCTCGCGCGCAGCCGCTCAGGGAACCCACCTATGGCAGCAATCGCAGATGGAGGAGTTTGAAAAGGGCACGCCTGCGGGCGTTTCGATTGAGAGCGATGGTCACCTGCGCCAGGGGCCGGAGCTCACTGAGCAGCTCACCACGCCGTCGACCTTCGTGTGGTCGCTTGCCGTGGACAAAAGCGGCCGGGTGTTCGCCGGTACCGGCTCACCTGCAACCGTGCTGCGCCTTGGCGAGAAGCCCGGCGAAAAGCCATTCACGCTATTCGAGACCAGAGACCTCAGCATTCAGGCTCTTCGCCTCGGGCCCGACGGCTCGGTCTATGCCGCCACAGTGCCGGGCGGCAAGGTCTACAAACTCAATTCCGACTCGACCACCAAGCTGGATGAATCCAATGCCCCGGTCGTCTTCGACGCGGCCAAGGCGGACGACGCAAGCCCCAGCGACAGCAAAGCCTCCTCTTCGCCAAGCGGGCAATCGCACTACATCTGGGATCTGACCTTCGATTCGGCGGGACGGCTCTATATCGCAACGGGCAATCCCGGAGCGGTTTACCGCGTCGATCCCGCCAAGCCCGGCGCGGCGCTCGAACTCTTCTTCAAAAGCGACGAGGCGCACATCCGCACGCTGGCTTGGGACGCGAAGGGCAATCTCATCGCAGGCTCCGACGGCTCCGGCCTCGTTTACCGCATTGATGCGCAGGGCAAGGGCTACGTGCTTTTCGAGGCTCCGCGGCGTGAGATTACTTCCATCGCGATTGGCGCCAATAGAACCATCTACGCAGCTTGCGTGGGCGACAAGAGCCGCAACCCCTTGCCTCCGTTGCCGGTGCAGGGAATCGCCTCAGTTTCGATCACTGTGGTTCAGCCGCAGTCGCTTCAAGCGGCCAACGCCAGCGCATCTGTTCCGGAAGGAACGGAGATCTTCGCGCTCACCGAGGGCCAGGCGCCGCGTTCTCTCTGGACCAGCAAGGATGCAATTGTTTATGCGCTCGCGGCCGGTCCTGACGGCATCCTTGCGCTCAGCGGAAACCGCGGACAAATCTATCGCATCAAGGACGATGGAAGTTACGCCGACGTCGCTCATCTGCAAGCGCAGCAGGGCCTGAGCTTCTCCTCCGTACGGGATGCAGAAGGCATGGGCGCAATCTTCATCGGCACCGGCAACACCGGCAAAGTCTTTATGCTGGGCGCGGCGGAAACGCACGAGTACGCCAGCAATGTTCTCGATGCCGGAGCCTTCGCCCGCTTTGGCCGAGTCGAAATTGAGCCCGGCTCATCCGGCTACGACATCCTCACCCGCAGCGGCAACGTCGAGCAACCAGTTCGTGGATGGAGCGATTGGCAGCCGCTTGCGGACAGCTCCGTGGCCTCGCCTCCGGGACGCTTTCTGCAGTGGAAGGCGGTTCTGCACTCAGGCGGCGTTCTGGGCAGTGTCGGCGTCAATTACCTGCCGGTCAATTCCGCTCCTGTCGTCGACGAACTAGTTGTTGTTCCCGGCGCGCGTCTCAATCCGCAGACCTCGCTCTCTCAGAATCAAACCGTCAGCATCACGTTCCCCTCGTCGAACCAGAACTCGGGGATTACGTATGACGCGGGCACAAGCCAGCCGCTTCAGGCAGTCAAGGATCGCACCGCGGTTACGGTACGCTGGGCCGCGCACGACAACGACGGAGACACGCTGTCTTACGCGATTTACATGCGCAGCGATGGCGACTCCGAGTGGTGGCCGCTGAAAAAAAAGATCAAAGAGCAGGCTTACAGTTTCGACGCGACCCTGATTCCCGACGGCGGTTACCGCATCAAGGTAGTCGCCTCTGATGCGCTCTCCCACTCGCCGGGCGACGCGCTTACGGGCGAAAAAATCAGCGATCGTTTCGTGATCGACACCACTCCGCCTGTGATCGCAAACTTGAAGGCGGCTAGCCAGCAGGGAACTTGCGCCGGCACGAATTGCGCCAAGGCGTTCCTGGTCAGCTTCGACGCCGAGGATTCGGCTTCGCCCATCGCCCGCGCCGAATATTCGCTCGATGCCGGTCCGTGGCAGTACGTCGACCCGGCGGGGCAGATCTCCGACTCCCGGCGCGAGCATTACGAGTTCCGCATCTCGCTGGACGTGGAAGCTGGCAAGATCGGAGAGCACCTGATCACCGTGCGCGCGTACGACCGCTACGACAACGTGGGCGTGGCCAAAACGATCATTCCCGCTCAGGAACAGTAGGCGGCCATGCGATTCGAGCTTTATGTGGCGGCGCGGTACCTGAAAGCCAAACGGCGACAGGCGGTGGTCGGCGTCGTCACCGCCATCTCTATCGCCGGAGTTACCGCCGGCGTTGCGGCGCTCATCATCGCTCTCGCCATCACCAACGGCATGCGCCGTGATCTGCAGGACAAGCTGATTGGCTCCAGTGCGCACGTGCAGCTTATGCAGGTCGACGGGCGGGGAATTCCCGATTGGCAGGCGCTCCTCGCGCGTCTGCGCGCAGTGCCCCACGTCGTCGCAGCCTCGCCCGGCCTGTACGAGCAGGTGCTCGTCGCTCGCGGCGCGCGCGATGGCGGCGCGCTTATTGAAGGCATTCTGCCCGACGACGAGCGGACGGTGAGCGATCTGCTCTCCACGGCCACGCCTGGCGCAGTCCAGGCACTCGAGCCGCAGCCCGCACCGACGTCATCCCAAAACGCCGAGCTTTCACCCATCGTTCTGGGCAGCGACCTGGCCGACACCATCGGCGCGTCCGCCGGTGATTCGGTCCTGATTATCAGCCCCCAGGGCGAGATGACGCCGCTGGGCGTGATTCCCAAATACGTGCGTTTCCGATTGGCAGGCACATTCCACTCGGGCTTTTACCAGTACGACGACCAGATGGGGTTCCTGCGCCTCGCTGACGCGCAGCGGCTCTTCGACGAGCCCGACCTGCTTTCAGTGATCAGTTTCAAAGTCGACAATCTCAACAACGCGCCGGAGATTGCGCGCGCCATCGAGCAGGCAGCGGGCAAGGGCTACATGACCACCAACTGGACCGAAGAGAACCGCGAGCTCTTTCGCGCCCTTAAACTCGAACAAATCGTCACATTTATCGTGATCGCGCTGATCGTGATCGTGGCCGCGCTCAACATTCTCATCGCGCTCACCATGATGGTGATGGAAAAGACGCGCGACATTGCCGTGATGATGAGTTTTGGCGTCGATCCCGGCCAGGTGCGGCGCATTTTTTTGCTTCAGGGCCTTCTCATCAGCGTGATCGGCACCATTCTCGGCCTCGCGCTCGGGTACATCGCCTCCTGGGCCGGCGGCCATTACCACTTCATCCATCTCTCCGCCGATGTCTACTCCATCGACACGCTGCCCTTTGCGCCGCGCGTGCTCGACGGCGTAATCGTGTCCGCCGTTTCGATTGGAATCTCGTTGCTGGCAACGCTGTATCCGTCGTCGTCAGCCGCGCGGGTGCTGCCAGCCGAGGCGTTGCGGTACGAATGAATCGAGCTACTGTGGCGTAATGATCCCGCCCATTGCGTGCCGCCGTGGCAGCACAATGCCGCGATGATCCACTTCCGCAGGTGCGGATTGCTCCGGGCTACGAGGGAGCTCCGCGCGTTCCGTCAGCGCGCCACCGCAGGCTGGGCACCAGTCGGCCTTTGTCTGCTCCGCGAGCACCGCATGACACTGGCTGCACATCCGTTCCATCCCCTAGAGCATAGCGGATCGGACCCCACGCAAAATCGAAGTAGTGACTGCTACGGAAAATCGCTTACGCAGCGGGCAGAAGCTGCCGTGCGATTCTTCCGGCCCAGGCGCGAATCGCGTCCCAATCGCGAATATCCGTGGCGGGCATGTCCTTGGCCGGAAAAGCAGGCAGATGCCGCGCCAGACTGAAGGGAAACGGCATCCGGTTCACGTCGAATTTGCCGCCGAATACCTCCAGCTCCGACGGCTTGAACCAGGCACACTTCGCCAGGTGCTTCTCTGCCTGCGCGCGCGCCGCCGCAAACTCCTCCGGCTTTCCCTCAATCGGGCCAAGGACGAATAACCAGGTCATTGGCCCCGTGAGAGCGATCCGATTGCGGGCAAGAAAGTGGTACAGCTCTCCCGGCAGCCGGGCCATGTAGAGCGGAGCGCCAAGGACGACCGCAGTTCGCTCTCCAATCGACTTCAAACCGCGCATAGGCGCCACTTCAACCTCAAGACCGGCTGCGCGCATCCTGGCCCCGATTGCCTCGGCTACCTCACCGGTGGATCCGCTGCGCGTTGCGTAAGCAATCAGCACTGGAGCTGGCATCGAACACACCTCCGTTGACCGCATTGTGCGCTTGAGCGATGGAGCCGCTTGTGCCCGCAATCACAAGCCGCAGTTTGGGCAAAGAGGGCGAAGGACACGGCCTCAAACCACTGCTCACAGTGGGCAACTACACTGAATGTATGCACCCTGCCCCGCGCCTCATCGCAATCGACGTGGACGGCACTCTCGTCCCCACGCTTTCGCAAACCATCAGCGAGCGCAATGCGCGGGCGTTGCGGGCCGCGCAGGAAGCTGGAATCACCGTGGCCATTGCCACCGGACGCCGCCCGGCCTACACTGCGCCTTTGTTGGCGGGCTTGGGACTGCGAGCGGATACGCCCCTCATCGCGTCGAATGGTGCAGTGCTCTCCACGCTGGGTGGTGACGTCATCGACAGGTGCCATATGCAGGCGCGCGTGGCGCGCGGCCTTTGCGGCGTGCTCCGCCCCTTCGGGATGGTTGTCTTCACATTCGACCGTCCGGGACGTGGCGAGCTGGTTCTCGAAGACCTTGAGGAGGCGCATGGACGCATCGCGATCTGGGTCGAATCGAATCGAAACGCAATCGAAGTGGTAAAGCCGCTGGAGTCGGCGCTCGTCGACGGCGAGGATCCGATTCAGGGCATGGCGGCGGGAAGCATCAGCAGGATGAGAGATGCCGAAAAAGCGTTGAAGGCCAGCGAGTGGAGCGCGGAATGCGAAAGCGTGCGCACCGAGTATCCTGCCAGGGATCTGTCGATCTTAGACCTTCTGCCTCCCGGCATCTCCAAAGCATGGGCGCTGGAACGCCTGGCCGCGCGCATTGGTGTGGATCGCAAAGAGACCATGGCTATCGGCGACAACTGGAACGACGCGGGTATGCTGGAGTGGGCAGGGCAGGGAATCGTGATGGCGAACGCTGCCGTGGAGCTGCGCACGTTGGCCATGACGCGCGGGTGGAAGCAGGCGCCTTCGAACGATGAGGACGGCGTGGCTGTGGTTCTTGAGGCAGCGCTGGCCAAATTGGCATCGGCAAAAGCATGAGCAGAGAAAATCAACGACGGAAAGCGGCACGCAGGAAAATATTTCTTGCGCTTGGATCGATCGCCGCGCTCGCTTGCCTGCCAACGCTCTCTCGGGCCGGAGAACGCGTGACCCTTAGCAATGGTTTCGTCGAGCAGTGCGATCACCATGCGCTTGTCGATGGCCGCATTCGCCTCTACCTGAGCGCAGGAGAGGACAGCTACATCGAGTTCAAGCCCGCGGAGATCGCGACATTCGAGCAAGTGCCCGATCCACCGGCGTCCGTTCCGGCGGCGTCAGCAGGCAGGCCCCAGACGCTGGCGAAACTAACCGCAGGCGACCTGCGCGAGATGCTCGCGCGAGCCGGAGCGGATCACAACCTGGATGTGGATCTGCTGGCAAGCGTGGTGAAGGCCGAGAGCGACGGCAACACTCGCGCCGTAAGCCGCGCAGGCGCGCAGGGCCTGATGCAGCTCATGCCGGGAACTGCAGCCGGGCTCGGCGTGCAGGACAGCTTTCAGCCCGACCAGAATGTGCGCGGCGGCTCAACCTACCTCGACAAGTTGCTCATCCTCTATCACGACAATCTTGCCATGGCTCTGGCCGCGTACAACGCCGGCCCTGAAGCGGTGGACAAGTATCACGGCATTCCGCCCTACCGAGAGACTCAAGCGTACGTCGCCCGCGTGATTCACGAGTTCAATCGCCGCGTTCTGGCTCGCGAGGCGGCGACACGGCGAGACTCCGCCACCCCGCATGATGCAGCCGCGCAGCCGCTTCGGCCCGATAACAGCCACAATTAATTCTTCACCGTTCCTTAACGTCGCTGCGAGCCATTGACTCGGCTTGGACTCGCCTGCACATTCCCCGCAAGCCCTCTCATGCGCGCGTGAGAACATACGGATAGACCTTGATCGCAGACTGCCGAACGGAGAACGCGTGAAGAAGAGCCATTGGATTCTGGGCCTGGTTCTGTTGTTGGCGCTGGCCGCCTTGGCCCTTTGGGCTCGTTCCAGGATCCACTTCGACTTTCACGTCTTCGGTGCGCAGATTGCCCTCGCCGATTGGCTCAAGATCGCCATTGGCGTCGCCTGCATTTATCTCGCCTTCGTCTTCCGCGCCGTCCGCTGGACCATGCTCATGCGCCATAACAAGAAGGTCCCGCTTTTGTCGCTTTTGGGAACACAGATCATCGGATTCACCGCAGTGGCTCTCATCGGGCGCTTCGCCGATCCGGTTCGACCTTACCTGGTAGCCAAAAAGACCGGCGAACCCCTGGGTTCACAGATCGCCGTCTACATTGTCGAGCGGCTTTTCGACTTCGGCTCCATGGCGCTCATCTTTTCGCTGGCTCTTTTGTGGATTCCACAGGCCGCCATGGCCGCCGCGCCCGGTCATCCGGGATTCTTCAGCCATCTCTTCGCGCCGCTCATCGAGCGATATCCGATTCTTTCCGTCATTTTCGCCCGCTTTGGAGCGTTGTTCGTCACGCTGGCCGGCGTTCTGCTTCTGGTTGTTGTGCGCTTGTCGGGCAACGCGGCGGCCAACTTCTTTGAGTCGTCCCTTGGACTCATTTCAAAGGGTATGGGCCACGCAGTCGGACACAAGATCAGAACCTTTCGCGCGGGCCTAGACGTGATTCACAGCCTCTTCGACTTCGCCATCTCCGCATCGATTTCGCTCAGCATGTGGGGCCTCATCGCCTTTGCCTACCTCGAAACGGTGCATGCCTTCACGGCCAGTCCCGCGCTTGCCGGGATGAGCTTCTCAAAGTGCATTCTGCTCTTGATGATCAGCGGTAGCGTCAGCGTCCTTCAGCTTCCGGTCCTGGGCTGGTTTTCCCAGATCGCCTTCGTGGCCGCGGCGCTATCCAGCTTGTTCGGCGCGACGCCCGAGGCCGCCACCGCCTGTTCCGCCACCATCCTGCTCGGCACATTTCTCTGCGTTGTTCCGGTGGGACTCATCTGGGCCCAGTTCGATCACATCAATCTGCGCAAGGTTACAGTGGAAAGCGAGCACGCCGAAGAAGAGCTCGTCGCGAAAGAAGAAACCGGCGCGGCGCCCTAGATTCGGGCCGCCTCGGCCCCGCTCGCCTTCTTCGAGTACTGAATCGTCTCCGGTCCCACTGCGCCGCCCGTCATCACCATGCTCATAGCCTGTTCCATGGTCAGGTCCGTCTCGATCACCCTGTCCATGGGAAGAATCTGCAGAAACGCCGACGTAGGATTGATGGCGTTGGGCACAAGCACCGCCGCCAGCGGCAGTCCGCTCTCTGCGTCGCTCATCGTTCGCGTCAGGAACCCGATGCTCTTTTGACCGGCGATAGGGAAGTCCACCAGCACCACGCGCTGGCTCGCATCCTTTTTGGTCATCATCGTATCGAGCAGTTGCCGCACCGACGTGTAGACCTTGGCCACGAAGGGCAGCCGCTCCAGCAGCGATTCGAACAGCCCAAAGGCCTGCCGGCCGACGACGAGCGAAGTCACCCGCCCCACAACGTAAAGCACAACCAGCGTGAGCAGAATGGCCAGCA
>Ga0187891_1003597_pt1 | contig 10675 bp, 9 predicted proteins | sample June2016WEW_21_4_FD_132990 | JGI IMG/M metagenome (GOLD analysis project Ga0187891, IMG submission 132990) | Peatland microbial communities from SPRUCE experiment site at the Marcell Experimental Forest, Minnesota, USA - June2016WEW_21_40 | ecosystem: Environmental > Terrestrial > Soil > Wetlands...
CCCGGCACCATTGCGGTTTAGGGGATATCCCGCGATAGCGGCCCTCACCGGGCGGCCTCTGATGCCCAGTTGAAAGCCAACTTGAAAACCAGAGGCAGCCCGCGGCCCCCTCCATGAGTGAATAGAGGGTTTCCCCAGGGTCGGCGTCCGATGCCGGGCCGGCCGAGTTCCCGGGCACTGGAGTCAGATCCAGCAGGCCCCGGATGGGACCGCGCCGAAGCTAGAAGGCGATGTCGTCCTGACCCGCCCCTGGCGGCGCGGGCGGAGGGGTCGGCGGACCGGACGGCGGGATGGATGGCGCCCGCCAACCGGTAGCCGCGCCAGCCTGATAGAAAGCCCGCCGTCGCTGCGCCTCGGCGTCGCTGACGACTTCTTTCCCGAACGGAGCGAGGGCAAGGCCAGCGAGCTTGAAGTCCTGGACGGCGAGGGGGATGGTGATCACGGGAATGCAGAGCAGCAGACCCGTGACGAAGTGCAAGAGAGCCATGTACCACCCTCCCAGTACGAACCAGAGGATATTCCCGCAGCCGGACTTCGCCCCGGAGGCGCTGGGGCGAGCTACGACCGTCCGGCCGAATGGCCAGAGGGCGAACCCGGCGAGCTTGAATGCTTGAATGCCGAACGGAATCGTGATGATGAAGATGCAGTTGAGGATGCCTGAGACAACGTACCCTATAAAGAGCCAGAACCCGGCGAGCAGAAGCCAGATGATGTTCCCTGCGGTCTTCATTGCCGTACCTTTCAAACCACCCCGTCAGCGCAGCCGCAGTCTACCTTAGGCAGGTACAGTCCGTGGAAGCTGAGAGACCCGTCCCAACGAACAGATGAGCGGTTGGCGGGGTAGAATCGGCTCCCGGTGGCGACGCTCCCCGCGCTCTCACGCTCCCGGCCAGCCGACCCGGCGGCGGTATGGCTGGCCGCGGCGCTCCTGGCGGACCCCGCACGGGTCCGGCCCGCGTTCGACCGCTTCCCGGTCCTCAGCCCAACCCAGGTACAGCGCCGGCTGGAGTCGGAGTACCTATGCGGGGATGGCCCCGGCGTCGGTGCAACCGTGCGGCGGTGGAGCTATGACCTCTCTGGCGGCGCGAAGGACCGCACGGTGCGCCGGCTTGGGACTCGCCCGTCCCACCTCGGCGACCAGGCGGCGTGCAAGGTGATCCGGGCATGGCGGCGGAAAGACCCGGCCAGGGCGGGACTCGGCGAGGTCCCATCACACCCAGGGCATCTCCTCCCGGGCCTCACAGCCCCGCACAATGGCGCGCTTCAGACTACCATCCCGGTGGGTCAAGACCGCCGATGAGATCCTGGCCAGCATCGAACGGTTTTGCCTACGAATCTCCGGTACAGGACACTAGCAGGCTGGTGAGGAATCCAATTGAGGGCTTGCCTGGCTAAACACGACGGTGGGGGTCTTCCGGGCCGCCTCTTCCTGCCCGAATTGGCGTGCTACGCTCACGAAACGAGAATCATGTGATGGGCGGTCGTACTGGGACAGAAGCCGAGGTCCGGGCTGTCGTCGTCCGAGGACGGAGACTACGGTCGGTCGACCGACGGTCGCCGCAGATGCCGGTTCATGAGCGTCCGTATAGCGTCGCTGCAGTTCTGGGCGGACTGGTTGCATGTCTCGCCCTCCTCGGCTGCGGCGGCTCGCTGGCCTCTGGCGGCTCGCTGGCCTCCGGCGGATACCTGGGCCAAACGAGCAGCTCCATCGAGTTTCTGCAACTCACCGTCAGCGGAACTTCCCTGCACGGCACCTTGGACGCCGCCAGCATCGTCAGTTCGGGCGATTCGGTCACGACCGTGCACGCTGACGTCACCGGGACGGTCAGCGGCCACAGCGTCAGCCTGACCTTCAGCGTGGGCCCTAGCTGGCTGGATGGCCAGACCACTGAAAACGGGACAATCCAAGGCGCCGACCTGCTCGTCACCTATACTGAGAGCAACGGTTCCCTGGCATCACTTCGCCTCGACCCCTCTCAGCCCAGCGCTTACGACACGGCTCTCGGCCATCTCCGGCAGCAGGCGGCGGCGGCGGCTCAGGCCGCCTTCGCCGCGGAATCGCCGGATCAGATCATCCAGGACGCCACCATCGCCGTGGAGAGCGCTACCGGGTTCGAGATGAAGGGCAGCGGCAACTTCGGCGGCGGGGTCACCGCCGTGGACTTCGCGGTCCACGGCAGCGACCTCGAGGGCTCCATGACCCTGGACGGCGACAGCGTGGGCTTCGACTACATCGGGGGCAACGTCTACTTCAACGCCCCGGCCGCGTACTGGACCGCCCAGGGGGCCTCCGGCGCCGAGGTCTCCCAGTACGCCGGCAAGTGGGTGGAGATCCCCGCCGGGTCATCGTCGGCATCGGACTTCAGCGGCGTCAGCGATATCACCGACATCGCCGGCGACCTGTCAGATCACGGCGCGCTGGCCTCGGGCGGGACGGGCACCGTCGACGGGCAGTCCGTGGTGTTCGTCAAGGACACCAGCACCGGCGGCGTCGTCGCCGTCGCCACCACCGGCACCGCCTACCCGCTGCGACTCTCCGAGACCGGTGCAACCAGCGCCACCCTCGACTTCTCCAACTGGAATAACGTCCCCTCCTTTACCCCGCCGCCGAACCCGCTTAGCATCCCCAGCTCGTGACCGGGGTGGAAGGCGTCAAGGCGTCCGGCGACAAGGCGCAATCCGTATTCGGAAGCGCCTTAGCAGTGGCCGGCCCGCATGGCGGGGCCATGCAGCGTCCAGGGTGGGATGGGAGAGGCATCTCCTCCCGAGCGTCCTAGGCCCGAACAAAGGCACTAGATTAGGGGGGTCGGCCGGGCTAGGCGTACGACGTTTGCGCCAGATGAAGACGGGCCGCTAGTTGCGGACCGTCGCTCAAGGGAACGACGTCAACATCATGGGCTCGGAGGAAGTTCAGGGGCTCGGCAGGCTCTTCGTTGTCGACGATTGCAACGACCTGGACCGCATCCTTGCTGCGCTGGACGTCCCGGAGATCTTTGACTTCCGCGGATAGCAGTGCTGCCCGGCTCATGGCCAAGTCGAATGGGCCGACCATCGACACAGTCTGTAGCGCTCGAATGACGCCGTTCCTTGTGCCGTAGTCGAACGTCCAGCGTGAAACGCTGCCTTGGATCTCGAAGGCAGCTTGATACTTGTGCAGCCCGACAAGTTCCTTGCGCTCCATCCATCGCGTCAGGCGCTGGCGGAGTGCACTCGGCGCCAGTTGGACCCGACTGATCGGTCGCGGCGTCAGGGAACTGGGGGCCACAAACACCTGATAGAGGCGGGACAACTCCTCGATCGGATCTTCTGCGAGGGTGGTGCGAGGTGGCGTTACAGCAAGCATGGTATTGGCCTGCTCGCGGAAGATCTTGTCTAGCGCGCCGGTGCTCAGCGGTAGCTCAGACTGGTAGTCCCGCGGGATACGGTACTCGTCTTTGAAGTAGTCCCTTATCAGTTTCAGCGTGTGAACGTCCGCATCGGGAAAGGCAGACCGGATGCGCGAAAGAGCACCCTGGAACCTAGCCATGGTGGACCCGCCCTCGCTTTCGATGATCACTCCGATGTTCAGCGATTCATCGCGCACAAGGGATGGTACATACCGAACCACGGAATAGCGCATCTTCATGGTGCTGACCCCAGTCTACCCAAGTTGCTCACCAGCGACGAGACCGAGCGGCGACGGACCGTCAGATAGGACACCAGAGCCTCGCTTTCGTCAGGGAGAACGCGCCACTCGGGGGGAATGACGCCGACCAACGCCCGAAGGCTAGTATCCAGCACGCCCTCGATAGTAGCTCTGAGGGCGGACGCGGCTCCGGAGGGGGCGAGCCGGACCCAGCCCTGAGGATCATGGATACCCGTAGGTTCCCCCCGTTGCGCCAGTTCCGCAGCAGACCACCCTGGGTTCCCGATCGAATACCCGAAGTCGACAGCCCAGATTGTATATCCGCCATGTTCGTCCGCCACCGCCCTGGCCTGCCTCTGGTCGAACTGTCCAAGCCATGTGTCGGCCGCCACCACGGCCAACAATGCGCCCGGGTTGATCACTCTCTCAAGCATCTCATGGGTCGGTTGCCAACTGGAGTCCAGAAGCTCGGAGCCGAATGACGGCCCCGCTTGCCACGCCTGGCCGCTACTGAAACGGACGTCCGTAGCCAACTCCGTGGGCAGATCGCAGACGGCCGGCCTCGGCACGGTGCCGCCGATCCGGCGGGCCAGCGAAGTCCCGACGAGCTCGTTGGCCAGGGTTCTGATTCCCTGCGGATTGTTCATCGCCTTCACGAGCCAGAGCGTTTCGTCCTCGGCGGCGAATACCTTGGGCTGGCTTCCTCCCCCCTCTAATCTGGTCGCGTCGAGATCGCGGACGTATCTCTTGAGCCGAACCCGAATGGGACGAAGTCCCGAGTTGGCCTGGTCGTCGATCACAGGCCAGCAGTTTAGTCCCGGACGGACGCTCGCGCCCCAAAGGCTTCGTGCTGACTAGGAGTTGCAATCGCCTCACCAGCCCCGCCGCGCCCCCCAGGGCGGCCAGCGCAAGGAATAACAGCGGAGCGGCGTCCATCCGGGTCATGGTGGTATCTGCCCTCTGGGTTCACGGTCCTAGCGCCGCCGCCTCAGCTATTCACCAGGATCACCCCGAAGAGGGGATCAAGCAACCCGAAGGCGACACGCGGCGAGCTGATCAGGAACTTCTGAATCGTGGTCGACGCGGCCTTCATGCCGGCGCTCAAGCGGGAGGCCGCGGAGCAGTTTGAGCGGCTTCTCAGCCGCCCCGGTTGACAGCCAAGTTGAAAGCCAGCGCGACCGGACAGGAACCGACGCAACCCGACCTAACCGCACGGTTTTGAGATCAGGCGAGGCCGATAGACGACGGTCCGAACGGGGCTACCACGAACTCAAAGACCGCCGGGGGCAACCCCGTGTGGGTTCGACTCCCACTCCCGGCACCAGTGGCGGCCGCGCGCCGCCGCACAATGGCCCGATGAGCACCCGCTACGCACGCCCCGGCTGGTTCACCACCAACGTCTTCAACCGCCTGGTGGCGGGGCTGACGCACATCGGGGTGAGCGTCCTCGGATCGCGCGTCCTGGCCACGCGCGGGCGCACCTCCGGGCTCTGGCGCACCACTCCCGTGAACATGCTCGCGTTCGAGGGCGAACGCTACCTGGTGGCGCCGCGCGGCGTGACGCAATGGGTGCGCAACGTGCGCGCCGGCGGCGACGCCGAGCTGCGCATCGGGCGCCGGCACGAGGCGGTCTCCCTGGTGGAGCTGACCGACGACGAGAAGCTGCCGGTGGTGCGCGCCTACCTCCGCCGCTGGAAGGTTGAGGTGGGCGCCTTCTTCCAGGGGGTGGGCCCGGACTCACCGGACGCCGATCTGCGACGCATCGCGCCCGACCACCCGGCCTTCCGGGTCGAGCCGCCGCACGCCTCCTGAGCGGAGACGGGGCCGCCGCGCGTGGTAGCCTCGGGCGCCGTGAGCGAGTGGGTGGAGTGGCACCGGCGCTACGACAGCGACGCGGGCCTGATCGCCCGGCTGCGCCTGGTGCAGGAGATGATCCGCGCCGCCCTGGACGCGCGGGCGGCGGGGCCGATCGCGATCATCAGCATGTGCGCGGGCGACGGGCGCGACCTCCTCGAGGTCCTCGCCTCCCACCCCCGGCGCGCCGACGTTCACGCGCTGCTCGTCGAGGCGGACCCCGAGCTGGTAGAGCGAGCCCGTGCGGAGGCGGAGCGCCTGGAGCTCGACGTCGAGGTCGCGCAGGGCGACGCGTCGCTGACCGACGCCTATGCCGGAGCCGTCCCGGCGGACCTGGTCCTCGTCTGCGGGGTCTGGGGCAACGTGACCGATGCCGACGTCCGCACCACCGTCGAACACCTCCCCGAGCTGTGCGCCCCCGGGGCCACGGTGATCTGGACGCGCGGCCGTTTCGCGCCCGACCTCACCCCGGCGATCCGGGGATGGTTCGAGCAGGCCGGTTTTACCGAGCTGGCCTTCGCCACCGTGCCCGGGAGCACCCAGTCGGCCGGTGCCCACCGGCTGGTGGCGGCGCCGCGCCCCTTCCTCCCCGGGCAGCGGCTCTTCACCTTCCTGGAGATGGAGATGAGGCCGGCGACGATCGCCCGGCGCGCCGCCGCACCGCCCGGGTAGCCGCCGGAAGCCGGCGCCCGGGAGGAAAGAAAACACCCGAGCCGGCTGGCCGACCCGGGTGCGCACGGAGGGAGTGGGTCGAGGTTGAGGGGCGGCCCGTGGAGGCGGAGGGGTCGCGGCCCGTCCTGGGGGAGAGTTGCCGCCCGGCTGGTCGAGAACGTTTCCGGGGGACAGGATGCCGGTTCGGTGGTGAAGAACAGGCAGGACTGGGTTAAGCCCCGAAGAAGATGGCCTGGCGTCCGGCTCAGACGCCCGGGGGCATCGCCGCGACGATGCGGCGCACCAGGACGGGCGGCGCCAGGCGCCCGGCGTCCACGGTGAGGTGCGCCACCTGGGCGAAGAGGGGATCGCGGACGCGTGCCATCTCGCGCAGCGTGCCCAGGGTGTCGCCCGCCAGGAGCGGACGGTGGCCGTGATCTCCGCCATGGGTACGCAGGCGGGCGGCGAGGCCCGTGATATCGGCCCGCAGCCACACCACCCAGGCCGGACCGAGGAGCGTGGGGAGCCGGGGGTCGAGGACCACCGCCGCCGCCGCGGCGACGACCGCTGCCGGTTTCTCGGAGACCCCCCGGGAGAGAACCTCGACCTCGAGCTGGTGGAGGACCTCGATGCCGCGCTCGTCGGCGAGCTGGGCCGCGGTCCTCCCGGTGAGCTCCTCGAGGACCGCGTCGCTGTCCCACAGAGTGCGCCCCAGTTGACGGGCGAGGGCCCGGCCCACCGTCGTCTTGCCGCTGCCCATGAGGCCGAGAAGGACGATCGGGCGGGTCATCCCAGGGGTTCCTCCGAGTTCGATTTCGCCGTATCGACGCACCCAACGAACCGAACGCCCTCGCAAGGGCGTAGGCTGACCAGGAGTCGGCAGGCCGCAGGGGCCTCGCCATGGACGACGTCACGCTACACTGACCCACACTCGAAACGGGGAGAGGCGTTGACAGAAGAGCCGGCAGAGGGCCACACCCCGCCCTCCGCCCAGACACGACGGCCACCCTGGCAGGTGCCCCCGGTGGAGATCGTCGGGCACGCCAGCCGGCCGTCGCAGCCGGGGGCAGTCCCGACCTTTAGCGGCCCCGTCGACGACCTCGCCTACGAGGAGGCGTTCTGGCCCGCCTCGCCCACCGAGGACGGCGCCGTCGTCCCCTCCGCGCCCGCCGCCAACCGGCAGGAGAGCCATCGCCCGCCTCTGGGGGAGCGCGCGCTCGGGACGCCCGTGCCGCCACCGGACTCCCGCCTCTCGCCGACGACCGGCCCGGGCACCGGCCCGGCCTACACGCCGGAGCAACGCATCGAATCCACCATCCGTGACTGGCGGGCGGCGCCCCTCGCGCGCAGCCCGCTGCCGAGCGATCCCCCCGGGCACCGCTTCCTTCCCCCGCGCCCCCTGGAGGCCCGCGGCACCGGCCGCGTGCCCGGCGACCGGCCGGGCGCGGCCGGCCCCGCCACGGAGCCGCCTCGCCGGGCCGGCGAGGCGGGGTCCTCGGCGCGCCCGGCGCAGGGCAACGGTCTGACGCGCCCCATCCCGTCCGCCGACCCCCGGAGCCCGGGTGGTGCCGCATACGGCCGCGATCCCGGCTCGCCCGGCCACCCCGGGCCCGCAGGCATTCCGTACCGGACGGTGCCCACCCCGTCGAACGGGCGCCCGGCGCCGACCCCGGCCGCTCCGGCCGCTCCGGTTGACCCGCGAAGCGCCCCGTACGGGCGCGATCCCCTCTTCACCGCAAGTCCGGGTGCTCCGACCCGTCCGGCGCCGGCGGCGCCGTACCGGGCGATGCCCGCTCCCGCCAACGGAGAGGCTCGCCTGGCGCAGCCGCCGGCTCCGCGGGGCCCCGCGGGCCCGGGTGACACGGCCCGCTCCGCCTACCCTGGGGGGCCGGCCGCCGCTGATGCGGCGTCCGCCCGCCGCCCCAACCCTGCCGCCGATCCCTACCGCGCCATGCCGGCCCCGTCCAACGGCGCCGGCCGGCCGGTGTCTCCCACCGCCCCGGCGGGCCCGGCGTCGCCGATGCACCGGCCGTCCCCCATGGACCGGACCGCCCCCACGGGGCTGCCGGCGCCGACGGACCGCCCCTCGCCCCTGGACCGCCTCCAGCCCGTGGACCGCTCCTCGCCGATGGTCAGGCCCTCGTCTCCGGCTCGACCGGTGCCCGTGGATCGCCCCGCGTACGCGGGCGGCCCGCCGTACGTGCTCGATCCGGCGCGCCAGGCCCAGGTGCCCCCCACCGGCGCCCCCTCCGCGCCGGCCGGCCCCTACGGGCCAGCGGCCCCGGGTGAGGTCCCATCCGCCCCGCGTTCCCCCGCCGCGCGGCCCGCCCCGTCGGGGTTCGCCGCTCCCATGTCACCTCCGCGACCCGGCGAGACCCTGGCGCCGCGGCCACCGGCCGCCCCCGCGCCACGGCGCCCCCTCCCCAGCGGCGTGGTCGGCAGGGATGGGGCCACCGTCCAGGACCGGGAGCCGGAGCCCTTCCGGTCCGGCCGGGGGGTGATGCCGCCGAGCACCGCTCAGGACTTCGCCCAGGAGCGGGTGCGCGGTCCGGCCAAGGCCGCTCCCGCCACCCGTGGCTGGCGCCACCGGGTGCAGACAGTCACCTTCAACCACATCGCTCCCGGTCCGGGCGCCGCAGAGCGCCTGGAACGGGAGCTGATCGCCAGCGCCAAGACCCCCATCGCCACCTCCCGCCGGGTGTCGATCCTCTCGCGCAAGGGCGGCATCGGCAAGACCACGACCACGTTGATGCTGGGGCACACCTTCGCCATGCACCGCGGCGACCGCGTCATCGCCCTGGACGCGAATCCCGACGCGGGCTCGCTGGCGTACCGCGTGCGTCGCGAGACGGACGCCACCGTGACCCAGCTGATGCAGGCGGCGGACCGCCTCCACCGCTACAGCGACATGCGGGGTTTCACCAGCCAGTCGCCCACCCGGCTGGAGGTGCTGGCCTCCGACGACGACCCCACCATCAGCGTCGCCCTCGGTGAGAACGAGTACCAGCAGGTCCTCAACGTCCTGGAGCGTCACTACAACCTCATCCTCATGGACACGGGGACAGGCATCCTCGACCCCGCCACCCAGGGGATCCTGCGGATGTCGGACCAGATCGTCGTCTGCGCCGCACCCGGCATCGACGCGTCCAGGGCGTCCAGCCTGACCCTCGACTGGCTCGACGAGCACGGCTATCGCGACCTGGTCAAGGACGCCGTCGTCGTCATCAACTCGGTGCGGAAGAACGCCCGCCGTGAGCTCGAATCGGTGACGCAGCACTTCGCCCGGCGCTGCAGGGCGGTGGTCAAGGTCCCCTGGGATCCCCACCTCGCCGAGGGTCTCGAGGTCAACTTCGACCTGCTCCGGCCCGACACGCGGCTGGCGTACCTCACCGCCAGCGCCGCGGTGGGCAAGACCTTCGCCCTCCCCTCTCACCGTCGATAGGGGCGCGACTGCCCCACCGATGGCGGATCGCCGGCCCCCGCTTCAGCACTACTTCAGCGCCACGCCGGCGGTCGCGTCGCGGCCCCGCACCGTGACCGTGCACCTGCCCGACCAGGACCTGGTCCTCCACACCGACCGCGGCGTCTTCAGCGGCGATGGCCTCGACGACGGCACCGCCCTGCTGCTCCGCGAGGCGCCGCCTCCTCCGCCCGGCGGCGCCGTCCTCGACCTCGGCTGCGGCCACGGTGTGATCGCCGTGGCGCTCGCCCGCCGCGCCCCCGGCGCCCGGGTCGTCGCCGTGGACGTCAACCGGCGGGCCCTCGACCTGGCCAGGGCCAACGCCGCCGAGAACGGGGCGGCCAACGTCGAGGTCCGTGAGCCCGACGAGGTGGACCCGGCGCTGCGCTTCGCCGCCATCTACAGCAACCCGCCGGTGAGGGTGGGCAGGGGGCCGCTTCTCGAGCTGCTGACGTCGTGGTGCGCCCGCCTCGAACCGGACGGCCACGCCCATCTCGTCGTTCAGCGCCACCTCGGGGCCGACTCGCTCGCCGACCGGCTGCGCGCGGCAGGCTTCGAGGTCCGCCGCGCCGCCTCCAAGCACGGCTACCGCATCCTCGACGTGCGCGCGGGCACCCCGACGCCTCATCATCCCTGACGACCGTGCTCTCCATCATCAAGATCGGCATCGACCCCGTCGCCTTCAAGATCGGCGGGCTGACCGTGCATTGGTACGGCGTCATGTACGTCGTCGCCTTCGCCATCGCCTACCAGTTCGCCGCCCTCCCCTATCTCCTCCACCGCGGCGTGCGCCGCGAGCAGGCGGAGAGGATCGCCGGCTGGGCCATCCTCTTCGGCCTGGTCGGGGCCCGCCTCTACTACGTCGTCCAGCAGAACCTGAGCACCTATCTCCACAACCCGCTCCAGATCCTCGCCGTCTGGGACGGCGGCATGGCCTTCTTCGGCGCCATCATCGGAGCCCTCCTCACCCTGGCGGTCCTCGCCTGGCGGTACAAGCTCCCGGTCTGGACGGTGCTGGACGCGGGGGCCTTCTTCGCCGTGGTCGGCCAGCCCATCGGGCGCATCGGCAACCTCATCAACGGCGA
>Ga0187891_1003600_pt1 | contig 10673 bp, 12 predicted proteins | sample June2016WEW_21_4_FD_132990 | JGI IMG/M metagenome (GOLD analysis project Ga0187891, IMG submission 132990) | Peatland microbial communities from SPRUCE experiment site at the Marcell Experimental Forest, Minnesota, USA - June2016WEW_21_40 | ecosystem: Environmental > Terrestrial > Soil >...
CCGCAAAGCTGATGAGGTGATCGGGCTTGTGCCTCCACGCATGGGCACGCTAACTATAGAAATGGTTGCCGTTCACGCTGCCATGGCCGACTGTAAGCCGGAGTATATGCCGATAATTATCACTGCCCTGGAAGCTCTCCTTGATCCTCAAGCCAACTGGCAAGGTGCAGCTACCACAACCGGAACAACTGCCGTCCTTACGATCGTAAATGGCCCTATTGTGAAGGAAATAGGACTTGCGTATGACCAGGGTGCTGCAGGGAAGGGTCACCATGCCAATGCAGCAATCGGCTATGCGATCAACTCCATAGCCTACACGGTTGGAGGATCAAAACCGCCGGAGATGGATAAGGGAACGCTCTCTGCACCGTCCGACTTCACGGGATGGATTTTCGGCGAGAACGAAGATGCGCTACCCAAGGGTTGGAACTCCTACCATGTGGAGAAGGGTTTCCGCAAGAGCGATAATGTCGTGACGGTCATGGCTACATATCCACCCGTCGAAAACATCGATCACTGGTCCTCTAATATCACCGAGCAAATGAGGTGGTGGGCACACTTGATAAGCCCAATGATCAATATCGGCGGCCCATGTGTTCCGCTGACCTTGAGCCAGACGTTCATCGTTGGCCTCGGTCCAGAGCACGCTCAAATGGTGGCAGCAGCCGGATGGACAAAGGCCATGTTTAGGCAAGCCTTTTGGGAACAAACACCTATTCCGTTGTCTGCATGGCCGGCGGGCTGTGCACCTGGAATTCTTGAGCAGAGATTAGGAAAACCGTTGACGCCCGAAAGCATGATCCCTATTACCACAAGTCCCGATCTTTTGGAGATTGTAATTGCGGGCGGAGCGGGTAAACAGTCGCACTATTTCGCGCCTTTTCCAGGCGGGAAAGCAGTCAGCAAGTTAATTAGGGAGTAGAAACTCTGGCTCGCTGTTAGAAGACGCAGCTCGCGCATGTCCGGCAGGCGCGATGCAATGCTGGAGTTCGGCGCGTTGCTTTTTCACCTTGGGCAGAAGTGTTGGTGTTGCGAGGCCTAGCTGATTATCTAGGTTCACACGCTCCGGATTGAGTATGTTTCTGGTCATGGAGAAATCGGGACCATGTACGATGTGATCATAGTGGGTTCAGGACCGGCAGGATTGACGGCGGGATTATATGCATGCCGAGCTAAGTTGAGCGTGGTCATTTTCGAAAAAGACGTGATGGGCGGCGAAATGATGGGCACAGAATTGATCGAGAATTACCCCGGCTTTCCCAACGGCGTCATGGGACCAGAGCTGGGCGCCAACATGGTGGAACAGGTCACGAATCTCGGTGCGGAGATCCGGCTGGCGGAGGTTTTGAGCATTCGCGTCGACGAAAATGGGAAGGTTGTGAGCACCACGGAAGGAGATTTCCGTAGCAAGGCCGTGATTATTGCTGGCGGTTCGCAGCCGAGGAAACTGGGCGTACCGGGCGAGGAAGAATTCGCCAAGCGGGGCGTCTTTTACTGTGCAACGTGTGATGCGCCTGCGTTTACCAATAAGGTCGTCGTCGTAGTGGGAGGAGGAGACTCCGGGCTTACCGAGGCATTGCTCCTTGCCAGAATGGCCTCGAAGGTCATCGTGGTTGAGATCATGCCTAAACTGGGCGCCTCCTCCAAGATCCTTCAGGAGAGGGCGTTGGCAAATTCAGTCATCGACATTCGATGTGGCACTAAGATTAAGGCTATTCGTGGCAGCGAGAAGGTTGAAGCGGTTGATCTTCTGGACACCAAGAGCGGGGAGAGTACAGCTTTGCGCGTGGATGGCGTCCTCGTCCGGGTGGGTTTCCTGCCCCATACCGAGTACTTGAAAGGTCTTATCCCACTGAATAAATTCGGGCAAATCATCGTTAATGAAAACATGGAGACTGAAATCCCGGGAATTTTCGCTGCGGGGGATATTCGCCAGAATTCTCTCTGCCAATTTTCCACAGCGGTAGGAGACGGTGCGACGGCTGCGCTGTCCTTGGGAAAATACTTGACCCAATTGACCTGACTGGTGATTTCTGTACCAGGTGAAATAAGAGAGAATTTCGACTTGATCGGACCGGCTTTTTTGTACCAAAGCTAAGGCGAGTTTTCGGCAGTTTGGATCCCAAGGGAATCGCGGCTAGCCGCGATTCCCTTGGCGAATTCGTTCGGTGTCCGCTCCCCGAGGGCCCTGTGAGGACGGCTCTCATTATATTCCTTGCGCCACGCCTCGATGTTCTCCTTGGCTTCGGCCAGCGTTCCGAACCAATGCGTGTCCTGTCCCTGCCAAAAACTCGGTATTGATTGAACCGGTTGAACTTGAGCGGTCATCGATATAGCTTGTCGATGCCATGTTCGCGATCATTCTCTCGCTGGTGTGTTCGATTCGGCAAAGCCTTCGGACGCGAGCCGCGCTCCAGGCCGAGATCCTGGCTCTCCGACATCAGCTTCTGGTCCTTCAGCGCTCGGGCCGTGCCCACAAACTGCGTCTGAGCACCGCTGACCGACTTCTGTGGGTCTGGCTCTCTCGGCTGTGGAGCGAGTGGCGATCAGCCCTAGTGATCGTCAAACCGGAAACCGTTATCGCTTGGCATCGACGGGGATTCCGACTGTATTGGGGCTGGAAGAGCCGCCATCCACAGGGCCGGCCCTCCGTGTCGCGGGAAGTCATCGATCTGATTCGCAAGATGAGCCTAGCCAATCCCCGCTGGGGCGCGCCTCGCATCCACGGAGAACTGTTGAAACTCGGATTCGAGCTCTCAGAGGCCACGGTGGCCAAGTACATGGTGCGGCATCGGAAGCCACCTTCGCAGACATGGCGCACATTCCTAGCAAACCATGCGAAGGACCTGGTTTCGTCTGATTTCTTCGTGGTTCCGACTGTTTTCTTTCGGATGTTGTTTGTCTCCGTGATTCTGTCGCACGATCGTCGTCGGCCCGTCCACGTTGCGGTAACGGAGTACCCCACGGCCGAATGGGTGGCTCACCAACTGCTCGAAGCCTTTCCCTGGGACAGCGCCCCGCGCTACCTGCTGCGAGATCGGGATGGGAGCTACGGAGAGAGATTTTGTGAAGCTGCAAGCTGGCTGGGGATTCGGGAAGTCCTCACGGCACCGCAATCCCCTTGGCAGAACCCTTACGTCGAACGGCTGATCGGGTCGATCCGTCGCGAGTGCTTGGATCATGTGATTGTCCTGAATCAAACGGGTTTGCGCCGAATCCTGAAATCGTATTTCGATTACTACGAGCGAACGAGGACTCATTTGTCGCTGAACAAGGACTCGCCAATCAGTCGACCGATCCAGCCTGCAGCAATGGGTCGGATCGTGGAGATCCCGCAAGTTGGCGGGCTGCACCATCGCTACGAACGTATCGCCGCCTGACAAGCTACGCTCGTTGTTCTTCCTTGGCGCAATTCTGGCAGGCTATCTTTCGGCTAGGCCCACGAGGCGCGACCAGTTCTCGCCGAAGACCCGCATGAATCCAGCAAGAATCTGAGTTTCGGGGAGCATTTGTGATCGATTAGCAGCGGATGGAGTTTTTCGTAGGGACAGCCGTCGCGACATTTTTTGAGTTTAAGATAGTGACCAAGCGAAACAGTAAGTGATCCGCCGGCGGCGGAGTGCCTAAGTGTCCTCGGGGATCAGTCGCAAGATACTTGGATGAATGAATCACCGATCGAATTCGCGATGCCGGAGTTCCCGAATGATTCTCAGGAGCCTGAGTCGCGACGAGATTGGAGCACACCATTTATCAAAAGTCTGAGCCGCGATTCTTGCGAGCGGTGTGACCTGGCGCTCCAACTGAAAGTTGGACAACGGCGTAGTTTTCTCGCGAAGATCATCGTATTGCTGACGGAACGACTCAACTTCTTCGGGCTCATTGCTGCAATATGCCTCGGCATCTCTCGGTATCGAAAATCCTGACCAAACTGACGCGTGGATCACGAAATTGTCCGACAACCACCAAAACCTCTGCAAATTGGTGTCTTCGGCGCATACAAGAATTCTGCCACCGTGACGCTGAAGGTCTGTCACATCCCACATATTAGAGGCCGCCCTGCAGTGCAATTCTTCCTCCATTGTGACCGTACGCAATTTCGGATGCTTGCGTAGCAACGGAAGTATCCGATCGAACCGATTCCGAAAGCCGGATGCAGAGCTTATGACTTCTAGCTTGGCTGGCAGTATCATCTCTAGCCGATGCTGCGCCGCTAAATTAACGAGTACGCGCTTCGTGTACGCGTAGGCCGGATGCGCGAAAATAAACCCAAGGTCCGGCCCACCTAGCACGAGACGAATCGTGCCCTCAGCATGGTTCCTAAGATTCCACGATATGGGATAGAGGAAGTGGGGGAACTTTCCTAACCATCCCAAGATCGGGCCTTGGTGGAAGAAGCCACTCCTTTCGAGGGCTTCGACGAATTCCCTTGGAGACGGAAGAGGCGGGCACGGAATCTGAGGGCCGGTGGGTGAGAACTCGCAGCTGCGATTGGGACGCATGAGTCCTCCTTATTCCTAAGGATGCGCTCGGGTCAAAGGGAGTTGCAAGAGCCGACTTGTCCGACCCAAGAAACTCGCGACTAGGATTTCCATTCCCTGTTCGTTCCCTGTTCCGATTCGCCGCCAAAACTCATTTTCTTTCGATAATTCACCCGTAGGCCTGGACTTATCCCGCCAGCGAACGGCCCGAAGGTGTTGGTATTCCCTGTATTCTTCCCTGTTAACGGGAATAATCGGCAGAGAAAGGTTCGCACGCGACTGCGTCCTCCGCCACTCAGTCTACGTGGCTGAGTTCCTGATTGAGTTGCGCACAAGAATTAGCTAAAACTGGGCCGAAGTCGTGCGTTCTCCGACGAAACGGGCCTACAGAGAGTGGGCGTGCTGGACGGGAGGGTTGATTGGCGCTCCCTTCTTCTCCCGGAACGGATACGACAGTCCGTTCTCGAAGTGGATTCAATCGGTTTTCAACACCGCCGCCTTCAACCGCTCGGCCACCCCTCCAAAACTAAGTTCTTGAAACATTGTAACTTCCAGCCCGATTTAGTGACAGTACTGCCCCAGATTGGTGCATTCTCGGCACTGTCACCAAATTGTCACCAAAACCGTCGAGCTTTTCGACCGCCGCCCGCTTGCTGTCGATGTGCGACGAAAAAATCTGGCCAGGGGCAACGGGCTCGGTGTATAAAAGTGTCCATTACCCGCGAGGTTAAACGGGAACGCTGACCGAGGGCCGCCGCCGATGTCTGGGCCCGATGACTCTTTTCGCCGACGCTCGGCATATGTGCTCTCTGGCGTTGCGCCTCGATAGAGGAAGCTGGCAGTAGAACGACATACGCGGGACACGCGAATGGCGATAAAGAAACAGGAGTTCTATGAAGGCGCGGCGCTTCATATGTTGGTCCGTAACGGCAGGATCGCAAGCATGCGATATGAAGCGCCGTTCTTTGTGGTGAACGACGACCTCCTAGTCTACCTGAAATACAGCACGCGGGGCCGCAGTCCCTGGGGATTCACGTTCATGCCAGATGAGCAGGTACTTTTGCAGAGCAGGGGCTCCAAACTTCGGATCATAATCGGGCTCATCTGCGGAGCCGATGGAGTGGCGGCGTTCGACTATGAGTCCTACCGAAGCATCGCTGCCCTTAGGAAGTCCGCGGTACACATTGCCTGTTACCGCCAACACAGCGAGCACTACGAGGTGAACGGCCCGGACGGAAGACTAGATGAGAAGGTTGCGCCGTCGAATTGGCGAAAGATTCTTGAACGCTGAGGTAGTGATGAAACATTGCGATCAGGTCTTGAGGTTGCTTCAAACGCAGATTGGCAACGAGGAAGAAGTCGAGGACATTAACCGCACCGCCAAAGAGGTTGTCGGCAAATGGGTTGATCCGCTGAGCGGGGGAAAGGACGAGACCAACGGCCTCATCTACGGGTTGGTCCAAAGCGGGAAAACTGGCGTCTTAACCGTAACCGGCGCTATGGGTGCGGATGAGGGATATCGAACCGTTATCATCCTGACTACCGACAACGACCCGCTGTACGAACAAACCCTGGGACGAGCGCGGGAGGCTTTCCCCGGAATCGACATCATTGGAAAAAAAGATTTTAAGGACGCCGATTCCTTTCTTCAGCGGATCAAGGGCGGGACCTGCGCCATCGTCACTACTAAGAACTCTGGTCTCCTGAAGACCCTGATTGAAAACTTCAAAAAGGGCAGGGTGCGAGGGCTCACTTGCTTGATCATCGACGACGAGGCGGATCAGGCCAGCCTCAATACGCGGGCTCGCCGAGCGGACGGTACGAGGAGCACGATCAATGACCGGATCGCTGAATTGCGCGGTTTCTTCGACAAGAACACCTACCTACAGGTAACGGCTACTCCGCAAGCTTTGTTCCTCCAAACACCCGGTCACGATTTCAGGCCCAAGTTCACCGTGTTGAGTCATCCCGGCGCGGACTATGTTGGGGGCGAGGATTTCTTCGGAGATGAATCCGGTCTTGTGCGGGAGTTCGATCTTAGCGACATCAGCGTTCTTGCCCCGGGTGCGCAGCCGACTCCAACGTTGGAGATTCCCAAGTCTCTCCTTTGTGCCTTGGACACGTTCATGCATGTGGCACCAATCCTTTATCTCTGAAGGATCTAGTACTTGCCCCTTCAACGCGCCGCTCAGCCTATCTGAGCAAAGTCCTGATCGCGATTTTCAGGGGCGCTGGAGGACTAGAGGTTACTTTTCTTAGAGTGACACGCTCCCGGGTCATGCTAAGAGCGCCGCCAGAACCAGGGCAATAAACGCGAAGAACACACTCTCGGTTCCATACACAAAGCGCACCTAGGATTTGCCAATCCCCGGGGGCATCAGGAATTCCCAAGGCGAACACAAGCGAGAGAATCTTCAGCGGCTCCCATTGCAGGTAGGCCAAGAGGCCGTATAGATCGCGCAATACATTCCCGTAGGCGCCATTATTGAAGACTACGGTCACCAGGTGGATGCCGTACTGCACTGCCGTGGCCAAATCCTGGAGACCAAATTGGAAGCCGCCGTCACCGGTAATGGAAACCACCGCTTTATCGGGATTGCCCGCCTTTACGCCTAAAGCCGTCGGGAAGCCGAAGCCCAGCGTGCCTGGGTAACCGCAGGTTACGAATTTCCACGGCTCATATGTGAAGCGCTGGCGGGCCGGCAATCAGGCGCTGCGCTGGACGGCCACCGGATTACTCGAAGCGGAAAAGAAATTCCGGAAGGTGAAAGGCCACCGGGAACTGGAGGTCTTATATCGCAAACTGAATCCGGCGTTGACTCAACAAGAGCAGGTGGCGTAAGGTGCGCGAAGTCGAGAGCCGCCAGTTTCAACTAAACCGGGGACAATTTCCTTCGAGGCACCAGCTACGCCGGCGTCTTCAGAGCTTGTGGTATGCAAAGGGACGCCAATGCAGTAGGGGCTATAGATGGCGGAACTTAACAAGATCTGGCATTTCCATGAATATGGCTGATTCCTTAATCGGTCTTTGAAAGAACCGGACAAGTATCCTTAAAGGAGGCACAACCAAAATGGCTGACCCAAGTCAGTACCCCCGTTTCAGATGGCTGATACTGATGTCCGCGGCTTTCGCATTTATTCAATTCGAGATCGCGAATCTTTCCATTGCTCCCCTACTGGAGTACATTGGAAAGGACCTGAATGTTCCTTTCGCAAACAATCTAATGACCGCTTTTCTGTTTTCGGGGACCCTCGTTCTTGTGTGGCTAGGAGGAGCCATCTGCGATGAGCAAGCACGGCTTTGTCCTCCCATGGAATACCTTGACTTAGCTGCCTGCACCAAGCCCCACACTTTCGCCATCTCCTCGCAAAAACTGAGATAGTTACGCGGCGGGTGTCCCAACAAGCTCGTCAGCTGCTCGATTTCTTCCCGGCTGGCGAGGAACCCCTCTCGCTGCCAGACTTCATACATGAGGCGAAGGTCATGGGCAACGTGGGGTGGCATGAATTTGCCTATGTCGGCCTCGAACTGGTTCGCCTTCACATAAACCGTGCCGAACACGAAAACCTCGTCCGGAGTGTGGGACTCGATGACCTTGGCAACCACCTTCCCTGAGCGGATCGTACCGATCTGATCTTCATTCGACCCAACAAATTCCCGAAAGAATTTATACGGCTCGTCTCGGCCGTTGCTTTAGTCACAGGGGCCATCAGAAGCAGCACGAATGCAAACATTATGCAAAGACACGTCCTCATCATCGCATTTACTCCGAGGCTCCGGGCAAATTCATGATTCCCAGCCGTGAGTAGATCGAGCTAACTTCCTGCGAGCGCTACAGCATCGTCTATCGCGAGTTCTTGACTGTTCGCTAAGCGCGCACGCAACAAATCGATCGCTCGGCGGCGGCTATCTGATCGCTAACAATTGGCGGGCTTGCCCGTGAGCATAACACCGCCAAAGTTGAAGTTCCAACTTGAGGTATTTGCCTCCTCGTACGCCCGAGTGGAGTACGTGTTGCATCACTTCGGGTGCTTCTGTCTACGTCGCGTTATTGGGTCCTGAACGTCAATACGGGACAGCTCGCATCGCACACCACTTCGTAAGCCGTCGCCCAACGCATTTGAGGAGGGCCGATATGCGTGGAAGGGTGCAGCCCCATGAAGATGAGGCCGGCTTTGATCTCCCCAGCTACCTGTAAGATTCTCTGGGACGGTACCCCTAAATGGACAAGGTACTCAGGCGGCTGTGCCAACTCCTCGCCAATGAGCAATTGTTCGAGTCGTCGCAAGCATGCCTGGCGAGCGACATCACGTTTCACAAGAACATCGTCGGAAGGGCGCTCCGAGACGGTCGCGACCGGAATTACGTGCAAGAAAGTGAGTTTTGCGCGTAAACGATTTGCAAACGATATGGCATGGGGCAACGCGCGCAGAGAACCTTCGCCGAAATCCGTTGCGAATAGAAATCTCGGATTTGTCTTGCCAAAATCAAATGTGCAAGAGTTCGGCCCGATGGTAAGGACAAGGCAGCTGGCGTGCCGAAAAACGTCTTCCGCTACCGATCCTAAGATAATCCTTCCGAGGCCACGCCGGCCATGTGTCCCGAGCACCACAAGGTCAATACATTTCTGCGAAATTATCGCTTCCAATTCCGCCCACACAACTCCTTTGCGAACTAGCGATTCGTGATCGATGCCGTCCAACGCACCATTTTCGACCAGTTCATGCTCAAGCTGTAGCAGATCTCTATTCGCTGCCTCGCACGCGAGTTCGAGTGTGTCAGGGCCTGCAAGGGTGTAGGCAAGACCGGAGACGACGTGAGCCAAATAAAATTTGGCTCCGAAGTGCCGAGCAACCGCCAGGGCATGATCCAAAGGTTGCCGAGACGCGGCCGAAAAATCGGTTGCCACCAGCACCGATTTCAAAGACAAATCAACAGGTGGAACGGCCAAGGACATAGGCATCTCAAAGATCTCCGTAACTCGTCGTTCGCCAAAAGTTTTTTTTGATGCCGCACGCGCGCCAGGATCTCAATTATCAGTCCAGACCGCAACCAGCCGACGCTCGTAGCGTTCGTTCTTGAGAATCCACCTGCAGCACAGGCCATTGAAGGCGCCGGAATGTTGGACATTGTTGATCGGTCGGAAGCGCAGCCAAGCGTCGGAGACCTGCGATTTCCGCCCGAGGGGGCAGGGTGGATGATACGGGCCAGCGATAACGGTATTGATGATCTCGGTTTTTTCAGTGCTCATGTCGAAATCCCTGCTGCATTTCTCTCTTCACGAAGCTAATTAGCCTGCCGTCACACGCAATCGCATCGATCGCGGACAGTGCAGGTCAGGTGCCAATTCAGTTTTCTCGTGAACGCATAATGTTGCTGGCTTTTTCCCCTGGCGGATACGAATACGCGGGTGCCCGTTCACGGGCAGTGCCTAAATCAGGGCACCGCCGCGGTCTGCGCACAGACCGCAATGTCCGGTCGAATCATCTAGTTGCCGGATAAGGGGTCTGGTGACACACATGCATCGATCAGTTGTCCGCGGAAGCGGCGCAACAATGGATTTCGTTGGTGGAGGCATTCGATCGAGATGGAAAAGCCTGAATGGCCCGCCCAGATGGAGACCGTGCTGGAGGTGCTTAACGAGGGCGTGCTCATAGCGGACGACTGCCAACGGATTCTCTTTGCGAACTCCCGATTTCTGGAAATGACCAGTATTCCCCGCGAAGAGCTGATCGGTTCGGACGCTTCTCACTTCTACTCCTCACAGGAGTGGGAGTTCTTGCTCCGGCAGGTAGATGTCGCGTTCCGAACGGGGCATGATCGCTACGCCTTCTTTCTGCCGCGGAATGGTGGTGGCCGTTTGCCGGTCATCATCAGCTCCCGGATGTTACAGAAGTCTGGCCAGCGGTTCGGCATTCTAACGTTCACCGATATCTCGGAACAGGTGCGGGCGCAGCAAGAACTCCGCTCCGCCAACGAAAAGCTTCAGAAACGCCAGCTGGAAATCGAGGAAGATCTGCGCCTCGCTGCGCGTGTGCAAAATAGCCTCACCCCCAGACCACTGGTCTGGGACACCATGAGCGTCGACGCCTTCTATCATCCCGTGCACTCGGTCGGGGGTGACTTCGCCTTGGTGAAATCGCTCGATCACGGGCACCTAGGTTTGCTTGTTTGTGATGTATCTGGTCACGGGA
>Ga0187891_1003606_pt1 | contig 10656 bp, 9 predicted proteins | sample June2016WEW_21_4_FD_132990 | JGI IMG/M metagenome (GOLD analysis project Ga0187891, IMG submission 132990) | Peatland microbial communities from SPRUCE experiment site at the Marcell Experimental Forest, Minnesota, USA - June2016WEW_21_40 | ecosystem: Environmental > Terrestrial > Soil > Wetlands...
ACGCCCAAACAAACGAATTTGCAGGCTGTCAGCAGCGGAGGTCACAACTCCTGTACGCCAATCGAGGTGCCCAGACGGCAAGCTCATGACGTGTTGCCCGAGTACGACATCGGGCTTCGTAAACCGTTTGAAGAGCCCGTCGTCAATCATGGCTTGAGCGCCCTGTGCCGTCTCCTCCCCTGGTTGAAAGACTGGCATCAACGTTCCATGCCAGCTATCGCGGCTTTTGGCAAACAGCGAGGTCGCTCCAATCAAGCAGGCCACGTGCATGTCGTGCCCGCAGGAGTGCGCCACTGGCACGGTCTTCCCATCAGGGCCTGTCGCTGTAACTGTACTCGCGTAGGGGAGACCAGTAGCTTCCTTGATGGGCAACGCATCCATGTCAGCGCGCAGCATTACGGTTGGGCCGTCTCCGTTGCGCAGTATACCGACAACTCCCGTCTTGCCGACTCCTGTGGTGACCTCAAAGCCGTTGGCCTTGAGATGATCCGCCGCAATCTGAGCGGTTCGTGTCTCGTGCATCGACAATTCGGGGTGGGCATGGATGTCTTTGTAGACAGCCTCTAGTTCTGGAAGCAACGTGGCAAGACTTGCAAGGATCTCTGACGGCTTGGTCTCGCTCATGAAGTTAGTCTCCTTAAGTCAAATCGCCACAACTCCTGATATCACAATAAAACCAGCCAAGTCCACCGACCGATCGATGGAGCAAAACTGCACCATAGCTCGGGTCGCGAGCTAGCGACAACTGCCGTTGCTAGCGTTGGGAATTGCCAGGAACGTAACGCTGGCGGGCGCGAAACTGATACGACCTGTGCGCGTTCTCTGACCCTCGAATTCTGGGACGTCGCTATCGCTGTTCAGTTCAAGCGTCTTCCCGTTAAGCTGCACTGCTCTGTCTTGAAGTTGCTTGGCAGTCAGTGTGTAGCGTTCTGCCTCAGGGACCAATGTGACGTCATGGACTTGCTGTCCGTCGGCATTGATGACCAAGAGCGCGACGCCGCCCGGATGGTTCCGTAGACAGTGCGCATAAACAGGGTTGGCGATCTCCTCGCAGTCGCCGTGACGTCGCCCACATGCTTGAGCGCGTTGACTGAAGAACTCGTGAATCGCGTCGCCTAGCACAGCAGCCTCGTCGGGTAACCCGGCCTCCCGGTCGAGATCAACCACCAGAGCAAGCGTTGCGTCACGGGGCAGCTCCTTGGCCCAACCTACAATGAACTCCTCAGCTTTGGGTCTAGGTCCTTGTCGCGAAACGGAGAAGGATCGATGGCATTGAATAACTGCTTCAATTCGCCTAGATGCACCTCGATGACAGAGCACTTGGGAGGAATCGGGTCGCCGGCAGAGGCTTTGTCTTTATTCCCGGAGGCGTTTGTCATTTCTTTGGCACTGACAAACTACCGCATTTATAAGGAGCACATGTTGGAGGTGCCATCCTCGCCCGGAAGTCCGTCAATACGGGGTAGCGGTGGATAACGGAATCTCGCAGTTGCTTCCGAGTGGCCCGCCATCTGCAGTTACGACACTTCCAACCCCTGCTCTCTCAGTTCTACTTTCCCCTTTTTTCTCGAAAGCGAACCCAGCACTGTCTTCAGAATCACGTACAGCACCGGAATAAAGAACAGATTCAGAACAGTGGAAAATAACATGCCGCCGACGATCGCGGTCCCGACCGAGTGTCGCCCTAGCTTGCCTGCGCCAGACGCGAAATAAAGTGGCAGGACACCGAATAAAAACGCGAACGAGGTCATCAAGATAGGACGAAGACGCAGCTCGGCGGCCTCAATGGCGGCGTTGGTGATGGTACGCCCCTGCTCGATCAATTGTTCGGCGAACTCCACGATCAGAATAGAGTTCTTCGCCGATAGCCCGATCAACATTACTAGGCCGATCTGCACATAAACGTCGTCCACCAATCCGCGTGCAGAGATGAGGAGCAGCGCACCCAGCACTGCCATGGGCACCGCCAGCAGGATGATGAAAGGCAGAGCGAAGCTTTCGTACTGCGCCGAAAGGGTAAGATAGACGACCAGGATGCCGAGTCCAAAGATGATTATGGCCTTACCGCTGGCTTCCACTTCTTCCAGCGCCACACCTGTCCAGCTGAAAGTCATCCCTTGCAGCATGTTCTGCTTCGACAACTCCTCCATGGCCTTCAGACCTTGACCGGAACTAAATCCGGGGGCCGCGGCGCCGTCAATTTCCGCCGATCGAAACAGGTTGTAGTGATTGATCACCTGCGGTCCGGACGTCTCTTTCAAGCTGACAATGTTCGCCAGCGGAACCAATCCGCTCGTATCGGAGCGCACGTAGTATTGCCGCAAGTCGCGTGCGCTCATGCGGAAGGGCTGGTCGGCCTGCACGTAAACGCGGTACGACCGATTGTTGAAATCAAAATCATTTACGTACTGGGAGCCCATGTACACCCCGAGCGCTTGCGTAATCTGACTGATAGGCACCCCTATGGCTTTGGCTTTCTCGCGATCAATCTGCACCAATTGCTGCGGATCGTTGGCAGTAAAGCTTGTGAACAAACCCTGTAGATCATGGCGCTGGCGGCTGCCGGCGACAATTTTGTGCGCGACCGTGTCGATATCCTGCAACGTATTGCGGCCCAAGTCTTGCAATTCAAATTGAAATCCGCCGAAGCTCCCAATGCCATTGACCGCGGGCGGCTCGAAGGCAACAACGATCGCTCCCGGGATGCCAAAGAGCTTCGGCGAGACGCGCGCGACAATATCGCTCGCACCGTGGCCCTTGCCCCTGCGGTCGTCTATGGGCTTAAGCGGAGCAAACACTAGGCCGTAGTTTGACGAACTGCCTCCAGAGAGAGAAAAGCCAGGGACAGCGAAAGTGCCGAAGACGTCGGGATCGGCGCGCAGAATCTCTTCAGCTTGTCGCGCCACGTTTGTCGTGTAACTCAACGATGCTCCGGGCGGCGCTTGCACCACCACGATGAAGTAATTCTGGTCTTCCTGCGGCACGAATCCGGTCGGCACGTGTACATACATGTAGGCAGTCGCAGCCAAACCGATGAAGAACAGCAGGATCATCGCGTAGCGATAGTTCAGCACCCTGCAAATGGCTTTTCCATATGCGTTCGCGAGGGCCTGAATTCCCGCACTGACGCCATGAGCGAACTTCCTATACGCGCTCGAAAGCCATCCAATATGCGTCCAATCAAAGATCGAATATTTTTGCTCTTCACGACGCAACAGGATCGCGGCCAGAGCCGGTGACAGAGTGAGAGCGTTGAACAACGAGATGGCGATTGAAAACGCGATGGTCAAAGAGAATTGTTTGTAGAGAATTCCCGTCGTGCCGGGGAAGAATGACACCGGCACGAACACCGAAATGAGCACCAACGACGTAGCCACGACGGCGCTCGACACTTCCGCCATGGCAGCGGAAGTCGCGGCATGCGGATCGCTTCTATCTGCATCGATGTGTCGCTGGGCATTTTCAATGACTACAATCGCGTCGTCCACCACCAGTCCAGTCGCGAGGGTAATCCCGAAAAGCGTCAGCGAATTGATCGAGAAGCCGAATATCTTGATGAACGCGAAAGTTCCAATCAACGATACCGGTATCGTGACCGCCGGGATGATGGTGGCGCGCCAGTCCAGCAGGAATAGAAAAATCACAACGATGACGATGAGGACTGCCTCTTCGAGCGTAGTCACAACTTCCTTCACCGAATCGCCCACCACGGTGGTCGTGTCGAAGGCAATCACGTACTTGATGCCCGGAGGAAACGATTTCGAGAGTTCCTCCAGTGCGGATTTGGCTTTTTGGTCCACATCGAGCGCGTTGGCATTTGAGAGCTGCTGAACGCCGATGCCGATGGCTTCGTGCCCGCTGTACAGAAGATTCGTATCGTAGCTTTCCGCGCCGATCTCCGCACGGCCGACATCCTTCAGTTGCACGATGCCGTTGCGCGTGTTCTTGATGATGATGCTCTCGAACTCTCTTGGATCGGAGAGTCGTCCCACCACGCGCAGGGTTACCTGGAACTCCTGCTTGGGATCGGAGGGCGGGCGCCCCAACTGGCCTGCCGGGATTTCAACATTTTGCTCCTGCAGCGCCGAGACCACGTCGGCCGCCGTCAATTGGCGCGCCGCTAGTTTCGCGGGGTCCAGCCAGATGCGCATTGCATATTTGCGCTCGCCGAAAATTAAGACATCGCCCACGCCGGGGATACGCTTCAGCGCATCCTTCACGTAAACATCCAGATAGTTGGAGATGTACTGGTTCGAGAGACTGTTGTCGGGCGAATAGAATCCGGCGGCGAAGACAAAGTTTGGATTCGCTTTGGTAATGGTCACGCCGGTGTTTTTGATTTCCTGCGGCAGGCGGCCTTGCGCGGTGGCCACCCGGTTTTGGACGTCCACAGCCGCGATGTTCAAATCGTATCCGGTGCGGAAGACTACGTTGATGTTGCTGGTGCCGTCGTTCGAGCTCGTCGAGGTGATGTAATGCATCCCCTCGACGCCGTTGATCTGCTGCTCCAACGGCGTAGTTACTGCAGACTCGACCACGCTGGCGTTCGCGCCTACGTAGTTGCTGGTGACAGTGACCTGCGGCGGCGCCAGCGTTGGATACAGCGAAATCGGTAGCGTGGGGATGGAAACCGTGCCTGCCAGGATGATCAGCAACGCGCAAACCGTCGCGAAAATGGGCCGTCGAATGAAAAAATCTACCAAAGTAGACCTTGCTCTGTTAGCCGCGGCTTCCATCGCGGAGTACCTCGAAATTTCTGGTTAGCTGATTGGTATTACAGGCGCGCCATCGATCAAGAACTGAATACCCGAGACGATGACCTGGTCGCCAGCCTTCAATCCGTCCGTCACGGCATAATCGTTGCCGATAGTGTCGCCGAGGGTGACCGCGCGTTGCCGCGCGACTGTACCCTTGTCCGACTGCGCTGCGACGTAAACAAACGACTGTCCTCCGATGCGCGTGACCGCCAGTACCGGAACCGTCGGCGTCGGAGAGGTGCTCCACACCACGCGCGCTTTCACCAATTGCTCATTACGAAATGTATCCAGTGATTTGTGGATTGGGGCTTTGACTAGGATCCCCTGGATCCCGTTGTCCACCTGCTGTGAAATAAAATTGATCTTCGTCTTTTCGATCGCTTCGCCACGGCTGGTAACGATTTGCACAGGAAGACCCGGGCGAATGTCACCCGATTTCTCGGTTGGAATGTAGATGTAGGCCTCTAGATCTGCGTTCTCGTCCACCGTGGTCAGCAACGTCTGCGGAGAAACGTAGTCGCCGAGGTGAACCGGAATGTCGCCGACGATACCTGCGAACGGCGCAGCTAAGTTGTAGTACGCGAGCTGGCGCTCGAGCGTTCGCCCTGCTTCACTGATTTGCCCGAGATTCATAACGGTCTTAATGTTCCCCACCGGACGCGAAAGATGCCCAAGGGCAGCCGCGTAGGAGGAACACCATGGACCTTTCTCGTGGGAGAGATCGACAGCATCATTTAGTTCTCGCTTGTCTCGTCGCGATTGTTTGCCTTCAACTCGTTTCCGTTTGTTATGCCCAAAATCTGGGAACCCAGCCGGCGACAGGCCAGGCCGTACAGGGCCAGACCGCGGCTCAGCCGGAAGGCACCGTGCTCAACCTGGTGAATTGGGTCGGCAATGTGATCTCTCCTGTCGGAGCGGCGCTGGCGGTGGTCATGGCAGTCATCTCTTATTCCCAAGGGCGCGGTGTCGCGCGATGGGCGGTAACAGCGGCCGGACTGCTGGTGATCTCCGGCCTCACTCGCCTGATCGAGTTCTGGATTCAGAACGGTACAGCGGGCGTGCAGTAAGGAGAAGAGCTCAGTGACCCTACCCCAGATCATTGTCGATTTGATGAAGCTGCTGTTCGATCTGGCAGTTCCGTCCGCGATCTGCACTATGGTGCTCGCGGGAATCGCCTTGCGACAGGAAGGCGGACTGAGTTTCCAGGCAGGTGGTCATTTCCAGAAATGGATCCTCTGGTCGGTCATTTTCCTCACCCTGCCGCAGATCCTGTCCTGGTTGGCCGCGCAAGGCATTACGTTGCCTGCGCAAGGCGGCAGCATCGGCAGCCCCTGGGTCATGAGCGTGGAAACGGCCTTCAATAACTTCGTTTCCGGTGTGGTTGTCACGCGGCTGGTTCCGGTGTTCGCGGCATTCTTCGTGTTGAAGGCCGTGCTGGATGCGGCGCAGGGGCAGAGTCCGCTGGCATCGGTCGTAACCGCGATCTTTTTGTTGGGTGCATCGAGCACGATCCAGTTGATGCAGTCGTGGAACAGCGGTTCCGAATTCGCCATGACGGACATGCTGGGTTCGATTTGGAATTTCCTCGCGGGAACGATCCTGCCGGAAGCAGCGGGAATAGCGGTTGTGGGGGCAATCCTAAACTATGCCCGGCACCGGCCATTCATGCCGCTGATTGGTTCGGGTCTGGCTTTCCTGAGCGTTTCGGCGCTGTGGAAGCTGGTCCAGGCTATGGCCGGCTGATGAAGGAACGGAGATCGGAGGTGATCATGTCGCTCCAAAACGGAATGCTCAACCTGACCAACTGGCTGGGCAACGTCATCATGCCGACCATAGCCGGGCTATTTGCGGCAGCCGCGGTCTACCGATTCGGCAAGGCGCAACCCTGGCAACACTTCGCGTGGGCAGGCATGGCGTCGCTCATGTGTTCAGGGCTGTTGCGGGTGCTCGAATCTTTCAGCAACCAGGCGGCCTGGGACAATCCCGACCGCTTCTGGCTGGCCGTTCTGACGCTGGTGAATTGGGTGGGAAATGTCCTGCTGCCGCTTTACGGGGCGCTGCAGGTGGTACTGAGTGTGGTGCACTTTTCGGGGTTGCTAGAACGGATGACCATCGGCGAAGCCTGGGTGCGGAATCTTGTGACAGCCATTTGCTGCTTCGGATTGTCGGGGCTACTGCGGCTGGCAGAGTTTTGGATTCGGAACGGAACAGCGGGAGTTCGTTAGGCCGAGGGAGAGGAAAAGATGGCGTTGAACGTGACACCGGTAAACCGGAACTTACAGACACGGGTGACTTTCATGTGCCTGGAATTCGAGGATCTGTTTGTTGTGCTTGGCGTAGCGGCGCTGACCAATGTGACCGGGCACTTCGTTTCGGGTGAGATTGGGGGGATACCTATGAGCATTGTCGTCCAGTATGGCGTGCCGCTTTCCATCGTTCCGTTGTTGATGTTGTTCAAGTACGGCAGGCCGCGCGGCTACATTCGCGATCTTGCTCTCTGGCACCTGAAGCCGCGCGCCTATTGCGCGGTCGCCCGAGACCGCGAAATCACCGCCGCCTACATCAGGGAGGAATCGTAGTGCCGCTCACGCTCGAACAACACGAGAAGAAGCTCCAGGAACCAGCATTGTGCGAGCAACTCGCTGTCCGCGATTACCTGGATGACGTGGTAGTGCGGACCAACGGAAGTTTTGTCGCGGGCTACGCGCTCAAAGGGCTGACTTCCTACTTCGCCAGCGACGAGGGCAGGAACCGGGGCAAGCTGATGATGGAAGCCCTGCTGAGATCGATCCCCGAACAGAGCATGAGAGTGCAGTTCCGCTACGAAGTTCTGGAAGACCTAGGAGACTTGCTCGACCGGTACGTGGCCGGCCAGCGGTCGGAGAATCCGGAAGCGATTGCGCTCGATGCGGCGCGGGTCGAGCAGTGGAGAGCGAAAGAAGCGGACGGCCACTACATACGGCCGATATTGCACGTCTACTTCATCTGCGATCCGGTTCTTCATCACCGCATTATCGGCAAGCCGTTGAAGCCGAAGGGAGACCTGTTCAACCTGTCGGCGCGGAAGTGTATCGATCGCGCCTGGCAAGAGCACGAGGACCTCCTGGCCGAGTTCGAGAGTCTGCTGCGAGGCGTAGAAACCACACTGCAGGCGGCAGAACTCGGCGCCACAAGGCTCACCGATGATGCGCTGTTCCTTGAAGCGAAACGGGCGCTCAATCCGCTGCATCCCGACTCGCGGCCATACAGAAGGGGAGAAGCGCAGCTCGAATACCGCAGCGCGAGGGAGCAAATTGCGGATGTAAGCATTGTGGATGAGACCGACACCTACCTCAACCTCGATGGGGTGTTCTACACGTTCGTAAGTCTCAAGGAACTGCCCGATGCGACTTTTCCTGGAATCCTGCGCGAGTTGACCGCGCTCGATTTTCCAATCGTCGTAACTGCTCAGGTCACGATTCCGGACCAAGCCAAAGTCCTAAAGGGTTACAAGACCCGCCTGCGCAAGATGCAGGCCGCGCAGCGGGACTCTCACGGCGGTGTCCGGGTCAACGTTGAGGCACAGGTTGCCGAGTCCCAACTGCTCAGAGCACAACAGGACATAATCTCGAGCTCGGTCAAGACTGCTCGGTTGAGTCTTGTGATTGGTACACGTACATCGCACCCAGCGGCGACCGTTTCCGAGTTGGAGCAAGCCGAGCGCACCATCGAGAACCGCCGACAGCAGCTTCTCTACGCCATCGCGCGAATGAATGGGGCGAAGGCTGTCGCTGAGTCGTTGGCCAAAAAGCGCTTGTTTTTCAGTTCACTTCCGGCCATGGCAGAGCCCGACAAGCGCGACCAGGATCTGCTGACCTCGAATGCCGCCGACCTTCTGCCGGTCGAGATGCCCTGGCAGGGGACGCCAAGGTCGCCACTGTTCTTGTTCGAGACTCCTTATCGCCAGCTCATTCCGTTCTCTCTGTTCGATCCCTCCTTGAGCGACGCCAACATGCTGGTGATGGCCAAAAGCGGAGGCGGCAAGACCTTCATGGTCCAGCAGTTCCTGCTGATGGCGGCGAGGGACAATCCCTTGATCTCGATCATCGAGCGTGGCGACTCTTACTGCCCGTTGGTCGAACTGATGGGCGGGCGAATGATCACCATGTCGCTCGACACCGAGCAAACGATCAACCCGTGGGATCTTCCGAAAGAAGAGAAAGAACCAAGCAAGGACCAAGTCGCGTTTCTTAAAAATCTGACGCGTCACATGCTCGGCGAGGGCGGCGCCGAAGACACAGAGCTTCTCGACAACCTTATCACGGAGGCCATTCTTCGGACTTACAAGAGGGCGTCAATCCGGCCCTCGAATCCCATTCCAACATTCTGCGACCTGCGCGACGAACTCTCACAGTGGCGAGACGAAGAGAAAAACCAGAGGGTGATGGATGAGGCGCACCTGGCGGCCATCAAGCTACGCAGCTGGACTGGCGAGAAGGGCGTGTATTCGAAGTTGTTTGATCGGCCCACAACGATCTCCCTCGACAATCCCTGGTTGTTCTTCAACGTGGAGCAATTGAGCGACGATCCGCGCCTGGAGACCGCGATGAGCCTCTTGATTGCCCATGCCACGGCGCAGCGTGCATCCGGGAGAGCGGGCAGGCGCAGCATTACGGTACTCGATGAGTGCTGGTTCCTTCTCGACTCGCCCGTACTCGCGCCTGAAGTGGTCCAGTTGTTCCGAACGGCGAGGAAACGGAACGCGAGCGTCTGGGGGATCTCACAGACGGCGGAAGACTTTGTTGGCACGGAGTCAAACCCGAGAATTCATGGCGCGGGAATCGTCAAGAACTCGACCACTAAGATCGTTGGGCAGCAGCCGGGAGATGTGTCGGCCTTGCGGGAGCACCTCCACCTGAACGAGACGGCGTTGAACCAGATCAAGCACTTCAGCGCGCCAGTGAAGGGCAAGCGCGCGGATGCATTGCTGGTAATCGGCGAGAAAGCGGACACAACGCACACGATCCGTATGGTCCCGACGCCAATCGATTACTGGATCGTGACGACCTACGCCCGAGAACGCGCCTATCGGTCCTGGTGTATGGAACAGCACCAGGGCATGTCACGAATCGAAGCTTATCGGCAATTGGCAGATGCTTTTCCATTCGGTCTCGCAGATCTCGACCCGCTTCCGGAAGAGTTGTCGGGTGAGGTCGCAAAGGGAGCAAAAAACCTATGAAGAGAATCTCAAATGCAGTAACGAGCTTGCAGAGCAAAGTTGCGCGTAGCAAACGTCTTCTGGCTGTCCTTATCGTCGCCGCGGTCCTGGCGCCAACCGCGGTGCGGGCTGACGGAATCGGAGACATTCTGTCCCTCTTTCACACCATCACCAGCACCCTCCAAGGCCCGATTGGCGGAGCGTTGAGCGAAATGCGGAAGGTTAGTGCCGCAGTCAACAATTTTCGCCAGCAGATCATCTGGCCTTTAGCCCTGATCAACCAGACGAGATCATTTGTCAGTGCAACGCGGGCGCACTACACGGGCCTGATGTCCCAGATTGAAGGCATCAAGAACAACAGTGCGACCCTCGCTCTCCCCATGCAGCTGGAGTCGATGTTCCGAGGCGCCCAATCGGGGTCGATCGCCCAGCTCCCCGCGATTTACACGCAGGTCTATCAGCCAGTGGCGCTGGCTGGAATTGCCCAACCGGGGCAGCGCAACCTCATGGACATTGACGATGCGATGGCCATGGATTCGCTGAAGACCGCCATGGTCTCCGACCAAACGACTCAGGGGATGCTAACTCTCGCCGACTCCCTCGAACAGCAGGCGATGACTGCGGCTCCTGGGTCGGCGTCTATGGTCACTGCCCAGGCCCGCGTCGCCGATCTTGTAACTCAGGCGCAGCTCGCGAAAATGC